>Ga0335084_10006374_pt1 | contig 11736 bp, 6 predicted proteins | sample Lox_Sample_44_FD_206721 | JGI IMG/M metagenome (GOLD analysis project Ga0335084, IMG submission 206721) | Soil microbial communities from Loxahatchee National Wildlife Refuge, Florida, United States - Lox_Sample_4.4 | ecosystem: Environmental > Terrestrial > Soil > Wetlands | place: USA: Florida...
TAGGTACCCGTTTCCTCCGCTCACCACTGAGGAGCGCGCTGCGCTCGATGACGACAGCCAGAGTTTTTTTGCTCTCATGGCGCCGCGCGTCCCCGATGGTCGTCTGCTATATGCCGCGCTGAGCGCCGCGTTGCGTCCGGTGGGAGGTGGTAGTGGCGCACTTCCGTCTGGTCTCCCGATTGAGCAAGCTGACAGAGCAAACGTGCAGATGGCGGCGCAGACGTGGCTACACTGGTATGACACGCTTATTAGCGAACCGAGCGTCGATAATCCAACCTGGTCTGCCGAGCGGATGGAATATGGCTTTTCCGTGGCGGCACAGTTACCGACCGGCGAGAAGGTGCTCACTGCGCAGGAATATGTTTCGGGACACTTAGATTGGCCTGATTTCAACGTTAGTGAAGGAACATCGTTGCACGCAGGCAACGACGGCGCCAGTGTCGCCCTCACACGAACAGTGATCCCAGCGTAACCGCACACCTGGGGACGAACATTAGTGAGCAACGAGAGGTGGAGCAGTCAGCGGCAAGAGCGAGGGCGATGGAGTGTGGCAAATTGCTGCTGCACAGGCCGCCGTCAAATAGTCCAGGACATCGCGACGTTGCTGGCGTAACGTGGTCACCGCCGTTAAGATGCGTTCGACAAACTGACTGCCCGCCGCACTCTGGGTGCCAAAGCTGCGTCGTCGCCACAAGACCGCTCTTCGTAACGGCCGCTCCGCGCCATTGTTGGTGGGTTCTACTCCCGGCTCCCACACAAACGTCCATAAGGCCGCTTCGCGTTTGAGCAGATTGCGACACGTGCCTTGCACTTTAGCATCCGCGCCCGCTACCCCTTCCTGTAAGAGCGTCTTCACCCGCGCCATGAGCGGGAGCATCGCCACTTGAAAATCGGCCCACGCCAACGTACCGTCCCGCACGCGATACCACAAGGCGAAGAGTTGTTGCTCAACCGCTAATAACGCCAAGCCAATCCGCACGGTTTCGCCTGTCCGTTCGCTCCACGCCACAAATTCTCGCTTCAGATGCGCCCAACACAATTGCCGCTGGCGCGGATCAATCCAGTGATACCCCGCGTAATGATCCGTCCCGATAATTCCCCATACGACCTCGCCCAAAAGTTCCTTCGCTCCCGCCGTTCCTCGCGTCTGTAAGAGCCGAAAGATCGAGACTAGTGGCGTCACACTAATCCACAACCACCGCCGCTTGCCGTTCTCCCGCCAACTCGTCTCGTCGGCATTGCGCACCGGCTGGCGCTGCACGTACTGTTCCGCTTCGACCACCGGTGCAGCTAACGCGGCACTCACTGCTTGTTCCAGTGCCCCAATCCCACCGACACTCACCTCCGTCTGATACAGCGTCGCGAAGATGTCCTGCACTTCCCGCTGACTCGCCCCGATCCGTCCCGTCAAATAGCCCACTGTCGCTTGCACCCGTGGCCCAAAGCTCCCGGTGGGCATCGTCGCTGGCCACTCCGCCTGCGTCCGCGACCCACAGGCGACACACCACAGATAATGACGGCGGTATTCCGTCACGATTGGTCTGAGACGGGGTAAGTCCGTCACTTGATGCCGCTCGGGGGCAGCGTCTTCTCCCAACAATAACGTGCCACACTGCCCGCACTGCTCGGGCCGCACGTCAATGATTTGATCTACTTCGCTCTCCGGTTTTAACTTGCGTCCGTGGCCCTCATGCCCGGGCTGCCCACCCGATTGCCGTCCCGTCGGGTCTTTCGCTGGCCGGGGTCGCGCACCGGGCGGGTCCGAAGACGGAGGTCTGGAGGAATTACGCGAGGTTTGGTTGAGTCGCGCTTCGAGTTGCGCCACTCGCCGCAGCAACTCCGTGACCAACACCCGAACCGCAACCGGCGTGGCACTCCAATCTTCCTCGCTAATCCCTGGAGGCAGCGATTGGTTTGACATGATTGGCTCGCTGCCTATCACTAAATCGCTGATCCGACAATCTCAGGCTCCCCATCTGTGCGGTTACCGTGAAGACCTTTCAGCGGTTGGGGTACTTCACCGCTTTTGACGCGTTCCCGCCTCGACTGCTTGCTCATATCGCCACCGCCCTCGGCGTGCAGGAGCCCCACGACACCCTCCACCAGTATGGGTCAAATTAAACAAAGGTACCGAAACCGTCATAGAATTTTGCGAAAGTGCAACAGAAGTGCGGAGTCAGCGGAAAAGCGTTCTCCCATTTTTAACCCTTATTGAACAGGGCAATTGGGGGAGGCTCCAACCCGACCGAGTCGCGGAGCTTTTCGTCCGAGAAGTCGTACTCGCCATGCAGGTTCACATGCTGCCACGTGACGACGGAGCCGTTACGCAAGGCGGTCACTAATTCTTGTTGGCGCTCTTCACTCTCCGCGTCTGCAATCTGTTGCGAGAGATACAAATAGTTCCAACAGATAATCGCGTTTTTGATGAGTCGCCGGCAGGCTTCTGCGATTTCCTGCTCCAGCTTCTCACCATAGAGGAACTCTTGGTTATTGCCAAAGGAGATGGCCCGGCTGAACTTGTGGACGCTCTCGCCTTTGTTGAGCTGCTTTTCGACAAGTTGGCGGAGTTCCACGGTATCGATGTAACGTAACAAGAAGTCGGACTTGGGAATCCGACCAAACTCCTTCAACGCCACATACAGCGGGTGCTGTCGGGCATACGAGTTGAGCCGTTTGAAGAGCTGCGAGGCGGTCGCTTCCTTGAGTTTAATGGTTGCAACAAACCGGAGAATGTCTTCCCACTGGGGGGCAATCATGCCTGGCCGGATAACCCCATCAGGCAGAATCTTGTAAGCGGACGCTTGATAGTGTTTGCGCTTTTCAAATGCATACAGGTCGCGGTGGGCAAAGTTCTTGATGCGAGGAGCGAAGGCAAAGCCCAACAGATGCATAACGCCAAAGAGCACTTCACTATAACCGCCGGTATCGGTGGAATGGATATCACTCTTGACCACCTCGTTATGCATCAGCCCATCGATAACATAGTGCGCTTCATGTTCCGCCGCACTAATGACCAGCGAGTGAAAGAGGAAGTGGCGCATGTCAAGGAACGTATAGGCGCTGACACCTTTGTCGTGGCCGAAGTATTTAAAGGAGTAGCTGGCATGGAGAGAGTCCACCGCCACTTCAAACTTCTGGCCATCACTGGAAGTGTGGAGCAGGCCGTTGGGCTGGCGATAGAGAGCCGGGAGCGCTAACTGATCCATGAACTGGAGGATGCGGTCGTTGGCGCTGTGGAGATTGTCCAGCGTGAAGTAGCTGTTGACCGTAGTTTCGAGCTCCGATTCCGCAACTCCCGAGGAGATACTGGCAATCTTGTGGGTCCCGATGAAACAGCCATAGCCAATGATGCCAGCATAGAAGGTGCGGGCTGGCGGTTTGGGCCGCGTATATTTCATCCGCCACGGGACAAACGCCGCCACGAAGTGCGTAAAGCGTTCCACGGTCGCCAAGACTTCGAGCAGGGAGATGTAGCGGCGTTTGGGGAGGACGCTGAGGAGGGGTTCACTGTCCTCGGGCTCTGCTTTCGGCGTGTTCACCAGGTACGAGCCGTCCTTGCGAAAGCGAAGATACGGATTCGCCCCAGCCAGGAGGTGTTGGTTAGTCTCCTGGTACTGTTGATCCAACTGGTGAGCCAAGGTGGTAAGCGTGGACTGCCAGTCGGCGACGGCTGTGAGGTCCGCCCGTTGCAGATAGGTCACACGCTTGGCCTGCCACTCCTGTTTGGGGATCAAGTAATCATCTAACGAACGGTACTTATAGGAGTGGCGCAAGTTGAGGGCACCACCTTTGATCGCCTCGGCGACTTTGACATACAGCAGCGCTTTGTAGAGGGAGACGCGGATGGCCCCATCAGCATCACGGATCACCTGCTGTTCCTGCTCGTCCAAGAAGTCTACCGGAGCACTCTGTAGGATCACTCCGTCTTTTGCTCGGTAATACTGGAGCGCAGCCATGAGCGGGCTCGTTTCGTCGCCTGCAAATGGCATGACCTTCAGAATGTCGGCCAGGCGATTTTGGAGCCGACGAGACTGTTGGCTGAGGACCTCATAGTAATCGGCGTCCCGTGCGTCCCGCTGGACTTGGGTGTGAAAGGTGGCAAGCTGCGCTTGCGCCTCCACGCGGGGCTGCCGGTCAGTGGTGAACACGGCCTGGATCCGCTCCACCTTTTCCTGTGCGGTGAGGTCGGGGCGAAACGCCAGGGTCTCGATTGTTGTTAAGGGGCGTAACGCGCCGTGCTCGACACACTCGGCAAACTGGCGCATAGCCTGGCGGTAGTCGAGACGGGCCTCGTAGTAGCGCTCTTTGTGAACCCGCCTACAGGTGTTGAGGACCGTCTGCACCACGGTCAGCACAACGTCGGTGAGCGTGTCTTGGAGACGGTAAAACTGATGAGCGATAAAGCAGAGGAGATGCAAATGGCGGTCCGCCTCTTCTCGCCGCGAGACCTGAAAGACCTGCGCTTTGAGCACCACATTGGCGTAGTACCGCAGGCCTTCGTGGGTGAGGTCTAGGGCGGTGATGATCGGTGCCAGTTGGTCATAGAGAGGGAGGAGGGTACGCCAATCCTCCATGGTCTCTTTGATCCGCGAGGGCCGGGTGGACTGGGAAATCTTTTTGAGCAGCGTCAGCTTAAACCGTTGGATTTGCGGGATGGGCCCGTCAGGCACGTCCGCCTTCTGCAACACGGTATCCAGCAGCTCCCGTAATTCCGGCACAACCTGTTCGTCGATGACTACCGTCAAGGTGCGTTTGTGGGTGGTAATCTCTCCCACGATGAGATCGGTTAACGTGCGGGCGGTAGGAATCTCCGTCTTGCTCCGAGCGAGCACGTCGAGACAGTGGAGAAAGAGGATTTTGGGCCGGACTTGGGAGCGCACCAGTGGATGGATCTCTTGGCGGAGAGCACGCTCCGCGTGCGCATCAAACACCTGGTAGCCCAGATAGTCCAGAATGAGTTTCCGATGCCGCCGGGCAGTCGCCTCATCGTAGCGGTCCAGATTGACCATGCCGGGGAGCACCCCTAACTGGCCGGTGACATAGTGGGCATCCTCCTCGTGGTACTGCAACGCAAAGAAGCGCTTGGTCGCCCGGAAATACCCCAAGGCCAGCACGAACCCGATCTGGTTTGCTGGAGTGCGCAACGGGTGGAGCAGATCTTCTAACCGCTGAGAGAGGTCAAAGAAGCGTTTGCGCTCCACACTGGTGAAAACGGGCGGCGCGTCAAAGGCCGCGGCTTCGGCCGGCGAGAGAATTTGCCAACGTGCCATAAGCCTCCTCGCTCTCTTATTGTCAAACCGTTCGTTTCTGCCATACCGAACCTTCAAAGAAAAGCATTGAGAAACCGATCAGAAGATCTATAGAATAACTACGACATTGGGGTTTTTAGCGAAAGTCTGACCGATGGCGAAAAAAACACTGTCCACCAAGCCGAAAACGATCGGCTATCTGCGGGTCTCCACCGGGGCGCAAGATCTCGACAAAAACAAGGCCGACATCCTGCGGCTGGCCAATCAAGAAGATCTCGGGCGGGTGCAGTTCGTAGAGGAGAAGGCGTCCGGCAAAGTGTCGTGGCGGAAGCGACGGATTGCCAATCTTCTGGAGACGCTCCAAGCGAAGGATACGCTCATCGTCAGTGAATTATCGCGACTGGGGCGCAGTATGTTGGAGTGTATGGAGATTCTTTCCCTCGCGTTGCAGAAAGGCATTCGCGTGTATGCGGTCAAAGGCAACTGGCATCTCGATCAGAGTATGCAGAGCAAGATCATCGCCATGGCGTTCTCGATGGCGGCGGAGATTGAGCGGGAGCTGATCTCGCAGCGTACCACCGAAGCGTTACGCTTCCGCAAGGCACAGGGGCTGCCGTTAGGACGACCGCGTGGTCCGGGCAAAAGTAAACTCGACCCGTATCGGCCCGAGATCGAGGGCCTCCTCGCCAACGGTTCCACGCAACGCTTCATTGCGCGTCGCTATAAAACGACGGAAGCCAATCTGCACAATTGGGGGTAAACCCAACGAACGTGACACCAGGGGCAATAAGGACTACCCTAGAGTCCCCTGCTCGATATTCAGCCGGGTATTCAGGTCCAAGTGGAACGTGCCATACGGCGTGACATGCCCGTAAAACAGCGGGGTTAACGCCCGCCGGTCTTCTGGCGTCAAGCGGTCTTCCCAGGCGGGCTCACTCAGTACCCGTTGGAGCATCAAAGTATTGATGTAGACCAACGAGCTCTGCAACAGATGCAAGGCCAGCATGGTCAACTCCTGCGCTTCCTGACGATTCGTCGCAAACTCGCCACCCCGCCCAAACAGAATGAAGTCATTCGCGCCATTCCAGCTCTCCACGACATTGAGCCCTTCCTGGATTTCTTGCCGTAAGGGTGGGAGCCGCAGATAGCGACAGAGGAAGATGGTCTTGCGCGCCTTCCCCAATTCCACCAAAGCTTTGTACGTCGGATGCTGAACATTCTGGCGGGTAAAGCGGCGTAAGATAGCCTCCGTTGCCGCCGTGCCCAGACGCAGCGCCGTCGCATATTTCACCATGTTGTCATACTGCTGGATGATGAGGTCCCAGTTGATGGGGCGGGACAAGACCGGTTGCAGATGCGGATACGCGTCTGGTTGCCCAGCCTCCGGACGGTACAAACGCTGCTTGTGAATGGCTTTGAGCCGTGGCAACAACTGAAAGCCGAGCAGATGAGAGAAGGCAAAGGCCACCACGCTCTGTCCGTGACTATCCACGTAATTCTTTTCCACTTCCATTTCCGTACAGTGTCGCAGCACGCCTTCCATCATGGCGGCCACCTCCGACGAGGAGCACGTCTTTAACTGCGAGTAGATACAGGCCGCTTTGCGTTCGACATGCCAGTAAATCATGATGCCTCGCCCGCCATAGCGGACATGCCATTCGGTCATCAGATTCTGGTCCCACGCGCCAAACTTGCGGGCATCCGACGCGCAGGCCGTCGTCCCTTCACCCCAGATAGGCGGCAAGCGTGCCTGGAACGTCTGATTGACCACCCCACTAATGGCTTCGCGGAGCGCGTCAGGCGTGAGAAACCGGCGTCGGGTGTAGAGCAGGTCCTTATAGGAGGTGTGGTCATAGTCCACCTGCATCCGTTTGAGTCCGGTATTCGTGCCCAAACCATACAGACACAACAGGATACGGTACTGCAGCGTGGCGCGGTCCAGCATTTCCCGCGCCGTTGGTCCACGAAAGTGCTGGGTGAAGTCCACCCGCAGGTCCGTTTCTTTCAGGATGTCCAGCAAACTCGTCATCGGCCAGCGCCGGCCCAGCTCAGCTTTGAGCGCTAGGATATTGGTCGGTTCGGGTTGGGCTTCCAAAGGAGAGAGTTTAATCCAGCCCCCCGCTTTCTTGAGAATCTCCACCGATTGGTTGCGCGGCAGGGAACGGTTCAGGGCGGCCAGCTCCTCCCGGAGATCCTGCTGGATTTGCTGGACAAACTCCGTTGCCTGCTGCGGCAGGTGTAAGGCGTCGCAATAGCTTGACCGTCGCACCGCAAAGTCGCTGGGGACATCCTCATCCGGATTCCGAAAGCGGTCAGCTCCCACCACCCAGATTTCCTTACACCGGAGTTGTTCGCGGAGTGCTTGCAACACACACAGTTCATATTCTACGCGGTTGATACGAGTGCGGCCTTTCTCGTCCGTCATGAGGACCACATCCTGCCAGAGCTCACGGACGACGCCATCGAGCGGGACGGTTTCCGTCCGGGGATAGGTGCGGACCGTGCTCTGGGCATAGGTTTTCAGCAGCTCGAGCGCCTGAATCACGGGCTGATGGGTCGTATTATTGGAGCGAAAGGTTAAGGTCTGGAGCAGTCGCGGCAGCATCCGTCGATAGTGCGTCCGATAGGAACTCCGCATCACGGTTTGCACCCGCATCCGATACACTGGCCCCGTCGCTTTCCATTCCTTGACCAGCGCACGGAGGGTGGCTTCATTGATGACCGGAAAGACCACCTCTTTCACCAAGCCTTCCGGCTGTCCCAGCGCAGCTTCCGCCACCCGAAACAGCATCCCGGTTTTACCGCTGACTCGCTTCAAGTCTTCCAAGAGTTCCTTTTCCACCCGGCGTTCTGCCCGTGCCCCAATCCGATGGACCAGCTCAATGAGCAGCTCCACCAAGGTATCGGTCAGCTCTCGGCTCCGCAGGAAGCAGAACACCGCCAGTAAGGTGAGTCGTAAGGGCGTGGTATGACGACGCAGCTCATACGGCGCTTCCACCGCTGCCCGGCGGCGATACGCTTGCAGCACTTTCGGGGAGACGTTCGCAAAGAGGTCCTCAGGAAGGGCCAAGGCACGCACCCGCTCCAGCTTGGCAATCTCTCGTAAGAGGTTGTCGAGCGTCGCCCGTCCGGAATCGGCCCGGAGTTCATGCCACACCACGCGACTCGGCGACTGGCCTGACTCGGAATCCTCTGCGTCCGGCTCACTCGCCTCGACTGTCAGCAAGGCTTCTAAGCGCTCTCGTGTGGATGCAGTCAGACGTTCGACAACGGACTGACAGAACTGTTGCTCAAAGGTCACCAGGGCAGACTTTACCAAGCGCAGGACCCGGTCAGCAGTCGGCGGCTCAATCCGTAACGCCCGGACTCGGTCATAGACCGCGGCCTCGACGTGCTCAGGCTGATGGGTGGTCGGCAAGATTTCTGCGCAGAGCCAAGTCACCATGGCCTCACCATCCGCCACGGTCGCTTCTCGGAAACCTAGCCAAGTACGAATCTCGGCCCGGTGATACTTAATCGTCCGCCCGTCCCAGTCGTAAGCAGTCCAGTGCTCAACCGGAACGTCGAGGAGTTGCGCGAGATACGCGACCACCTCTTGCGGCACGTCATCCAACCGAGCGGGAAAGCGGCCCTCAGATTGAAAGTACTTCAGTAACACAGCAAAGCCTAAACGGACGGACCCCCGTTTGGTACGCACCATCTCTTCTTCTTTGGGGAGCAGTGTCCACTGCTCAATCAACTCCTCGGGCTGCCATTCGCGCTGCATCGTGCCTCCTTCCCCTGACAAATAGGGTCTCCCTGAAATGGGCGGGCTGAGACCCGCGATTTCGCGGGGTTTTTTTTGCTCGCAAAGCCTGCTAGGTGGGGTATACCCTACCTAGCACTGACAGGAAGGCCGATGATTGCGTGTTATTGTCGGGTGTCGTCGCGCGACCAAAAACATGACAGCCAGAAAGCGGAGATTACCCGCTGGCTGCGGAACCACCGTCTCTCGTTGCGGCAGGTGCAGTGGTTTATCGATACAGAGAGCGGCTCAACGCTGAGACGATCTGCGTTTGCCCAACTCCAGAAAGCCATCTTCGACGGGACGGTGAAAACCGTCGTCGTCTGGAAACTGGATCGGCTCTCGCGCCGACAACATGAAGGAATCAGCCTGCTCGCCGCCTGGTGTGAACAAGGCGTACGGGTTGTGTCGGTCACACAGCAAATCGACCTGAATGGGGCCGTAGGGCGCATGCTTGCCAGTGTGATGTTTGGCTTAGCCGAAATCGAACAGGAATATCGCCGCGAGCGTCAAGCGGCGGGGATTGCCGCAGCGCAACGCAAAGGTGTGTACCACGGTCGCGTAAAAGGGACGACGAAGGCGCAGCCGGCGCGGGCGCAACGGTTGCGTGCTCGCGGACTCACTGCCCCAGAAATCGCTACGACCTTAGGCGTCCATCCTCGTACCGTCTTTCGTTACTTGGCCGAGGGAAATCCTGAGAAGCCAGGGGTCCTCTGAAGGCGCTTTCAAGCGCAGCGTCAGCAAGATCCTTTCCGGCCCGACTGACCGAATCGAAAAGATCACCGACTATAGACTATCGCGCTAGACTCTCTCCCTTATTGCCCCTGGTGTCACGTTCGTTGGGTTTACCCCTACCAGCTACTATTTCAACTTTTTCCTTACCGATGTCGGCAAGCGTCGCAATATGCCGGCAGACATTTCCTGCCGATAAGATGTCGTGATCGATCAGAGCGAGCCGCGTCACGCCAGCACGGGTCAGTAGCTCGGCAACGATGGAACCGAGCGCCCCGACGCCGATGACGGCGACTGCGGCTTTTCGCACCGACTCCGGGAGTCGACCGCGCGCCTGCAGACGAGCAGCGCTCCAGTTCTCGGTCCTGAGATGTACGATGTCGGCCCTGTCTGCGAGCACACCTCGTCGGTCGCGCATCCACCATCCCTTCTCGTTCGGACGAAATCCCGCGGCGGGCGTCCCGCCTTCCACCAGCTCGGGGAGAAGGATAGCGTCCCAGTTCACCTCAACAGGATCACTACCAACGTGTTCCGGAATGGGATACCCAATGAGGAGCACAGCTCGATCGTTTCGTCTCCGGATTTTGGGAGCAAGACTCTTCAACACGGCGTCAACGTTGACGCCCAGCGTCCGTCCTGCCCGTCGAAGCTCACCCCAGGTTCCGGGTGCCTGCCATGGCCGCAGAACGACCGGCCCGGGCCACAGCCACCAGAAGGCATCAATCTCAGTCTGAGTGGACTCCACCACGGGTCGCCTCCCCCACTCCCGAATGCCTGCCCCCGTTTGGTCGAAGAATGCCGTCACCATGAGCACAGAGTCCAAGCCGGGAAGTGCTCCCATCTTCACGGTGCCGTACCCACTTCGCCCTTCCCATGCACCGAAGTTTGCCGGTGACTCATCGTGGACAATACGAAGATTTGATGGCGATCCTCCTTGCCCCAGCGGCCGTTGAGGCACCTCGAATGGGTCCCCTACCGTCAGCAGAGTGCCATCAGCAGCCGCGTCTAGCCAAGCTAACGCACGTTGTACGTACCAACGCAGTCGTTGCTCCGGCTCACCGAAGGGGTCTCGCGCAACATTCATGTTGCGTTTGTCCCGAAACGGCGCGTCCAAGCAAAGTTTGCCATTGCGCCACGCCCTCGCCGTGGGCCCTCGGCTGTTTCTCTCCTGGTGTGGAAACGTCGCCGTGATACTTCCAACGGCAGTTGGGTAGAAGGTCACGCGCCCGAACGGATACGAGTCATCTACAAATACTTTCCACGAGCTCTGCGTCGGTACAAATTCTCGCGCGTTGTCAATCGCAAGAATCAGCGTGATCATCCAACACTTCGCACTTGCATCGAACTCGACGGTACCTACTACCTCACAACGGTCTACTTGGCGAAGGCCGCGCAGACCGAGCTCCAGAGCAGGAGGCGGGGCATGATTGCTGGCCGTCATGCGAAGCGACCGCTTCTAGGAACGGCTGGCGCTGTGGGCGGAGTGAACCCTTCCTTCGTTGATGACCCGCCATTCGGGGGTTTCGGGAACTTACTGCCAAGTAGCTCCCTCCAGAGATTGCCGCTTTCGGTGCGATCGTCCGAGTCGAGCGCCCGACGAGCGAGCTTCGCCGCATCTCGTGCCTGCTGATAGAACTTCCCGAAGTCGTCCGCAGTTACCCGCGCGAACACGTCGTGCGACGGTGCGCCGTAGTCCGGCAACTTAGGCTTCCAGCCGACCTGAGCCAACGATGCATACTTCGATACGATCGCTTCTAGCGTCAATGTGATACCGCTAGCGACAGAATCGATGGCATCAGGGCAGCAATCGCCGACGAGGCGCTCAAGTGGAAATCCCTTCGGGTGCTTGGGCTCGTCGTAGTTCTCAAGTCGCCACCACTTCATCACCTTCACAACGTTGACGAAGTACTGATTGCAGCGGGCGTTCTTATCACGCGTCCAACGAATCTGCTCAAGCGAAGCGGGTGTGTT
>Ga0335084_10006375_pt1 | contig 11736 bp, 10 predicted proteins | sample Lox_Sample_44_FD_206721 | JGI IMG/M metagenome (GOLD analysis project Ga0335084, IMG submission 206721) | Soil microbial communities from Loxahatchee National Wildlife Refuge, Florida, United States - Lox_Sample_4.4 | ecosystem: Environmental > Terrestrial > Soil > Wetlands | place: USA...
TCCTTGCCGGTGATGAGCTGCAGCTGGCGGCGGCGCGCCTGCAGGTCGTTCAGCGCCGCGATCTCCTGCGCGTTGATCAGGTCGTAGCGCGCCTGCGCCTCGTGCGTGTCGGTGATGGTCGCGGTGCCGACCTCGAAGTTGCGTTTCGCCTGCGCGAGCTGCTCGGAGGTGGCGGCTTTCTGCGCGCGCACGAGCGTGAGCGTGTCGTACTGGCCGAGCACGTCGAAGTACGCCTGCGCCACGCGCACGATGAGGTCCTGCGTCGCCTGGCCGAAGGTGGCCTCGGCCTGCCGCACCTGGAAGCCGGCCTGCTCGTACTGCATGAGGTTCTGCGCGCGGAAGATCGGCTGCGTCAGGGTCAGCGTGTAGCCGGTGGCGTCGGGATTGCGGATGAAGCTCGGCGAGGCCGCTTCGTTGAACGAATTGAGGTCGATGCGCGAGCGCGTCGCGTTCGCGCTCAGGTTCAGCGTGGGCAGCAGCAGGGCGCGGCCCTGCGGCAGCCGCTCGCGCCCGGCGGCGAGCGAGCTGCGCGCGGCCGAATACGTCGCGTCGTAGCGCTGCGCGTCGCGGTAGACCTGCAGCAGATCCTCCGCCGCCGCGGGCTGTGCCGCGGCGAGAACCAGGAGCATAAGCGGGACGAGCAGCGCTTGCCGCATCGCTCAGTACACCCGCATCGAGCGGTCGACCGTCTTCGCCCACGCGTCGACGCCGCCCGACAGGTTGTGGACCCGCGCGAAGCCGTTCTTCTCCAGGAACAGCGCGACCTGCATGCTGCGGCCGCCGTGGTGGCAGATGACGACGATGTCCGTCGCGGGGTCGAGCTGCTCCTTGCGCGCGGGCACTTGGCCCATCGGCACGTGCAGCGAGCCGCCGATGTGGCAGGTCTGGAACTCCCAGGGCTCGCGCACGTCGAGCAGCAGCGGCCTGGCGCGGTCCTTTTCGCCGAGCCAGCCGTGCAGCTCGGCGGCGGAGATCTGCTTCATTCTCCTAGAACCGGAAGCGCGCGGGCCGCTCGGCATTGACGAGCGGAGCGACGACGGTCTCGAAGAGGTCGACGCTCGCGCAGGCGCCGGGTGCGGTGCACGTATAGAGGCGCGCCTCCATCGCCGGCGCCTCGCCGACCACGGCGAAAAGCCGCCCGCCCGCGGCGAGGCCGTCGAGCAGCGCGCGCGGCAGCACCGGCGTCGAGCCGGTCAGCACGATGACGTCGTAGGGCGCCTGCGGCGGCCAGCCGTGCGCGCCGTCGCCGAGGTACAGCGTGACGTTGTCGACGCCGTGGCGCGCGAGGTTCGCGCGGCCGAGCTCGGCGAGCCCGGGCTTGATCTCGACGGAGTGCACGTGCCCGGCGCGGTGGGCGAGCAGCGCGGTGAGGTAGCCGCTGCCCGTGCCCACCTCGAGCACGTTGTCGTGCTTGCGCGGCGCGAGCTCCTGCAGCACGCGCGCCTCCATCTTCGGCGTCCACATGCGCTCTCCTTCGCCGATCGGTAGCTCAAGGTCCGAAAAGGCGAGCTCGCGATACTGCGCCGGCACGAACTCTTCCCGCGGCACGAGGTAGAGCAGATCGAGGACTTCTTGGTCGAGCACCTCCCAGGGCCGGATCTGCTGCTCGACCATGTTGTGGCGGGCCTGTTCGAGGTTCATGGCGGGAGTGAGGGATTATAATCGGAGCCTTGCGTTAGGGGTCTCGCGTGGGGCCACGCGGGTGAGACAGTCCCTCAGAACCTGATGCGGGTCATTCCGCCGTAGGAAAACGCCGATGAACGCCAATCCGAAGTTTCTAGCCGCCACCGCCCACGTAGACGACGCAGCCGTCAAGCCGCTGCCGAATTCGAGGAAGATCTACGTCGGCCCGCTGCGGGTACCGATGCGCGAGGTGAGCCAGGCCGACACGCCGGGCATGTTCGGCGGGGAGCGCAACCCGCCGATCTACGTCTACGACTGCTCGGGCCCGTACGCCGACCCGGCCGCAAAGATCGACATCCGCTCCGGCCTGCCGGCGCTGCGCGATCCATGGATTCTCGAAAGAGGGGATGTGGAGATCCTTCCCGGTCCGAGCTCGCTGTACGGCAAGGAAAGACTTGCGGACCCCAGGCTCGCCGAGCTTCGCTTCAATCTCAAGCGCGAGCCCCGGAAGGGCAAGCGCAACGCCACGCAGATGCACTACGCCCGCAAGGGCATCATCACCCCGGAGATGGAGTTCATCGCCATCCGCGAGAACCTGCAGCGCGAGGCGTACATCGAGAGCCTGCAGGCCGGCGGCAGGGCCGGCGAGAAGATGCTCGAGCTGCTGGTGAAACAGCACCGCGGGGAAAGCTTCGGCGCCTCCATTCCTCAAAGAATTGATGGCGAATTTGTACGCTCAGAAGTCGCGCGGGGCAGGGCGATCATCCCGGCGAATATCAACCACCCGGAAAGCGAGCCGATGATCATCGGGCGCAATTTCCTGGTGAAGATCAACGCCAACATCGGCAACTCGGCGGTGTCCTCCGGCATCGGCGAGGAGGTGGAGAAGATGACCTGGGCGATCCGCTGGGGCGCCGACACGGTGATGGACCTCTCCACCGGAAGACACATCCACGAGACGCGCGAGTGGATCATCCGCAACTCGCCGGTCCCCGTCGGCACGGTGCCGATCTATCAGGCGCTGGAGAAGGTCGACGGCAAGGCCGAGGAGCTCACCTGGGAGATCTACCGCGACACGCTGATCGAGCAGGCCGAGCAGGGCGTCGACTACTTCACCATCCACGCCGGCGTGCTGCTGCGTTACATCCCGTTGACCGCGAAGCGGATGACGGGAATTGTGTCGCGCGGCGGCTCGATCATGGCGAAGTGGTGCCTCGCGCACCATCAGGAAAGCTTCCTCTACACGCACTTCGAAGAGATCTGCGAGATCATGAAGGCGTACGACGTCAGCTTCTCGCTCGGCGACGGCCTGCGGCCGGGCTCGGGCTACGACGCGAACGACGAAGCGCAGCTCTCCGAGCTGCGCACGCTGGGTGAGCTGACGAGCATCGCCTGGAAGCACGACGTGCAGGTGATGATCGAAGGCCCCGGCCACGTGCCGATGCAGCTCATCAAGGAGAACATGGACCTCCAGCTGAAGGAGTGCCACGAGGCGCCCTTCTACACGCTCGGACCGCTCACCACCGACATCGCGCCCGGCTACGACCACATCACGAGCGCGATCGGCGCGGCGCAGATCGGCTGGTACGGCACGGCGATGCTCTGCTACGTGACGCCCAAGGAACATCTGGGGTTGCCGAACAAGAAGGACGTGAAGGACGGCATCATCGCGTACAAGATCGCGGCGCATGCCGCCGACCTCGCCAAGGGCCATCCGGGCGCGCAGATCCGCGACAACGCGATCTCCAAGGCGCGCTTCGAGTTCCGCTGGGACGACCAGTTCAACCTCGGCCTCGACCCGGACACGGCGAAGGACTTCCACGACGAGACGCTGCCCAAGGAGAGCATGAAGGTGGCGCACTTCTGCTCGATGTGCGGGCCGCACTTCTGCTCGATGAAGATCACACAGGACGTGCGCGACTACGTCGAGAAGGGCATGCAGGAGAAGTCGGTCGAGTTCGTGAAGAAGGGCGCCGAGCTCTATCACAAGTCCTGAACCCGGGCGCCGGCTGGTGGATTTCCTCCTCTCGGCCGCGAAGATGGTCCTCGCGCTCGCCGTCGGCTTGCCGCTCGTGGCGTACCTGCTGCAGGACCGGCTGCTCTTCTATCCGCAGCCCCTGGGCGAGCCTGAACGGGCGGAGGTGAGGAAGCGCCATCCCGCCGTCAAGGAGGTCTTTCTCGAAGCGGGCAGCCAGAGGCTTCACGCCTGGCACGTCGATGCCGGCGCCGGCGCGCCGCTGGTTCTCTACTTCGGCGGCAACGCCGAGGACGTTTCCTGGTTCATCGCCGACGCCGAACAAACGGCGTCCGGCGTGAGCTGGCTGCTCGTCAACTACCGCGGCTACGGCGCAAGCGGGGGCTCGCCGTCGGCGGCGACGATCACCGCGGATGCGCTGAAATGGCACGACTACGCGGTGAAGGAACTCAAGCCGAGGCAGGTCTTTGCCTTCGGTCGCAGCCTCGGCAGCGCCGCAGCGGTCCACGTCGCGGCTTCGCGCCCGCTGGCCGGTGTCATCCTCGTCACTCCCTTCGACAGCCTCAGCGCTGTCGCCAAGCGGCACTACTGGTTCCTGCCGATCGACCTTCTGCTCAAGCAGCGCCTGGATTCGGTCGAGCTCGCGCCTGGGATCACCGCGCCGCTGCTTTGCATCGCCGCGGCGGAGGATCGCCTGGTTCCGCCCGAGCACGCGCGCCGCCTCTACGAAGCATGGGCCGGACCCAGGCAATGGGTCCTGATCTCCGGCGCGGGGCACAATGGCACGGACGGGGACCCTGCCTTCCGGCGCAGCGTGCGCGGCTTCCTCGCCCTGCCGGGCATGTAAGAATCGGCGCCCGCATGGACCTCGCCATCCTTCTGAAGGCCGCGATCCTCGGCATCGTCGAGGGCCTCACCGAATTCCTGCCGATCTCGAGCACCGGGCATCTGATCCTCGCCGGCGACCTGCTCGGCGCAAGCGACGATCGCTGGAACGTGTTCAACATCGTGATCCAGACCGGCGCCATGCTCGCCGTGGTGTGGGAATACCGCGCGCGCTTCTTCAGGCTCGACGTGGCGCTCTATCGCAACCTGATCGTCGCGTTCATCCCGGCGGCCGTGCTCGGCCTGCTGTTCTCCAAGTACATCAAGTCCTATCTGTTCCATGCCGTGCCCGTCGCGCTGGCCTTCATCGTCGGCGGCATCATCATCCTGCTCGTCGAGCGCAACCCGGGAAGAACCCGCCGCGTCGAAACTGCGCAAGCCATGACCTGGCTCGACGCGTTGAAGGTCGGCGTCGCGCAATGCTTCGCGCTGATTCCGGGCACCTCGCGCTCGGGCGCCACGATCATCGGCGGCATGCTGTTCGGCCTGTCGCGCAAGGCGGCGACCGAGTTTTCGTTCTTCCTCGCCGTGCCGACGCTCGTCGCCGCAGGGCTCTACGACCTGTGGAAGAACCGCGCGCTGTTCTCGGCGGCCGACGTGCCGCTCTTCGGCGTCGGCTCGGTCGTGGCGTTCGTCTCGGCGTTCGTGGTGATCCGCTGGCTGATCCGCTACGTGGCGACGCACGACTTCAAGCCGTTCGCCTGGTACCGGATCGCCTTCGGCTTGGTGGTGCTGCTGACCGCCTGCTTCGGCTGGGTGGACTGGCAGGCCTAGCTCTGCGTCCACGGCAGGCCGGCCTTGCGCCAGCCGTTCACCGTGTTGCGATGCTCCCGGCCGTCCTTGTCGCCTTCGAAACCTTCGAGGACGTTGTAGGTTTCCTTCCAGCCCGCCCGCTTGGCGGCCTCCGCGGCGGAGTGCGAGCGCGCGCCGGACCGGCAAAGGAACATGACCGGCTCGTCCTTGCCGACCGCTGCGGCCAGCTCGCCGAGGAACTCGGGATTCGGCTTGCCGCCGGGCCAGGTCTGCCATTCGACCGCCAGACTGCCCGGGACGCGACCGACGTATTGCAGCTCGGGCTTGGTCCGCACATCGACCAGCTTCACGCCGGCTTTCATGAGCTGTGCCGCCTCGGTCGGAAGCAGCGCTCCGGCGTAGGAAAGGCCGAGCTTCTTGCCTCGCTCAGCCGCCGCCTTGCGAATCGCGTCCATTGCTGCTTCGCATTATAGGCGTGCGATTATCGCGCACCGCTACCGTGCACTCGCCTAAAAAATGCCCGCATTGAGTGCGTTTGTGTTGGTTAGAATGCCCGAAACCGCCGGGAAAAAATTTGGCACGGAACGTGCTGAATCGGCGAGCTACTACTAGTAACTATTACTACTACATCCACGCTCAGGAGACCGGCAGATGGCGATGACGGCTGATGAAGTATTGAAGTTGGTCAAGGACAAGGAGGTCAAGTTCGTCGACTTCCGCTTTACCGACACCAGGGGGAAGGAGCAGCACGTCCAGGTGCCGGTGAGGTACTTCACCAAGGACAAGTTCGAGTCGGGTCACGCCTTCGACGGTTCTTCGATCGCCGGCTGGAAGGGCATCCAGGCCTCCGACATGCTGCTGATGCCCGACCCGTCGAGCGCCCGCATGGACCCGTTCTCCGACGAGCCGATGCTGAACATCAGCTGCGACGTCTTCGAGCCGACCGACGGCAAGGCGTACGACCGTTGCCCGCGAGGCATCGCGAAGCGCGCCGAGGCGTACCTCAAGTCGAGCGGTCTGGGCGACACCGCCTATTTCGGCCCCGAGCCCGAGTTCTTCATCTTCGACGGCGTCACCTGGAGCGTCGACATGTCGGGCTGCTTCGTGAAGATCAAGTCCGAAGAGGCGCCGTGGTCGACCGGCATCGACTATGAGTCGGGCAACATGGCGCACCGCGCGCCGGTGAAGGGCGGCTACTTCCCCGTGCCGCCGGCCGACTCGCTGATGGACATCCGCAACGCGATGGCGCTCGCGCTCGAGCAACAGGGCGTCGAAGTCGAAGTGCACCACCACGAAGTCGCGGCAGCGGGCCAGTGCGAGATCGGCACGCGCTTCGCGCCGCTCGTGCAGCGCGCCGACTGGATGCAGATCCTGAAGTACACGGTGTGGAACGTCGCCGCGTCGTACGGCAAGACGGCCACCTTCATGCCGAAACCGATCGTCGGCGACAACGGCTCTGGCATGCATTGCCACCAATCAGTGTGGAAGGCGGGCAAGAACCTGTTCGCGGGCAACGGCTACGCCGGCCTGTCCGACTTCGCTCTCTACTACATCGGCGGCATCATCAAGCACGCCAAGGCGCTGAACGCGATCACCAACCCCGGCACCAACAGCTACAAGCGCCTGGTGCCGGGCTTCGAGGCGCCGATCAACCTCGCCTACTCGGCGAAGAACCGCTCGGCGTCGTGCCGCATTCCGTACGTCAACAGCCCGAACGCGCGTCGCGTGGAGGTGCGCTTCCCGGATCCCACCGCCAACGCCTACCTCGCCTTCGCCGCGATGCTGATGGCCGGCCTCGACGGCGTGGCGAACAAGATCCATCCGGGCGACCCGGTCGACAAGAATCTCTACGACCTGGAGCCGGAAGAGGCGAAGAAGGTGCCGAACGTCTGCGCATCGCTCGAAGAAGCGCTGATGAACCTCGAGAAGGACCACGCCTTCCTCACCAAGGGCGGCGTGTTTTCCGAGGACTTCCTCGAGTCCTACATGGCGCTCAAGCACGAGGAGCTGACCCGCTTCCGAATGACGACCCATCCGGTCGAATTCGACATGTACTACTCGTCGTAAGCCGCAGTAGGCCGTACGCGGGCGCTCTGCGTTAAGGGAGGGGTGGGCTTGGGCCCGCCCCTTCTTTTTTCGGTAGACTGAGTCTTATGGGGGTACTTAGAGCATTGATTCTCGTGACTTTTGCCATGACTGCCGGTGTCGCGCAGGGGCAGGTCACGGAGATCTACAAGTGCATCGACCCGCAGAACGGCCGCCCGCTGTATACGAGCGACAAGCGCGAGACCGTCGGCCGCAAGTGCGAGCTCGTTTCGCGGGAAATCAACGTGGTGCCGGCGCAGAAGCAGCCGCCGCTGCCGACTCACTCCGCGTTCCCGCGCGAGACCCCGCAGGCGCGGGCCTCGGCCAAGGAGCGCCAGCGCGACATCCTCGAGAAAGAGCTCGTCTCCGAACAGCAGCTTCTCGACCAGGCGCAGAAGCAGCTCGCCGAGCAGGAATCCATCCGCCTCGGCGACGAGAAGAACTACGCCCGCGTGCTCGAGCGGCTGCAGCCGTACAAGGACAACGTCGAGCTCCACCAGAAGAACATCGAGGCGCTGAAGCGCGAGCTCGGTAACATCCGCTAAGTGGTCTCCTTCGCCGGCCTCGACCTGCTCGCCACGGCGGTGGTCGTGCTCGACGACGACTTCGTCGTGCGCTACGCCAACCCTGCGGCGGAGAACCTTCTTACCGCGGGTGCGAAGAGCCTCATCGGCCATCCTTTCCTGGCTTTTTTCGCCGAGCGCGACGCGCTGGAGCGCGCCCTGGAAGAAGCGCGCATCACGCACTGGGACTACTCGGCTCAGAATGTGACCTACACGCGCGGCGGCCGGGTCGAGGTGCCGCTCTCGTGCACAGTGACGCGGATCGACGCCTTCGGCCTCGCGCTGCTCGCCGAGCTGCGACCGATCGAGCAGCAGCTGCGCCAGGCGCGCGAGGAGCGCCTCGCTTCGGAGCAGCAGGCGAGCCGCGAGCTGATCCGCAACCTCGCTCACGAGATCAAGAACCCTCTCGGCGGCCTGCGCGGGTCCGCCCAACTGCTGGAACGGGAGCTCGATAAGCAGGAGCTGCGCGAGTACACGCAGGTCATCATCAAGGAGGCGGACCGGCTGCAGGCGCTGATGGACCGCATGCTGACGCCGCACCGCACCCCGCGCGTCGAGCCGCTCGGTATCCACGAAGTCCTGGAGAGGGTGCGCCAGCTCGTGCAGGCCGAGTTTCCGGCCACCCGGATCGAGCGCGACTACGACCCCAGCCTGCCCGACATGACCGGCGATCGCGAGCAGCTCATCCAGGCGGTGCTCAATATAGTGCGCAATGCCGCCCAGGCAGGGGCGAGCACCGTCACGTTGCGCACGCGCGCGCTGCGCCAAGTGACGATTCTGAAGCACCGCCATAAGCTGGCACTAGAATTGCAGGTAGTCGATGACGGCCCGGGGGTGCCGGAGGAGATCCAGGACAGGATCTTCAATCCGCTGGTCTCCGGGAGGGAAGGCGGTACCGGTTTGGGACTCTCGCTCGCGCAGACGTTCGTACAGTACCACCACGGCGTCATCGAGTTCGAGTCGCGGCCGGGCCGAACAATATTCAGGATCCTGCTGCCGCTGACATGAAACCGGTCTGGATCGTCGACGACGATCGCTCCATCCGATGGGTGATCGAGAAGGCGTTGAGCCGCGAAGGGATCGCCTTCAGCTCGTTTTCCTCGGCGCAGGAGGCGCTCAATGCGCTCTCCGGGAGCGCGCCCGAGGTGCTTGTCTCCGACGTACGCATGCCCGGACTCTCCGGGCTCGAGCTGTTGCAGGCGGTCAAGCAGCGCCACCCCGAGGTGCCGGTCATCGTAATGACCGCTTATTCGGACCTGGAGAGCGCGGTGGCGGCGTTCCAGGGCGGCGCCTACGAATACCTGCCGAAGCCGTTCGATGTCGACCAGGCCGTCGAGCTCATCCGCCGCGCGCTCGACGAGAGCCGGCGCGAATCGGAGGCGGTTGAGCCGCCGCCACAGGCACCGGAAATGCTGGGTCAGGCGCCGGCGATGCAGGAGGTTTTCCGCGCGATCGGGCGTCTCTCCCAATCGAGCGTCACCGTGCTGATCACCGGGGAATCGGGCACCGGCAAGGAGCTTGTCGCGCGTGCCCTGCACCGCCACAGTGCGCGAGCGTCGAAGCCGTTCGTCGCCATCAATACCGCCGCGATGCCCAAGGACCTGCTGGAATCGGAGCTCTTCGGCCACGAGCGCGGCTCGTTCACCGGCGCCCAGCAGCAACGTCGCGGCCGCTTTGAGCAGGCAGAAGGCGGCACGCTGTTCCTCGACGAGATCGGCGACATGCCGGCGGAGCTGCAGACGCGCCTCCTGCGCGTGCTTTCGGACGGCACGTTCTATCGCGTGGGCGGCCACCAGCAGATCAAGGCGAACGTTCGGGTCATCGCCGCCACGCACCAGAACCTCGAGCAGCGCGTGCGCGAGGGCTCCTTCCGCGAGGATCTCTATCACCGGCTGAACGTGATCCGGCTTCGCTTGCCGAGCCTGCGCGAGCGTTCCGAGGATATCCCGCTGCTCGCGAAGCACTTCCTCGCGGCGAGCGCCCGCCAGCTCGGTGTGGAGTCGAAGCGCCTGTCAGAGGAAGCGCTCGCCGCGCTATCACGGCTGGAATACCCAGGCAACGTGCGCCAGCTGGAGAACCTGTGCCATTGGTTGACGGTGATGGCCGCTGGCCAGGTGATCGAGGCGGGCGACTTGCCGGCGGAGCTGCGGGAACAGGCGCCGGGCGCCGCGTCCGATTGGGTCGGCGCGCTGGAGCTGGAAGCCGAGCGGCGCCTGGCGCGGGGCGACACCGGCATCCTCGACTCGCTCAGCCGGCAGTTCGAGCGGGCCCTGATCGCCAGGGCTCTCGCGCGCACCGGCGGCCGCCGCATCGAGGCGGCGAACCTTCTCGGGATGGGGCGCAACACCATCACCCGCAAGATTCAGGAGCTTGGAATCGAGGACGGACCCGAGGAGGAATCGAGCTAGCTGTTTTCACAACCTCTTTTTCACAATACGAAATCGGGGGTCCATAAGTAATTGAGATTGATCCATATAGACCCAAAGAAATTGTTGCGGCGGTGCAGCACAGCCCCTTAGAATGCAGCGGTTCCTCTAAGGACCCTGCATGCAAGTCGCGACCGCCAACGACATCGAAGTGCTCGTCCCCACGAGAGGCGAGTTCTCCCAGATTCTCACCCCGCAGGCGCTGGAGTTCGTAGCGAAGCTGCATCGGCGGTTCGAGCCGCGCCGTCAGCAACTACTTGCGGCGCGCGCAGCCCGGCAGCGGGAGTTCGATCGCGGCGTGCTGCCCGATTTCCTGCCCGGAACAAAGAAGGTGCGCGACGCCGACTGGATCGTCGCGCCGCAGCCGAAGGACCTGCTGGATCGCCGCGTCGAGATCACCGGGCCGACCGACCGCAAGATGATCATCAACGCGCTGAACAGCGGCGCATCCACTTTCATGGCGGACTTCGAGGACGCCAACTGCCCGACCTGGTTCAACATGATCGACGGGCAGATCAACCTGCGCGACGCGGTGCGGCGCACGATCAGCTTCGAAAGCGGCGGCCCCGACAGCAGCGGGAAGCTGTACCGCCTGAACGACAGGACCGCAGTCCTCATCCCGCGGCCGCGCGGCTGGCATCTCGACGAGAAGCACGTCGCGGTCGACGGCAAGCCGGTCGCCGGCGGCATCTTCGACTTCGCGCTGTTCTTCTTCCACAACGCGAAGGAGCTCCTCGCCCGCGGCTCCGGGCCGTACTTCTACCTGCCGAAGATGGAATCTCACCTTGAGGCCCGGCTCTGGAATGAAATCTTCAGTTTCTCCGAGAGCGAAATACAGATACCGAAAGGCTCGATCAAGGCCACGGCGCTGATCGAGACGGTGGTCGCCGCGTTCGAGATGGACGAGATCCTCTACGAGCTGCGCGAGCACTCGGCGGGCCTCAACATCGGTCGCTGGGACTACATCTTTTCCTGCATCAAGAAGTTCCGCTCGAACCGCGATTTCTGCCTCGCCGATCGCGCGCAGGTCACCATGACGGCGCCCTTCATGCGCGCCTACGCGCTGCTGCTCGTGAAGACCTGTCACCGCCGCGGCGCGCCGGCGATGGGCGGCATGGCCGCGCAGATCCCGATCAAGAACGACCCGGCGGCGAACCAGGCCGCGCTCGACAAGGTGCGCGCCGACAAGCTGCGCGAAGTCACCGACGGCTGCGACGGCACGTGGGTCGCGCACCCGGGCCTCGTGCCGGTGGCCAAGGAGGTGTTCGACCAGCACATGCCGCAGGCCAACCAATACGGTCGCCAGCGCCCGGATGTGAACGTGAGCGCGAAGGATCTGCTCGCCTTCCAGCCGGAGAAACCCGTCACCGAAGCCGGCCTGCGCAACAACATCTCCGTCGGCATTCAATACGTCGGCGCCTGGCTC
>Ga0335084_10006377_pt1 | contig 11733 bp, 8 predicted proteins | sample Lox_Sample_44_FD_206721 | JGI IMG/M metagenome (GOLD analysis project Ga0335084, IMG submission 206721) | Soil microbial communities from Loxahatchee National Wildlife Refuge, Florida, United States - Lox_Sample_4.4 | ecosystem: Environmental > Terrestrial > Soil > Wetlands | place: USA: Florida...
GCCGGGCCGATCTCGAAGCGGCCGCGGATGCCGTGCGCGCGGTAGAACGCGAGCAGCTCGCGGATCTGCCGCGCATCTTGCTGCTCGAGCCCGACCACGCGGTTGTACCACTCGACCAGCGGCACCTTGCGCGCGATGGTGGCCGTGGCGCGGCCGAAGCGGCGCACCTCGATCTCGAACGGGTTGCCCTCGAGCGCGGCGGCCGCGCGCATGCCCTCCACGTGCAGGGCCTCGTGCGCTGCCGCCAGGTGGCGCGCGAACGCGATCGAGAGCGTCGGCGGCGAGCTCATGTGTCTCGCATCATAGGCCTCGTCGGGCTTCGGCCGGCGACGCCGCACTGATCGAGCAGCTCGGTCGCGAAGGAGCCGGGCGGCAGCGCGAACTCGAGCCAGGTGACTCCCGCGGGCTCGGGCTCGTCGAGGCGCGGAGGCTCGAGGAACGGGACCACCAGCTCGCGCCGGTCGCCGGGGCTCGCGAGCGGCGACTCGCCCGCGAACGCCTCCCAGTCGAAGCCGGTGGCGGCGCTCCAGGCGCGCTCCTCACGAGTCACCTCGGCCGACGGAGCGTACATGTCGGGGCCGGGCAGCGGGCCGGTCGCGAGCACCTCGAGCAGGCCGGGCGCCGCGCGCCGGCTGGCGTCGGCGGCGTCGGCGGCCGTGCAGCGGAAGAGGCCGCCGCCGCGCCGGCGCGCGACGTCGCCGGCGCGCAGCGCATGAGTGAGTCCAGTGGCGCGCCGGGCCTCGAGCACGGCGTTGAACACCGCGCTCTGCGCGGCCGACGCCACGAGCTTGCGGAACGACGGACCCGCCGCGCGCAGCGCGCCGGCCGGGTCCTCGGGCGCGCGCCGCAGCGCGCCGACCACGCGGCCGAACAGCCCCGGGCGGTACTCGGACGGGAGCGGCTCACCCGCGCGCCAGGCGCCGCCCGGGTCGACGCACAGTGCCGCGGTACGCGCGAGATCGCCGGCGGCCCAGGCTCGCGCGAGCGCGAGGTTCAGCTCGCCCGAGCCGAAGCGCTGCGCGCCGAAGCGGTTCTCGAGTCCCGCGTGCGCCAGGCGCTCGAGTGACTCGCACAGCGCCGTGCGGCCTGCCGGCTCGACGTCGCCCAGCCCCAGCCGGAAGCGGTTGCCCTGCAAGTGACCCAGCCGGAGCTTGTTGCGGTGGCGCGAGACCGACACGACCTCGAGCCGCCCGCCCGGAGCTTTCAGCTCGGCGAGTGATTTCTCGTCGCCCAGCCGTACGCTGAACCACTGGCGCGCGACCGCATTGCGGTCCTTGCGGCCCGCGTAGCCCACGTCTCTCCGCGGTCGCCGCGCGGCGCGCGCCAGCGCGTCGATCACGTCGTCGGTGTTGAGCTGCTCTTTCTCGACCAGCAGCCACAGGTGCTCGCCCGCGCCCTCCGGCTCGTAGGCCGGGAGCTCGGTGACTCGGAAGTATTCCGCGCCGGGCAGGAGCCGCATCGCCCCGACGGTAGCGCGTTAAAGGGAAGGGGCCTGGACCATCCGGGGGGAGTCCAGGCCCCAAGGCACCCGCCGCGTAGGGTTGCGGGCAGGCTGGGCGGCGGTGCGACGAACGGCATCGGGGAGCGAAACCGTTCTGTGTCGGGAGTATAAGAGAGTCGCCCGGGCCTGGAACGGGGTTACGCGTTTCTCCGCCGAATGGGCACGGTCGCTCACGAAGGCGTGTGCGGTCCTTCGCCGACCGCCGGCATCTGCGCTCCTTTGAGGCGCATGCGCATCAGTGTCTCGACCAGGTCCTGCTGCGCGGCGGAGAACTTGGGGTCGAGGCTGATGGCCCGTTGGAAGCGCGGGATCGCCCCCGGCAGGTCGCCGGCCAGGACCTGCGCCTCCCCCAGGTGAACCAGCACGCGGGCCAGCACGGTGCGCGCGGTCGAGTTTCCGGGATCCAGCTCGAGAGCCCGCTCGAGCTCGGGCTCCGCCTCCTGCCAGCGCTGCAGCTTGGCCAGGGTCAGGCCCAGGTTGCCCCGCTGAGCGCCGTCGATCGGGTTGGCCTCGACCGCCTGCCGGTACTCCACGGCAGCCTTCTCGAGGTCACCCATCATGAAGTGCGCGCGCGCCAGGTTGGCCCAGTTCTCGGCCGCGCTCGGGCGCAGGTCGGCGGCGCGCTGCAGGTGCGGCAGCGCGTCCGCGAGCCGCTGCTCGCGCGCGAGCTCGAGCCCGATCGTGGTCTCGATGCGGTCACGCAGCCGGTGCTCGGGATAGATTTCGAGCACCTGTGACCAGAGCGTGATCGTCGAGCGATACAGCTCCAGCCGCGCAGCGCTCGTCACGGCGAGCGCGAGTGCGGCGGCGGCGGTGAGGGCCGCGAACGCGCCACGCGGAACGCGCGCGCGCAGGAGTGAGTGGCCGGCCAGCACGGCAGCCACCACGATCGCCGCGAGCGGGAGATACATGCGGCGCTCGGCGGCGAGCTCCGAGACGATCGGCACGACGCTCGAGGTGGGCGCAAGGATCCCGAACAGCCACGCGCCCAGGAATCCGAGCTGCGGCCGCCGCACGCATGCCCAGACGCTGGCCGCGACCAGCGGGGCGACCACGCAGAGCGCCGGCCACACGTCCGAAAGACCGGTCGCCACGGGCCAGTCGTGCGCGATCACCAGTGGCGCGGGCCAGAGCGCAAGGCGGAGATACCAGGCCACGACACCGATCTGCGTCAGCGCGTAGCTCGCGGCGGAGATCGGCAGCCCGAAACCCACGGTCGCGTCGCGCGGACCCATGGCGAGCAGTGCCCCCAGCGCCAGCCAGCTCGCGAACGCCCCCAGGTGCAGCGCGCGATGCCGGCGCAGCGCCTGCGCGAAGCTGCCGGAGGCGAACGCACGGTCGTAGAGCAAGAGCAGCGGCGGCGCGGCGACGATGGTCTCCTTCGCGCCCACGCCCAGCCAGACCGCGGCCAGCGCGAGCGCGAACCAGGCCACTGGCGACTCAGCGGCGCGCTCGCGCTCGAAGCCGCGCACGGCGGCGTAGTGACTCCCGAGGAGCGCCAGCGCCACGAGCAGCTCCGTCCGCTGAGTCACGTAGGCCACCGACTCGGTCACGAGCGGATGGACGGTCCACAACAGCGCGCTCGCGAACGCGAGGCCGCGCGCCGAGCCGGCGAGTCCGGCGCGCTCGGTGACTCGCTCGAGGCTGCGTCGCACCAGGCCGAACAGCAGCAGCGCGCACGCGGCGTGCAGCGCCACGTTCAGCGCGCGCCAGCCCCGCGGATCGAGCCCGAACGCGGCGTAGCTGACGGCGAAAGACAGGCTGGCGAGCGGACGCCCGGCGACGCTCGACTGCGCAGGAGAGCCGAGCGCGCGCGAGAGCGGCCACAGTGCCCGGACGTTCTGGTTCTCGACGATCGAGGGCAGGTCATCGAACACGAACGGCGCGGACAGGCTGCGCGCGTACAGCACGGCGGCGCACGCCACCAGCACGAGGCCGGGCGCGAGCCGAGTGAGTCGCTGCGCGAGCGACGCGGTCATTTGCCCGTTGCGGCGGCCGCCGAGGCCGCCTCCCCGACCCTGCGGTCCAGGAGCTCGGCGACGGACTGCAGCGAAGCGACGAGCGCCGCCTTGTCGGGCGGGGTCGCCACCAGCTGCCGGCCCAGGTCCTGGACCTGTGGCTCGCCGGGGAGCTGCTCCCGAAGCGCGCGCTCGAAGTCGCCGACGGCCGCGAGCCGGCGCTTGTCGGCCCAGGCGGGGTCTTCGGGCGTGAGCGCCTTCGCGAGCGCCTTCGCCTGATCGCGCAGCGTCGTCAGATAGCGGCGCCGCTCGTTCGCGCGCACCTCGAGGTCATTGACTCCCGACACGGCGTTCGCGAGCGGCTGCTGGCGCGCGTCGATGGCCGCTCTCAGCTCCGTGTTCCGGTCCACCTCGTGCTGCAGGGCGCCACGCAGGCGCTCGAGCTCCGCGCGCTGCGCGGCGATCCCGGCCTCGTCGGCATCCGCGCGCGCAAGCGCCGCGTCTCGCGACGTCTCGGCCTCGCCGGCCTCCTTCTTGGCCGTCTCGAGCTGCTCGGCGGGCACGCGCTCCTTCTTCAGCTTCGCGATCTCTTCGCGCAGCGGAGTGACCTTGTCCTCGCCGCAGCCGAGCAGCAGCAGCGCGAGCACGAGCGCGCCGGCGCGGCGAGTCACGGCTTCTTGGCCCCGACGTCGGGCGGACCGGTGCGCGCGAGATAGCTCTCCAGCTCCTGCTGGCGCGCGTGCAGCTTCTTGCTCTGCGCGTCCAGGCCGGCGACCTGCTCCTCGACCTGCGCATTGACTTGCTTGGCGTCGGCAAGCGCCTTGCGCATCTGCTCGATGGCGGGCTCGATCTGCGCTCGGTCCGCGGCGGCGCGCGCGCTGCGCTGAGCCGCGGCCTTCTGGGTCTTGAGCGCGCTTCCTTTGCGCTCGACCTCGCGCCAGTAGTCGTCCTTCGGGACCGTGCTCTCCAAAAGCTTCGCGCGCTCGGCTTCGAGCGGGGCCGGGTCCTCGGGCTTGCACGAGAGCGAGCTCGCGAGAGTCAGCGCGAACGCGAGTGTGACTGCCAGCGTTCGCACGGGAGTCAGAACTTGACCAAGAGGTCGACCAGGATGCGATCCCGGTCGAGGACCTGGCGGCGGAAGTTGCCGAGCGCGGAAGGTGGGGTGCCTCCCCAGAAGGCGGTGTCACAGAGCTGGCTCGCTCCCGAGCCTTCGAAAGCGCCGCAGTTCTTGCTGCGCTCGGTGGACGAGAGATAGCTGCCGCGCAGCGACACCCAGCGGTTGATCGCCTGCTCCAGGCTGAGCCCCCAGCCGCGCGCGTTCGTGTAGCCGTCGAAGAAGTCGGAGTCGGTGAACACCGCCATCGTCCCGTTCCTCGGCATCGACGCCCACATGAAGGTGAGCTTGGTATTGGTGGGCGCGAGGAGGTCGAAGCCGGTGTCGTAGCCGTAGTTCTCGCTCGACACCTCGAACATGTGCGTGAGCTGGAACCACGGCGTGAGCGACCAGCCTTCCCAGGGCGTGAACTTCATGAACATGTCGTAGACGATCTCGCGCATCTCACCCCGCGAGCGGCCGTCGGTGAGCGCCGGCGTGAAGATCGCGAGCAGCGGGTTGTTCTTGATCGACGCGCCGCCGTTTCCGAGATCCTCGCTCGCGGCGGCAAACCGCATGTTCACGTCCTTCACGTCGTAGTAGGACACGCGCGCACCTGCGCGCAGCCAGGGAGTCACGTCGCCCGAGAAATCGACCTGTGCCGCGTACATGAACGGGTCCTTCTCGTCCACGTCGGGCGGGAAGGTCGAGCTGCCGTCGGTGGCGGGCAGCGGACCCGGGATGGTCGCGTTCGGGACCTCGTCGACCTGGAAGTACGACCCGCGCACGTGCACCCACATTCGCTCGCCGAAGAAGCTGTGGCCGTACTGGATCAGCCCGCCCTCGGGGCTGATGTCGTGGTCCCAGACCATGATGTCGCCGGAGAAGTCACGCGACCAGAAAGCGTTCTCCATCTTGCCGACCTGGAAGGAGAGGCCGTCGACGAGGTGCGGCGCCCACTGGATGTAGATCCGGTCGACCGCAATGCCCTTCGGCGCGAAGTAGTCACCCGCCGTCACCCACGCGGACCGGGGGTCCGTGTTGAAGCGGCGCGAGAAGTTGACGCCGAGCGTGTTCTGGCTGCTCGCGTCGACGCCGAAGGCGCTGGCCTGGGCCGTGGCGATCCGGAAGCCGACCAGGAAATCGTCGCCGAGCTTGCGCTCGGCGCCGAGCCGCAGCCGGAAGCGGAAGCGGTCGCGCTTCGCGCTCGCGGTCCCGTCGGTGAGATTCACCGGGTCCTGGCTCGAGAAGAGCGGCTTGTTCAGCTTGATCTTGCCGCCGCGGTCGACTTCGTCGAAGCGCACGCCGGCGTCACCGCCGAAGGTCCAGTCGCGCAGCCAGGCGGGCAGCGCCGAGGCCTCCTTCTGCTCCATCTCGTACAGGGCCTGGCGTTTGTAGAGATCCTCGTACTCGGCCTCGGTGATGATGCCCTTCTCGCGCATCGCATCGAGCATGCCGGCCGCGGCGTCGGAGGGCTTCGGAGGCTGCGCATCGTCGGCGAAGGCGATGCCTGTGACACAGTACAGTGTCACAACGGCGGCCAAAGAGAGGCATCGGGCGGCGCGGTGGTGCATGGGTCCTCCGAGATCAGAAGCCGCCCGTCAGGCGGAAATGGAGCCGGACGTTGCCGGCCGTCGTATTGGGGGTGGTGTCGAGCGGGTCGGCGAGATAAAGCTGACCCGTGAACCAGCGTGTGACCGCGAGCTGCAGCCCCAGACCGACCGAGGACATGCACTGACCCGACTTCTCGCCTTCGCCGGGATCGAGGTTGTGCATGCAGGCGTGGTCCCAGAACGCCGAGGGCCGCAGGTCGAACGGATAGCCGGCCGCGCCGATCGGGAACGAGTAACGGCGCGTCCAGAGCTCGATGTTGAAAGCCCAGGCGGAGTCGCCGAAGATCTCGCTCTGCAGGTAGCCGCGCACGCTGCTCACGCCGCCCGCGGCGTACTGCTCGGTGGGAATCAGCGGCTGACTCGCGAGCTGGCCGTTGACGTGCACGCTGAGCGCCCAGTCGTCGAACAAGCCGATCGCTTCGGGAGGGATGCCCGTGTGCGGCCATAGCGGACCGAGCGCCGACTGACTCAGGTTGGCCAGCCAGCTCTCGCCGTCGGCCATCGAGAGCCGGTGCCGCCAGTCGGCGGTCCACACCATGACGTGGTAGTTGCCATCCACGTTGTTCGCGGAGCGATTCGCGCGGAAGTCGTCGCTGCTGCCGCCCGAGACGAGCCCTGCGTAGTTCCAGTGATCGCCGACCGACGCGGCCAGGAAGTCGTCGCGGCCGGTGTAGCTCGTCCACAGGTTGAGCAGGAACGGGAGGTAGCGGATCGGGGTCTTGATCTCGGCGCCCGACTGGTTCGGGTCGTTCGAGTCCTGCCGCAGCGTGCTGTGGATGTCCTTGTAGTCGACGCCCGCGGTGATTCCGGCGCGTACCGGCTTCTCCCAGAGCGAGAAATCCGGGGCCGCGACGTTGTAGCGCAGGCCGAAGCTCTGCCCGTTGCCGAGGCTGCCCAGACCCGGGACCAGCGGCACGTTGCTGAACGTGTCCGAGTAGGCCCAGTAACCCATGAGCTGCTCGTTCGGGTTCCAGGGCATCGGCGCGCTGTAGTTGGCGGTGCCGATCAGCACCGCGCTGGAGTCGGTGGGAGACGTGATGTAGGTGAGACCCAGCGCGTGGTCGAGGTCCCAGAGGTTGTTGTAGTTGAAGTTCGTCTCGAGGCGGGAGTGAGGCGATCCCGGGGTGCGGTCGTTGTCGAGATTCACCGAGGCGTGCACGGGCGCCTGGTCGTCGACGATCAGCTTCACGTCGACGATCCCCGGCTGCTTGCCCGCGGTCAGCACCGGCCGGATGATGCGATCGGCGCTCGTGTTGGCCGCGGTCAGGTCCTGGCGCAGGTCCGACTCGCGCAGGATCGCGCCGGACTGGATGTGAGGAGTCAGCGCACGGACGCGTGCGTCGGAGATCCAGCGCTGGCCTTCGTTCTCGACCGTGACGTTGCCGATGCGCGCCTCGGCCACGTCGAGGCGCACGCTCCCGCTCTCGACGGTCTGCGGTGGCACGCCGACCGCCACCGCGATGAAGCCGTCGCTCGCGTAGCGCTGCTGCAGCGCGTCGCGCGCTTGCTCGATCGTGTCGAAGGTCGCCTTGGGAGTCACGTAGGGCGCGAGCGTCTTGTCGACCTCGTCCCTGGGCAGAAGAGTGTTTCCGACGATCTCGAAGCGGCGGATCGCGAAGACCGGGCCGTTCGGAGCCTTGACCTCGGGCGCAGCTCGCGCCACGGGTCGCGCCGGCACCGGGATCTCGTCCATCGTCCACTTGCGCGTGCGGTACAGACGCTCACCCGAGGCGAACGTCGACGCACCGGCGTCGTCGGCGCTCGCCGTCTGGGCGAGCGCGAACGACACCACGACAAATAGAACTGCAATGAGCTCCCGGCCCCGCATCCCCAGGCAACCTAGCACCTGCTCTGTAGCGCTCTCGTGAAGGAGATCTCTCGGTTCTGTGAAGGTTGCGTGTGAGTCTCTCCGCGTTCGCGAAGGAACCGTGAGATTCAAAAGCGAAGGGGGCCTGGATCCGCAATCGGATCCAGGCCCCCGAAGTGCCCAGGCTCTCTTTAGAGCCTGTGTGTCTCAGACATCACGGAGCGACACCGGGAATGGTGCCGGGCGGGTTGATCGACCCGGGGCACGCATCGGCCGCGGGGAACGCCGGCGAGACGAACTGAGTGACGCTCGCGCCGTCGGTTGCGGTCTTGTTGTAGTTCAGGCCGTTCGAGGGCAGATATGACTCGTTGGTCACGAAGATCTGCGCCACCTTCATCGCGAAGCGGTGACCCGTCTTGGGATCCGTGGCGATGCCACCCAGGCGACCGCCGGTGCCGCCCGCGAGCGGGCCCCAGTACCGGTAGAGGCCGCAGCGAGTGAGCAGCTTCAGGTCGTTCGTGTCCGGGTCCACGCCGTCGACGGGAACCCCATAGAAGAGGGGATTGGCGGGATCCGTATTGATGAACCCGTCGACGTAGCCGACTGCGCCCAGGTTGGTGCTCACGCACGTCTTCACGTCGTTCGTTCCACCGTTCTCGATCAGAGTCTTGCGGAACGGCGTGTTCGCCGGCGCGGTGATCGAGCCCAGCCGCTGAGCGCAGGTGTTCGTGATGCCCACCGTGCTGCCCTGGCCCTGGTTGGCATCGCCCTTGGTATTCGCGTCCCACGTGTTGCGGAACACCTCTCGCGTGCCCGAGCCGAGCGCGCGGTAGCACACGTTCATGTCCGTTCCGGAGAGCGGCGGACCGGCCACGTGGTGAGTGCCCGAGTCAGCGCCGACCTGCTGCCAGCTGCAGGTGGTCTGCCCAGACCATGCGTTGAAGATGCCCTCGATCTGGGGCTTGGCGAGCTGCACCTTCTTGTTGTTGGTTCCGTTCGCGTGGACGTCCTTGCTCGCGACGATCTTGAAGATCTGCGCGCCGAACGTGTCCTGGTTCGCGAACGTGAGCGTGTTCAACGAGGCCTGGATGAAGTCCGTCGGCGGAAGATCCGCGAAACCCGTGTCGCAGGACATGGTGAGGTTGGTGGTCTCGTTGGCAGCGTTGAGCTGACCGAGCTTGGTGATCACGCCCGGTGCCGCAGCGCCGACGCGATCGTTCAGGATCTGCTTGTCGCCGGGAGCCTTGTCGACGTTGATGATGCAGAACTCCTGAGTCAGTCGCGCGGGATAGGCCGTGTCGGGCTCGGCGACGCTCCCGGGGAACGTGAACGCGTAGCCGTTCGCGGCGCCGTCCGACTTGCGGAGCTTCGTGTCACACGCGGTCATCGCCGGCGCGGTGTCGTTGGGGTCGCCGGTCGCTCCCGGGAGGCCGTTGTTGGTGCCGGGGCCGGGCTGTCCGAAGGTGTTCACGCCATTGCCTCCGGCGTCGTCGGCGGTGTTCGGAATGCCGTCGAAGCCTTCGGGCGCGATGAAGCCGATCCCGGTCGGGCCCGAGCCGGACGCGCACGCCAGACCGTTGCCGGAGCCGTTGCCGGAGATGCGGTAAGTCACGAGCTGGTTGGGGTCGTTCGGCGATCCGCCCGGAACGCCGAGCCCGAGCGGGTCGGTGCTCGAGTTGCGCAGCACGCCCTGGAGCTCGATGAACTGAGCCAGGACGCCGTTGCCGCTGCCGTCGCAGTTGTCGCCGGTCAGCGCCGCGCCCTTCTGACAGATGCGGAACACGCGGTTGATGCTGGCGAAGCTCGCGATCGCGGCCTGCATCTGCGCGTCGAAGCAGCCGGTGCAGCCACCGGTGCGCAGACCGTCGCGATCGGTGCCTGCGTCACTGGTCGTCGAGGGATTCAAGGCAAAGGCGGGTGAGGCCAAGCCGACCATCAGGCCGGCCGCGATCACCCAGCTGATCGATTTTCGGGCAAGGGTCATCTGTAGGTTCTCCACAAAGGGGTTACGAGAGGGTTCGCTTGATGCGGAAAGTGAGTCGAGCGATCAGGCGGAGCGGCGGCGCACGGCGGCGACGCCCGCGAGGGCCACGCCGATCAGCACCATGCTCATGGGCTCCGGAGCCAGACCCGTGGGTGTCACATGCAGAGTCACGAGCAAGCTGTTCACCTGGGGCGTGCCGTTGACGTCACTGCTCGAGATGGCTTGGTACACCGAGGTCGTGAGCGTGCCGTCGGCTGCGATCGTCCCGGCGATCGAGAAGGGGAAGGCGCCGAAGAAGGTGTTGTCGACTCGCACCGCGAAGGAGTTGACGAGGTTGTTGGGAATCGTGGTGTGAGTCCCGGGCGCGCCGTTGGCGATCGCCGGGATCAGGTCGAACCACGAGTCCGAAGTGCCGAAGCCCGCGACGCGGGTTCCCGCCGTGAGGATCGCGTCGTCGCTGAGCGAGCCTGGCGAGCCGGTCTTGCTGTACTCGATGTTGCCGATCGCGCTTCCGAAGTCATCCACCAGGTTGCGGTCGACGACGCCGACGACGCTGAAGAGCGCACCGGCGGTGGAGCCTCCGAACTCGGTGATGTTCGCGTCGTAAGTGAGTGGCCCGACGCCGGTGCCCAGGTTCACGAGATACTCGAAGCCGTTCTTCTGGTATACGCCGACGAGCGAGCCCGCTCGAGCGCTGAGCGAGGCCCCGAACAAGAGCGCGAAGCCTGCCACGGCCACGACGCCCCTCCGGAGCCAGGGGGACAAGTTGCGATGCATTTCATTCCCTCCAAGGATTAAGGCCAACACGCGAAGCAGAACGATCTACACTTTTTTGGATCGCGGGCAGTATAAGCGGGCGAATTCACTGCGGAACTGGGTTACGCGAATCTCCATAAAACGGGCATCGGCACTCACAAAACCGTCGCTTTTGCTTTGCTTCCGACGCGGAAGCCCCGCTAGCGGCACTCTTGCGATTCGCAGGGGCGTGAGCTGATGTCGATGATCACGCTGCGCAGGCCCGATTGAGCCGCGCCCGCGGCCGTCTCTGTGATCGAGCCCGCCTGCGGGCTCGAGCCCGAGAGCACGCTGCCTGCGCTCACTTGATTCGCGCCGGTATTGGACACGGACCCGCCCGCTCCAGACACGACGCCGGCCGTGAGCGTGGCTCCCGACGAGACCGTTCCGCTGCCGATGCTGATGCTGGTCGCCGACATGTGACCGCTGATGGTTCCGCCGGCGTCGATCGAGATCGTCGACGCCTGCGCAGAGCCCGTGCCCGCCGTGATGTTCCCGCCGGCGGTGAGCTGGATGCCCTGCGCCCGGATGCCCGCCCCGAGGTTGATGTCCTTCCGCGCGGTCAGCTTGACGTTGCCGTCGCCGGACGCGAAGAAGCCGGCACCCGCGTACGAGATCTGGGGAGTCCCTGTGACCGGGTCGTAGCCGATGCCCCGAATCTCGAACTTCTCGCCGTGCCCGGCGGTGATGGAGCCGGTCCGCGTCGTGATGGCGATGTCCGACGACGAGAGCGTCGCCACGGCCGAGCCGCCGGTGTCGACGTCGCCGCTCGCGTCGAGCGAGATCTTCCCGCCGCCCTCGGGCTCGTTCGTGGAGCCCTCGGCGTTCATCGTCAGGAAGCCGCGCTGGCGCGTGTAAGTCGACGGCGGCTGCGTGGCGGTGATCTGACCCGCCACGCTCGTGACGCTGAGGTCGCCGCCCTGGATGGCGCCCACGGCACCGAAGCGGTGCATCAGCACGTCCCCTGCAGTGACCACTTCGA
>Ga0335084_10006378_pt1 | contig 11733 bp, 10 predicted proteins | sample Lox_Sample_44_FD_206721 | JGI IMG/M metagenome (GOLD analysis project Ga0335084, IMG submission 206721) | Soil microbial communities from Loxahatchee National Wildlife Refuge, Florida, United States - Lox_Sample_4.4 | ecosystem: Environmental > Terrestrial > Soil > Wetlands | place: USA...
CGAAAAGGGTTCGGTCTGTCCGGGTTGCGGGTGGCCCCGCGGCGACTGCCGATGTTCGAAGGCGGCCGAGGAGCCCGTTCCCGAGAGGCCCGTCGCCAAGCTCCGGCTCGAGGCGAAGGGGCGCGGCGGAAAGTGCGTCACGGTCGTGGACGGGCTTCCCCGGAACGCCGCCTTCACGGCCGACCTCGCCCGGACGCTCAAGAGCGCGCTCGGCACCGGGGGGACGGCGAAGGAGGGGTGCGTCGAGATCCAGGGGGACCACCGGGAGCGCCTGCGGGAGCTGCTTCGTCAGCGGGGCTTTCTCGTCAAGGGCTGAATCGCCTCGCCGCGGCCTCGCCGGCCGTCCGGCCGGTGGCCCAGGCCCACTGGAAGTTGAAGCCGCCGATCGGACCGAACGCGTCGAGGATCTCCCCGGCGAAGTAGAGCCCCGGCACCAGGCGGCTTTCCCCGCTTCCGGGGTCCACCTCTTCGAGCGCCACGCCGCCCCCTGTCACCTCCGCCGTCCGGTAGCCTTCCGTCCCCGTCGCGGGGATCGGGAAGGCCGTCAGAGAGTCGACGACGCGGCGGCGCGCCTCACGCGTGAGGCGGGAGAGAGAGACGTCGGCCACCCCGGCGGTCGCGAGGATCAGCTGGACCAGACGGTCGGGGAGCGAAGAGATTCTCAGAGAGGAAGAAAGCGAACCGCGGGAGCCCGGGCGACCGCGAAGCTCTTCCTCCCACGCCGTGCCCGGGACGAAGGCCACCCGGACGTCCGCCCGGCGCGCGGCGCGTGACGCACGCTCCACGACGTGGGAGACGTCGAGGACGGCGGGCCCGCTCCAGCCGCGGTGCGTGAAGAGAAAGCCTCCTTCGGAGACGGCGGCGTCGGCCGAGGGGCCGGATCCGGCTCGCGCCGTCACGCGGCCCTTAGTCGAGACGCCGGCGAGGGCGTGGTGTGAGGGCGCGTCGCCCACCAGCGGCGCGAGGGCCGGGTAGGTCGGCCGCACCGTGTGGCCGAGCGCCGCGGCCCACTCGGTTCCGCCGGCGTCGGCGCCGGGGGCGAGGACGGACCGGCCGCCGGTCGCGACGACGACCGCAGCGGCAGGAATCGTCTCTCCGTCGAGCCGGACGTGAAACCCGCCCGGGACACCGACGAGTTCGCGGACGGGGCATCCCGACCGGAGAACCGCCCCGGCCCGACGCGCAGCCCCCTGGAGCGCGTCGCGCACGTCCCGGGCCCGGTTCGTCGGGGGAAAGAGCTTCCCCGACTCCGTCTCCTCGCGAAGCGGCCCGCCGAGGAGCTCCTCGAAGAATTCCCGCTGCGCCGCCAGGGGCCAGCGATCGAGAAAGCGGCGGACGAGCCGGCCCGGCGAGGCCGAGACGAAGCGCTCCGGCGACTCTTCGGCCGGCAGGACGTTGCACCGGCCCCCTCCCGAGACGAGGATCTTTCGCCCGGATTCGCGCGCGCCCTCGACGAGGAGAACGGCGCCCGGGCGCCCGATCTGCTCCCCGGCCGAACGCGCCGCCATCAGCCCGGCGGCCCCGGCCCCGACGACGACGATTCCGCGCTCCATGCCACGATAATGGCGTATGTCCGAAGCGAGCGGCGAGACCGGCGGCTTTCTGCGCCGCCTCCGTTACCGGATCCATTTCGCGGCGGCCTGTCTCGTCGGAGGGTTCTTCTTCGTCGCCTTCTCGCTCTGGGCGGTCTTCAAGATCGCCGTCCTGAAGCGGGACCGGCAGGACGTGATGGACGGCTGGATCCATCCGTGGTACCGGATCATGAGCGCGACGCTCGGCTGGGAGATGCCCGTCGACGGAGAGGAACGGTTCGAGACGTCGCGCCCCGCCGTCATCGTCATCAACCACCAGTCGAACCTGGACATCGTCCTCTGGGCGCGCTTCTTTCCGGCCGCGACGGTCATCGTCGGGAAGAAGCAGATCCGGAAGATCCCGATCTTCGGCTACATCTTCCAGGGAACGCGGAACATCCTGATCGACCGTGAGAACGCCGAGCGGGCCCGCCGGTCGCTCGAGGACGCCGCGCGGCGGATCCGCACAGAGCGCCTGAACGTCTGGATGGCGCCCGAAGGGCACCGGAATCTCGGCGCCGAGATGCTCCCATTCAAGAAGGGGGCGTTTCACCTCGCCGTGGAGGCGCAGGTTCCGGTGCTCCCCGTCGTGGTCGGTCCGGTCTGGAGCGTCTTCGACGGCCGGCGCCTGCTCAACCGGCCCGGGGAGATCCGGACGCGGATCCTCCCGCCGATCCCGACCGAGGGGCTCTCCGAGAAGGACATCGATCCCCTCGTGACGAGGGTCCGCGCGGCGATGGACGAGGTCCGGCGTGAGCTGATGGCCTCGGCCGGGCCCCGGATCGGTTGACTACACCCGGAACGTGTCGGGCCGCCAGACCTTGACCCGCTTCTTGATCTCCTCGCGGGGGAGTCTCTCGTCGAGCGACTGCCGGACCAGCTCGGGCACTTCCGCGTCGGAGGCGAAGCGCAGGCCGATGAGCTGGTCCTCCGTCAGTTCGCCGATCCGCGACGTCAGCGGCTCGGCAAGAAGTCGCTGAAGGCGGAGCCGCTCTTCCAGCCGGATGACGCGGTCCTGCACCCTCAGGGCGTAGAGCCGCACCTTGAAATAGAGGACGAGAGGCGCGGCGAAGACGAGGAAGATCCACGCCGTCGTGAACCCCGGATTCCGGACGAGCTGCCAGAGGGAAACGAGGAGCGAGAGCGCGAGAATCGCGAATGTGAAGACGTGGAAGGCCGGGTCGTAGCGGCGGTGATCGGCGTAGGTTTGCGGGGCGGATTCGGCCATGACGGAAGTCTACAGGGGCTCTCTTTTCGCTTGGCGGGCGCTGACGCGACGCGTAGCATCGCGCCGATGTCGCCGACACGCCCGATCCGGGCGACGGGCCCCTGGGCTCATCCCGACCGATCCGTCCGATTCTCCTCCGCCTTCGGATTCCTCCTCGTCCACGTCCTCGCCCTCGGCGTCTTCGTCGTCGGCTTCTCGTGGACCGGAGTCGCCCTCTGCATCGGCTCGTACTACCTCCGGATGTTCGGCATCACGGCCGGCTTCCACCGCTATTTCGCCCACCGGGCTTACCGCCTCGGCCGCCTTTCGCAGTTCCTTCTCGCTCTTCTCGCACAGACCTCCGCCCAGAAGGGAGTGCTCTGGTGGGCCGGCCTCCATCGGCACCACCACAAATGGTCCGACACGCCGAGGGACATCCACAGTCCGCTCCAGGACGGCTTCTTCTGGAGTCACATCGGCTGGATCCTTTCGGGGAAGTTCGACAAGACCGATTTCTCCCTGATTCCCGACTTCGCGAAGTTCCCGGAACTCCGATGGCTGAACCGGAACCAGTACGCGCCCGTCCTGCTCTACGCCGTCGCGACGTGGCTGGGCTTCGGGTGGACGGGCCTCTTCTGGGGATTCTTCCTCTCGACCGCCCTCCTCTGGCACGGGACGTTCGCCATCAACAGCCTCATGCACGTCTTCGGGAGACGGGCCTTCCCGACCCGCGACACGAGCCGGAACAGCTTCCTCCTCGCCCTTGCGACGATGGGTGAGGGGTGGCACAACAACCATCACTACTACCCGTCGTCCGCCGCCCAGGGGTTCAGGTGGTGGCAGGTCGATCCGACCTTCTACCTTCTCTGGCTCCTCGAGCGGACCCGGGTCGTCAGGGGGCTGCGCCGGGCGCCCTCTCCCGCGGCGGCCGAGAGCGCGCTGGCGGCCGCGCGGGCGCGGCTCGAGGCGGCGGGCGAAGAGCTGGCGGAGCGGATCGACCGGCTCTCGAAGCGGTGGGACGAACTGGCCGAGCGGGCCCGAACCTCGGCGCAGGAGGCGGTGACCGACCTCGAGGAGGCGAAGCTCAACGCGGTCCGACGCCTGGAGGCGCTGCAGGCCGAGTACGCCGCGGCGGTGACGCGAGCCGGCAGCCGGGCCGAGAAGCGGCTCGCCGCGACCCGGGAGGAGATCGAACGGACGCGCGAGCACCTCGCCGAGATCCTGACGAGCCTCGTCGAGACGGCCGAGCGCGCCCTCGCGCCGACGGGGCTCCCGGCCTGACGCGCCGCCGGGCGCTCCCTCCCCCTCTCCGATAACATCGCGGCCATGAAGGAACTCTCCGCGCTCTTTTCGGCCCATGTCGCCGAGCGGGTCTCCACGGCGGCCCGCGCCCTCTCGGAAGCCGGCTTTTCGCGCCTCGTCGTCCATTCGGGCGTCCCGTTCACCTATTTCGCCGACGACAACGACGCGCCGTTTCATTCCACCCCCCACTTCGCCCACTGGGCGCCCGTCGAAGGGCCGTACCACCTCCTCGACGTCGTCCCGGGACAGAAACCCCGGATCGTCCGCGTGACCCCCCGCGACTTCTGGTACGCCCCGCCGGCGCCCGCTCCCGACTTCGTCCGGAGCGCGTTCGACGTGGTCGACGTCGAGACGCCGGACGAGGCGTGGAAGGAGACCGCCGCCCGGCCCATCACGCCCGAGGCGGCTTTCGTGGGCCCCGCCGAGGAGACCGCCAAGGCGAAGGGGTTCGCCGCTGCGGCCCTGAACCCGAAGGGACTCGTGTCCCGGCTCGACTGGGAGCGCTCCTACAAGACGCCCTACGAAGTGGCGACCCTCTCCGAGGCCGCGGCGAAGGCGGCGAAGGGGTACCGCGTCGCGGAGGCCGCCTTCCGCTCCGGCGCCTCGGAGATCGAGATCCACCACGCCTACGTGGCGGCCGTGGGGGATCCGGACGACGCGCTCCCCTACACGACCATCATCGCGCTCGACGAGCGGGCCTCCACGCTCCACTACCATGGAAAGCGCGGGCGCGAGGCCGCGCCGGGCGCCGTCTTCCTGATCGACGCCGGCGCGCAGGTCAGGATGTACGGCTCGGACATCACCCGCACCTACGTCACGCCGAAGGCCGACCCGGTCTTCGGAAAGCTCCTCGACGGCATGAAGGCGCTTCAGAAGGCGCTGGCCGAGGGGGCGCGGCCGGGCCGCCCGTACGTCGAGCTCCATCGCGAGGCGCACCGGCGGATCGGGGCGCTCCTCGTCGAGACGGGCGTCCTCAAGGTCTCCCTCGACGAGGCGATGGAGAAGAAGCTGACGCTCCCCTTCTTCCCGCACGGCCTCGGACACTTCCTCGGCATCCAGGTCCACGACGTGGCGGGGCGCCAGGCCACGCGCGAGGGGGCCGTCGCCCCGCCGCCGGACGACTACCCGTCGCTCCGGACGACGCGGACGATCGAAACGCGGATGGTCTTCACCATCGAGCCGGGGCTCTATTTCATCCCGATGCTCCTGGAGCCGTATCGGGCCGGGCGGACGACCGAGGCCTTCAACTGGGAGCTGATCGACCGTCTGACCCCCTGTGGCGGCATCCGCGTGGAGGACGACGTCCTCGTCGAGGCCGACCGGACCCGGAACCTGACGCGGGAGTTCCTGCCCGAGTGACGACGGCCCCCTCGGTCGCGACGCCCCGCGCCGCCGGGTACCGGCAGCCGGCGGAGTGGGCAGAGCACCGCGCCGTCTGGATCGCCTGGCCGTCACATGCCGACCTCTGGGAGGCGTCGCTGGAGCTGGTGCGAACGGCGTGGCTCGAGATGGCCTCGGCCGTGGCCGACCCCGATCCGGTCGGCGGCGCCCCGCGCGGAGAGCGGCTCGAAGTCCTCGTCCCGGACGAGCGGTGCGAGAGTCTCGCACGCTCGCGGATGGTGGGGCTCCCCGCCCGCTTCCACCGGATCCCCTTCGGCGACATCTGGCTCCGCGACACGGCGCCCGTTTTCGTGGCGGGCGGGGACGGGGTCGCCGCCGTCTCCTTCGCCTTCAACGGCTGGGGCGGCAAGTACGTCCTGCCGGACGACGACCTCGTCTCGCCGCGCGTGGCGCTCGCGGCCCGGATGCGGGCCTTCTCGTTCCCTCAAGTCCTGGAAGGGGGCTCCGTCGAGGTGGACGGGGCCGGGACGTGCCTGACGACCCGGCAGTGCCTCCTGAACCCCAACCGGAACCCCGGAATGTCGAAGGAGGCCGTCGAATCCCTCCTTCGCGAGGCCCTCGGCGTGGAGACGTTCCTCTGGCTCTTCGAGGGCCTCCGGAACGATCACACCGACGGGCACGTCGACACCCTCGCCCGGTTCGTTTCGGAAGGGGTCGCCGTCTGCATGCGGCCGTCGGACGGGGACGACCCGAACGCGGCGGCGCTTCGTAACGTCGAGCGCGACCTCCGGTCGTTCCGGGACGCGGCGGGACGGAAGCTCGAGGTGGTGACGGTCCCGTCGCCCGGCTTCGTCCCGGACGACGAGGGCCGGCCGAGTCCGGCCAGCTATGTCAATTTCTACATCGGAAACCGCGCCGTCGTCGTGCCGACCTACGGCGCGCCGCACGACGACCTCGCCCTGCGCGCCTTCGAGCCGCTCTTCCCCGGTCGCCGCGTCATCGGGGTCGCCGCGCGGGATCTCCTGTCGGGCGGAGGGGCCTGGCATTGCATCACGCAGCAGGAACCGCGAGGATTCCTCCGATGACCGCACCCGAGCCGCTGACTCTCGCCGCCGTCCAGTGCGCGCTGGGGGGCTCCGTGCCCGACAACGTCTCGAAAGTCGAACGCCTCGTCCGCGAGGCGGCGCGGCGCGGCGCCCGGGTCGTCCTCCCCCCCGAGCTCTTCGAGGGACCCTACTTCTGCCGCGAGGAGAAGGACGCCTTCTTCTCGTGGGCGAGGCCCCTCGAGAACCACCCGACGATCCGCCGCTTCTCGGAGCTCGCCCGCGAGCTCGCGGTCGCGATCCCCGTCTCCTTCTTCGAGAAGGCCGGCCCCTCCTACTACAACAGCGTGGCGATGGTGGACGCGGGGGGCGAGGTCCTCGGCGTCTACCGGAAGAGCCACATTCCCGACGGCCCCGGCTACGAGGAGAAGTTCTACTTCCGCCCGGGCGAGACCGGCTTCATCGCTTGGAAGGCGAGGCCGGCGGCGCTCGGCGTCGGGATCTGCTGGGACCAGTGGTTCCCCGAGTGCGCCCGCGCTCTCGTCCTCTCAGGAGCCGACGTTCTCCTCTACCCGACCGCGATCGGCTCGGAGCCGGAGAGCCCGTCGCTCGACACGAAGGAGCGCTGGCAGCGGGCGATGCTCGGCCACGCGGTCTGCAACGTCGTCCCCGTCGTCGCTGCGAACCGGATCGGCAGCGAGGGGGGGCAGCTCTTCTACGGCTCCTCGTTCATCGCCGACCACGCCGGCGAGAAGCTGGCCGAGCTGGGACGCGACGAGGAGGGGGTGGTCGTGGCGACCGTCGACCTCGCCGCCGTCCGGGCCGCCCGCGCCTCCTGGGGTTTCTTCCGCGACCGGCGGCCGGAGCTCTACAGGATCCTGACGACGGGCGACGGGACGCGTTGAGCCATCGGCCTCAGAAGACCGCCGCGGCCTGGATCCCGCCCCCCTTGCGGAGGAGGAGGGGCGTCACCGTGACCCGCTTCCCCGTCGGCGCGGCACGGCGACTCTCGTTCAGGGCGACGACCGTCCCGCCGACCGCCGTTCCGATCAGCGCGCCCATGACGACGTCCGAGGCGTAGTGCTCGTTGAGCTGGATCCGCGCGAGGCCGACGCAGCCCGCGATGAAGAACGCGGTCACCCGGACCCACGGCTGCTTGTAGTGGCCGGAGACGACCGCCGCGAGGGCGAAGGCCTGTGTCGCGTGCCCCGAAGGAAACGAGATGTTTCCGGAGAACGGTTTCGCGGTCCAGGTCGCTTCCGTGTCGCCGGGCCGATACCGCCCGACGGCGTACTTCACCGTCGTCGTCACGATGCCGCTCGCGATGAGGCTGGCCGACACGGCATCCACGGCGACGCGACGGGACTTCGAGTCGTCGAAACCCCACCCGGCCACGGCGAAGGCCCCGATGACGGCCCACGAGGCCCCCGCCCCGAAACTCTGGATGGCCGTGGCGAAGTCGTCGCGGGACGTGGTCCGGCTCCGCTGCGACGCCTCGCGGATCGGCTGGTCCAGAGCGAGGACCGTCGTCGTCACGACCGCGGCGCCGATCCCGAATTTCAGCCAGTCGGTCCCGTCCCACCGGACCGGCGCCGTCAGGAGGTCGCCGGTGTCGAAGAGGATGAGCTTCCCCGCCTCGACGAGATTCCGGTCCGAGACCGCCTCGCGCGGCTCCGCGGGGACCGCGGCCGGCTCTTCGGCGAGAAGAGGGCTCCCGTGAAAGAGGAGCCCACAGCAGACAAGCGCGAGCTGAGCCTTCATCTGTTCCTCCTGCGCGATGCGTCTGATCCCGGGAGCCGGCGGCCGACGGCCGTCTGAACGGAGGGCGGGGAGGCCGCCCGGCCCGTTCCCCGCTCGAGCCGCATGTCGGCGTCCACGAAGGGGGGCGCCGCAAAGCGCTCCTCGGTCCGGTCGGGCCAGCGGACGGTGATCGCCTTCACCTCCCCGAAGGGCCCCAGGCCGAAGTGGAGCCGCCGGCTCCCGCTCGAGAGGAAGCCACTCGTCGTCTGGAGCTCCTGGAGAAGCCGCCGTCCGTCCGGCAGCTCGACCGTGACCCGGGCACCGATCGCGGCCGGATTCAGGCCCGGCTGCCGGAGCGAGAGCGCGAGGAAGTGTTCGCCCGGATTCCGGGTGCCGAGAAAGAGCGCCTCGGGGTGCTCGACCGACCGGACGTAGATGTCGAGAGAGCCGTCGCCGTCGAAATCGGCGAGGACCGCGGCCCGCCCGTTGGCGGCGAGGGCGACGCCGTCGAGCCAGCCCCGCTCCTCGAAGGTCCCGTCGCCCCGGTTCCGGAAGAAGCGGTTCCGCTCGCAGCCCTGGAGGCCCTTCCCCTTCCGGTCGAAAACCCTCGTCCCGGCGATGTAGTCGTCCCAGTAGGCCAGCGTCTCCCACCAGAACTCCAGCTCGCGGTCGCCGTCGCGCCCGTCGCCCCACATGCCCCCCGCCGCGTAGAGATCGGGACGCCCGTCGTTGTCGAGGTCGCCCGCCACCGCGGTCCAGCACCAGCCGGCCTTCCCGATGCCGGCGGCCTCCGTCAGGTCGTCGAACCGGCCGTCCCCGCGGTTCACGAGAAGGGTGTTTCCGCGGCACATCTTCTTCATCCAGCCGCGGGCCACCGGAAGGAAGAGCCGGCCGGGGAGCGGCAGCGGGAGCCACGGCGCGTCGTGGAGAAGCCCCCACTGCGTGTAGCAGTTCGAGAAGTGAAGGTCGAGCCGCCCGTCCCCGGAGAAATCGGCGGCCGCGGCCGACATGCCGTAACCGCGGTCCTCCGCCCCCGCTTTCTTCGCCACGTCCACGAAGCGACGTCCTCCCTCGTTGTGGTAGAGGTTCTTCAGCCCGAAGTCGTTCGTCACGACGAGGTCCACCCACCCGTCGCCGTCGAGGTCCGCGAACTGGGCCGTCAGGGACCATCGCGTCTCCGAAAGGCCGAAGCGCTCCGTCGCGTCCGTGAACGTCCCGTCGCCGTTGTTGAGGAAGAGCCGGTTCGGTCCGCCGTCCCGCGCGTCGAATGGCGGGTCGGGCATCTGACGGAAGTAGTCGCCGGTCGAGCAGACGAAGAGGTCGAGCGTTCCGTTCCCGTCCACGTCCGCCGCCGCGGCGCTGCGGCTCCGGAACGACGTGCCGACGCCCGCTTTCGCGGTGACGTCCTCGAACGTCCCGTCGCCCCGGTTGCGGAAGAGCCGCGACGGCCCGAAGTTGTCGGTGACGAAAAGGTCGTCGAGGCCGTCGCCGTCGAAATCGAACGCGAGGACCCCCGTCGCCGCGACGCCCGAGAGCCCCGCCGCCTCGGTGACGTTCTCGAACGTGCCGCAGCCGTCGTTCCGGTAGAGGATCGAGGAGCGCCCGTCCCCCACGAAGAGGTCCTCGGCCCCATCGCCGTCGAAGTCGAGGACGGCGACCCCCGATCCGGGCCAGACCCCCTCGATCAGATGGTTCCGGGCGGCGACGTCGGGATCGCTGCGCGGCGCGCCGAGGCCGGCTTCGGCCGTGGCGTCGCGGAACCTCGGGCGCCCCTCCCGGCGTTCCACCGCCTGCGGCCATGGTGGGGACCCGAGCACAAAGGTCGCGGGAGGGCTTCCGCCCGCCCCGGGAACCACCCGGACCGGGATCTCGGCTGACCGCTCCAGGCGCGTCCCGTCAGAAGTCACCCCGCCCACGGTGAAGAAGACCCGCGCCTCGACTGCCGACTCGAGGTCCCGTATCGCGAGCACGTCGTAGTCGACGAATCCGAGCTGCGCGAGGTCGTTCCAGGCCCAGCCGACGAGCGCCGCGCCGCTGTCGGTGCCGGAGCCCTCCACTCGCCGGCCCCGGACGGCCCGACGGAGGTCGTCGAGACCATCCCGAAGCGCCTCGAGTCGCCTCATCCGGGGAACGAACCGCTCCCTCAGGCGGGTCATCGATCCGTTGAGCCAGAGCCACCCGCCCCCGGCGAGCAGAAACGCCACGAGAAGGCCGGGGAAGAGAACCCGTCGGCGCGGAGCCATCCCGCGGGTCTCAGTGCGCCGGCGCGGGAGGGGGCGTGGGGGTCTCGCGCACGAAGGGGACGAAGCGGACGGGGAGGACGCTTTTTTCGGTGTAGCCGCCGCCGCTCCGCTCGATGACCTTCAGCTCCTGGTAGAAGCCGCCGACCGGGATCACCATCCGCCCCGGCGACGCCAGCTGCTCGAGAAGGGGCGGCGGAATCCTCTCCGGCGCAGCCGTCACGAGGATGCCGTCGAACGGCGCGTGCTCCGGCCAGCCCGCGTAGCCGTCGCCCGTCATCACCTCGGCGTTCGTGACGCCGAGGCTCTTCAGGCGCGCCGCGGCCTCCTTCGCGAGCTCGGGCCGGATCTCGATCGAGTAGACCTTCCTCGCCAGCCGGGCGAGGACCGCCATCTGGTAGCCCGAGCCGGTCCCGATCTCGAGGACGGTCTCGTTGCCCGTCAGGTGGAGCTGCTCGGTCATGAAAGCGACGATGTAGGGCTGGGAGATCGTCTGCCCGCTGCCGATCGGCAGGGGCCGGTCCTCGTAGGCGTGGGGCATCTCGGCCTCGGGAACGAAGAGATGGCGCGGGATGGCCCGCATCGCTTCGAGGACCCGCGGATCCTTCACGCCGCGTGCGGCGATCTGCCGCTCCACCATCTCGAGGCGTTTGGGCTCGTACACGTCCGACGCCCGCGAGCAGCCGGAGAAGAAGAGCCCGGCGCCCGCGGCAGCAGCGAGAATGACACGACCCATGGCCGGATTCTAGCGAGCATCGTGCCGATCTCGGGGGAGGACGGTTTCAGGGGGATGGAGGAGGAGGCCCCGGAGGAGCCTCGAAGGGGGTCTCCGGGGACCTTCGGGACGTCCCGGCCCTTTCGAGGGAGAGCGTCATCCGGGAGAACCGGAGTTCCAGCTCGAACAAGGAAAGGAACGACATGCCGACGATCCCGTCCCCGATCGCGTCGCCGCCCTCGTTCACGACGAGGTTCCTGAACCAGACGGCCCACCGGCCGATTCCCAGGGTGATGTCCGAGGCCTTCGACCACGACACCCGCGTCTTCCCGATCCCCTCCAGCGTGATCGGAGCGCTCGGCTCGTAGCCGGTGACCCTGTTGGCGACGAGCCCCTCGGGCGTCACCATCGTCGGCTCCGAGCCGGTGTCGAGAAGGAAGAGCGATCCGCTCTGGCGGTTGAACGAGACCCGGACCATCGGCTTCATCCGCCGGAAGAAGAGCGTCTGGTCGGGCCCGCCGCGCCGGATCCCGCGATCGAGACGGATCGCGCGGAGCCGCCGCGTGCCGACGTC
>Ga0335084_10006379_pt1 | contig 11729 bp, 10 predicted proteins | sample Lox_Sample_44_FD_206721 | JGI IMG/M metagenome (GOLD analysis project Ga0335084, IMG submission 206721) | Soil microbial communities from Loxahatchee National Wildlife Refuge, Florida, United States - Lox_Sample_4.4 | ecosystem: Environmental > Terrestrial > Soil > Wetlands | place: USA...
AATTTCAGTTCGCCGGCCGACCTGCCCCAGCGGAGCTTGATGACCTGGTTCTGGCCCCCGATGGGATTGGCGCTGCCGTGAAGAACGTGAGCGACGGTGACGCCCCCGGCAAGATCGCGGTAAATGTCGATGTCGTCCGGGTTGAGCACATCGCCGACGCTGACCATGGAGGAAACGGCGACGCTGCCCTCATTGACGTCGCCTTCGACGGCGATATGCGAGTGGCAATCGATGATGCCGGGCATGATGTACATGCCGGTGGCGTCAATCACGGTAGCGCCCTCGGGGGCTTTCAAATCTTTGCCCACGCGGTCGATCTTTCCATCCTTAATAAGGATGGAGCCGTGCTCGATGGTGCCCTTGGTGACCGTGAGGATCGTGGCGTCCTTGATCAGCGTGACGCCGGAGTCCTGCGCGGCGCACACGGGGACGAGGAGCGTCGCGGCTGCAAGAACGGCGAGCAGATGGGATTTATTCATGGCCGTCCTCCTGAGCGCCAACGGCAGCCTGACTGCCGCTGGGCCGCGAACCCGTGAATTCCGCCGCGAATCCCGGACCGTTGATGGTTCCTTTCATCGTGTTGCCCTCGAGTGTGCCGGAAAAGGTGAATTCGTGAGCGCCGTCGCCGCCGTCCGCGGAGATGGTGATGGAGAACGAATTGCCGCTGACGTAGCCGGAGTTGACGGTAGAAGTGCCGAAGGGGTGAGTGACGGAACCGGTGACGGAGCCGCCGGGCGCCATAGCGAGGTCCGCGGAGGCCTGCATGGGCCCCTGTTCGCTGGAGATGGAGATGCTCCACTTTCCGGAGAGATCGCCCTTGGGGGGCTCCTTGGGTTTTTCCGCCTCGCGAATCTCGAACTTCCGTCCGTCTACGAACACATATTTGATTTTCGTTTTTTCGCTGAAGAGGTCGCCATCGGTAACCACGAGATTGGCGATCTTTCCGGTCTCGATGCTGCCCAGACGGTCGGACACGCCGTAAATCTCCGCGGCGGAAAGCGTGAGGGCGCGCAACGCGGCTTCGGGAGCAAGGCCCGCGTCGATGGCTTTCTTCACGTTCTTCAGCATGTCTTTCGGCGCGGAGAGGCCGCCATCGTAGAAGGCGAATCGCACGCCGGCTTTTTCGAGAGCGGCGGGAGTGCCGGGTGCACGATCGCGGAAACGGAGAGTGCGGAGCGGCTCCTCGGCCTCGGGATCGGCGTCCTTTTCCCTCTCGGGCCACTTGGCGTTGACCAGAGCGACGGCTTTTTTCGCGGCGAGGGCATCGGCGACCGCATAACCCTGCTGGACGCCGTAAAGAACGGGATGAGTCTGGATGCGGTCTGCCAGCCACATGCCACGGATGATTTGCGGAGCGGTGTTGGCCGGGATGAGGACGGGCTCGGCGGCGCGCCGGGCCTGCTCAAGAGCGCGGAGGACGCGGTCGTACTCCGGGCGCTCGTTGCCGCGCGGGGCGGCGCCGTAAATGCGCTGCGCTTCATCATCCTGCTGCACGTCGAGGTAAACCTGCTCGATGTAAGAGACGGCGCCCATGAGCGAGCCGGGAAATCCGAAAAAGCCGCCGGGCGCGTTAAGAGTGATCTGGACGGAAGCGTCGGGCTTGACGACGAGGTCGCCCGGCCGCGTGCCGGCGAGATCGATCATGGCGCCCTGTCCGGGAAACATGCCGGTCTTCGGGGCGGTCAAAGCGGTGGTGAAACCGCCGGAGCGCCAGGTTTCGATCTTCTTGTCGTCGGGCTTCAGCTCATCCGCCGCGTCCACCCAGGGCGTTGAGGCGGGACGGTCCTGCGGGCCCTTGGATATCGCTTCGGGCGTGACTGGCCCACCGCGGCCGCGACCACCGCCCTGCTGCGGCGGCTCTGCGGCACCGAGCCCGAGGTCAGTGAGCGCGTCCACCAGGCCGGGATAGACGGTCAAATCCTTGCCATCGATCACCCAGGCCTCGGGAGGAATCGCGGCATCCTTGCCCACGGCCCGGATCAATCCATCGGCGACGACGACGGTGGCGCCGTCAATTGGAGGTCCTGCGACCGGAACCACTCTTGCATTCTTGATCGCGAAGTAGCGCGGTTCTTCCGCAGCAGCATTGCGCTGAAAAACGGAAAGACTGGCCAGCGCGCCTCCCAACAACAGGCCAGATGCCAACCAGAGACGCAGACTCCGGCCCTGCCACATTCGCTTCATGACCCACCCCCGTTCGTGATGCAAAAAGTCGGGACTCCCGCCCCATCGAACAGCCAGAAGAAGCTAGATACGAAAATCGCGGGGCACAGGTTTCCATAATGTGGAGCTAGGCGCAAGAGTTGAGATGAAATTCACGGAGACGAACGAATTGCGCTGGATCGCTGAGAAAAATGCGGCGCCTGCCCGCGAAACGGTGGAATGGAGGGGCCGGATGCGGTTCTCTTGAAACCGCAATTGAGCTAATCCGGTCTGACCGGGTCGGCGCCGTCGGGCTTTTCCTGAGACGGAGGCACGTCCTTGGGCGCTTTGATTTGCTGGTTGGCGTCGACGGAAAACAACGTGAAATCGCTGAAGCTAAGCTGGCGATGGACCCGCTTGCCCTGCCAATCGAAATAGACCTCGGCTCTTTCCGGGAGCCACAAGCTCAGGTCCCTGGTGCGGAAGCGGACCGGCCCGTATTTGATCTGGGTGTGCTCGGCGACAAGGCGAATCTGCGGATGCGATTTCACCAGATCCGATTCGAGGCGAATCAGCTGGTAGGTGTCGGCAGCAATCCATGCCCGTCCCTTCAGCCCGACCGGATAAACCTGCCCGGCTCGGCTATAGGCGTGGAGAGTCGGAACGCGGTCTGGCTTCTGCTTGAAATACACCTGCCAGGCAAGCACGCTGCCGGTGCGGGACAAGCCCTCGCAGGTGAAATCGAAGTTCACGCTCTGCGAAGGATGGAAGACGAGCGCGAGCGCTGGAAGGCCCACGGTGACGATTCCGTCGGGCGGGCCGTCCTGATACTTGTTCTTGGAGTCGCGAAACTCATCCACGGACAACATGCCCGGACGGATTTCTTCAATGGAGACCAGGTAGCGATACGTCCGGGTCTGCACGCTGGCGGGGAGTCCATCGTTTCCGATGCGCTGACTGCGGAGGTCTTCCGTGGCTTCAAAGCGTTGGAGATTGTCGACGAGCTCAGTCATACGGGTGCTGGCCTTATGCAGCACGGTGGGCAAGGAGCAGGGAACCCCGGGCTCGACTGGAGGAACACTGTCGTCGACGGCATGGGGCATCCAGGCAGAAGGCAGGAGGGGCGGAAGTTCCAAAGCCGGGGCCGGGGGATTGGAACTGGCCGGGGGTTGCCGGAGTGAAGCGAGGAGATTTTTTGATTCGGCGTCGTCCGGGTTGTCCTTGACGTAGACATCGAGAATCTGGATGGCTTGGTCCTTTTTGCCTTCGGCCACCAGAGCGCTGGCCAGAGTGGGCTGGACCACGGCGGCAGCCTGGCTGTGACCGAGAGCGATGGCACGCTGCGCCTCCTCTACGGCCTCGGGAATCTGGTGCAGTTTGAGGTAAGCCACAACCATGTACGCATGCGGATGCCAGACAGTAGGGCTGGCCTTGACCGCGCGCTTCAGGTAAGTGAGTGCCTCGGCGGGATTGCCCTCATCGATGGCTGCGTGACCCAGCTCCATAAGCGCGGCGAAGTTCTTGGAATCCTCTCCGACAGCCCTCTTCCAATAGAACTTGGCCTTATTCATGTCGTTCATTTCCTTTTCGTACTCGCCATAGAGATACGAAAGGTTTGTGTCCGTGGAACTTTCGTAATACAGCTTCTCAAGGTCCATGCGGGCCTTTTCCGGCTTGTGGTCGCGGAGAGCCTGCGCAATCCGGAGCAACATCCGCATTTCCTTGACGTTGGTATCCCTGCCGAACTGATCACCGCCGATGTCGGAGTACCCCATCATGCTGGACTGATCCATATCGTCACTGGCTTTGCGATGCAGGACGACTTTGACGATGGAGTGCGGTTCCGTGGCGTCCACCAGCTGCTTCGCTGAATCGTATCCCTGAGCAGTAACTTGCAGGGTGTAGTGTCCGGGAGCGAGATCGTCAATTTCCGTATCACCGCCGCTGGTGCTGGCCTGCCTGACCACGCCGCCCTCGGCCGCCTTCAAAGTCACCACGGCGAGGACCAGGATCGGGCCACCACTATCTTCCGTCACCTGAATCTCGAGCCTGGATTTGGCGGCCGGATCGGACGGGCTGGGTCGCTGTTTACCCTGCCCCGCACCGGCCGGGTTCTGGGCGAGCGTGGAGTATGGAAGGAGGAGGAGTGCCCCGCAGAAACACGACAATGGGACCAACCACTTATGTTTTCCGACCATGGAACCTATCCGATCGACGAGGAGAGCTCCCGGAGAAACTCGTCCGCCGTTCCCTCGTTCCTTGCTGGAATGTGCATAAGTATACTCAATGGACTTAGTGTCCGCCAGCGTACAATCGTGACACGGAATGTCCTAGGACTGAGCCGAAAGCGGTCAGCCCAGAGAAACGCCCCGCTTGGTCTGACCCGTGTGCGGCGCTCCGATTCCAGACCACACCATGCGATGGAACATGGCGTCCATTTCCATCGGGGTGGCCCCCGGCTCGTTGTTGAGCCACCACATGAGAAGCCCAAACATGGCGGCAGCGTACGCCTGCCCAAGGGCGGTCCGCCGCGATGCGGGAAGCGAGCGAGTTTCCGGCAAAGCGCCGAGCCGGGCGGCAATGGAGCGGGCGAAGTATCCCTCACCCAGCTCGAGGACATCGTGGAGCTTCTGGGAGGCGGACATGGCGGAGATGAACTGGCGTCTCTCCGCAACGTGGGAGAAGAACTCGCCGACCGGCGCGACACGGCGTGATTTTTCGCGCGTGCGCGCGAGGCGCGAGGAAATCAGTTCCCAGAAATCCTCGGCGTCGCTCAGGAAAAGGTCGTTTGTGCCGCTGAAATGAGTGTAAAAGGTGGAGCGAGCAACGCCGGCGCGATCCAGCACCTGCTGTACGGTGATGGAGTCAAAAGGCTGCTCCTGCATGAGGGCCACGATGGCGTCGCCGAGCGCGTCGCGCGTGCGGAGAACCCGGCGATCCTGTTTGCGCGGGGCGGAAGCAGGACGGGAGACGGCGACCTTTCCGGACTCCGAACGCCGTTTTGTTCGAGAACTCGCCATTTCCCGGCATCACCTCTTGACGGACTGCGGATTCCTGCCTAGTGTCCGGCACATGACCGACGCACGACGAAGCGGCATCGCGCTGATCGCGGGGTCCGCTGCAATGATTATAACCATGGCGGTTCATCCGCACGGGCGCGTGAGCAGCGCGGAAGAGGCCGAGGGAATGGCGCGGATGCTGATTGCCGTGCACTCACTGGCGATGGCGAGCGTGCCCGTGCTGTTCCTGGGCGCGTGGGGCCTTTCCCGCCAGCTGGACGCAGAGGACCGCATGGCCATGGCCGGGCTCGTAATCTTCGGATTCGGCGCCATTGCGGTGATGAACGCGGCCGTGATGGACGGCCTGGTGGCTCCGGAACTGATCCGGCGCATCTTCGCCTCCGCGGCGGATGCCGCGAAGAAAGACGTATGGCAGGTCGCCCTGCGTTTCAACTTCGAGATAAACCAGGCGTATGCGCGTGTGTACGCTGTGGCATCGGGCGCGGCGATAGTGCTGTGGTCAGCGGCCATCCTGCGGAAGGGCCGGTTTGCGCGCGCGGCGGGAATCTACGGCTGCATCCTCGGCCCGGTGACGATCGCCGCGGTGTGCTCGGGCCTGCTGACACCCGACGTCCACGGATTCGGCATGCTGGTGGTCTGCCAGGCCATCTGGTTCGTAGCCGTGGGCGTGCAACTGTGCGGGGAATCACCATCGTCAGCGCAGCCTTCCGGTCAATTCCCAAAGTAGCGATTCGGCGTCGAGCCGAGCTGCCGCTTGAACATGGAAATGAAAGCACTCGGACTGCTGTAGCCCGCATCGAGCGCTACGGCAGTGACCTTTTCTCCTGCGGCGAGGAGCTTCAAAGCGTGGAGCAGGCGGAGCTGCTGCCGCCACTCGCGGAAGGTCATCTTGGTCTCCTCCAGAAAAACGCGCTGGATGGTGCGTTTGCTGGCTCCGCAGCCGTGGCTCAGGCGCTGCAAAGGAGACTGGGCCGCGGGATCGGCCAGAAGCGCGCGGGAGACGCGCAGGGCGCGGGGGTCCGTGGGGCTGGGCAATTGCAACGGCACCGCAGAAGCGGCCTGCAACTGGTCCGCCAGGATTTCCATGATGCGGCGGTGCGCGGGGATTCTGCGGTTCAGCCGCGAAAACGTGCAGGCGTGGAGGATGAGCTCCTTGAGAAGCGGCGAAACGTGGATGACGGAGCAGCGGGCGGGAAGCGAGTGGACCAGGCCGGGCAGAAGATAGAGAGTGCGCATGAAGACGGAGCCGGAGGTGCGCACGGAGTGGGGCGTGCGCGCAGGAATCCACACGGCGCGGAGCGGAGGCACCACCCAGATGCCCTGCGCCGTCGAAACGGTCATCACTCCCTGGGAAGCGAAAATGAGCTGGTCTTCGGGGTGAAAATGTTCGGGGATGGAGTGGCCGCTGGGGAGATCGGCGGAGACGCTGGCCACCTGGGCGAGGAGGCGGCCTTTGCGGTCGCGGAGAATGCTGTGACACTTATGCGACATTTCTTGTCAGAATAGCGGCAGCAATCCGGGCGCGCAAGTGATATGAATTGCGGCGCTGGGGAGCCGCGATGCCACAGGCCGTGAAACTGGAGCAGGAGGCAAACATGCTGGCCGGAGCCAAATTGATGGGATTCCTGCTGACCAAGGATTACGAGAAGGCCCGGGCGTTCTACGAGGGGAAAGTGGGAATGAAGTTTGTGAGCCTGGACCAATTCGCGCTGGCCATGCGCGCCGGAGAAAACATGATCCGCATCGTGAAGATGCCGGGCTTCACTCCGCAGCAAGGGACGGTGCTGGGATGGGAGGTGCCGGACATCGAAGCCGCGGTGGAATGGCTGATGATGCGAGGGGTGGAATTCGAGAAATATCCTTTCGTGGAGGACAAGGTGAGAGGCATCTGGACGGCGCCGGGAGGCGACCGGGTGGCATGGTTCAAGGACCCGGACGGAAACGTGCTGAGCGTGTCTCAACACGTCTAGAAACGCGCGGCCGGGACGCGGAGACGGCTTCAGGACGGCCGGCGAACGTGCGCCGCGAGGACGGCGAACATGCCGCGGCGCCAGGCCACTTCCGGGTGGAAGCCGCAGGAACGAAGCATCTCCAGCTCCGTCCCGAGCGGTTTGTAGTGATCCTCGCGTCGCCAGCCGCGATAGTAGGCGAGGGCCTGGGCGCGCGAGTAACTGCGGCAAACGTGGCTGACCCAGTGGCGCTCCTGCGCACGCCGAAGCGACCGTTCCGCGGCGGGAAAACAATCGGCGAAAATCAGAAGGCCGCCGGGGCGAATAGCGCGGCGGATGCGGCGGTACACGGACATCTTTACCGTCGGCGAGAAAATGTGGTGCAGAGCGAGAGAGGTGACCACCGCGTCGGCAGGCGGAAACGCAGCGTCCTCAAAGCGGCTGTGGACGAGATTCGCGCGCGGGCCGAGGCGCTTGCGAGCGAGGACCAGCATGGCGGCCTCGCTGTCGATGCCGGTGACGCGAGCCCGGGGCGCAACCCGAAGACAATGCGCGGCGAGCGCACCAGTTCCAGTGCCCAGATCCAATATCGCGGTGGCGCGGGGCGGCATGAGCGCCGCAGCGGCGTCCAGCATTTCCTCGTAATGGGGGATAAAGGTGCGGATGCGGCGGTCGTATTCCGACAATCGGATGCCGAGATGTGAGGCTGTACTCATTCCGGTTCAGGGAGCGGGCCCGACTCAGTTTCTGAGCGGCTTGCCGGTCTTCAGCGTGTGAGCCATGCGCTCCTGTGTTTTCTTCTCGCCGCAGAGGCTAACGAACGCCTCACGCTCCAAGTCAAGCAAGTACTGCTCGCTGACCAACTGTGAAGCGGAGAGCGGTCCGCCAGCCAGAATATTAGCGAGCTTGCGGCCGACGAGCGCGTCGTACTCCGAGATGAACTGGCCACGGAGCATCATGTGGATGGCGAGCTTTGCTCCGGCCAGAAACTGTTCGCCGAGCACGCGAATGGAAGGCTCGGCGGGCGGGGGATGGCCGGGACGGTAGCCTTCGCGGACAAGTTCGAGTGCGAGCGCCTTCGCATCCGCCACCTGGCGGTCTTTGTTCATACTGAGCGCGTCTGACGGGCGCAGGTAACCGAACGCGCGGGCCTCTTCCGCGCTGGTGGCGACCTTGGCCATGGCAATCTGCTCGAACACCGGCTTGAGGGCATGAAACAGATCCAGATCGGACCCTTCGCCGCCGGAGGGATTCACGCTGCGCGCATGCTCGTTCGCGCGAATCACCATTTCCTTGGTGCCACCGCCGCCGGGAATCAGGCCCACGCCGACTTCGACGAGGCCGATGTAGGTCTCCGCAGCGGCCTGGATACGCGCGGCGTGGAGCGGAATTTCGCAACCGCCGCCGAGGGAGAGACCGAAGGGCGCGGCGACGACGGGCTTGGGCGCATGCTTCAGCGCCAGGTTCACGTTCTGGAACTGGCGGACTGCAAGATCCACCTCGTCCCATTCCTGCTCCTGGGAGAGCATGAGGACCATCATCAGATTGGCGCCGACGCAAAAATTCGGCGCCTGATTGGCGATGACCATGGCGTCGAAGTCGGATTTGAGGCGCCTGAGGCCGGCGTGGAGCATCTGCACGGTGTCCGCGCCGATGGAATTCATCTTGGAGTGGAACTCGCAGCACACAACCCCATCGCCCAGATCGAGCAGGCTGGCGCCGGCGTTTTTCTCGATTTCGCGGCCGGCGGCACGCAGGCGGTCGAGAATGATGACGCCGGCGGGAACGGTCTCCTCGCGTTCCGCCTTCGAGGCGAGATCGAAATAAAACCTGCGGCCGTTCTCGGAGCGGTAGAAGGACTTGCGGCCGGAGCTGAGCAAAGCGGTAACCAGGGGCGGGAGCGGGCGGCCCTCGGTTTCGATCCGCTTGGCCATGGCCTCGACACCGGCGGCGTCCCAGATTTCGAACGGGCCCATCTCCCAAGCGAAGCCCCAGCGCATGGCGCGGTCCACGTCCACCACGTGGTCGGCAATTTCGGGAACGCGACGCGCGGCATAGAGGCACATTTCGGAAACGGAGCGCCAGAGAAAGCGTGCGCCCTTATCGCCGTCGCGGCCGGCGAGCGCGGGACCGAGAAGCTCGCGGAGGCGCTCGCGCGTGTCTTCGATGGATTTGCCGGCTTCGATGGAGCCCAAGCGGGCCTTGGCGCGCGGTCGGTAGTCCATCATCTTCCAGTCGAGCGAGAGAATCTCCTTCCCCTCCCCGCCCTTCACGCGCTTGTAGAAGCCTCCGCCGGTTTTGTCGCCCAGCCAGCCGCGCTTCATCATGTCTTCGACGAGTGCCGGGACGCGGTAGCGCTCACGCATTTCGTCGGCGGTGGCGTTGTCGTAGATATTGCGGACGACGTGAACGAGCACATCGAGGCCGACGATATCTGCGGTGCGAAACGTGGCGGACTTCGGCCAGCCGACGGCGGGACCGGTGCAGGCGTCCACTTCCTCGATGGTCATGTCGAGTTCCTGCATGAGGGCGAGCACATTGAGCATGGAAAACGTGCCGATGCGGTTGGCGATGAAATTGGGCGTGTCTTTCGCGACGACGACGCCCTTGCCGAGGGCACGGTCGCAGAATTCATCGAGAGCGGCGAGGGCTTGCGGGCGCGTGTCCGGGCCGGGAATCAGCTCGACGAGCTTCATGTATCGCGGCGGATTGAAAAAATGAGTGCCGGCAAAGTAGCGGCGGAAATCCTCGGAGCGCCCTTCGGCAATGAGGCGGACGGGCAGGCCGGAGGTATTGGTGGTGACGAGCGTGCCGGGACGGCGGTGTTGTTCGACGCGCTCGAGGAGTTTGCGCTTGATGTCCAGATTTTCGGCGACGACTTCGATGATCCAGTCGGCTTCGGCGCACCAGGCGATGTTGTCGTCGAAATTACCGATGGTAACGAGGCGGGCCGTGTCCGGCGTAAAAAATGCCGCAGGGCGCGCCTTTTTCGCAGCTTCGAAACCGGCGCGGACGATGCGGTTGCGGACTTCGGGAGAGTCGGCGGTCAGTTTGCGCGCAGCCTCTTCCGCGGTGGGCTCGCCGGGACGGATATCGAGCAGGAAGCAGGGCACGCCCGCGTTGGCAAGATGAGCGGCGATGCGGGCGCCCATGGTTCCTGCGCCGAGTACCGCAGCCTTTCGAATTGCAGCGTTCACGAATGCCTCCGAGGCATGAGTCTCGAGAACCGCGGGCGGGCGGAAAACCGGCCCGGGGTAGTGCCCATCAGTGCGCGCAGGGATTATAGTCCCGTCGACGTGAGTTGGCAGCCAGCGGGGCGCGAGGTAGCATCGTAATTCACAGGAACTCGAAATTCGTGGCCGCTTCGCGGATGGGCGGGTCCCTGCGATCAAAAGGTCGGCGCTGAAATGAAGAACCAAAGCGTGGGGGATTTCCTCCGCAGCGGACTCCGCCGCATCCGGGAGTTTGCGCAGGGCCACCCGGCAGGGGACGTGCGTCCGCCGCGTGTCGGACTGGCGCTGGGCGGCGGATTTGCGCGCGGCATCGCTCACCTGGGCGTGCTCCGTGTGCTGGAAGACGCGGGAATCCGCGTCGATTTCCTTTCGGGGACGAGCGTAGGCGCGCTGATTGCCGCGGCATATGCGAGCGGCGCGCCGCTGGAGGCGATCTCGCGGCGGGCGATGGCCACATCCTTCAGGGATTTCGCGCGCTGGAGCCTGTCGCGGTTCGGGCTGGCATCGAATGAGCGGATGGGCCGGTTCGTGTACGACTTCTGCGGCGTGCACAGCATCGAGGAGATGAAACGTCCCCTGGTGATCTGCTCCGTGGATCTGCTGTCGGGCCAACCGTACTACTTCACGAAAGGGGATGTGGGGATCGCGCTGCGGGCATCGTGCGCCTACCCCGGATTGTTCCAGCCAGTGGAATACGACGGCCGGGTGCTGGTGGACGGCTTTCTGACCAGCCCGGTGCCCGTGGAGGCGGCGCGGATGCTCGGCGCGGAACTGGTGATTGCGGTGTACCTGGGCATGACGGGACCAGCGCCGCGGCCGAAGCACATGGGCGAGGTGCTGTGGCGGTCGTTTGCCATCATGCAGCAGCAGGCGCTAGAGCGCCGCGACCGCTCGGCCGACGTGCTGATTTCGCCCGAAGTGCGGGATTTTGCCTGGGATGATTTCTCGCGCACAGCGGACATGGTGGCGGCGGGAGAGGCGGCGGCACGAAGCGCGCTGCCACGCATCCGCGAGTTACTGCAACCACCGGTGAGGGCGACGGCGAGGCAATCGAGCGCGCCGCGGCCCGCCTGAACGAAACGAACGACCAAGACCTGCCTGGACCTCACTCCTGCCGCAGGATGACGCGAACCGGCCGGCCGTTTCCTTTGCCGCGGCGGGTGAGCCATTCAGCGAACGCGGCTGCAAATTGATCGGGATTGACGCGGAAACTGGTTTCCAATCGTCCTTCGGCGGTGGGCAGAGTGTCGTCGAATTCAGGTGCGTTGGTGAAATTGCGCATGCAAAAGGAGTCGAGCCAATCGAGAGGACAGGGACGGCGCGCGCCATCCACTTCAACATCAACAATCCACCTGCGGGCGTACATGAGCTGACTATATCACCCG
>Ga0335084_10006381_pt1 | contig 11725 bp, 10 predicted proteins | sample Lox_Sample_44_FD_206721 | JGI IMG/M metagenome (GOLD analysis project Ga0335084, IMG submission 206721) | Soil microbial communities from Loxahatchee National Wildlife Refuge, Florida, United States - Lox_Sample_4.4 | ecosystem: Environmental > Terrestrial > Soil > Wetlands | place: USA...
AGGTGAGCGGCTCCTCGATGAGGTGCGTGCGGCTGCGCGTGCGCAGCGTGACGTACTTCTGCTCCGCGCGCAGGAACAGGATGTCGCGCACCGGCACCAGCACGATGCGGTGGCGCTCGGCGACCGAGAAGTACTCGCGCGCCCCGCCCGCGGCTCTCGCGAGCTGCGCCGCGCCCGGCGCGCCGGCCGACGCCGCCTTCTTCAGCGCGGCGGCGAGGCGCGGCGCGCGCACCGGCTTGAGGAGATAGTCGAGCGCGTTCAGCTCGAACGCCTCCACCGCGTGGCGGTCGTGCGCGGTGACGAACACCACCGCCGGCGCGGCTTCCAGGCGCGCGAGGTGGCGCGCCACCTCCAGGCCCGCCATGCCCGGCATCTCGATGTCGAGGAGCAGCACCTGCGCGCCGCTCGCGGGCACGCGGTCGACGGCCTCCAGCCCGTTGCGCGCCTCGCCGACCACGCGCGTCGGCAGCTCGGCGGCGATGTCGCCGAGCAGCTCCTTCAGCCGCTCGCGCGCCGGCTCCTCGTCGTCGGCGATGAAGATCCTCAATTCGCTCATGCTTGCGGCGCGCGGGGCACGGTGACGTAGGGCATCTCGATCTCCACCCGGTAGCGGCCGTCGGCCGCGCGCTGCTCGATGCGCGCTTCCGCGTCGAAGAAGAGCGCCAGGCGCTCGCGGATGTTCTCGAGCGCCATGCGGTTGCCGGCGCGGCTGCGCTCGGCGTCGGGGTACGGGTTCTCGACGCGCGCCACCACCCTGTCGCCGCGCCGTTCGACCCGAACCAGCACCTCGCCCGCGCCGGTGCCGGGCTCGACGCCGTGGTAGATCGCGTTCTCGAGCAGCGGCTGCAGCACGAGCGGCGGCAGCAGCGCGTCGGAGGGCGCCGCGTCGAGCTCCCAGGCGATGCGCAGGCGCTCACCAAGACGAAGTTGCTCGAGCTCGGCGTAGCGCTCGAGCATCTCGATCTCGTCCTCGAGCCGCACGAACTGGCGCGCGTCCGACATGAGGATGCGGAACAGATCGGCGAGGTCTTCCAGCGCGCGCTCGGCGCGCTTCGGGTCGCGGCGGATGAGGCCGAGCACCGCGTTCAGGCTGTTGAAGAGGAAGTGCGGGCGGATGCGCGCCTGCAGCGCCTGCAGCCGCGCCTCGGCGAGCGCCGGCGAATAGGCCTTGGCGTAAAGCCTGAAGTAGCCGAGCAGCACGGCGGCGGCCGCCGGCGTGAGGAGCAGCGTGCGCCACCACGGCGGCGGCGCGACGTACACCACGCCGAGGAGCGCCGCGTGATACGCGGCGGCGATCGCCACCGCGAGCGCCACCACCGCGGCGCAGCCGAGCGCGTAGTTCACGCGCGCGAGCCAGCGCGAAAGCACGAAGAGCGCGAAGAGCTCGACGAGCAGCAGCGGCTCGACGAACGCCGCCGCTTCGACGAAGCGCTCGAGCGCCTGCGCGAATTGGGTCGACGCGAACAGCGCGCCGGCGAGCGCAGCCGCGTTCACCGCGAGCAGCACGCGCGCGATGACGCCGAGGTTGCGGAAATCCGGCAGGACATCCGGGTAGACGTTTTGCCTTATACTGACCATAGTTACGAAGGGGTCTTCAACAGCATTCTCCGACGCATTGTCCAAACATGGCCAAAAAGCCGCAACCCTGGTCGGGTCGCTTCTCCAAGGCCGTCGATGCGCAGGTTAAGCGCTTTACGGCCTCGGTCGGCTTCGACCGGCGACTCGCGCAAGTCGACCTCGAGGGGTCGGCGGCCCACGCGCGCATGCTCGCCGCGTGCGGCATCCTGTCGCGCAAGGACCTGAAGGCGATCGAGCGGGGGCTCGGCGAGATCCGCAGGGAGATCGAGCGCGGCCGCTTCGCCTGGTCCGAGGACGCCGAGGACGTGCACCTGAACATCGAGCGCAGGCTGACCGCGCTCGTCGGCGAGGCCGGCAAGCGGCTGCACACCGCCCGCTCGCGCAACGACCAGGTGGCGACCGATCTGCGCCTGTGGCTGCGCGGCGAGATCGACGCGATCCGCGCCGCCATTGCCGCGCTCGAGCGCGCGCTCCTCGCGCAAGCCGCGCAGCACGCGGCGCTCCTCATGCCGGGGTACACGCACCTGCAGGTCGCGCAGCCGGTGAGCTTCGGCCATCACCTCCTCGCGTACGTGGAGATGCTGGAGCGCGACCGGGAAAGATTTCTTCAAAACAGAACAAGAACGAACCAGTTGCCGCTCGGGGCGGCGGCGCTGGCCGGCACCAGCTTCCCGATCGAGCGCGAGCGCGTCGCGCGCGAGCTCGGCTTCGACGGTATTTGCGAGAACTCCCTGGACGCCGTGTCCGACCGCGACTTCGCCATCGAGTTCTGCGCCTGCGCGGCGCTCGCCATGATGCACCTGTCGCGCCTCGCCGAGGAGCTGGTGCTCTGGTCCAACCCGCGCTTCGGCTTCGTGCGCCTGCCGGAAAGCTACACCACCGGCTCGTCGATCATGCCGCAGAAGCGCAATCCCGACGTGCCCGAGCTCGTGCGCGGCAAGACCGGCCGCGTCTACGGCAGCCTGGTGGCGCTGCTCACCCTGATGAAGGCGCAGCCGCTCGCCTACAACCGCGACAACCAGGAAGACAAGCCGCCGCTCTTCGACGCGGTCGATACGCTCAAGGATTGCCTGGCGGTGTTCACCGGCCTCGTCGGCGGGCTGAAGCCGGTGCCGCGCGCGATGCGCGCCGCGCTTGCCGAAGGTCACGCCACGGCCACCGACCTCGCCGACTACCTGGTGCGCAAGGGCATGGCGTTCCGCGACGCGCACGAGGCGGTGGCGCGCGCGGTGCGCGCGGCTGAAAGCGCCGGCGTCGACCTCGCCGCGCTGCCGCTCGCCCGGTTGAGAAGCTTTGCGAAGGAGATCGGGCCGGACGTGAAGCGCGTGCTCTCGGCCGAGGGCTCGGCGGCTTCGCGCAGCCACCTCGGCGGCACGGCGCCGGCAGCCGTGCGGCAGGCGATCGCGCGCGCCCGCAAGCGGCTCGCGCGATGACGGCGCGGGAGCCGCTCAAGCAGGTCGGCAAGTATCCGGTCCTCCGCAAGCTCGGCGAAGGCTCGACCGCCGACGTCTATCTCTGCCACGACTCGTTCAACGCGCGCGACGTGGCGGTGAAGGTCGCCTTCACCGAGTCGTTCCTCGATCCCGAGCGCGGCAAGGTGTACCGCAAGCTCTTCATGACCGAGGCTTCGCTCGCCGGCAAGTTGCAGCACCCGCACATCTGCCAGATCTACGACGCGGTGGCCGACGAGAAGCTGAACTACATCGTCATGGAGTACGTCGACGGCGGCACGCTGGAGAAATTCTGCCGGCCCGACGCGCTGCTGCCGGTCGAGCGCGTGGTCGAGATGATCTTCAAGTGCACGCGCGCGCTCGAGTTCGCGCACAAGCTCGGCATCACGCACCGGGATCTGAAGCCCGCCAACATCCTCTGCACCGGCGAGACCGACGTGAAGATCACCGACTTCGGCACCGCGCTGGTCGCCTCGGCCAACACCACGCAGGTCGGCGCGGTCGGCTCGCCCGCCTACATGTCGCCCGAGCAGGTGAAGGAGCAGCCGCTCGACCATCGCACCGACATCTATTCGATGGGCGTCGTGATGTACCACCTGCTCGCCGGGCGCCTGCCCTTCCAGGCGAGCAACAACTTCAGCCTGATGTACCAGATCGCGAACAGCGAGCCGCAGCCGCCGTCGGCGTTTCGCCCGGAGGTGCCGAAGGAAGTGGACGCGATCGTGCTGCGCGCGATGGCGCGCAATCGCGACGCGCGCTACCAGAGCTGGGAGGCGATGTCGCACGATCTCGCCGGAGCTTTCCGCGGCGAGAGGCTGAAAGCGCAGAAGGCGCAGGAGTTCGCCGACACCGACAAGTTCGAGGCGCTGCGCAAGCTGCCTTTCTTCCAGGCTTTCTCCAACCCCGAGCTGTGGGAGGTCGCGCGCATGTCGTCGTGGCGGCGCGCGCCGAAGGGCGAGACGCTGATGAAGGAAGGCCAGCCGGGCGACTACTTCTGCATCCTCGCGCAGGGCGAGGTGAAGGTGACGCGCAAGGGCACGCTGCTCAACGTCCTGCGCGCGGGCGAGTCCTTCGGCGAGATGGCCTACCTCTCGAGCAAGGACCCGGTGCGCGTCGCCGACGTCACGGTGAGCGCCGACGCCGACATCATCTCGGTGCCGAGCGGCCGGCTCGCGCAGGCCTCCGACGGCTGCCGCGGCAAGTTCGACCGCGCCTTCATGGCGCTGCTCGTCGAGCGCCTGGCGATGGCGAACCTGCGCCTCTCGGGCGTCTGAAGTGGACACCGTCGCCAACTACCCGATCATCCGCAAGCTCGGCGAGGGCGCGACGTCCGAGGTGTTCCTGTGCCAGGACACCTTCCGCAACCGCGAGGTGGCGGTGAAGCGCATCTTCCCCGAGGCGCTGCGCGACCCGGTGCGCGGCCGGCTGTTCAGGAAGCTGTTCTTCACCGAGGCCTCGCTCGCCGGCAAGCTGCAGCACCCGCACATCGCGCAGATCTTCGACGCCGGCGTCGGCGAGGACTCGGGCTACATCGTCATGGAGTACGTCGCCGGCGGCACCATGGAGCGCTTCTGCGCGCCGGAGAACCTGCTGCCGATCGAGCAGACGGTGCAGATCATCTTCAAGTGCACGCGCGCCCTCGCCTACGCGCACATGCAGGGCGTCACGCACCGCGACATCAAGCCGGGCAACATCCTCTACGCCGCCGACCCGACCGACGTCCGCATCAGCGACTTCGGCCTCGCCCTCAACGTCGGCGCCGAGACGACGCAGATCACCGGCGTCGGCTCCCCGGCCTACATGTCGCCCGAGCAGATCCGCGAGGAGCTGGTCGACCACCGCACCGACCTCTATTCGCTCGGCGTGGTGATGTACCAGATGCTGACCGGCAAGCTGCCGTTCACCGCCACCAACAAGTTCAGCATGATCTACCAGATCACGCAGCACGAGCCGCCGCCGCCCTCGGCGCACCGCCGCGCGGTGCCCGCCTCGCTCGACCGCATCGTGCGCCGCGCCATGCACAAGGAAGCCGACAAGCGCTACCACAGCGGCGACGAGTTCGCGCAGGACCTGATCGAGGCGCTGCGCGCCGGCGTCGGCGAGGCCGAGCGCGAGCGCTTCGGCGACGCGGAGAAGTTCGCCGCGCTGCGCGGCATGCGCTTCTTCGCCCCCTTCGCCGACCCCGACCTGTGGGAAGTGATCGCGCGCGGCATCTGGGAGCGCGTCGCCGCCGGCACGCCGGTGATGAAGGAAGGCGAGAGCGGCGACTTCTTCTGCATCGTGGTCGAGGGCGAGGTGAGCGTGACCAAGAACAAGAAGCTGCTCACCCTGCTCGGCATCGGCGAGTGCTTCGGCGAGATGGCCTACCTCTCCACCGAGAACCACAGCCGCGGCGCGACCGTCACGCCGAACAAGGACTCGCGCCTGCTGCGCATGCGCATCGCCGACCTCGAGCAGGCCACCATGAGCTGCCGCGCCAAGTTCGACCGCGCCTTCCTCGGCATCCTCGTCGAGCGGCTCAACCTCGCCAACACGCGTCTCACGTCGGGCTGACCAAGGGACACCCGGTGCACGAGCTGCGGCTCCTCGCGCTCTTCTTCCTCGGCGGCCTGACGGTCGTGGAGCTGCGCGGCGCGGGCGACTACGCCGTCCCGCTGCAGCTCACGCTCTGGGCCGCCACCGGCCTCGCCCTGCTCGAGCTCGCCTGGCAGCTCGGGGCGCGTCGCTGGTGGCTGACCGCGATAGTGTGGCTGCTCTTCACCGCTGGCTACGGTTGGCTCGGGACGGTGCAGATGTGCAATTACAGCGTCGCCTGCGACACGCCCGGAGTGAACTACCTGGCGAAGCTCTACCCGCCCTACGCCGTCATCGGCGCGACGGTCTTCGGCGTCGCCATCCTCACGGTCGCTCTGCTGCGCTGGCAGGGCGCGCGCTCGCGCTGGCCCGCTTTCGCGCTCGGCGCTATCGCCATCGTCACCAGCCGCTATTTCGCGGAGCGGATCGTCGATCCCTGGTCGTGGTGAGCCGCGGCTTCCTGAAGCAAGGCGCGCCCGAGCGCGCCGACGCTTTCGCCGCCGAGGCCGACGGGCTCGAAGCGCTGCGTCCCCATGTGCGCGTGCCGCGGGTCCTCGATCGCGGCGTGAAGGACGGCAAGGCTTTCATCCTCCTCGAACAGCTCGAGCTCAAGCGCCGCGGGGACTGGCCGGCAATGGGACGCGCGCTCGCGCAGCTGCACCGCCAGCACGGCGAGCTCTTCGGCTGGCGGCGCGACAACTACATCGGGCTGCTGCCGCAGAGGAACGAGTGGTGCGACGACTGGCACGTCTTTTTCGTGGAATGCCGTCTGGCGCCTCAGATGGACCGCGCCCTGAACGCCGGTTACGCCGTCGACATTACGGACATCCCGCAGCTCATCTTCAATCATCAACCGGAACCATCGCTCCTCCACGGCGACCTGTGGAGCGGCAACGCGAGCTTTACCAGCGAAGGACCGGTGTTCTTCGACCCTGCGGTGTACTACGGCGATCGCGAGGCCGACCTCGCCATGACCGAGCTATTCGGGGGATTTCCCGCGGAGTTCTACGCGGCCTACAACGAAGCGTATCCGCTCGACGCGGGATACGAGAAGCGCAAGCACCTCTACAACCTGTACCACCTGCTCAACCACCTCAACATCTTCGGCGGCGGCTACCTCGGGCAGGTGCAGGCGACGCTAGGCCTTCTGCGGAGCTTCTGAGAGCAGCTTCTGCAGCTCGCCCGACTGGTACATCTCCTTCATGATGTCGGAGCCGCCGACGAACTCGCCGTTGACGTAGAGCTGCGGGATGGTCGGCCAGTTGGCGAATTCCTTGATGCCCTGGCGGATCTCGGCGTCGGCGAGGACGTTGACGCTGGCGAAGTCCTTCACGCCGCAGGCGGTGAGCACCTGCACGGCGAGCGCGGAGAAGCCGCACTGCGGGAATTGCGGCGTGCCCTTCATGTAGAGCACGACCTTGTTGCCGGTGACCTGATCCTTGATGCGCTGTTGGGTATCCATGGTTGCCATTTTATCGCTTTCCCCCCGTGACCCGGGGTATCCCTGCAAGATCGGGCCAGGTCAGCACGCCTTCAAGCCCCGCGGCCCTCAGGAGGTCGCGCACCGCGGCGTCCTGGCCGATGCCGTGCTCGACGTAGAGCCAGCCCGGCGATGACAGGTGCCCCGGCGCCCCGCGGGCGATCTCCCGGATGGCGTCGAGGCCGTCGGACCCTGAAACCAGGGCGCCGGCCGGCTCGAAGCGCAGGTCGGCGAGGTGCGGGTCGCCCGCGGCGACATACGGCGGATTGGCGACGATCAGGTCGAATCTCTCGTCCGCCAGCGGCTCGAACCAGCGGCCGTGGCGGAAGTCGACCTGCAGGTTGTATTTCGCGGCGTTGCGCTGCGCGACCACGAGCGCGGCGGCGCTCGCCTCGACCGCGACGACGCGCGCCGAAGGCCGCTGCTTCTTGATGGCGAGGGCCACCGCGCCGCTGCCGGTGCCCAGATCGAGCACCGACGAGGGCCGCCCGGCGAGCGCAAGGTCGACGAGGAGCTCGGTCTCCGGCCGCGGGATCAGCACCGCCGGATCGACCGCCAGATCGAGGTCGTAGAACTCCTTGCGGCCGAGGATGTAGGCCACCGGCTCGCCCGCTCTTCGCCTTTCGACGAACTGCAGGAAGCGACGCTCGGCCTCCGCCGGGATTTCCCTTTCGTGGTGGGCCAGAACGGCGGCTGCCGAGAAGCCGGTCGCGGCGGCGAGCAGCAGGCGCGCATCGCGCGCATCCACGCCCTCGACCCGCAGGGCCTGGCCGACGGTCAAGCCGCTTCTTCGGCGAGCGCCGACAGCTGCTCGGTCTGGTGCTCGGTGATGAGCGCGTCGAGCAGCTCGTCGAGCTCGCCGTCCATGATGCGCTCGATCTTGTACAGCGTCAGGTTGATGCGATGGTCGGTGACGCGCCCCTGCGGGAAGTTGTAGGTGCGGATGCGCTGCGAGCGGTCGCCCGAGCCGATGAGGAGCTTGCGCGTCGAGGCGGTCTTCGCCTGCTGCTCGCGCATCTGCTTGTCGCGGATGCGCGCGGCGAGCACGCCGAGCGCCTTCTCGCGGTTCTTGTGCTGCGAGCGCGAGTCCTGGCACTCGACCACGATACCGGTCGGCAGGTGCGTGACGCGGATCGCCGACTCGGTCTTGTTGACGTGCTGGCCGCCGGCGCCCGAGGCGCGGAAGGTGTCGATGCGCAGCTCGGCGGGATTCAGCACCACCTCGTCGAGCGCGTCCGCCTCCGGCAGCACGGCGACCGTGCACGCGGAAGTGTGGATGCGCCCCTGCGCCTCGGTCTCCGGCACGCGCTGCACGCGGTGGCCGCCGGATTCGAATTTCAGCCGCGCGTACACGCCCTGCCCCATCAGGCGCGCGATCACTTCCTTGTAGCCGCCGAGCTCGGAGGCGCTCTCCGAGATCAGCTCGACCTGCCAGCCGCGCCGCTCGGCGTAGCGCGTGTACATGCGGAAGAGGTCGCCGGCGAAGAGCGCCGATTCGTCGCCGCCGGTGCCGGCGCGGATCTCGAGGAACACGTTCCTCTCGTCGTTCGGGTCCTTCGGCAGCAGCGCCTTCTGCAGCTCGGCCTCCAGCTTCTCCATCGTGGCGCGCGCGCTCCTGATCTCTTCGGCCAGCGCGAGCTCCTGCGCCGCCTGCTCGTCGCCTTCCGCCCCGCGGTACCGGTTATAGAGCTCGACGATCGCGCTCGCCTCCGAGTGCTCGCGCGAGAGGTTGCGGTACTGCTCGAGATTCTTCGTCACGCCCTCGGCGGCGAGCAATCCGTTCAGCTCCTCGAGCCGCGCGGCGAGGCGCTCGAGCTTGGTGCGCAGCGACGCTTTCACTTGCCGGGCTTCTTCAGCGCCTGCGTCGGGGCGTGCAGCAGCTTGTTGGTGAGGCCCTGCGACAGGCTCTCGAGCAGCGCCGCCGGCTCCTCGCCGCGCGCGAGCGCCTTCAGCGCGCGCTCGAGCTCCTGGCGGCGTGTCTCCTCGGCCTGGTCGCGCAGCTGGCGGATGAGCGGCACGCTCTCGCGCTCCAGCATCCAGTGCATGAACTGGCCGACCTGCGTGTCGATGATCGCCTCGGCCTGCTCGACCGCCGAGCGGCGCGCGTCGAGGTTCTCGGCCACGATCGCGCCCAGGTCGTCGACGGTGTAGAGGAACGCGTCGTCGAGCTCGGCCACCTCGGGCTCGATGTCGCGCGGCACGGCGAGGTCGACCATGAACATCGGCCGGCGCCGCCGCGCGCGCAGCGCGCGCTCGACCAGCCCTTTGCCGAGGATCGGCAGCGACGAGGCGGTGCAGGAGACGACGATGTCGTAGCGGTGCAGCTCGCCGGCGAGCGTGCGCAGCTCGATCGCCTGCGCGTTGAAGCGGTGCGCCAGCCGCTCGGCGCGCTCGAGCGTGCGGTTCGCCACCGCGATGCGCGCCGGGCCCTGCGCGGCGAAGTGCGTCGCGCACAGCTCGATCATCTCGCCGGCGCCGATCAGCAGCACGCTCTGCTCGCGCAGGCTGGGGAAGATGCGCGCGGCGAGCTTGACCGCCGCCGCCGCCATCGACACGCTCGCCGCGCCGACGCGCGTCGTGGTGCGCACTTCCTTCGCCACGGCGAAGGAGCGCTGGAAGAGCTTGTGCAGGATGCTGCCGAGCGTGCCGGCCGATTGCGCGGCGCGCGCCGCGTCCTTCATCTGGCCGAGGATCTGCGGCTCGCCGAGCACCATCGAGTCGAGGCCGGAGGCGACGCGGAAGGCGTGGCGCACCGCCTGCTCGCGCGGCAGCTCGTAGAGGTAGGGCGCCAGCTCGCCGGGCTCGAGGCGGTGGTAGCGAGCCAGCCAGTGGGTGAGATGCGGCGTCCCGTCGCCGCTCCTGTCGCCCGCGACATAGAGCTCGGTGCGGTTGCAGGTGGAGAGGATCGCGGCTTCGGCCGAGAAGGCGCTGCGCAGCTCGGTCAGCGCCTCGCGCAGGCGCTCGACGTGGAACACCACGCGCTCGCGCACGGCCAGCGGCGCGGTGTGGTGGTTCAAGCCGAGGGCGTAGAGGGACATGCGGCCATTGCGACGAGGCCGCCGATTATAAAGTCTTTAGCTGCGCCTCGATGCGCTCGGCCGCCACCGGCGGGCTGAACAGGTAGCCCTGCGCCTGGTCGCAGCGCAGCAGCCGCAGCAGCTGCGCCTGCTGCTCGGTCTCGACGCCCTCGGCGACCACCTTGAGGCGCAGCGCCTGCGCGAGCGAGATGATGGTCGAGACGATGCTCGTGTCGTCGGGGTTGGCGGTCATGCCGTGCACGAAGCTGCGGTCGACCTTCAGCGTGTCGACCGGCAGCTTGCTGAGATACGCGAGCGACGAGTAGCCGGTGCCGAAGTCGTCGAGCGCGATGCGCAGGCCGAGGTCGCGCATCGCGCGCAGCTTGCGGATGCTCTCGTCGACGTCGCTCATCAGCAGGCTCTCGGTCACCTCCAGGTCGACGCCGCCGCCGTCGTCGCCGACCGCGCCGAGCGCGGCCCTCACGTCGTCGACGAAGCCGCGCCGGCGCAGCTGCAGCGCCGAGACGTTGACCGCGATGCGCGGGGCGTTGAGGCCGCGCGAGCGCCAGTCGACGTAGGCGCGCTTCGCCGCGGCGAGCACTTGCTGCCCGGCTTCGAAAATCAGGCCGGTCTGCTCGAGCACCGGCACGAACTTGGCCGGCGAGACGAGGACGCCTTCGGGGCCGGTCCAGCGCATCAGCGCCTCGAGCCCCACCACGCGCCGGCTGAGAAGGTCGAGCTTCGGCTGGTAGTGCAGGAAAAGCTCCCCGCGCTCGACCGCGCGGCGCAGGCGGTGCTCGAGCTCGACCTGCTCGGAGACGCGCGCGTTGATCTGCGGCGCGTAGAAGAGGTAGCGCTCGCCCGTCTCCTTCGCGCGCTTGAGCGCCGCCTCGGCGTTGCGGAACAGCGCATCGGCCTCGGCGCCGTCGTCGGGCGAGATGGCGATGCCGGTCTTCGCCGACACGCTCACCTCGCGTCCGTCGATGTCCAATGGCTTGGCGAAGATCGCCGTGTGCTCGATGCCGCGCGCGACTTCCTCGGCGCTCTCGATGCCGGGCAGCATGGCGGCGTACAGGTTGCTGCCGAGGCGCCCGACGCGGTTGATGTCGCCCACCGCGTCGCGCAGCCGCTGCGCCACCGCCTGCAGGACGCGGTCGCCCACGCCCTGGCCGAGGGCGTCGTTGATCGCCTTGAAGCGCTCGAGGTCGACGAGCAGCAGCGCGACCTTGAGCTTGCCTTCGCGCGCCGCCGTGATCGCCTGGGTCAGGCGGTCCTGGAACAGCGTGCGGTTGGGCAGGCCGGTGAGCGAGTCGTACAGCGCGAGGTAGCTGATTCTCTCCTGCTTCTCCATCAGCTCGAGGGCGAAGGAGATGTTCGCCACCATCTCGGAGAGCAGGCGCAGCTCGTCCTGGTCGAAGAAGGCCGCCTCGCGCGCGCGCAGCGTGACCGCGCCGGCGGTGCGGCCGTCGACCTTCAGCGGCAGCAGCGCGAGCGAATAGTTGCCCTCGCGCGTCAGCGCCGCGCGGTTCGGCACGCGCACGTCGCTCGCCATGTCGTTCACCACCAGCATCTGGCCGCTGCGCAGGGCGATGGCGAGGAGGCTCCCGGCGGCGCGCGGATCGCGG
>Ga0335084_10006382_pt1 | contig 11725 bp, 9 predicted proteins | sample Lox_Sample_44_FD_206721 | JGI IMG/M metagenome (GOLD analysis project Ga0335084, IMG submission 206721) | Soil microbial communities from Loxahatchee National Wildlife Refuge, Florida, United States - Lox_Sample_4.4 | ecosystem: Environmental > Terrestrial > Soil > Wetlands | place: USA: Florida...
CACAGCGAGTCCCAGTCGGCACCGGCCATGTCGGTGGTGCGGCCGTCGGCCTCGTGGAAGCGATTCGGAAGCTGGAACACCGCGAGGAAGAGGCCGCCGCGCGGCGACCACGCGCTGTGGCGGCTGCCGGCGGGGCGCCAGATGAACTGGCCGGCGCTGCACTCGACGCCCTCGTCGGGCCCGCTGCGGTCGACCAGATGGCCCTCGAGCACGAAGGTCTGCTCGATGCGCACGTGCTCGTGATCGGGCAGCACGCTGCCCGGCGCCATGCGCGTCAGCGAGGTCACGAGCCCGCTGGCGCGGTCGAACAGCAGCGTCTTGATCTCGATGCCGGGGTAGCGCGTGGCTTGCCACGGCAGGGCGTCGACGTCGACCAGTCGCGACGCCAGCGGCGCCAGCGCGGCATGGGCTTTCACATCGGGCGTGACGGCGGTGGTCATGCGGGGTCTCCGGTGCGTGCGGGCGACGCGGCTGCAGCGTGCCGCGGCCGACTGCATTATCGTGGCCGACCTTGCTGGCCCCTGTGTGCCTTCGGTCGATGTCGCCGCTGTCGCTGGTGTTCGGTGCCTGCGCGTTTGCCAGCGGCTTCGCGCTGCGCACGGTCGACCCGCTGATCCTGCCGATCGCGCAGCAGTTCGACGTCACGCCCGCCACGGCCGCGTTGCTGACCTCGGCCTACGCGCTGCCCTATGCGCTGGCGCAGCCGCTGCTCGGGCCGCTGGGCGACCGCTTCGGCAAGGTGCGCTGCATCCAGGCCTGCGTGGTGGTGCTGGCGATCGCGCTGGTGCTGGGCGCGGCGGCGCCGAGCTTTCGCTGGCTGCTCGCCTCGCGCCTGCTGGCCGGCGCCTTCGCCGGCGGCCTGATCCCGCTGGTACTGGCGGGGCTCGGCGACGCCTACGACCTGCAGCAGCGCCAGGTCGTCGTGGGGCGCCTGCTGGTGGCGATCATCTCCGGCCAGATGCTCGGCTCGGCTTGCGCGGGCCTGGTCAGCAGCGCCTTCGGCTGGCGCAGCGCGCTGGCGCTCGCCGCCGCGATTGCGGTGCTGGCGGCGGCGTCGAGCTGGCTGGCGCGGCCGCGCTCCGGCGCGAGCGCGCAGCCCTCCGCGGTGTTGTCGTTCGCCGGCCTGTATGCGCACGTGTTCGACAACCGCAAGGCGTCCTGGCTGTACGGCGCGGTGGTGGCCGAGGGCACGCTGGTGTTCGCGCCGTTCCCCTACATGGGTCAGTTGCTGATCGAGCGCACGGGCGTCGGCGAGCCGGCCGCGCCGACGCTGGCGGGCCTGGTGCTGGCGGCGTTCGGCGTCGGCGGCATCGTCTACGGCCTGGCGGTGCGCCGCATCATCGCCGCGCTCGGCGTGCGCCGCATGTGCGCCACCGGTTCGGTCGCGGTGGCGGCCTGTTACGCCGGCTTCGCGGCGTGGCCGCTGTGGTGGCTGTACGCGCTGACGATGGCCGCGTGCGGCATCGGCTACTACATGGTGCACAACTGCCTGCAGATCGAGGCCACCGAGCTGGCGCCGGGTGCGCGCGGCTCGGCGGTGGCGCTGTTCGCCTGCGGCTTCTTCGCCGGGCAGGCGCTCGGGCCGCCGCTGTTCGGCGCGCTGACGCACGCCTTCGGGCTCACGCCGGCGCTGCTGGCGGTGGCAGTCGGCGTCGCGGTGCTGGGCCGCTTGATCGTGAGCAAGGTCATCGCCTGAGGCCACCGCACCCGGACCGAAGGATTCTGGATTGCCCGGGCAAGCGATTTGCCCCACCATCGTGGCCGCCACGGAGGGTGGCCCGAGGGGTGCGCTTGGCACCACAAGCAGACAAGCCCGACAACGACGCCAGCTTCACGCTCGACCCGTCGCTGCTGGCCGAGCGGCGCGCGGCGGGCGAGCGGCGCGTGCAAACCGTTCAGATGCCGATCGTGCGCGTCGTCGGCTTCCTGATCCTGAGCGTGCTGGTGGCGCTGGAGAGCTGGCGCGCCGGCGCGCCGGCGGGCGCGCCGCTGCAGGGACTGGTCGCCGTGAACCTGCTGTACGCGGGCCTCAGCTGGCCGCTGCTGCGCTGGGCCTACGGGCGCGGCGGGCTCGACTGGAGCCTGGCCTTTCTGCACCTCGATGTGCTGGTGTGGCTGCTCAACCTGTACCAGCTCGAGCGCACCACGCTGTTCTTCGGCTACTTCCTGCTGATGCGCGTGGCCGACCAGATCGGTTTCGGCTTCCGGCGCGCGTTCTACTTCAATCACGTGGTCTGCGTCGCCTACCTGGCGTACTCGTTGAGCGTCGAGGTGCTCGACCCGGCGCGCACGCAGTGGACGGATCGCCTGGTGCTGCTGGTCACGATGTACCTGCTCGGCAGCTACATGGCGACCACCGGCTCGGTGACCGAGCGCCTGCGGCGGCGCACGCAGACGGCGATCCGCACCGCGCGCGAGCTGGTCACCAGCCTCGAGAACCAGCGGCGCACGCTGCAGGCCCAGGCCGCCGAACTCGAACAGGCGCGCTCGCAGGCCGAGGCGGCCAACGTGGCGAAGTCGCAGTTCCTGGCCACCATCAGCCACGAGTTCCGCACGCCGCTCAACGGCATTCTCGGCACCACCGAGCTGCTGCTCGACAGCCCGCTCACGCCGAGCCAGCGCCGCTTCGCCAAGACCGCGCACCTGTCGGCCACCGCGCTGCTGGCGCTGGTCGACGACGTGATCGACCTGTCGCGCATCGAGGCCGGCAAGTTCACGCTGCGCAACACCGCGTTCGACCTGCGCGCGCTGGTCGACGAGGCGATGGACCTGATGGCGGCGATCGCGCGCGACAAGCCGCTCGCGCTGGAGCGTCGGCTGCCGCCGCAGCTGCCCGCGCGGCTGCTCGGCGACCCGGTGCGGCTGCGCCAGCTGCTGGTCAACCTGCTGCACAACGGCGTCAAGTTCACCGACCGCGGCAGCGTCACGCTCGCGGTGGCGGTGCTCGGTCACGACCCGGCCGGCGCGATGAAGCTGCGCTTCGAGGTGCGCGACACCGGCCCCGGCATCGCGCAGGACCACCTCGACTCGGTGTTCGACGCCTTCACGCAAGGGGACGCGTCGACCACGCGCCGCCACGGCGGCAGCGGGCTCGGGCTGGCGATCGCCAAGGACCTCACCGAGCTGATGGGCGGGCGCCTGGGCGTCGACAGCCGCATCGGCGAGGGCTCGACGTTCTGGTTCGAGCTGGCGCTGCAACCGGTGGCCGAGGCGCCGACCAAGGCCGCGCCGCCACCGCCGATCGAGATGGGCGACCTCGCCGCGCACGTGCTGCTGGCCGAGGACGACAGCGTCAACCAGATGGTGGTCGAGGCGATGCTCACGCGGCTGGGCTGCATCGTCGAGGTGGTGGCCGACGGCAAGGCTGCGCTCGGCGCGGCGATGCACCGGCGCTACGACCTGATCCTGATGGACTGCCACATGCCGGTGATGGACGGCTTCGAGGCGACGCGGGGCATCCGCGACGACGAGTTCGAGCGCGGCCGCGGCCGCACGCCGATCGTCGCGCTGACCGCCGACGCGCTGGCCGGCGACCGCGAGCGCTGCATCGAGTCGGGGATGGACGACTACATGACCAAGCCGGTCAGCAGCGCGATGCTCGCCGCCTGCGTGGAGCGCTGGACCGGCCGCAAGACCACCGCGCCGTCGCAGTGGTGAGACGGGTCGCGGCGGCCGCGCCGACGCGCTGGCACGCCGCCGCGGCGTTGCGCGACACTTCGGCCTGTCGCGCCGTGGCGCATCAGGAGCGAACAGATGGCCAATCGCCAGCAACGCAGCAACAAGGAAGCCAAGAAGCCGAAGAAGGACTCGGCGCCGGCCAAGCCGGTGACGCCGAGCCCGGTGATGCCGGTCACCACGGTCGTCGAACGCGGCAAGAAGAAGGGGGTCTGAGCGCCCTCATCGCGCCGGCTGCGGGCCGAGCGCCTGGCCGATCGCATCGAGCACGCCGTCGGGCGCCTCGGCCATCAGGTTGTGCCCCGCGGGCAGCGTGACGACGCGCGGCTTGAGCGCCGCGACGATCGGCGCCGCCGCCTGCGGCAGCGTCATCTGGTCGAGTGCGCCGAGCACCAGCGTCACCGGGCACGCGAGCCTGGCCGCCGCCGCTTCGAGGCCGGCGTAGGCGTCGCAGGCGCTGAAGTCGGCGAGGAACAGGTTGCCGGCGCCGTAGCCGCGCTGCGTGCGCCGCATCAGCGCGCGGTTGCTGCCGTGGATCGAGAAGCCCGGCCCCGGGTGCGACGGCTTGGCGGCGCGGGTCGAGTTCGACAGCGTGTTGACCAGATCGATCGCCGCCAGCGCGTCGCGCTGGCACAGCTCGAGCAGCTTGGGCGATACCTTCATCGGATACGCGCAGCCCACCATCACCAGCGCGCTGGCGCGCGCACCGAGCCGCGCCGCGGCCTCCAGCGCGATCAGCGAGCCCATGCTGTGGCCCACCAGCGCGGTGCCGCGCAGGCCGCTGGCCTCGACCGCCGCGGCCACCCAGCGCCCGGCTTCCTCGACGCCGAGCGGTGCGCCGGCGCTGCGGCCGTGCGCCGGCAGGTCGAGCGCCAGCACCGCGCGGCCGTGGTGCGCGAGATGGCGGCTCTGCAGGATCCACACGCTGTGGTCGTGCAGCGCGCCGTGCACGAACGTCACGCCGGGCAGCGACGGATCGAACGGCTTGCCGCCGGTGTAGGCGTAGGCGCCGTGCCCGTTCAGCTCGAGGTTCATGGGCCGGCCTTCTGGGCGGCCTTCAACGCGCGGCCGAGGTCGTCGATCAGGTCGTCGGCGTCCTCCAGGCCGATCGACAGCCGGATCGTGCCCGGGCCGATGCCGGCTGAAGCCAGCGCCGCATCGTCCATGCGGAAGTGCGTGGTCGACGCCGGATGGATCACCAGCGAGCGGCAGTCGCCCACATTGGCCAGGTGCGAGAAGATCTTCAGCGCCTCGATGAAGGCCTTGCCCTGGGCACGCGAGCCCTTGATGTCGAAGCTGAACACCGCGCCGCAGCCGCGCGGCAGCAGCTGCTTGGCCAGCGCGTGGTCGGGGTGCGACTCCAGCTCGGGGTAGGCGACGCTGCGCACCATCGCGTGCTGCGCCAGGAACTGCACCACCTTGCGCGTGTTGGCGACGTGGCGCTCCATGCGCAGCGGCAGCGTCTCGATGCCCTGCAGGATCAGCCACGCGGTGTGCGGGCTCATGCAGGCGCCGAAGTCGCGCAGGCCCTCGCGGCGCGCGCGCAGCAGGAACGGCGCGGTCGTGCTCTCCTCGGCGAACACCATGCCGTGGAAGCCGCTGTACGGCTGCGTCAGCTCGGGAAAGCGTGCCGACGCGCTCCAGTCGAACGCGCCGGCGTCGACCAGCAGCCCGCCGACGATGGTGCCGTGCCCCGACAGGAACTTGGTCGCCGAGTGGTAGACGAGGTCGGCGCCGAGGTCGAACGGCTTCATCAGCCACGGCGTCGTGAAGGTCGAGTCGACCAGCAACGGCACGCCGGCGTCGTGCGCGATCGCGCTGACCTGCGGGATGTCGAGCACGTCGAGCCCGGGATTGCCGAGCGTCTCGCCGAACAGCAGCTTGGTGTCGGGGCGGATCGCGTTCTTCCAGGCGTTGAGGTCGCGCGGCGTGACGAACGTGGTCGCGATGCCGAAGCGCGCGAGGGTGTAGTGCAGCAGGTTGTGGCTGCCGCCGTACAGCGCGCTGGACGCCACGATGTGCGAGCCGGCGCCGGCCAGCGTGGCGATCGCCAGATGCAGCGCGGCCTGGCCACTGGCGGTGGCGATCGCGCCGACACCGCCTTCGAGCGCGGCGATGCGCTCCTCGAGCACGGCGTTGGTCGGGTTGCTGATGCGGCTGTAGACGTGGCCGGCGCGCTCCATGTTGAACAGCGAGGCCGCGTGCTCGCTGTTCTCGAACACGAACGACGTGCTGAGGTGGATCGGCACTGCGCGCGCACCGGTCGCCGGGTCGGGCGCCGCGCCGGCGTGCAGCGCGAGCGTGTCGAATGCAGGGTCGCTGTGGCCGGCCATGTCAGTCGGCGCAGGGCCGCTCCCAAGCCGACTGCGCCCCCTCGGGGGTGAGGCGGGACGAGAGTCGGCCCCTGCGTGCCGACGATCGCCTGCCGAAGCGGCCGTGCATGCAGGCACGGTCGTGGACCAGCGAACGAAGTGGGCGTGGGGGTCGCATGTCTGCCTCCGCACTGTTGCGTCGGGGCATTGTGTGCTATGTTGGCCGCACACCAAGGGTCCCTCGGGCGGTCACGGGTGGCCGCAAGTCGTTCGCGAAAGCGGGCCCTGGTGTCGACGGAAGGGGCCCGCGCCAACCAGGGGAGACCGGTCATGAAAGTCAGCGACATCCTGCGCGTCAAGGGCGGCACGCTGTACACGGTCCCGCCGGAGGAGCCGTTGGCCGAGGCCGTGAAGACCATGGCCGGCTACGACATCGGCTCGCTGGTGGTCATGAACCACGGCGAGCTGGTCGGCATGCTGAGTTTCCGCGAGGTGATCTCGGCGATCGTCGCCAACAACGGGAGCGTCGGCGCGACCGCCGTGCGCACGGTGATGGACGACGCGCCGCTGACCTGCACCCCCGAGACCGAGATCGACGAGGTGCGCCGCATGATGCTGCAGCGCCACGCGCGCTACATGCCGGTGATGGAGCAGCGCACGCTGATGGGCGTGATCTCGTTCTACGACGTCGCCAAGGCCGTGGTCGACAGCCAGGACTTCGAGAACCGCATGCTCAAGGCCTACATCCGCGACTGGCCGGTGGAGTCCGAGGGCGCCGAGGCGCCGAAGACGAACTGACGCAGCGCAGCAAGCGGGCGCGGGTGCGCGACCGCGCACCTGCGACAATGCCGGGGCCGCAGCACGACCGTTGCGGCCTTTTTTTCGCGCCCCCATGTCCGGCAGCACCTTCGGCCACCTGTTTCGCGTCACCAACTTCGGCGAGAGCCACGGCCCGGCGATCGGCTGCGTGATCGACGGCTGCCCGCCCGGCTTGGCACTGGCCGAGGCCGACATTCAGCCCGACCTCGACCGCCGGCGCCCCGGCACCAGTCGGCACGTCACGCAGCGCAACGAGGCCGACCGGGTCGAGATCCTGTCGGGCCTGTACGAGGGCGTGACCACCGGCACGCCGATCGCCATGCTGATCCGCAACGAGGACGCGCGCAGCCGCGACTACGGCAACCTGCTCGACACCTTCCGCCCCGGGCACGCCGACTACACCTACTGGCGCAAGTACGGCCTGCGCGATCCGCGCGGCGGCGGGCGCGCGTCGGCGCGGCTGACCGCGCCGATGGTCGCCGCCGCCGCGGTGGCCAAGAAGTGGCTGCGCCAGCAGCACGGCACCCGCTTCGTCGGCTGGATGAGCCAGCTGGGCGAGATCGAGATCCCGTTCGTCGACGAGGCGCAGATCGACGGCAATCCGTTCTTCGCGCCCAACGCGGCGATCGTGCCGACACTCGAGGCGCACGTCGACGCGCTGCGCAAGGCCGGCGACTCGTGCGGCGCGCGCATCACCGTCACCGCACGGAACGTGCCGCCGGGCCTCGGCGAGCCGCTGTTCGACAAGCTCGATGCCGACATCGCCTACGCGATGATGGGCATCAACGCGGTCAAGGGCGTCGAGATCGGCTCGGGCTTCGGCGTCGTCACGCAGAAGGGCAGCGAGCACGGCGACGAGCTGAGCCCGCAGGGCTTCCGCTCCAACCACGCCGGCGGCGTGCTCGGCGGCATCTCGACCGGGCAGGACCTGGTGGTCTCGATCGCCGTCAAGCCGACCAGCTCGATCCGGCTGCCGCGCGCGTCGATCGACCGCGCGGGCAACGCCACCACCGTCGAGACGCACGGACGCCACGACCCCTGCGTCGGCATCCGCGCCACCCCGATCGCCGAGGCGATGCTGGCGCTGGTGGTGATGGACCACGCGCTGCGCCAGCGCGCGCAGAACGCCGACGTGCGCGTGGCCGTGCCGCCGATCGCCGGCACCGCACCGGGCACTCCGCGCCGCTGACGCGATGACCACGGCCGTCACGCTGCGCCCGTTCGCGCAGGCGTGGTTCTGCTACTTCGCCGCGATCGGCGCGTTCTCGCTGTACGCGCCGCTGTGGTTTCGCGACCAGGGCCTGAGCGCGCTGGCGATCGGCTCGATCGCGTCGCTGCAATCGTGGACGCGCGTGTTCGCGCCGTACGCCTGGGCCTGGGTCGCCGATCACACCAACCGGCGCCGCCAGCTGCTGCGGCTGGTCGGCGCGTTGTGCGTGGTGTTCGCGCTGGCGCTGGCGCTGGCCGGCCGTTACGGCATGGCCGCGGTCACGGTGTGTGTGGTGCTGCTGTTCATCGCCAACGGCGCGGTGATGCCGCTGACCGAGGCGTCGCTGGCGCACCAGCTCGACCTGGCATCGGGCGGCGGCGGCGCCGGCCGCCGCTACGGCCGCACGCGCGTGTGGGGCTCGGTCGGCTTCACGGTGTCGGTGGTGCTGGTGGGGATGGCGCTGCACGCGTCGTCGGTACGCGCGTGGCCGTGGCTCGAGCTCGCGCTGTGGCTGCTGCTGGCGGCCGCGCTGTGGCGGCTGCCGGCGATGAGCGACCCGGCGCACCACGAGGCGGCGCCTGCCGGCGCCTTGGCGGTGCTGCGGCGGCCCGAGGTGGCGTGGTTCTTCGCCGGCGTCTTCCTCACCGTGCTGGCCCACGTCAGCCTGTACGCGTTCTTCTCGCTGTTCGCGGCGTCGTTCGGCATGAGCGAGACGGCGATCGGGCTGCTGTGGTCGGTGGGCGTGCTGGTCGAGATCGTCTTCTTCTGGACGCAGGGGCACTGGTTCGAGCGGCTGTCGATGCACAACTGGCTGCTGCTGGCCGCGGGGGTGTCGGCGCTGCGCTTCGCGGCGATGGCGGCGTTCGGCAGCTTCATGGCCGTGCTGCTGGTGACGCAGCTGACCCATGCGATCACCTTCGCCGCCCAGCACGGCGCCTGCATCACGCTGGTCGCGCGCTACTTTCCCGGCCGGCTTCGCGGCCGCGGCCAGGCGCTGTACAGCACGCTCGGCTACGGCCTGTCGGGCGTGGTCGGCGGCGTCGGCGGCGGGGCGCTGATCGAGCGTTGGGGTTACCCCGCGGTGTTCTGGGCCTCCAGCGTTGCCGCGCTGCTGTCGGTGCTGTGCCTGCGGCGCTCGCGCCGCCACGCGCAAGCCGCTGCCGGGTAAGGGATTCCCACCGCCGGACGGGGCTGTCATGCTGTGTAGCAGTTCGTCGCACGAGGCGCGCAGTTCGTCGCACGTGCGGCGCGGCCGAGCCCCGCGTTCGCCTAGACTCGCGCCGCCAGCGATCTCTCGAACATGAAGCCCTTCCGAAAGCCCTGGATCCTCGGCGTCGCCGTCGCGCTGGCGGTCGGCATCGCCGCCGCGGTGGCGCTGGGCCGCAGCCAGCAGCGCGACAAGGACAAGACCCCCGTGACGCTGGAGTTCGAGGCGCGCGAGGTGGTGCGGCCGCTGTGGACGGCGATGCCGGCGACGATCGAGTTCTCCGGCCCGCTGGTGGCGCCCGACACCGCGATCGTGCGCGCCAAGGCCGGCGGCACGCTGGTCGGGCTCACCGTGCAGGAGGGCTCGCGCGTCAAGGCGGGCCAGCTGCTCGGCCGCATCGACCTGGCAGAGCTGGAGAGCCGCAGCAGCGAGCGCCAGGCCAGCGCCGACGCCGCACGCGCCGCGCTGGCGCAGGCCGAGCGCACGCACGCCAGCAACGAGCGGCTGGCGCAGCAGTCGTTCATCTCGCCGCTGGCCCTCGAGACCTCGCGCTCGCAGGTCGACAGCGCACGCGCGCTGTACGAGGCGGCGAAGGCAGCGCTCGACGCCACCCGGGTCAGCCTGCGCGAGGCGGCGCTGCTGGCGCCGATCGGTGGCATCGTCGCCAAGCGCCACGTGGTACCCGGCGAGAAGGTCAGCGTCGAGCAGACGCTGCTGACGATCGTCGACCTGAGCCGCCTCGAGCTGGCCGGGCTGGTGGGCACGCACGAGGTGTCGCGCCTGCACCCGGGCATTGCGGTGCAGGTGCGTGTCGAGGGCATGCCGACGCCGGTGGTCGGCCGGCTGGCGCGCATCGCGCCGGCGGCCGAGCCCGGCACGCGCTCGATCGGCGTGACGATCGCGCTCGAGAACCCGTTGGAGACGCTGCGCGCCGGCCAGTACGCGCTGGCGCGCGTCGAGCTGCCCGACGAGACGCGGCGCCTGACGGTGCCGTTGACCGCTCTGTCGAGCACGTCGGGGCAGGATCAGCTGTGGGTCATCGCCGACGGCGCGCTGCTGCGGCGCGCCGTCACGCTCGGCCGGCGTGACGAGGCCAAGGGCCGCGTCGAGGTGCTCGGCGGGCTGACCGACGACGCACAGGTGCTCGGCGTGCGCTTCGACAACCAGCGCGAAGGCGCCAAGGCGGTGGTGGTGGCCGACAAGTCGGCCAAGCCCGGCATCGCCTCGTCGGGCAACCCGGCGCCGCTGCGCTAAGGCAGATGGCCCCCTTGCTCGCTGCGCTCGCTTCCCCCCGAGGGGGATCAGGCCCCTTCGGGCGGCCGCGCGGGGCCTGAGCCCGCGCGCTGGACACAGCAAGCCACTGCGTATGTGGATCACCCGCGTCGCCATCGGCAACCCGGTATTCGCCACCATGGTGATGGTGGCGCTGTGCGTGCTGGGCGTCTTCTCGTACGCGCGGCTCAACGTCGAGCAGATGCCCGACGTCACGCCGCCGGCGGCGTTCATCGACATCGTCTATCCCGGCGCGTCGCCCGAGGCGGTGGAGCGCGAGATCAACAAGCCGCTGGAGGAGGCGCTCAACTCGATCGCCGGCGTCAAGCGCATCACGTCGCGCAGCTTCGAGGGCCGCGGCCAGGCGAGCGTGGAATTCACGCTCAACGCCGACATCAATCGCGCGATGCAGGAGCTGCGCGACAAGGTGGCGCTGGTGCAGGCGCGCTTCCCGCGCGACGCCAAGGCGCCGACGATCGCGCGCTTCTACAACGACAACGCGCAGCCGGTGGTGGTGATGGCGCTGCTGTCGCCGACGCGCTCGCCGCGCGAGCTGTCGATGCTGGCCGAGCAGACGGTGGCCAAGCGGTTGACACGCGTCGAGGGCGTGGCCACGGTCGACCTGGCCGGGCTGGCGACGCGCGAGGTGCGCATCGACCTCGACCCGGCGCGGCTGCGCACCTACGCGATCACGCCGGCCGAGATCGTGGCCGCGCTGCGCGAGGCCAACGCCGACCAGCCGGTGGGCCTGCTGTCCAACAGGGACGCCGACGCCATCGTGCGCGTCGAGGGCCGCGTGCGCGACCCGCGGCGCTTCGCCGAGACGGTGGTCGGCCGCCGCGGCAACCTGCCGCTGACGCTGGCCGATCTGGGCACGCTGGTCGAGCGCGAGCGCGAGCCGGAGTCGCTGGCGCGCATCAACGGCGAGCGCGCGGTCAGCATCAACGTCTACAAGCAGCAGGACGCCAACATCGTCGTCACCGGCGACGGTATCAAGGAGGCGATGGACGAGCTGCGCAAGACGCTGCCGGTCGGCGTCGAGCTGCGGCTGATCTACGCCAACAGCGACTTCGTGAAGAACTCGCTGAAGGGGCTGCAGCGCACGCTGATCGAGGGCGCGCTGCTGACGATCGCCATCGTGTTCCTGTTCCTGCACTCGTGGCGCTCGACGGTGATCACCGCGCTGACGCTGCCGATCGCGGTGATCTCGAGCTTCATCGCGGTGTACGC
>Ga0335084_10006383_pt1 | contig 11723 bp, 12 predicted proteins | sample Lox_Sample_44_FD_206721 | JGI IMG/M metagenome (GOLD analysis project Ga0335084, IMG submission 206721) | Soil microbial communities from Loxahatchee National Wildlife Refuge, Florida, United States - Lox_Sample_4.4 | ecosystem: Environmental > Terrestrial > Soil > Wetlands | place: USA...
CATCTCCGTGGCACCGGTCGTCAACGAGTGCTTTGGGCGCGGCATCGGCGTGGCAGGGCTCCTCACGGGCGAGGACATCCGGGCGCAGCTGGCCGGCCGCGCGCTCGGCGACGAGGTCCTGGTCCCCCAGGTCGCGCTCTCCGACAAGGCGGGCGTCTTCCTCGACGACCTCACGCCCGACGAGGTCGGCGCCGCGCTCGGGGTGCCGGTGCGGGCGGTGGAGCCGACGGCGGGCGCCCTCGTCACCGCCCTCCTCGGCCGCTGAGCGGCGCGGGCCAGCCGTGATTCATCCCGTCATCGCGCTCGTGGGCCGGCCCAACGTGGGCAAGTCCACGCTCTTCAATCGCCTGGTCGGCCGCCGCCGCTCCATCGTGCACGACATGCCCGGCGTCACGCGGGACCGCCTCTACGGCACCGCCGTCTTCGAGCGCTGGCAGGCCACGGTGGTGGACACGGGCGGCTTCGACCCCGGCACGGAGTCCAACCTGATCGCGGCGGTGCGGGACCAGGTGATGCTCGCCATCGGGGAGGCCGACGTCGTGATCTTCGTCGTCGACGGCCGGGCCGGGCTCACCGCCCTCGACGAGGAGATCGCGCGCATCCTGAGAAAGAGCCAGCGTCCGGTCCTGGTCGCCGTGAACAAGATCGACGGCGGAGGCCAGGAGGCCGCGGTCGCGGACTTCTATCGCCTGGGCTTCTCCGCGGTTCTGGACGTCTCCGCCGAGCACGGTCGCGGCGTGGCCGAGCTCCTCGAGGCCGCGCGAGGGATCGCGCCCACGCCGGTCGTGGACGCGAAGGCGGAAGGCACGCGCGTGGCGATCATCGGTCGCCCGAACGTCGGCAAGTCCTCGCTCGTCAACGCCGTGCTCGGGGAAGAGCGCGTCCTCGTGCACGACGCGCCGGGAACCACGCGCGATGCCGTGGACACGCCGCTCACGTTTCGGGAGCGGCCGTACCTCCTCATCGACACCGCCGGCATCCGCCGCAAGGGGCGCGTGGAGGAGGCGCTCGAGAAGCTGGCCGTGGTCATGGCCCTCAAGAGCCTGGAGCGGTGCGACGTGGCGGTCCTCGTCATCGACGCCTCCGAGGGCGTGACCGCGCAGGACGCCCACATCGCGGGCTACGCGCACGACGCCGGGCGCGCGATCGTGATCGCGGTCAACAAGTGGGACCTGGTGCCGCCGGGTCTCGTGACCAAGGCCGACGTCACCGCGCAGATCCAGGAGCGCCTGCCCTTCCTCGACTACGCGCCCGTCTGCTTCACCTCCGCCGTGACGAAGTGGGGCCTGCGCGATCTCTTCGACACGGTCGACACGGTGGCTGCGGAGGCGCGCAAGCGCCTCGCGTCCGGCGAGCTCATCACGATCTTCCGGCAGGCCGTGGAGCGGCGGCCGATCTCCTCCGGCGGCGTGCCGCTGCGCATCCAGAGCGTGCAGCAGGTCGCGGTCTCGCCGCCCACCTTCGCGGTGCGCGTGAACTCGGTGGGCAAGCTCCACTTCTCCTTCGAGCGCTACCTGATCAACTCCCTGCGGCACGCGGCGGGCTTCGCCGGCTCGCCCATTCGCCTGCTCGTGCGGCGGGCGCCCGCCAAGCGCAAGCGCGCTGCCGGGCCTCGTGCCGCAGAGCGCAACACCCGGCGACGGCCCTGAGGGAATCCAGGCTAAGTAGGCAGAACCCCTAGCCAAAACGATTGGTCTGCTTGGGGGTGTGTGCTAACATGGCGCGAGTTCAGTCACCCGAGCCGAGCGAGGGCGCATGGCGACCGACCAGGATCCCGAAGAGTTCATCGAAGAGGACGAGCAGGACGAGATAGCCCGGCGCAGCATCTTCTCCGCCGGGTGGTTCCGCGCGCTGCTGGTCCTGACGGTGCTGGCCATCGTCGTCGTCGTATCGCTGCCGTATCTGCTCAACTGGCTCGAGCCCACGCCGGGACCGCCGACGAAGCCGCAGGCCAAGATGACCGAGCCGGCCCCCGCGGCGACCCCGCCACCAGCTCCAGCGCCGACGGAGAGCAAGGCGCCGGCGATGGTTCCGGCGCCCGCCGCCCCGACCCCGCCGCCTGCCGCGCCAACCCCGCCACCGGCCGCGAAAAGCGAGCCACCGGCACCGACGCCGCCCGCGCCGCCCACGAAGGCCGAGGCGCCGAAGACCGCTCAAGCGCCGACGACGCCGAGCCCGGCGGATCGTCCCGTCGGCACCGCGCCGCTTCCGTCCGCACCGGCTCCGGCGGCGCCCGCAGCCAAAGCCGCGCCGGAGCCGAAGGCCGAGACGCCGAAGCCGGCGCCGCCCAAGCGGAGCGCCGCCGCCGCGAGCGGGCAGGGCGGCTTCTGGATCCAGGTCGGTGCGTTCGCGGAAGAGCGCAATGCCGAGGCCCTGTCGCGGAAGCTTCGCGGGGAGAACTTCCCGGTAACGGTCACGCGGATCACGCGCAGCGGCGGCGGTGCCGCCCCGGCGCCCGCCGCTGCCCCAGCACCAGCTCCGGCGCCCGCGCCGGCAGCAGGGAGCGGACAGAACCAGCTCTTCATCACCGGCTCCACGCTCGACGCCGTCAATGCGGCGCTCAAGGGGAAGGGCACGGGGCAGCCGGTGAAGGGGGGAATCGTGGTCAATCCCGCCTACGATCTCGAGACGGCGATGTCGCTTTCCTCGTCGCTGAAGAAGGAAGGATTCAAGGTGGTGATCCGCCGCGCGGGGCCGGCGCCCGCGCCTGCGAAAGCTGCGGCAGCACCGAAGAGCGGCGGAGGCGGCGGCACGACCTTCCACGTGGTGCGCGTGGGCGGCTATCCCGATCGCGCCAAGGCGCAGCAGGTCCGCGCGGAGCTCGAGGCCAAGGGCATCCCGGGGTTCCTGGCGCAGGGCGCGGCCCGCTGACGAGCGGACGCGACGACCGGCGGCAAGCCTGATTCCCATGCTGATCGAGGGGAGGTGACAGCACTGACGAAGAACGATCTCATCAACGCGGTGGCGGCCCACGGGCTGTCCAAGCGGCAGTCCGCCTCGGTGGTGGAGTCGCTGTTCGACATCATCTTCCGCTGCTTCGAGAAGAGCGAGGACGTGAAGATCGTCGGCTTCGGCCACTTCCGCATCCGGCGGAAGGCTTCGCGGCGTGGACGCAATCCCCAGACGGGGGACAGCATCGAGATCACCGCACGCAAGGTGCTGACGTTCAAGCCGAGCAAGGGCCTCAAGCAGCGGATCAACCAGCACTCGCAGCAGGCGTGAGGCGCATGGCGTGAGCAGTGGCGGCCCGGCCGAGAGCGGCGACGGACACCATCGGGAGCCCATCCCCGACAAGCTCTACTACCGGATCGGCGAGGTCGAGGCCATCACGGAGGTGCCCGCCTACGTCCTGCGCTACTGGGAGTCCGAGTTCCGGCTGCTGCGCCCGAAGAAGAATCCGGCCGGCCAGCGGCTCTATCGCCGGCGCGACCTCGACCTGGTCCTGCGCATCAAGACGCTGCTTTACGAGGAGCGTCTCACGCTCGAAGGCGCCAAGAAGCGGCTCCTCATCGAGAGCCGGGGGCCCGCGCAGCTCGATCTGGGCGTCCGCAGCACCGCGCTCGAGGCCGCGCTCAGGCGCGTGCGCGATCAGCTCCGCACGCTCCGCGATCGCCTGAGCCCTCCGAAAAGCTGACGGCGTATTGTTTTTCCCGCAGGTCGTCCGTACAATGACGCCTTGGGTCGGGGCGTGGCGCAGCCCGGTAGCGCACTTGACTGGGGGTCAAGGGGTCGCTGGTTCAAATCCAGTCGCCCCGACCAATTTCACGCGGCAGCCACTCGTGGCAGATTCTCGGATCTGCCATCTCTTTTTTTGGCAGGACGGTGACGACGCATGCCGGCGGTGATCCTGGTCACCAACGACGACGGAGTGCACGCGGCGGGCCTGTCGGCCCTGGCCGCCGCGCTGAACGACCTGGGCGACGTGTACGTGGTCGCCCCGGATCGCGAGCAGAGCGCGGTCGGGCACGCGCTGACGCTGCACCGTCCCCTGCGCGTGACGCAGGTGGGCGAGCGCCGCTTCGCGGTGAACGGCACGCCGTCGGACTGCGTCAACCTCGCCGTGCTGGGCCTCCTGCCCGAGCGCCCCGTGCTCGTTGCGTCCGGAATCAATCACGGCTCGAACCTGGGCGACGACGTGACGTACTCGGGCACGGTGTCGGCGGCCATGGAGGGGACGCTGCTCGGCGTGCCGTCGATGGCCGTGTCGCGCGGTGAGGCCGGCGAGGGAAATTTCGACAGCGCGGGAGCGGTGGCAAGGCTCGTGGCGAGCCGCGTGCTCGTGGAAGGGCTGCCGGCGAAGACGCTTCTGAACGTGAACGTGCCCGCGGGACCGGCCGGGGGCATCCGGATGACCCGACTCGGCCATCGCGTGTACCGCGAGAAGATCGTGCAGGAGACGGACCCGCGCGGGCTGCCGTACTACTGGATCGGCGCGGGGCCGCCGGAGTGGAACGAGGACGAGGGCTCGGACATCTCGGCCGTCAATCGCGGCTGGGCCAGCGTGACGCCGCTGCATCTGGATCTCACGCATTACGGCGCGCTGGGCCGCATGGCGGACTGGGAGTCGGGCCTCAACTCGCTCCTCAGGAAGCGGGCACGGTGATCGCCGCGCGACGCGAGACGGGACCGGCGGCGGCCGGCGAGCAGCGGTACGGGCGCGAGCGCGAGCGGATGGTGGCCGAGCAGCTCGTCAAGCGCGGCATCGCGGATGCGGGCGTGCTCGAGGCCATGCGGACCGTGCCGCGCCATCTCTTCGTCGACGAGGCGCTGCGGGATCGCGCGTACGGGGACCATCCGCTCCCCATCGGCGACGGCCAGACCATCTCGCAGCCGTTCATGGTGGCGCGGATGACGGAGCTCCTGCGGCTGACGGGGCGCGAGAAGGTGCTGGAGATCGGCACGGGCAGCGGGTATCAGGCGGCCGTGCTCTCGCGGGTCGCGGCGCGCGTGTGCACCATCGAGCGGATCGGCAAGCTGGCGGCCCGGGCGCGGCAGACGCTCGAGACGCTCGGCCTGAGCAACGTGTGGGTGCGGGCGGCGGACGGCACAATGGGCTGGGCCGACGAGGCGCCGTTCGACCGCATCCTGGTGGCGGCGGGCGGGCCGACGGTGCCGCCACCGCTCCTCGAGCAGCTGGCGGAGGGCGGGCGGCTCGTGATGCCCGTGGGCAGCGAGGACACGCAGCGCCTCCACATCGTGGACAAGGTGGGCGGCCAGCTGAAGGTGAGCGAGGACTCCAGCTGCGTCTTCGTGAAGTTGATCGGGAAGTACGCGTGGGAAGCGTAAAATGGTCGTCAGGGACGGGGCGTAGCGCAGCTTGGTAGCGCGCCTGCTTCGGGAGCAGGAGGTCGCTGGTTCAAATCCAGTCGCCCCGACCAATTTTCATCGGTAACCGCACGTCATGAGCATGCCCCGGCCACAGAGTGCGGCAGAGATCATCGTGGGAGGGCATGTACAGGGCGTCGGGTACCGGAACTTCGCGCATCGAAAGGCCGCCCAGCTCGGGCTGTGCGGCTACGTCATGAACCTGAAGGACGGGAGGGTTCGCGTGCGCGTCGAAGGCGGCCGCGAGGTGATCGAGGAGCTGGCCCGCGATCTCCACAAGGGACCGCCGCTGGCGCACGTCGAGTCGCTGTCCGTTGCGTGGCGGCCGCCCACCGGCCGCTTCCGGTCCTTCGAGGTCCGATACGCGGAGTTCGATTCGTGACGCGTCCGCGGTGCCGGCAGGCCATCGGCGTCGGCCTGCTCCTCCCCGGCCTCCTCCTGGCGCACGCGGGTGCGGTCAACGCGGGGTCGCGGCCCGCGGCGCCCACCCCGAAGAAATCTCCCACCAAGTCCCGCCCCGCGGCGGAGCGCCGTGCGCGCCCCGACGAGAAACCCGCGGTGGGCCGCACCGTCCACGTGGTCCGTGCTGGTGACACGCTGAGCCGCATCGCGCAGAAGTACAGCGTGAGCCGGAAGGCGCTGCTCGACGCCAACAAGCTTGCCCGGCCGGAGCAGCTCAAGCTCGGCCAGCGCATCATGGTGCCGGGCGTGCGGCTGGCGGCGGGCGACAAGCCCGTGAAGCTGATCGACGCCGTGCTCGCCAACGGAGACATCCTGCTGGTGCGGGCGGGCCCGCGCCGCGTGCCCACGCGCTTCTACATGGCCGAGCCCGGCTTCGACAACCAGAGCATCGAGTTCGCGTGGCCGGTGGACGGACAGGTCATCTCCCCGTTCGGCCGCCGCCTGCGCGGCTGGCATGCGGGCATGGACATCAAGGCGGAGATCGGGTCGCCAATCCTCGCCGCCGCCGCCGGTACCGTCATCTCGAGCGGGCAGGAGCGCGCCTACGGGCGGGTGATCCGCATCGAGCACGACGGCGGCTTCGTCACGGTCTACGCGCACAACCTGGAGAACCTCGTGGAGGTGGGGGACCGCGTCGCCGCCGGCACCATCATCGGCACCGTGGGCCGCTCCGGCCGGGTGACCGGGCCACATCTCCACTTCGAGATCCGCCACGACGGCATGGTCTACAACCCGCTCCATCTGCTGCCCGCCCGCGAGCTGATCGAGGTGCGGACCGAGGAGTCTCCGCACGCGCCGACGGAGTCGGCGAGGGTCCAGCCGATGGACGGCGAAGAAGATGAGTGATCCGCACGTCGACACGCTGGAGCTGGCCGACAGCGGCGAGCCGCTGGAGAGCCTCCTCGACCGCGATCCCGCCGAACTGGCGGGTGACCGCGATCGGCCCGATGCGGCAGCCCGCGGGCGCGAGCTCCTCGGCCTCTACCTGAGCGACATCGCGCGGATCCCGCTCCTCACGGCGGAGGAGGAGCAGGCGCTCGCGCGGCGCGTCCAGGCCGGCGACACCGATGCGGAGCGCCGCCTCACCGAAGGCAACCTGCGGCTGGTCGTGCGTGTGGCGCGGCGCTACCTCAACCGAGGGCTCTCCCTCCTCGACCTCATCGAGGAGGGCAACCTGGGCCTGCTCCACGCGGTGAAGAAGTTCCAGCCCGGCCGCGGCACGCGATTCTCGACCTACGCGGTCTGGTGGATACGGCAGGCCGTGTCGCGGGCCCTCGCCAACCAGGCGCGGACGATCCGCCTGCCCGTGCACATCGAGCTCCTGCTCGGCCGCTACGCGAAGAAGAAGGCGGAGCTGACCCAGCTTCTCGGCCGCACGCCCACCACGGAGGAGATCGCCAAGGCGCTCGATCACCCGCTCGAGGAGATCGAGCACATCGAGCGCATGAGCCAGCGCCCGGTGTCGCTCGATGCGCCCCCCGGGCCCGGGAGCAGCGGCGCGATCGAGGATACCGTCCGCGACGCGGATCCCTTGCCCGATGCGGGACTCGGATCCGCCCTCAGGGCCCGCGAGGACCTGGCCGACGTGCTTCGCGACCTGCCGGATTCGGAGCGCGACGTGCTCGGTTGGCGCTTCGGCCTCACGGGAGAGGAACCCATGACGCTGGAGGCGATCGGCCGCAAGCTCGGCGTCACCCGCGAGCGGGTACGTCAGATCGAAGTCGCGGCGCTCGGACGCCTCCGCCGCCTCATGGCCGCGCGCGGCATGGAGGCGCAGGACCTGTTCTGATGGGATCCGTGCCCGGGCTCTCGGCCCTCGTCGCGCGCCGGGCATTCATGACAGGACTGGCGGCGGCGCTCGAATGAGCACGTGCACACCGGCCCGCTGACGAGAGCCGCGCGGGAATCTCCGGCCCCCAGGGAGGCGTCATCATGGACCCGATCACGACGGCGGTGCTGGAGGCGCTCGGCAAGCTCGCCGAGCCCGCGGTGAAGGATCTCTACGAGGGACTGAAGGCCTACCTCGCACGCAAGTTCGGCAAGCCCTCCGACGTGGTGAAGGCGGTCGAGACGCTCGAAGCCAAGCCGGATTCGGCCGGGCGCCGGGCGACCCTCGAGGAGGAGATCGCCACCACCGGCGCCGCGCGCGACGCCGAGCTGCTCGAGCTCGCGCAGGCCCTGCTGGCCGCCACGCGCGCCGAGCCCGGCGGCACCCACACCGTGCGGCAGCGGGTCGTCGGCGATCGCAACATCGTGGCCGGCAGCGGCAACATCACCATCAACATGGACCGCGGCCGCGATCCGAGCCCGTGAGGGGCCGCCACCTCCCATGACGCCGCCGGAGGTGCGGCAGACGATCGTCGGTGACCACAACATCGTCACCGGCACCGGCGACGTCAACATCGTCTACACGCTGTCGGCCGCGGACGGAGACGAGCGGCGCTCGCTCCTCGTGCTGCTGGAGCGGGTGCGCCGGTTCTGGATCACCGGCGTGCTGGACAGCTCCGTGCACGGCGCCGCGCTGCTCGAGCTCGGCGCGGCGCGGATGAGCGACGCGGTCGAGCATCCCTGGGAGCGCGTCCTCGAGCTGCCGGGCGCGGCGGCGCAGGCGGTGCCGGCGGAGCGCGGCATCCTCGAGCTCTTCGACGAGTCCGGCCGCGCCCTGCTCGTGCTGGGCGCCGAGGGCTCGGGCAAGACCACGGCGCTGCTCCAGCTCGCGCGGGCGCTGGTCGATCGCGCGGAGCGTGACCCCGCGCAGGCCATCCCGGTCGTCCTGAGCCTCGGATCGTGGACGGGATCGCGCCAGGCCCTCCTGCCGTGGATCGTGGCGGAGCTGCAGTCGAGGTACTACGTCCCGCCGCGTATCGGAAAGGCCTGGCTCGAGAAGCAGCGGCTGGCTCTGCTCCTGGACGGTCTCGACGAGGTCCCGGAGGGCGACCGGACCGCATGCGTGCAGGCCATCAACCGCTTCCTCCATGACCTGAGCGTCCCGGGCGTCGCCGTGTGCTGCCGCGTCGAGGACTACCTGGCCCTCCCGCAGCGCCTGTCACTGGGCGGCGCCGTGCGGCTGGAGCCCCTGTCGGCCGAGCAGGTGGAGCGGTACCTCGAAGCGGGCGGAGAGGGAACCGCCGGGCTGCGCGACCTCCTGGCGCGCGACGAGGCGGCCCGGGATCTGGCGCGCTCTCCGCTTCTCCTGAGCGTCATGACCCTCGCGTTCCAGGGCGCGGCCGCCGACACCGCGTTCAGAATGGCCGCCACGGATGCCGAGCGCCGGGCGCAGATCTTCGACGCCTACGTCGACCGCATGTTCGCGCGCCGGGGCAGGGACGCGCCGCCCTACACCAAGGCCGAGACGCTCAGATGGCTGGGCTCCATCGGCCACGAGATGCTGCGCCACGGCCAGCGCGTGCTCCAGGTCGAGGGCCTGCAGCCCAGCTGGCTCCCCAGCCGGCCGGAGGTCGTCGTGTACGCGCTGCTCTCACCCGTGCTCGGCGGGCTCGTGCTGGGGGCGGTCGAGGCGATGTTCTACTGCATCATGGTGTTCGGCTTCAACTACCGCAACTACCAGACGCAGGTGGGGGTCGGAGCCCTCGCGTCGGCGGGGCTCTTCGTGGGCCTGGGCTTCGTGCTCGTCGTCGGCGTGGCCGGCGCATGCCGATTGCTCATGCGCAGGGATCCCGCACAGGCCGGCCGGCCCGAGCCCGCCTGGGTCACGGGCTCGATCATCACGCTCTACTGGGCGGCCTTCGCGGCGCTCGTGTGGGCGACGGGCATCGATCTCGGACGGGCCCCGTTCGGCCTCGTGTGGGCCATGCTCTTCGCGCTGCGCGGGCGGTGCCAGTCGCTGCCCCTCGACGTGCAGCCGATCTTCGGCCTCGCCTGGTCGCCGCGCCGTGCCCTGACGGGCGCCTTCATGGGCACGCTGATCGGCGCGGGCCTGACGTTGATGACCCTGATCGTGTCCCGCGGCACCTTCTCGCCCTGGGGGCTCGTGTTCTTCACGAGCATCTATACGCTGATCGGCGCTTCGTTCGGCGGCGTGACACGGGTGCTCGACGCCGGCGCCTCCCGGCTGAGCGGCGTCCGCCTCACGCTCCGCGCCGCCCGACGCGGCGCCTGGCTGACCGGCGTGGTCGCCGGGGGCGTGTTCGCGCTTCTCCTGATCGCCTTCATCGCCGTCACCGTCCTCGTCGATCCGGCGCAATGGCAGACGATCACCCGAGGCCTTTCGCAAGCCGGGCTTCGCGCCACCGCATTCTTCGTGCTCCTGTGGCTGATGCTGGCCGTGCTGATGCTGGCGGTGCCGGTGGGCCTTTACTTCGCGGTCTTCGGCGCGCTCTGGTACGGCGCCCTGGACATCAGCCAGCACGCCATCCTGCGGGTCATGCTCGCCGCCCGGCGCACGATTCCGCTGCGCCTGCCGCGCTTCCTCGAGTACAGCACGCGGCTGGTCTTCCTCCAGCGTGTGGGCGGCGGGTACCGCTTCGTCCACGGCGCGCTGCTCGAGCACCTGGCCCGGCCGGGCTCTCGCTGATTCCCGTGACGACACGCCGACCATTCCACGGACACCGGCGGGAGGGCTCTTCGCCTGGCCGCTCGCCGCGGGTGCTGACGGGATGGCCGAGGGGCGAGGCGGCGCGGATGGGTGCCGCCACTTCGGCGGCAATCGGTCCACATCGCGAACCCAGGCTGGGAGGACCGAAATGATGCGCCTGATGAGGATCCGCGTGCTGATGCCCACCGTTCTAGTGGCCGTTTCTGGTTGCGCGACGGAGGACTCGGTCCGCGATCTCCTGCACAGGAAGGACGTCGAGATCAATCAGCGCATCGAGGAGCTCGGCAACCAGATCAAGGCTGCCGACCAGCTCGCGCGCGGCGCCAACGAACAGGCGGATGCGGCGATGAACAGGGCCGAGAGCGTGGATGCCCGCCTGACGCGTCTCTGGTCGAACCGCTACAGGCAGAAGATCGTGGACACGGTCGAGATCTACTTCGCCTTCGACAAAGCGGACCTGTCGGAGGGTGCGCGGATTGCACTTCTCGGAGTGGTCGAGGAGCTCCAGGCCAACCCGACCCTGATCGTGCGGCTCAGGGGCTTCAGCGACCTCACGGGCGCGCGCGACTACAACTACAGCCTCGTCCAGCGTCGGGTCGAAGCCGTGTGGCGTTTCCTCGAAATGAAGGGCGTGGAGCTCTCCCGGCTGCAGGAGATCAGGATGGGCCCGCTCGATCGCCGCGGCATCCCAGAAGACAAGCGGCGGCGCGTCACCGTCACGCTGCTGGCCGACGCAGACTAGTCGCGCCGTCCGCCTTCCCCGCCACGCTGCGTGACACCCCGATCCCCCTGAGGTTTAGTGTCGAAGGCTTCCGCACAAAATCAACCCGCAGTGCTAGAATCGACCCCGCGCGCGGTGTCAGCCCTGATGCCCCCGTAGCTCAGGTGGATAGAGCAACAGTTTCCTAAACTGTGGGCCGGGTGTTCGAGTCACCCCGGGGGCACCACTTTTCTTGATGCCAACTCCCGAAACACGGCCTACGCGATGCTCAGAGCGCCGGGCGCCCTATGATCCCTCGCGCTTCGTCGCTACGCTCGCCACAAGTCCTTGACCGTCATTGGATGATCTCGTCCGCGCGGCCGAGCAGCGAGGCGGGAATCGTGACGCCGAGGGCCTTGGCGGCTTTCAGGTTGATCAGCAGCTCGAACTTCGTTGGCTGCTCGACCGGCAGGCGGCCGGCTTCGCGCCCTTGAGGATCTTGTCAACATAGTAGGCGAGGCGCCGGAACACCTCGCAGCGGTCCGTGCCATACGCCATGAATCCGCCCGCCTCCACGTGTTCGCGCCGAGAGTACATGGCGGGCAGACGCTGGCCCGCCGCGAGATGTGCGATCCGGGCTCGATGTCGCAAGAGCAGGGGGCCATCCGTCAGAACGAGCAG
>Ga0335084_10006384_pt1 | contig 11721 bp, 9 predicted proteins | sample Lox_Sample_44_FD_206721 | JGI IMG/M metagenome (GOLD analysis project Ga0335084, IMG submission 206721) | Soil microbial communities from Loxahatchee National Wildlife Refuge, Florida, United States - Lox_Sample_4.4 | ecosystem: Environmental > Terrestrial > Soil > Wetlands | place: USA: Florida...
GATCCGATGACGTCGCTGAACCCGGTGCTGACGATCGGCACCCAGATCGTCGAGACCCTGCAGGCGCACCTCGAGCTCGACGCGGCCGCGGCCCGCTCGCGCGCGATCGAGCTGCTGACATCGGTGGGTCTGCCGGTGCCCGAGCAGCGCCTGCGCCAGTACCCGCACCACCTATCCGGTGGCATGCGGCAGCGCGTGGCGATCGCGATCGCGCTGTCGTGCGAGCCGCGCCTGCTGATCGCCGACGAACCGACCACTGCGCTCGATGTCACCGTGCAGGCGCAGATCCTCGACCTGCTTGCGCGCGAGCAGCAACGGCGGCGCATGGCGCTGGTGCTGATCACGCACGACCTCGGCGTCGTGGCCGCGCAGGCCGACGAAGTGGCAGTGATGTATGGCGGGCGCATCGTCGAGCGCGCACCGACGCGTGCGCTGTTCAAGGCGATGCGCATGCCCTACACCGAGGCCTTGCTGGCTGCGATTCCGCGCATCGACGCTGCGCCGCACGCGGCGCTGGCCGCCATCCCGGGCCGGCCGCCGGACATGACCCGGCTGCCGCCGGGCTGCGCCTACGCCCCGCGCTGCCGCTACGCGGGTGCGCGCTGCGCGATGGAACGACCTTCGTTGGAGGGCGAGCCCGGCCACGTGTTCGCCTGCTGGCGCCCGATCACGCGGGCGCAGGCGGTGGCGGCATGAGCCCGCACGGCCGCCCGAAGGGCGAATACCGGAGGGCGCAGCCCGCGGGTGCCCGATGAGCGCGGCGCTCGCCGAGGCCGCTTCGCCGGTGCTGCTCGGCGTCGACGACCTGGTGGTGGAGTACAGCGTCGGCGGCCAAACGGTGCATGCCGTGTCGGGCGTGAGCTTCGAGATCGCGCGCGGCGACACGCTGGGCCTGGTCGGCGAGAGTGGGTGCGGCAAGTCGTCGCTGGCGCGCGCCATCGTGCGCTTGATCGACTTGCGCTCAGGGCGGGTACGCTTCGACGGCCAGGATCTCACCGCGCTGCGCGGTGAGGCGCTGCGGCGCATCCGCCAACGCGTGCAGATCGTGTTCCAGGATCCGATCGCGTCGCTCAATCCGCGGCGGCGCATCGGCGACATCATCGGGGAGCCGCTGGTCATCGCTGGCGTCGCCGATCGCGCGGAGCGCGAGCGTCGCGTGCACGCGGTGATGCACGCCGTGGGGCTCGACCCTGACACCGTCAGTGCGCGCCTCCCGCACGAGTTCTCGGGCGGCCAATGCCAGCGCGTGTGCATCGCCCGTGCACTGGTGCTGGAGCCGCAGCTGCTGGTGTGTGACGAGCCGGTGTCGGCGCTGGACGTGTCGATCCGTGCGCAGATCCTCAACCTGCTGGAGCAGATGAAGGCGCGCTACCGCCTGACGATGCTGTTCGTCGCCCACGATCTTGCGGTCGTCAAGGCGGTCAGCGATCGCGTGGCCGTGATGTACCTCGGCAAGCTGTGCGAGGTCGCCGACGCGAGCTCGCTGTTTCTTGCCCCGAGGCATCCCTACACCGTGGCGCTGCTGGCGGCCATCCCGCTGCCCGACCCCGACGCTCCGCGTTCGCGCGCGGTGCCAATCGGCGAGCCGCCGTCGCCGATCGCGCCGCCGTCCGGTTGTCGCTTTCGCACGCGCTGCCCGCGGGCCGACGCGCTGTGCGAGCGCGAGGAGCCCCGGCTGCGTGAGGTGCGTCCACGCCACCACGTGGCGTGCCATCACCCGATGCTGGGTGCGTAGACGCACTGTCAACGCGGCTGTCAGGCGCCAGCGCCGGTTTGGTGATGGGCCGCCAGGTCGGCGCCGCGCTGGCCCGCTGCGGCGGTGAGCGCGCCAGGGCGCAGCGGGACCGCGGGGAGCAACGAGCGACTGCGCGGAACTCGCTCAGCGCACGCATCGCGGCCCGCTTCTGGGCCACTCTGCTTCGTTCGATCGACCGCGTTGAGAGGCGGTGCGCAGGGAGGCCAGCACCGCACCGCCTTCCGCTCGCCGGTCAGCCTCCAGAGATCAAACCCTGCGGCACCCGAGTTCCGCTTAGTAGGGGTCGGAAGCAGCCTCCGCTCGACTCGGCTCCCAGCCCGTTCGTTGCGGGCTATCGCCGCTCCGGCGGAATCCCCGCGATGCGCTCGCTGTGCGCCTGGATGTCCTGCAGGCTGTACGACAGGTGCACGCGCTGATCGGACGGCGGCCGCTTGGCCACCGACAGCCCGGGGCGCCATTCGTGCCGCGGCCGGATCGGTCGCGGCACGAAGCCGCCGCCGCAGTTGGGGCAGACGTTGCGCAGGTGACGCTCGACGCAGTCGGCACAGAAGGTGCATTCGTACGAGCAGATGCGCGCCCGCGTGTCGTCGGGCGCAAGGTCGGTGTCGCAATACTCGCAGTTGGGTCGCAGCGCCAGGGCCATCGTCGTTCCTCCGCAGGAATGCTGACCGCACTCTAAGGCCGCTAGACTTGGCGTGAATGACAACGCACCCTCGAAATCCGCCACGTCCGCGGGGCGTCGAAGTCGTCGCCTTCCCGGACTTCCAGCTGCTCGACGTGACCGGCCCGCTGCAGGTGTTCGCCAGCGCCAACGACCACGCCGTGGCGGCCGGCCACGCGGCGCCGTACCGCCCGCGGGTGGTTGCCGCGGCCAGCCCGGTGGTCTCGACCGCGGGCGTCTCGCTGCTGGCGTCGCCGCTGCCGCGCACCGGCACGGCCGTCGACACGCTGCTCGTCTCGGGCGGCCGGGGCGTGCCGGCGGCCGCACGCGACGGCGCGCTGCTGCGCTGGCTGCGCGCCCGCGCGATGCGGGCACGCCGCGTGGGGTCGGTGTGCAGCGGTGCGTTCGTGCTGGGTGCCGCCGGGCTGCTCGACGGCCGGCGCGCGGTGACGCATTGGCAGCAGTGCGACGCGCTGGCGCGGCAGTTCCCGAAGGCCCGCGTCGAGCCCGACCCGATCTTCGTGCGCGACGGTGCGCTGTGGACGTCGGCCGGCGTCACCGCCGGCATCGACATGGCGCTGGCGATGGTCGAGGACGACCTCGGGCACGCTGCATCGATCGCGGTGGCGCGCGACCTCGTGGTGTTCCTCAAGCGCCCGGGCAGCCAGGCCCAGTTCAGCGCCACGCTGGCGACCCAGCAGCACCATCGCGACACGCCGTTCGAGCAGCTGCACGGCTGGATCGCCGGCCACCTCGCGCACGACCTCTCGGTGGCCGCGCTGGCCGAGCGGGCCGGCATGAGCGAGCGCAGCTTCGTGCGCCGCTACCGCGCCAGCACCGGCCAGACGCCGGCCGCCACGGTGCAGCGGCTGCGCGTCGAGGCCGCGCAGCAACTGCTGGTGAGCACCAGTCTGCCGATCAAGCGCGTGGCGCAGCGCTGCGGCTTCGGCACCGAGGAGACACTGCGCCGCGCGCTGCGGCGCCATGCGCACGCCACACCCGGCGACTACCGGGCACGCTTCGCCGCCGCGCGCCGCGGTGCACGTTGAGTTGCTGGCGCGGCCGCGACCTCAGTGCGCCGGCAGGCCGCCGGCGACGCCCTGCACCAGCCAGTCCATCGACGCGATCTGCGCATCGCCGAGCGCGCCGCTGGCCAGCCGCGTGCGGCCCCGGTTGTCGACCAGCGGCGCGGCGAAGATCGCCGTGCGGCCGTCGACCAGCGCGCGCCGCGCGGCGTCGATCGCCGCCGCCTGCGCCGCCGGCAGCGCGGGGTCGATCGCGCCCAGGTCCACCATGCCCGAGCGCACGCCACCCCACACCGGAGCGGGCTTCCAATGCCCGGCGGTCACGTCGCGCGCCACCTGCGTGTAGTAGCCGCCCCACGACGGCACCACCGCCGCCAGCTGCGCGTGCGGCGCGAAGGCGCGCATGTCGCTCTGGTTGGCGATCAGCCGCACGCCCTTCTCCTCGGCGGCCAGTGCCACCGCGGGCGACGCGGTGTGGTTGGCCAGCACGTCGGCGCCCTGGTTGACCAGCGCCAGCGCGGCGTCGCGCTCGCGCGCCGGATCGAACCAGGTGTTGAGCCACACCACGCGCACCACGGCCTTGGGATTCACCGCGCGCATGCCGAGCGCGAACGCGTTGATGCCCTGCACCACCTCGGGCACCGGAAACCCCGCCACGTAGCCGGCGACGCCGCTCTTGCTGTTCAACGCGGCCAGCCGGCCGGCGAGCCAGCGCGCCTCGTAGGCGCGCACGTTGTAGGTGTTGAGGTTCGGCGCCGTCCGGTAGCCGCCGGCGTGTTCGAACCTGACGGCGGGAAACTCGGCCGCGACGCGCAGCGCGCCGTCGAGGTAGCCGAAGCTGGTGGCGAAGATCAGCTGGTGGCCCTGGCGCGCGAGGTCGCGCATCACGCGCTCGGCGTCGGGCCCTTCGGCGACGTCCTCGACGACGGTGGTCTTCACCGCGTCGCCGAGCGCGCGCTCCATCGCGCGGCGGCCGAGGTCGTGCTGGTAGGTCCAGCCGGCCTGGCCGACCGGCGTCACGTAGACGAACGCCACCTTGAGCGGCGCGGCCGCGGGCTGCGCCGGAACGAGGGACGCCCAGGCGACGATGAGGGGAAAGGCCAGCAGCGTGCGCAGGCGCACGCGCGTCAGGGGCGGCGCGTGCCGGCGCACGCGCGTGAGGTTTTGCGTCATGGTTGTCCTCGACATGGCCACGTCGATGAAGCCCGGACACCGCGGTGGCACGCCTGCGCCGGGTGGCTGCGATCGCGCCCGATTGTAGGAACCGGGCACGGCATCGCGCCGCCGATACCATCGACGCCGTGCCCAGCCCATCCCTGCGCGGCCTCCACGACGACCCGCCGCCGTACCGCACGCACCGCGTCGACGTCGGCGCCGGGCACGTGCTGTCGGTGCGCGAGTCGGGGCACCCCGACGGCATCGCGGCGGTCATCCTGCACGGCGGCCCGGGCTCGGGCTGCTCGCCGCTGCAGCGCCGCTTCTTCGACCCCGCGCGCTACCGCATCGTCTGCGTCGACCAGCGCGGCGCCGGACAGAGCACGCCGCGCGGCGCGATCGCCGACAACACCACCGCGCACCTGCTGGCCGACCTGCGGCGCGTGCGTGCGCAGCTCGGCATCGCGCGCTGGCTGGTGGTGGGCGGCTCGTGGGGCGCGACGCTCGCGCTGTTGCACGCGCTGGACGACCCCGATGCGGTTGCCGCGCTGCTGCTGCGCGCGGTGTTCCTGGCGCGGCCGCACGACATCGCGTCGTTCTTCGCCGCCGGCGCGTTCGGCCTGCCATCGGCCACCGACGCGAGTGGCGTGCTCGATGCCGTGCTCGCCCGGTTGCAGCACCCCGACGCGGCGCCACGGCGGGCCTGCGCGCTCGCCTGGTGGCGCCACGAGCAGCAATGGGCGAGCCCGGTGCCGCTGGCGGCCGGCGGCGAACCGCCCGACATCGACGCGCAGGTCGACCGCTATCGCGTGCAGGCACACTACATGCGCCACGGCTGCTGGGTGCAGCAGCCGCCACTGCTGCGGCGCTGCGCGGCGCTGCCGCGGCGGCCGACGCTGATCCTGCAGGGCAGCGCGGATCGCATCTGCCCGCCCGACGGCGCCGCCGCGCTGCACGCGCTGCTGCCGCACGCGCGGTATCGCGAGCTGCCCGGCGTCGGCCACGACCCCTCGCATCCGGCGATGGTCGACGCGATGGTGCGCGCGCTCGACGCGTTCGCCGCGCACGGCACGTTCGAGGCACGGCCATGAGCTTGCGGCTGAAGATCCAGCTGATCGTGGTGCTGCTGACCCTGGGGTTCATCGCCGCGGTGCTGATGCTGCAGTACGGCGCCTTCAAGGAGTCGGTCAACGAGGAGGTGGTCGCCGCCAACCGGGTGGCCGCGCAGCTGCTCAACCGCACCGCCGGCGTCTACGCCGCGCAGGGCACGCCGGCGATGCTGGTGTTCCTGCAAGGCGTCGGACGCATCCGCTCGAACGACGTCACGCTGCTCGATGCCGAAGGCCGCGAGCTGTACCGCTCGCCGCCGTCGCCGTACAAGGTCGGGCGCGACGCGCCGGCGTGGTTCACCGAGCTGATCGCGCCGCGCATCACCGAACAGGCGATCGCGTTTCCCGACGGCAAGCTGGTGGTGCGCGCCAACGCGTCGCGCGCCGCGCTCGACGCCTGGGACCACTTCGTCGAGCTCGTGCTCGGCGCGCTGCTGTTGCTGGCGATCGTCAACGCGCTGGTGTTCTGGGTGGTCGGCCGCGCGGTGAAGCCGTTCGCGCAGATCGTCGGCGCGCTCAAGCAGGTGGAATCGGGCCGTTTCGACGTCGAGCTGCCGGCGCTGCACGGGATCGAGGCCAACACCATCGGCGGCGCCTTCAACCGCATGGTGCGCGTGCTCGCGCACCAGCTCGAGACCGAGAAGCGGGCGATCCGCGCCGAGACCCAGCTGTCCGACAGCCGCGAGCTGGCGCGCTGGGTCGACCGCCACATCGAGCAGGAGCGGCGCATGATCGCGCGCGAGCTGCACGACGAGCTCGGCCAGTCGGTGACCGCGATGCGCAGCATGGCGCTGTCGGTGGCGCAGCGCGTGCATGCGCACGACGCGCAGGCCGAGCGCGCGGCGCGCACGATCGCCGACGAGGCCCTGCGCCTGTACGACGCGATGCACGGCCTGATCCCGCGCCTGACCCCGCTGGTGCTCGACCATTTCGGGCTGGCCGAGGCGCTGAACGACCTGGCGGCGCGCACGCGCCAAGCGCACGCGGGCGTGCAGGTCGAAGTCGACATCCGGCTCGGCGACGCGCAGCTCGGCAGCGACGCCGCGCTGGCGCTGTACCGCGCCGCGCAGGAGGGCATCACCAACGCGCTGCGCCACGGCCAGGCCAGGCGGCTGACGCTGTCGCTGCTGGCCAGCGGCGACGCGGTGAGCTTCGAGCTGGTCGACGACGGCGTCGGCCTCGCGCCCGACTGGGCCGCGCGGCCCGGCCACCACGGCCTGCACTGGCTGCGCGAGCGCGTGGAGTCGCTGGCCGGCCGCTTCACCCTTGAGCCGGCGCCCGGCCGCGGCGTGCGCCTGCTCGCGCAGGTGCCGGCGATGCGCGCTGGCGCCACGGCACAGCCGGCGCCCGAGGGCGCCCGTTCATGAGCCGCGTGATGCTGGTCGACGACCATGCGGTGGTGCGCATGGGCTTTCGCATGCTGTTGAGCGACGCCGGCCACGAGGTGGTGGCCGAGGTCGGCACCGGCGAAGCCGCCTGCCAGGACTATCCGACGGTGCAACCGGATCTGGTGGTGATGGACCTGTCGATGCCCGGCATGGGCGGGCTCGAGGCGATCCGCCGCCTGCTGGCGCAGCAGCCGAAGGCGCGCGTGCTCGCGCTGTCGGCGCACGAGGACACCGCACACCCGCAGCGCGTGCTGCGCGCCGGAGCGATGGGCTACCTGGCCAAGCGCAGCGCCCCCGAGGCGCTGATCGAGGCGGTCGATGCCCTGATGCGCGGCGAGCGCTACGTCGATGCGCAGACCGCGCAGGCGCTCGCAGTGGCCGGCGGCGCGGGCGACGGCAGCCCCGCCGAGCTGCTGAGCGAGCGCGAGTTCTCGGTCTTCATCCAGCTCGCGCGCGGCATGAGCGTGGCGCAGATCGCAGACGCGTTGAGCCTGTCGCCGAGCACGGTGGGCACACACCTGTACCACGTGAAGCAGAAGTTGGGCGCCGGCAACCAGAGCGAGCTGACGCTGGTGGCGCTGCGCTGGGGCTTGATCCAGGCCTGACGCCTAGAATCTGCGCTTCCCGCCCGAGCGGGCTTGCACCATGACCCAGAAGCTGTTCGTCACCACCGCCCTGCCGTACGCCAACGCGGCGTTCCACATCGGCCACATGATGGAGTACATCCAGGCCGACATCTGGGTCAGGTTCCAGCGCATGCGCGGCGCGCAGGTGAACTTCGTCTGCGCCGACGACGCGCACGGCGCGCCGATCATGATCGCCGCCGACAAGGCAGGCAAGACGCCGCAGGCGTTCGTGGCCGAGATCGCCGCCGGGCGCAAGGCGTATCTCGACGGCTTCCACATCGCGTTCGACAACTGGCACTCGACCGACGCGCCCGAGAACCACGCGCTGGCACGCGAGATCTACCTCGCGCTGCGCAAGAACGAGCTGATCGACGTGCGCACGATCGAGCAGTTCTTCGATCCCGTGAAGGGCATGTTCCTGCCCGACCGCTACATCAAGGGCGAGTGCCCGCGCTGCGGCACCAAGGATCAATACGGCGACAACTGCGAGAACTGCGGCGCCGTCTACGCGCCCACCGAGCTCAAGAATCCGTACTCCACGCTGACCGGCGCCAAGCCCGAACTGCGCACGAGCGAGCACTACTTCTTCCGCCTGTCCGACCCGCGTTGCGTCGACTATCTGAAGCACTGGACGCAGGACGGCAAGCTGCAGAGCGAGGTCGCCAACAAGGTCAAGGAGTGGTTCGCCGAAGGCGAGGACGGTCAGATCCAGCTCGGCGACTGGGACATCAGCCGCGACGCGCCGTACTTCGGCATCGAGATCCCCGACGCGCCGGGCAAGTACTTCTACGTCTGGCTCGACGCGCCGGTGGGCTACCTGGCGTCGCTGAAGAACCTGCTCGACCGCCGCGGCCAGGACTTCGAGGCCTATCTCGCCGACCCGACGCTGCGCCAGGTGCACTTCATCGGCAAGGACATCGTCACCTTCCACACGCTGTTCTGGCCGGCGATGTTGCACTTCTCGGGCCGCAAGGTGCCCGACAACGTGTACGTGCACGGCTTCATCACCGTCGGCGGCGACAAGATGAGCAAGAGCCGCGGCACCGGCATCAGCCCGCTGCGCTACCTCGAGCTCGGCCTCGACGCGCAGTGGCTGCGCTACTACATCGCCGCCAAGCTCAACGCGCGCGTCGAGGACATCGAGTTCAACCCGGAAGACTTCGTCGCCCGCGTCAACGCCGACCTGGTGGGCAAGTACGTCAACATCGCCAGCCGCGCCGCCGGCTTCCTGTCCAAGCGCTTCGACGGCAGGCTGTCGGCCGACGTCGGCGTCGAGGGCCGCGCCCTGCTCGACGGCCTGCGCGCGCACAGCGCCACCGTGCAGCAGCTGTACGACGAGCGCGAGTTCGGCAAGGCGGTGCGCGAGATCATGCTGCTGGCCGACCGCGTGAACGAGTACGTCGACCGGCACAAGCCCTGGGAGCTGGCCAAGCACGAAGCGCAGCCCACCCGCGCCGGGCCGCCACAAGCCGATGGAGCCCCCGCGGGGGGCCGCGCCGCAGGCGCTGGGGGACGAGGTTCGGCGCTGCACGACGTCTGCACCGTCTGCATCGAGGCGTTCCGCGTGCTGACGATCTACCTCAAGCCGATCCTGCCGGCGCTGGCGGCCAAGGTGGAGGCGTTCCTGCACGTGGGCGCGCTCGACTTCGCCGATGCGCAGCGCGCGCTCGGCGGCCATCGCATCGGCGCCTATGAGCACCTGATGCAGCGCGTCGACGTCGAGCGGCTCGACAAGCTGTTCGAAGCGCCTGCGCCGACCGCGCCCGCACCGGGGGGCGAGGCGATCGCGGCGCAGATCGGCATCGACGAGTTCGCGAAGATCGACCTGCGGATCGCCAGGATCGTCGCCGCCGAAGCGGTCGACGGCAGCGACAAGCTGCTGAAGCTCACGCTGGACGTCGGCGAAGGCCCCGACGCGCAGGGTCGCCCGCGCCTGCGCACGGTGTTTTCGGGCATCAAGAGCGCCTATGCGCCCGAGCAGCTCGCCGGCAAGCTGACCGTGGTGGTGGCCAACCTGGCGCCGCGCAAGATGAAGTTCGGCGTCTCCGAAGGCATGGTGCTGGCCGCCAGCCACGCCGACGAGAAGGCACGGCCGGGCCTGTACGTGCTCGAGCCGTGGCCGGGCGCGACGCCGGGGCTGCGCGTGCGCTGAGCGCACCGCACGGATCAGCCTTCGTCTTTCCGCTCGCCCCGGTCGCGCCGGCAGCGGCTTCGTGCCCCGCGACCGTGCCACGGGCCGGGACTGTCCGTTCGCTTCTGATGCGCATTGCATTAACATGCGATCCGCATGGAGCTGAAGACCGCGCGCCTGACCCTGCTGGTCGACCCGGCCAAGAAGGCCGCCTTCGAACGCCTGTGCGCGCAGCAGGACCTCACACCGTCGCAGGTGGTGCGCCAGCTGATCCGCGAGTACCTGGCTCAGCACGGCGTCAGCTACGTGCCCAGCGGCTCAGCCCCGGCGGCCGAAGCGGCGCCCAAGCGCGCCAAGCCCGGCCCGCGTCGCGGCGGCCGCACCACGCGCTGAGCACCCGCACGCGCCGCGATGCAGACCGACATCACGCAGTGGCTGCTGCTCGACTGGGCGCTGGTGCTGTTGGCGTCCTGGCTGGCCATCGGCGTCGCGGGCGTATGGGCGCTGAAGCGATTCGCCGTCGTATCGCACGTGCTGTTCCCGCTCGGCGGCGCCGTCGGCGTGCTGCTGGCGGGCATCGGCCTGGCCGGACTGTTCGCGCCGGCGCAGGTGGCCGTGCTGGCCATCGGCCTGCCGACGTTGCCGTTCCACCTGCGGCTCGACGCGCTGTCGGCCTTCTTCCTGCTGGTGATCGGCGCCACCGCCGCCGGTGTGTCGGCCTTCGCCGCCGGCTACTTCCGGCGCGGCGAAGGCACGCCGCCGGGGCTGATGTGCCTGCAGTACCACGTGTTCCTCGCCAGCATGGCCGGCGTGGTGCTGGCCGACGACGCCTACGCGTTCATGGTCATGTGGGAGACGATGGCACTGTCGTCGTTCTTCCTCGTCACGTCGAACCACCGCGTCGCCGAGATCCGGCGCGCCGCCTACCTCTACCTGCTGGTGGCCCACATCGGGGCGATCGGCATCCTGATGTGCTTCGGCGTGCTGCAGGCCAACACCGGCGACTACAGCTTCGCCAACATGCGGGCGCAGCAGCTGTCGCCGTTCTGGGCCTCGGCGGCCTTCGCGCTCGCGCTGTTCGGCTTCGGCGCCAAGGCGGGCCTGCTGCCTCTGCACGTGTGGTTGCCCGAGGCGCACCCGGCCGCGCCATCGCCGGTGTCGGCGCTGATGAGCGCGGTGATGCTGAAGACGGCCATCTACGGCCTGCTGCGCGTGCTATTCGACCTGCTGAGCGTGCAGTTGTGGTGGTGGGGCGTCGTGCTGCTCGCAATCGGGCTGGCGAGTGCGCTGTTCGGCGTGGTGTTCGCGGCGGTGCAGAGCGACATGAAGCGGCTGCTCGCCTATTCGTCGATCGAGAACATCGGCCTACTGGCCACCGGCATCGGGCTTGCCGTGCTGTTCTCGGCCTACGGCATGAAGCCGCTGGCGGCGCTGGCGCTGACCGCCAGCCTGGTGCACGTGGCCAGCCACGCGCTGTTCAAGAGCCTGCTGTTCCTGTCCACCGGCACCGTGCTGCACGCCACCGGCGAGCGCAGCCTCGGCAAGCTCGGCGGCCTGATGCGCGCGATGCCGTGGGTGGCATGGGTCACGCTGGTCGGCGTGCTGGCCAGCGCCGGGCTGCCGCCGACCAGCGGCTTCGTCTCCGAGTGGCTGCTGCTGCAGAGCTTCCTGTTCACGCCGGGGCTGCCCGACCCGTTCCTGAACATGCTGATCCCGGTGGTTGCGGCGTTGATCGCGCTGGTAGCGGCGCTGGCCGGCTACACGATGGTCAAGTTCTTCGGCGTCATCTTCCTCGGCCAGCCGCGCGAGCCGCGGCTGATGCAGGCGCACGACGCCAACGCCTGGCAGCGCCGCGGCATGGCGTGGCTGC
>Ga0335084_10006386_pt1 | contig 11721 bp, 8 predicted proteins | sample Lox_Sample_44_FD_206721 | JGI IMG/M metagenome (GOLD analysis project Ga0335084, IMG submission 206721) | Soil microbial communities from Loxahatchee National Wildlife Refuge, Florida, United States - Lox_Sample_4.4 | ecosystem: Environmental > Terrestrial > Soil > Wetlands | place: USA: Florida...
CATGCTCTGGGCCTGGCCTGCAAAGTGCGAAATTATGCCTGCAGCAGCTGTTGCGCCCCTGATGGCTCGCAAAGCCGCAGGTATAATCGCCCCGCACTTCCGTCGACGCAACGTGATCTTGAGCGACATCCTCGCACGGCTCAACCCGCAGCAGCTCACGGCCGTGACGCTGCCGCGCGTTTCCGCCCTGATTCTAGCCGGCGCAGGCAGCGGCAAGACGCGCGTCCTCACCACGCGCGTGGCGTGGCTGATCCAGACCGGTCAAGTGAGCCCGCACGGGCTCTTGGCGGTCACCTTCACCAACAAAGCAGCGCGCGAGATGCTGACCCGCATCACCGCCATGCTGACGATCAGCACGCGCGGAATGTGGGTCGGCACTTTTCATGGCCTGTGCAACCGGATGCTGCGCGCGCACCACCGCGACGCCGGTCTGCTTCAGACGTTTCAGATCATGGACAGCCAGGATCAGCTGGCGCTGATCAAGCGCCTGCTGAAAGCGCTCAACGTCGACGAGCAGCGCTGCCCTCCGCGCGAGCTGCAATATTTCATCAACAGCAACAAGGAAGCGGGCCTGCGACCCGCCGCCGTCGAGGCGCACGACAAGCGCTCGGTCGAGTTGAAGGAGTTGTACGAGCAATATGAACGGCAGTGCAGCCGTGAGGGCGTGGTGGACTTCTCTGAGCTGCTGCTGCGCTGTTTCGAGCTGCTGGAGCGCAACGAAGTCCTGCGCGGCCACTACCGCCGCCGCTTCGGGCACATCCTGGTGGACGAGTTCCAGGACACCAGCCGCCTGCAGTATGTGTGGCTCAAGCTCCTGGCCGGGCACGACAACGCTGTGTTCGCAGTAGGCGACGACGATCAGGCCATCTACGCGTTCCGCGGCGCATCGGCCCAGAACCTGTTCGAGTTCGAGCGCGAGTTCGCTGCCGGCAACGTGATCAAGCTAGAGCAGAACTATCGCAGCCAGGGATACATACTGGACGCGGCCAACGCACTGATCAGCCACAACAGCAGACGCCTCGGCAAGGACCTGTGGACCGACGCCGGCAAGGGCGAGCCGCTGCGCCGGTATGAAGCGCCGACCGATGCGGATGAGGCGGCCTTCATCGTGCAGCAGGTGAAGGATCTGCGCGCAGACGGTGTCCCCTTGTCGGAGATGGCGCTGCTGTACCGCTCGAACGCGCAGTCCCGCGTCCTCGAGCACGCGCTGTTCAACGCCGGGCTGCCCTATCGCGTCTACGGCGGGCTGCGTTTTTTCGAGCGCCAGGAGATCAAGCATGCGCTCGCATATCTGCGACTGGTGGCCAATCCGGCCGACGACGGGGCCTTCGCGCGCGTCGTGAACGTGCCGACCCGAGGTGTTGGCAGCCGCAGCCTGGAGCAGTTGCAGGAGAGCTCGAAGCAAAGAAGCGTGAGCCTGTGGGAAGCAGCGTGCGAGACTCCGTTGAGCGGCAAGTCGGGGCAGGCTGTGAGCGGGTTCATTCGCTTGATCCAGGGTTTGCGGCAGGACTGCCTCGGACTCCCGCTGGCCGAGACGGTGCAGCTCGTAATCGAGCGCAGCGGCCTGAGAGCACACTTCCAAGGCGAACGCGAGGGACGCGAGCGCCTCGAGAACCTGGACGAGCTGCACAATGCCGCGGCGGCATTCGATGCGGAGGAGTCCGAGCGCACTCCGCTGGAGGACGACGCTGAGGTCCGCGCGTTTGCACCGCCCGGCGGCGACACAGCGTTCAGCACATTGAACGACTTCCTGGCCCACGCTGCGCTCGAAGCGGGAGAACACCAGGCCGGTCCCGGACAAGCGGCGCTGCAGCTGATGACGGTGCACTCGGCCAAGGGCCTGGAGTTCGACGCAGTATTCATCAGCGGCCTCGAAGAGGGGTTATTTCCGCACGACAACAGCCTGGACGAAGCCGGCGGGGTGGAGGAGGAGCGCCGCCTCATGTACGTCGCGCTCACGCGTGCGCGGCGCCGGTTGTACTTGACACATGCCCAGACGCGGATCCTCCACGGCCAGACGCGCTACAACATCGCGTCGCGCTTTCTCAGCGAGATTCCCGACCAGCTCCTGGAGCGGGTAAACCGCGTGAGCGTGGCGCACGCAAGCTTCACCTCGAGTGCCGACGCGTCTGCTGCCTCGCCCTGGCGCGTGGGCCAGGATGTGGTGCACCCGAAATTCGGAGCGGGAGTGATCGTGAGCATGCAGGGCCGCGGCGCGGACGCGCGGGTCCTGGTCAACTTCGGCCGGCAGGGGATGAAAGAGCTGGCTCTGGAATACGCCCGTCTCGCTCCAGCCTAGCGCGACGTCTATGAAGCATCGAGACGCAGCGCCTCTGCGCTGCCCTCGATGTGGCGCCGCAGGATGTTGCGGAAGCGCTCGGGGTCGTGGGCGTGCGTCAGCTCCCCCGGGCGCGGGAGATAATAATCGTAGAGTCGTGATACCCAAAAGCGCAGCGCTCCAGCGCGCAGCATCAGGGGCCAGGCATCACGTTCGACGGGGGTGAACGGCCGCACCTGCCTATAGCCAGCGAGCAGCGCTCCCGCGCGTCCCTGGTCGAGACTGCAGTCGGCGTTCGTGCACCAGTCATTGACCGTAATGGCGACGTCGTAGATGAGCACGTCGACGCACGCGAAGTAAAAATCGATGAAGCCCCCGACGCGAGGCTGTGCATCTGCCTGACGGTCGTGGAACAGTACATTGTCGCGGAACAGGTCGGCGTGGATCACGCCGCGCGGGAGATCGTCGTGCCGGTGGCCGGCCTGAAAGCGGATCTCGGCTCTCAGCAGATCTACGTCATCGGAGCTGAGGAAAGGATAGATCTCGGGTGCGGCGCCGCTCCACCACTTGGGGCCGCGCAGGTTGTCGAGATGCCCGCGGTAGGTTTGCCCAGCCAGGTGCAGCTCCGCCAGTACCTCACCCACTCGCGCGCAGTGCTGCGGTCCCGGCTCCATCACCGGCTCACCCTCGAGACGGGTGACGATCGCGGCCGGCTTTCCGTTCAGTTCATCGAGCAGGGCATTGCTCAGGTTGGCGATCGGTTTCGGCGCCGGAATGCCGTGGCTCGACAGGTGCGCCATCAGGTTGAGGTAGAACGGGAGCTCGTGCGGTTTAAGCTTTTCGAACAACGTGAGGACGAAACGGCCGTGCGTGGTAGTGACGTAGTAGTTGGTGTTTTCGATGCCGGCCGCGATGCCGCGCAGATCGAGCAGCACGCCGATCGAGTATTGCTTGAGCCAGGCCGCGAGCTGCTCGGGTGTGACGGTCGTGAAGACGGACATGCGCGCCGCGTATGGTCAAAGATTGAGCTGCGCCTCGCGCTCGCTGGCGGACGGCTCGAAACCGCGCTGCTCGTAGTGGTCGAAGATCGCCTTGACCACGTCGCCCGGCCGGTCGATCACCTGGATCAGATGCACATCCTCGGGATCGATCATTTTTTCCCCGACCAATGTACCGCGAATCCAGTCCAGCATCCCGCGCCAGAACGGCTCGTGCACCAGGATCACCGGCATGCGCCGGATCTTGCGCGTCTGCACCAGGGTGAGGGCCTCCAGCAGCTCATCCAGCGTGCCGAAACCACCCGGCATCACGACATAGGCCGACGCGAACTTGGCGAACATGACTTTGCGCGCGAAGAAGTGCCGGAACGACTGACTGATGTCCTGATAGGGATTGGTGAGCTGTTCGTGCGGCAGCTGGATGTTGAGCCCTACGGAAGGAGCGCGGCCGTGGAACGCGCCCTTGTTGGCCGCTTCCATCAGCCCAGGGCCGCCGCCCGAGATCACCGTAAAGCCGGCGTCGGAAAGCTGCCGCGCGATCTGTTCCGTCAACGCGTAGTACGGATGGCCGGGGAACACGCGCGCGCTGCCGAAGATGCTGACCGCCGGGCGGATGCCATTCAAGCGCTCGGTCGCCTCGGCGAATTCTGCGATAATCTCGAACACGCGCCACGCTTCTCTCCCTGACCAGGACTTCTCGATCAGCTCGGGCGCCAGGGGTCTTGGAATCTTGTCTGCGGGGTTCATCGTTCGTCGCTTGTCTCAAGGCTTGCGCTGGTCCGCGAGCGGTGAGGTGGCGCTCTTGGCACTCGAAGACCAGCGCTTGAGCAGAGATGCCAAGGAGGAGTGCGCGGGCCTGAAATGAAAACGCTTCTACTCGTCGACGCTTCGTCCTATGTGTACCGGGCGTTCCATGCGCTGCCCGACCTGCGGACCAAGGCGGGCGAACCGACCGGCGCTATCTACGGCGTGCTCAACATGCTGCGCCGTCTGCGCAAGGAAGTGCCGGCGGATTATAGCGCCTGCGTATTCGACGCAAAAGGCAAGACGTTCCGCGACGACTGGTATCCGCAATACAAAGCCGGGCGGCCGCCGATGCCCGACGATTTGAGCGCGCAGATCGGACCGCTGCACGAGGCGATCCGCGCGCTGGGCTGGCCGCTGCTGCAGGTGGAAGGCGTGGAGGCGGATGATGTCATCGCGTCCCTGGCGCGCGAAGCCGAACAACGGGGTGTGCGCACGGTTATCTCCTCCGGTGACAAAGACCTCACACAGCTGGTAAGCCCGCTGGTCACGATGGTCAACACCATGTCCAACGAGACCTTCGACGAGGCTGGCGTAGCGGCCAAATTCGGCGTGAAGCCGGAGCAGATTGTCGACTTCCTCACGCTTGTCGGAGACAGCGTGGACAACATCCCCGGGGTGGAAAAAGTCGGGCCCAAGACGGCGGCCAAGTGGCTCAGTCAGTACGCGACGGTGGAGAAGCTGCTGGAGCACGCCGACGAGGTGAGCGGCGTGGTAGGCGAGAACTTGCGCCGAGTTAAAGACTGGCTGCCGCAGGCCAAGCGTCTGCTCATGCTGAAGGCCGACGTGCAACTCCCGGCCAAGGTGGAGGAGTTGAAGCACGCAGCGCCCGACAACACCAAGCTCGCGCAGCTGTTCGACCACTTCGAGTTCCGCACGTGGCGACGCGAGCTCGCTTCAGTGGACAGCGCCGAGCCGAGCCCGCCTCCCACCAGCGCAGCGCGCCGCGAATATCAGTCTATTCTTACCGAGGATGAGCTCACTGCCTGGCTGGCGCGCATCGGCAGCGCCGAGCTCACCGCGGTGGACACCGAAACAACCGGACTTGATCCCCTCACCGCCAAGCTCGTCGGTGTTTCGTTGTCGGTCGGGCCAGGCCAGGCCGCCTACTTACCACTCGCCCATCGCTATACCGGTGCGCCCGACCAGCTCCCTTTCGACGCCAGCCTGGCACGCCTCAAGCCCTGGTTCGAGGACGAGTCCAAAACCAAAGTGACGCACCACGCCAAATACGACATGCACGTGCTGGCAAACCACGCGATTCGGCTCCGCGGAGTGAAGCACGACACGCTGCTCGAGTCCTACGTGCTCGAAAGCCACCGCCCACACGACATGGACAGCCTGGCGCAGCGCTATCTCGGGGTGAAGACCATCACGTACGAGGAGGTGGCGGGCAAGGGCGCGGCGCAGATCGGGTTCGACCAAGTCCCCATCGAGCGCGCCGCCGCTTACTCCAGCGAGGACGCCGACATCACGCTGCAGCTGCACCAGGCGCTGAGCCCGGATATCGGGCGCGACGCCAAGCTCGCCTTCATCTACGGCAGCATCGAGCTGCCTGTCATGGAGGTGCTTTTCGAGATGGAGCGCCACGGGGTGTTGCTGGATGCCGGTCTGCTGGAAACCCAGAGCCGGGAGCTCGGCGCGCGCATGCTGGACATCGAGAAAGAGGCGCAGCTGCACGCGGGCCAGCCGTTCAACTTGAGCTCCCCGAAGCAGATCCAGGAGCTGCTGTTCGACCAGCACAAGCTCCCGGTGCTCAAGCGCACCCCCGGGGGCCAGCCCTCCACCGATGAAGACGTCCTACAGGAACTGGCGCTGGACTACCCACTGCCCAGGCTGATCCTCGACTACCGGGCCCTGGCCAAGCTGAAGAGCACGTATACCGACAAGCTCCCGCGCATGGTCAACGCGCGTACCGGACGCGTTCATACGAATTATGCGCAGGCGGTGGCCGTCACCGGGCGGCTGTCCAGCAACGAGCCCAACCTGCAGAACATCCCGGCCCGCACCTCGGAGGGGCGGCGCATTCGCGAGGCCTTCATCGCGCCCGCAGGTCATCGCATCATCTCGGCCGACTACTCTCAGATCGAGCTGCGCATCATGGCCCACCTGTCGGGCGACGCGAACCTGATGGCGGCTTTCGCCTCGGGCGAGGATGTGCATCGGCGCACGGCGTCGGAAATCTTCGCCCTCGCGCCCGAGCAGGTCACCAGCGAGCAGCGGCGCTACGCCAAAGTGATCAACTTCGGCCTCATCTACGGCATGTCGGCGTTCGGCTTGGCCTCGCAGCTCGGTGTGGAACGCACCGCGGCTCAGCAATACATGGACCGCTACTTCGCGCGCTATCCGGGCGTGGCGCAGTACATGCAACGAACGCGCGAGTTTGCGCGCGAGAAGGGCTACGTGGAGACCGTGTTCGGGCGCCGCCTGTTCATGCCCGATATCAACGCATCCAACGGCCAGCGCCGCCAGGCCGCGGAGCGCGCCGCCATCAATGCCCCCATGCAGGGCACGGCCGCGGATCTGATCAAGCTCGCGATGATCGCGGTGCACCGCTGGCTTGGTCAGCATGCGCCCGGCACAGCGCTCATCATGCAGGTGCACGACGAGCTCGTGCTGGAAGTGCCTCAGGCCGAGGTTGAGCTGGTGGCGAGCGAGCTGCCCGCCCTCATGGCTGGGGTAGCCAGGCTCGAAGTCCCCTTGGTAGTCGACGTCGGGGTCGGCTCCAACTGGGACGAGGCACACTAGCTCGGGTGCCTATCACCCGCAGCGCTAGCCGGGTTGCATTGCGGGGCTGGCGGTCGCCGCCTCGCCCAGCGCGAACTGGATGCGATGCAGCCGCGCGTACACCCCCTGCCGGGCCAGCAGCTCCCGGTGGTTGCCGATTTCCACGATCGCGCCCTGGTCCAAGACGACGATGCGATCCGCATCCTCGATCGTCGACAGGCGATGCGCGATGACGATGGTGGTCCGACCGCGCATCAGCGCTTCCAGTCCCGCCTGCACCTGCCGCTCCGACTCCGAGTCGAGCGCCGACGTAGCCTCGTCCAGGACGAGGATGGGTGCATTCTTCAGCAGCGCACGCGCGATGGCAAGGCGCTGGCGCTGGCCGCCCGACAGCTTCACCCCGTTCTCGCCCACCAAAGTGTCGAGCCCATCGGGAAGCGCCTGGATGAACTCCCAGGCGTGTGCCGCCTTCGCTGCAACCACGATCTCTTCGCCGCTCGCGCCAGCTTTGCCGCCGTAGGCGATGTTGGCCGCCACCGTATCGTTGAACAGCGTCACATCCTGGCTGACGAGCCCGATATTGGCGCGCAGGCTCGCGAGACGGATGCTCTCGATGTCGTGACCATCCACCAGTATGCGGCCGGAGCTGGCATGGAAGAACCGCGGCACCAGGTTCGCGAGCGTTGTCTTGCCGCTGCCGGACTGACCCACCAGCGCCACGGTCTCTCCGGAACGGACCTCCAGGTCGATGTCCCTGAGCGCCGCACGCTCTGCTGCAGGATAGCGAAAGGTGAGGCGCTCGAAGCGCAGTTGCCCCCGCGCGCGCCCGAGCTCAACCGCGCCGCGGTCGTCCTCCGGCTGTTGGTCCACCAGCGCGAACACGCTCTCCGCCGCGGACAAACCGCGTTGCAGGTGCTCGAAAATCCCGGTCAAGCGCTTGAGCGGAGCGGTGACCAGCAGCATCGCCGCAATGAAGGACACGAAGCCGCCTACCGTGGTTCGGTCGGCTTGCACGTCGACCGTAACCCGGGCGAGGACGACCGCCACGGCGATGGCGGCGAGCAGCTGCACGACCGGCACGTTGGCGGCCGCTGCGACCTGCTCCTTGACTAGCAGCCTGCGCACGCGGTTGACCGCGGCGCCGAAGCGCTGCACTTCATAGGCCTGGCCGCCGAAGATCTTGACCATCTTCTGATTGTCGATGCTCTCCTGGAGCACATGGTTGACGTCGCCCATGGCATGCTGCGTCTGCCGCGTCAGCCCGCGTAGGCGTCGGTTGAACAGGCGCACCACGATCGCGATCGGAGGAATCATCGCAAAGGTAATGAGGGTCAGCTTCCAGTTCAGCCACAACAGGTACGCGAGCAGCGCAAAGATGGTGACCGAATCGCGGACCAGCACCGTCACGACGTAGGTAACCGCGACGGCAATCTGGATCACGTCGAAGGTGAACTTGGAGATGAGCTTGCCGCTCAAGTTGTCGGCGAAGTAGCCGAGCGGTAGCGCCAGCAGGCGCGCGAACATCTGTTGACGCAGATCCATGATCACGCGCAGCGACACCCAATTGCTCGCGTACTGGCCGAGGAACGCACCGAGGCCGCGGACAGCGAACAGCAGCACGATGCCCCACGGCGCCCAGCGCATCAGGAAGGGATCCTTATGCAGGAAGGTGCCGTCCAGAAACGGCTGGGCCGCCGCCGGCAGCGCCACTTCGGTCGCCGCAACGATGAGGATGCCTAGGATCGAAATGGCGAACATGCGCCAATGCGGCCGCACGTAGCCAAGCAGGCGCAGATAGAGGCGGGTGCTGCTCATAGCCGCACCATAGCACTCAATCCAGGAATTTCAAGATCGAGCGCCACAGCCTGGGGCACGGCGCCTCAACGCCCGGCCACGATGGCAGCGAAATCCGTCACCCATCGCGGGTAGGGCACACAGCTGCGCCCCCCGCCGCAGTCGGCCACCGGGGTGCGCCAGAACCAGAGGCGATCGAACTCGTTCATCCCGTTGGTCTCGCAGCCTTTGTCGCCAAGCAACTTGTTGCCCTTGCAGGCGGACGGCACGACCGGCACAGAACCGAACCGGGCAGCGAGGTCCCCCTGCACCTTCGGGTCGAGCGTGTGCTCGAGCCATAAATAAGCACAAGTGGGATGCTTGGCGCTCACGTGCATCATCGTAGTGTCCGACCAGCCGGTCGCCCCTTCCCGCGGAACGATGCTGGCGATGGGTCGGCCTTCGGCGCGCAGGAAATTGACCTGGAACACCCAGGACGATCCCGCGACCGCGGTCGCGGTTCTGAAATCTTCGATTTGCGCACGTGCGTCGCGCCAATAGCGCCCCACCAGCTTGCGCTGCTCGCGCATCAACTCGAGCACGGCCTGGTATTGCTTCTCGTCCAAGGCGTAGGGATCTTTGATCGCCAGCTCCGGCTTGGTCGCCATCAGGTATAGTGCGGCATCCGCGATCGACATGGGCCCGTCGAAAGCCTCGACTCGCCCCTGGTTGGGCTTGCCGTCGGGCAACTGCATAGCGGCGAACACGACCTCCCAGCTCTTCGGCGGCGTCTTGAACACGCTGCTGTTATAGGCGAGCACGGTGGCCCCCCATTGATAGGGAACGCCGAAGTTTTTGCCATTGACGTAGTGCCAGGGTGCCTTCTGCAGGCGCGGGTCAATGGTCGTGTAGCTCGGTATGAGCGCAGTGTTGATTTCCTGCACCAGTGCGCCCGCGATCAGGCGCAGGCTGGCGTCTCCCGATGCCACAACCAGGTCGAAGTTGCCGTCGCTCATCGCGGCCAACATCTCGTCCGAGTTGGTGGCCGTTTTGACATTCACCTTACAACCCGTTTTGCTTTCGAATTCGGTGACCCAGTCGAACGCCTTGTCGGTTTCACCGCGCTCGATGTAGCTGGGCCAGGCCAGGATATCCACTGCGCCCTCGGGTTTCCCGAGCTTCTCGATCCGCGCAAACGCGGGTGTCTGGATAGCCAGGACGACAAGAAGCACCACGCACTTTGTGCGCCACCGTGTGCGCGACGAATGAGATCCCACCTGAGCCTTCTCAGTGTTGTTATGGCATGGTCCGCGCTGCCCACGCCCCGGGTAGAACCGTGCGCCTAGGGGGGCTAGTGCTCAGGCAACAACCGCGCCGCGGTCCCGCGCCCAGGGATGTGGCTGAGCAGGTCGAAAACACTTTGCGCTTGCGCCCGACAGACGGAGCGGACGAATTGTAACAAGCCGCACCCCCTCGGTTGAAGGGCGCAGCGCATCTGGCGTCGGCAATCACACGCAAGCGCGCCTACGCGCAACTTGCGCTATGCAGTCAGCTATGCGTCGGTCTGGAGCGTTCACCGCTGCAGCAGCGGCGGCAGTTCGGAGACGGGCGGCAGTCAACGCGGGTCGAGCTTGCTCCTAAAGCTGTCATCCAGACTGCCGATCATCTTGGGCGTTCATGATGCGGTGCACGCGCCGCGCTGTGGACACGCGGTATTCAGGGGCAGCCGAAAGGTATTAAAGAACATTCAGAAAAACCTGTTAAGAGTTGACTTAGCAAGATTTTTATCACTATAGTGTGCCGATGGAAGCGGAGCTCGATTCCCTCGACGAAAAGATCAACCAGCTCGTACAGCTATGCCACCGTCTTCGCAGAGACAATCACGAGTTACGCCAGCAGCTGGCCGCGGCAACCAACGAAAGCAAGCAGCTGAACGAGAAAATCGAGAACGCCCGGGCGCGGCTGGAAAATCTTCTGAGCCGCCTGCCAGAGGACGGAGGGTGAAACCGGACGGGCCCGGCATCGAAATCAATATCCTCGACCGAAAACTGCGCGTCGCCTGCGCCGAAGACGAGCAGCAGGACCTCTTGAAGGCCGTACGCTACGTGGACGCGAAAATGCGCGAGATCCGCGACCGTGGGAAAGTCATCGGGAGCGAACGCATAGCTATCCTCGCAGCGCTGAACATCGCGCACGAGTTGCTGTCGATCCCGTTCGTGAGCGGGTTTGACAGTGGGGAGTTGAAGCGTAGAATGCAGACCATGGCGGCAGTGATCGACGAGGCCATGTCCGCTCAGGAGGACCTGTTCTAGGTCCGTGCAACGCGCGGCCTCGGGTTGCGTGGCCGCTCAGAGTTACCCCCTGCGGTGCTCGCCTAGGCCGTCAATTCTGTGAACCAATGTCGTAAACCTGGTTGCGGCCTTAAGTAGCGCTGTTGTGCGCGTCCGACCCGGAAGCGCCTGATGTGCTCGGAAAGCGACCACCTTGAACCTCTGGTTCAAGAAACCGGCCTGACGACATTTGCGGGGGGCCCCTTTTCGCAATCGCAACTGGATCGCCGTTCGCAGCGCCCGCGGCGTACGTGCCTGGATGCAGCATTCTGGGCCGCGGTAACTCGCTATCCTCCTATGCGCTATTGGCTGATGAAGTCCGAGCCGGACGTATTCAGCATCGACGATCTCGGCCGCACCCGCGGGAAGACTACAGCCTGGTGGGGGGTGCGAAACTACCAAGCGCGCAACTTCATGCGCGACCAGATGCAACTCGGCGATCAGGCCTTCTTCTACCACTCGAGCTGTCCCCAGCCCGGCGTCATCGGAATCGTCCAGGTTTGTACGCTCGCCTACCCCGACGCCACGCAGTTTGACCCCACCGGCGAATACTACGACCCGGCCGCGACCCTCCGGCAGCCGCGTTGGTTCAACGTCGACGTCAAGCTGGTGCGCAAGACGCGGCTGCTCCAAATTCAACAGATGCGACAGCATCCCGAGCTCGCTGACATGCGCGTGCTGCAAAAGGGCAACCGGCTGTCCATCACGCCGGTCGAGGCGCGGCATTGGAAGTTCGTCGTGAAACTGCTCGACAAGCCTCCGCGCAATTGAGCTGCGGTCACGAACTTTTCCGGTCAGCCGGCGCGGCAGA
>Ga0335084_10006389_pt1 | contig 11719 bp, 11 predicted proteins | sample Lox_Sample_44_FD_206721 | JGI IMG/M metagenome (GOLD analysis project Ga0335084, IMG submission 206721) | Soil microbial communities from Loxahatchee National Wildlife Refuge, Florida, United States - Lox_Sample_4.4 | ecosystem: Environmental > Terrestrial > Soil > Wetlands | place: USA...
GGTGAACGTACCGGTGCTCGCGAACATCACGGAATTCGGTCAGACCCCGTTGTATACGACGCGAGAACTCGGCAGCGTTGGTATCGCGATGGCGTTGTATCCGCTGTCGGCATTTCGCGCGATGAGTCAGGCCGCGCTCAACGTTTATCAAACCATCCGCAACGAAGGCACGCAGAAGAACGTCATTTCGACAATGCAGACGCGGATGGATCTGTACGATTTTTTGGGATACCACGACTACGAGCGCAAGCTCGACGAGCTGTTCAAAAACGATGATTCGAGGGAGGCTGGCTGATGGCGACTGAGAAGAAACTGACGGGGGCGGGTCTGCGCGGCCAGAGCGCCGGCGAGACCGCACTGTGCACCGTCGGCAAGACGGGCACGGGGCTGACCTATCGCGGCTACGACATTTCCGAACTCGCCGACGGCGCGACGTTCGAAGAGGTCGCGCATTTGATCCTGTACGGGGCGTTGCCGAACAAGTCTCAGCTCGATGCCTACCAAGCGCGCTTGCGGAACTTGCGAGCCTTGCCGAAATCGGTCACCGATGTGTTGGAACGCATTCCGAAGAGCGCGCATCCGATGGATGTGATGCGCACGGGATGCTCGTTTCTCGGCAACGTCGAGCCCGAGGGAGACTTCAGCCGGCAACAGGAGGTCGCAGACCGCCTGTTGTCCGCACTGCCGGCGATCATCAACTACTGGTATCGGTACAGCCACGACGGCGTGCGGATCGAGACCGCCACCGACGAGGCGTCGCTCGCCGGTCACTTCTTGCATCTGCTGCACGGGAAGAAACCCAGCGAGCTCCATCAGCGCGTCATGGATGTCTCGCTGATTCTCTATGCGGAGCACGAGTTCAACGCGTCGACCTTCACCGCGCGCGTCTGCGCGTCGACACTCTCCGACATGCACTCGTGTGTCACAGGCGCGATCGGTTCGTTGCGCGGACCGTTGCACGGCGGCGCCAACGAGGCCGCGATGGAAATGATCGAGAAGTTCTCGTCGCCGCAACAAGCTGTCGACGGCATCAAGGGGATGCTCGCGCGCAAGGACAAGATCATGGGCTTTGGCCACGCGATCTATTCGACCTCCGACCCGCGCAACGCGATCATCAAACAGTGGGCCGAGAAGCTCGCGAAGGAAGTTGGCGACAGGGTCCTTTACCCGGTGTCCGTCGCAGTCGAAAAGACGATGTGGGGGGAGAAGAAGCTGTTCGCCAACGCCGACTTCTTCCACGCGTCCGCGTACCACTTCATGGGCATTCCGACGAAGCTGTTCACGCCGATCTTCGTATGCTCGCGCGTGTCGGGCTGGACCGCGCACGTGATGGAGCAGCGCTCGAACAACCGCATCATCCGCCCGAGCGCCGACTACATCGGCCCGGCACCGCGCCCCTTCGTCAAACTGTCAGCTCGATAAAAGGAGATTCCGCGACAAATGAGCTCGAATGTAGACCTCAACGTACGACCCGATCCTGACAAGGAACTGGTCGACATTGCCGACTACGTCACCGGATACGGGATCAAGAGTGCGGAGGCGTACGACACCGCGCGCAATTGCTTGATCGATACCTTGGGTTGCGGATTTCTCGCGCAGCGTTTTCCGGAATGCAGCAAACATCTGGGGCCGATCGTTCCAGGCACCACCGTTCTGAACGGTGCGCGCGTGCCGGGTACGCAATTCGAACTCGACCCGGTGAAGGCGGCGTGGGACATCGGCTGCATGATCCGCTGGCTCGATTTCAACGACACGTGGCTCGCCGCGGAATGGGGACACCCGTCCGACAACCTCGGCGGGATCTTGGCAGTCGCGGACTACGTCAGCCGTTGCAACGTCGCCGTCGGCAGGCGTCCGTTGGTCGTGCGCGACGTGCTGACGGCGATGATCAAGGCGCACGAAATCCAAGGGTGCCTCGCGCTCGAGAACAGCTTCAACCGCGTCGGGCTCGATCACGTGTTGTTGGTCCGCGTCGCATCGACTGCCGTCGTGACGCAGCTGTTGGGCGGCACCCGCGAGCAAATCATCGACGCGTTGTCGCACGCTTGGATCGATGGTTCGTCGCTGCGCACGTACAGACACGCGCCGAATGCCGGTCCGCGCAAATCGTGGGCCGCCGGCGACGCGACGAGCCGCGCAGTGCGCCTTGCGATGTTGGTGCTGAAGGGCGAGATCGGATACCCGAGCGCGTTGACCGCACCGAAGTGGGGCTTCTACGACGTATCGTTCAAGGGACAACCGTTCAAATTCCAACGGCCGTATGGCTCGTACGTGATGGAGAACGTGCTGTTCAAGATCTCGTTCCCGGCCGAGTTCCACGCACAGACGGCCGTCGAAGCGGCGGTTGCATTGCATCCGCAGGTGATCGGCCGTCTCGATCAGATCGATCGCATCGTGATGACGACGCACGAATCGGCGATCCGGATCATCAGCAAGACCGGCGCGCTCAACAATCCGGCCGACCGCGATCACTGCTTGCAGTACATGGCGGCGATCGGCTTGCTGAAGGGAAACCTGGTCGCCGAGGACTACGAGGACGACGTCGCTGCGGACCCTCGCGTCGACCGAATTCGCGATTTGATGGTGATCGAAGAGGACAAGCGGTACAGCCGCGAATATCACGAACCGGACAAGCGTTCGATCGCCAATGCGATTCAAGTGTTCTTCAAAGACGGTACCAAGACCGAGAAAGTCGAGGTCGAGTATCCGATCGGACATCGGCGGCGTCGCAAAGAGGGCATTCCGATCCTAGAGGACAAGTTCCGTCGCAACCTCGCTACGCGATTCCCCGGTCGGCGTTCGGCGCAGATCTTCGAGCTTTGCGCGGACCAGAAAAAGCTCGAATCGATGCCGGTGAACGAGTTTATGGACATACTCGTGATCTGACGGCTCGAAGGAGGCGCGATCTGCCTCAAGAAAAGGAAGGGCGGCCACGGGCCGCCCTTCGTCTTTCAGATGTGCCCTCAGTGCGCTTTGCGGAACTGCGCTTCTTCGGTCGATCCGGCCAGCGCCGTGACCGACGACTGGCCGCCCTGAATCACTTGCGCGACATCGTCGAAGTAGCCCGTGCCGACTTCTTGCTGGTGGCTCACGAACGTGTAGCCCTTACCGGCGGCTTCGAACTCGGCTTCCTGCAACTCGACATACGCCGACATCTGCCGTTCCACGTAGCCCTTCGTCAGCATGAACATGTTGTACCACATGGAGTGTATGCCGGCTAAGGTGATGAACTGGAACTTGTAGCCCATTGCGGCGAGTTCGCGTTGAAACTTCGCGATCGTCTTGTCGTCGAGGTTCTTCCGCCAGTTGAACGACGGCGAACAGTTGTAGGAGAGCATCTGGTCCGGGTGTTCTTTCTTGATCGCTTCGGCGAACCGCTTCGCTTCGTCGAGTGACGGCACTGCGGTTTCGCACCAGATCAAGTCTGCGTAAGGCGCATATGCGAGACCGCGTGAGATCGCTTGATCGAGGCCCGCGCGGGTCTTGTAGAAACCTTCCGACGTGCGTTCACCCGTGATGAAGGGCTTGTCCCATTCGTCGATATCGGACGTGACCATGTCGGCGGCGTTGGCATCCGTGCGGGCCATCAGAATCGTTGGGACGTCGCAGACATCCGCGGCGAGGCGCGCTGCGATCAATTTCTGCACCGCTTCCGTCGTCGGTACGAGCACCTTGCCGCCCATGTGGCCGCATTTCTTGACCGACGCCAACTGGTCTTCGAAGTGCACGCCGGCCGCGCCGGCGCCGATCATCGCCTTCATCAATTCGAACGCATTGAGGACACCGCCGAAACCGGCTTCCGCGTCGGCGACGATCGGGGCATAGAAGTCGATGCCGTCGTCGACGCCCTTCGACCACTGGATCTCGTCCGCACGCCGGAATGCATTGTTGATTCGGTTGACCAGCGTCGGCACCGAATTGACGGCGTACAGAGATTGATCGGGATACATCGTCTCCGACGTGTTGTTGTCTGCGGCGACTTGCCAACCGGAACAGTAAATCGCCTTGATGCCGGCCTTGACCTGCTGCACTGCCTGACCGCCGGTGACCGCGCCGAGCGCGTTGACGAACGATTCCTTCGTCATCAAGTCCCACAGCTTGTCGGCGCCATGAGCGGCGAGCGCACTACGATGCGGAATCGTGCCGCGCAGCTTGACGACGTCGGCGGCGGCGTAGCCCCTTTTCACGCCCTTCCAGCGTGGATTCTTCTTCCACTCCGCTTCGAGTTCCTTGATCTGCTCGGCGCGCGGTTTGCGCGGAACGAAATGCAGTGCCATCGGGGTTCCCTCTTGGTGTTCGGGTGGAGGGTGCGGATTTTAGAGAGCGGGAATGGAAAGAACAGTGAAAGGTTGAAAACTAACACTTGCCCGGTCGGAATCGGTCGACCGCGGGGCGCCCGGCGTAACCGCGTTCGTCGGATTCAGAGAATCTCGTAGGCCGGCAACGTCAGGAAGTCCACCAGTTCGTCCCCTGTCGTCAGTCGATCCATCAACTCGGCCGCTTCGCGGAACTTACCGTCTTGATAGCGCACCTCGCCGACTTCGTTGCGCACGACCTGCAGTTCCTCGTTCAGCATCTCGCGGAACAGCGACTTCGTGACGGTCTTGCCGTTCGACAGTTGCTTGCCGTTCTGAATCCACTGCCAGATCGATGCGCGCGAAATCTCGACCGTCGCAGCGTCTTCCATCAATCCATAGACGGGCACGCAACCGGTGCCGGAGATCCACGCTTCGATGTATTGAATCGATACGCGAATGTTGGTCCGCATTCCTTCCTCCGTCCGGTCACCCACCGGCACGGCCAACAGGTCGGCGGCGGTGGTCGGCGCGTCTTTCTCGCGCATGACGTCGAGCTGATTCGAGTGACCTTGCGGGATGTGTCGATCGAACACTTCCATCGCGATGTCGGCGAGACCCGGATGCGCGATCCAAGTGCCGTCGTGGCCGTTTGTCGCCTCGAGTGTCTTGTCCGCGCGAACTCTTGCAGCAACGACCTCGTTCTGCTTTGCGTCCTTGCTCGGAATGAAAGCGGCCATGCCGCCCATCGCGAGCGCTCCGCGGCGATGACAGGTGCGGATCAACAACCGCGAGTATGCGCTCAGGAAGGGCTTGTCCATCGTGAGGACTTGCCGGTCAGGTAGCACGCGATCGGCATGACGCCGCAGCGTCTTGATGTAGCTGAAAATGTAGTCCCAACGACCGCAGTTGAGCGCGACGACGTGGTTGCGCAGCGCGTGCAGGATCTCGTGCATCTGGAAAGCCGCAGGCAACGTTTCGATCAGGAACGTCGCCTTGATGGTTCCGGTGGGGACTCGGAAGCGCTGTTCGGCGTAGCTGAACACGGCATCCCACCACGCGGCTTCCTCGTGGCTCTGGATCTTCGGCACGTAGTAGTACACACCGGTGCCGAGCGCGCGGCGCAGTTCGACGTTGTGGAAAAAATACATGCCGAAATCGAAAAGACATCCCGGGATTCGTTCGCCGAGCCGCGAGCCGATGTGCTTTTCGCTCAGATGCAAACCGCGCACGCGTGCGATCAGCACCGCCGGGTTCGACTTGAGACTGTAGACCTTGCCGTCTGGGTTCGTGAATTGGATCGTGCGGCGATTGGCGTCGCGTAGGTTGATCTGCCCCTCGACGACGTTCTGCCACGTCGGCGCCAACGAGTCTTCGAAGTCGGCCATGAAGACGCGCACGTTCGCGTTCAGCGCGTTGATGATCATCTTGCGATCGACCGGTCCGGTGATCTCGACGCGGCGGTCGAGCAGATCGTTCGGAATTCCGGCGATCTTCCAATCTCCTTCGCGAACCGACTTTGTCTCCGGCAGGAAGTCCGGGAGCTCGCCGGCATCCATTCGTGCCTGAAATGCGGTGCGTTTCTCCATCAGTTTCGCGAGCTGCGGCTGGAAACGGTCGACCAGTTCGGCCACGAACGTCATCGCGTCCTCGGTGAGGATTTCCTTGTATTCCGCGGTGATTCGACCGCGTACCTCGAGTCCGCCGATCGTCTGGACGTCTGCGGTCATGAATCTCACCGGTGCTGAAAAAAGGGGGGGCGCAATCATGCCCCTCGGTTTGCAACAGTGTCAATTTGCCGCGCCCGAGGCCGCGGCAGCATCGAGACGCACGTAAATCGTACGTTCGGTCGGGTTGTACACGGTAATCGATTGCCACTCGTTCAGCGGCAACGGCAGGTGGTGGCTGGTGCCGCCGTACTCGACGATCAACTGCGCTCGATCGCGTTCGTTGGGCATCTGCAGCGTGAGCGTAATCGGCGTCGAAGCGTAGCGATTGGTTGCGTCGAGCGGTAGATAAAGATGACCGAGTTCGATGACGCCGCCGAGCAATTGCTGCTCGTTGGTCCAGTCGATCGTAATGCGATCGCCGTCGGCGACCGGATACGCGCGAATCGCGCCGGTCGTTTCGGCACAGTGTGCGGAGCTTGCCGGACACAACGGCGCACGATCCGAGATGCGTAGCGTCGGCGCATTCGTCGTCGGAGCGACGGGCATCGTTCCGTAATGTGCACCCCACGCCGACGCCGCGGCGAAACAAAGGCCGATCAACTCGAGTGAAGTTCGCGGAAGGCTCAAAGATTCAGCAGCCGTAGCTCGGGATCGTCGATACTTCGTTCAAAGACCTGGGCGAACTCGTCGCTCAAGCGCCGCGCCTCGACGCGATCGTGCATGTTGTACCATCCGACGTATTCGTCGAGGTCCGGTTGGATCCACACCGCTGTCGTGTCAGCGACGACGAACGTCCGACGCGACGGAATGCAATCGTCAGGCAATCGGCGGATCTCGACCTTGCTCGGCAGGCGCCTTGCCAGTTCGAGCAGCGGATGGCTCTCGTGTGCGATCGATTTCGCATCTTCGACCAGGACGCGCACGTGTACGTGTCGGCTGCGTCGCGCAAAGTCCGAAATCAGTTGCAGGACGCGGTCGTTGCCGAACAGTGCGCGATTGAGATTGGCGCTCGAGATCGATACCGCACGTCGCGCGCGCTCGAAGACCCGCACGACCGCGTCGCGCGCGTCGGTCTCGGAATCGAACGGGACTGTGCGCGACGGATGCTGGGCATCAGCCTTGCTGTCGACGTTCACCTTCGGCAGTCCGCGGTGCGCTTGCGATCCGCGGAACGGAATCGGCAGTTCGAGCACCATTTCGACGTGCGGGATACCGGCCTCCAGAAACTCCGCGCCGACGGGCAGAAATCCGGATTTTCGATAGAAGTCCTCGGCGTGGCGCTGCGCGTGCAAAAAGACGCGCGCGAGCCCTACGGTCGTCGCCTCGGCCACCGCCGCCTCGAGCAATTGACGACCGATTCCGCGCCCGCGTTGTTCGGGTACGACCGCCATACGACCGATTTGTCCCGTCGGCAACAGGCGAGCCGTACCGAGCGCTTGGCCGGCTTCATTGAGCGCGATGAAGTGAATCGCGTCGTCGTCGCGTCCGTCCAGGTCCAGGTCGCGCGGAACCTTCTGTTCTTCGGTGAAGACCCTTTGTCGAATCTGTTGCAGTCGATCGCGGTTCGACGACCAGTCGACTCTGACCGCATGGACCGCCATCTAGTGCGTCCGCCCGGCGAGCGCGGCCGCGAGACCGATGTATTGGTCGGGCGTCAACGCTGCAAGCGCCTCGCGCTCGTCTCGCGGCAGCGGCAGCGAAGCGAGCAGTTTCGCGAACGACTCGCGGTCCAGTTGGCGGCCGCGAGTCGCGTCCTTCAGGCGCTCGTACGGCTTTTCGAGCCCGTGCTTGCGCATGACCGTCTGCACGGCTTCGGCGAGCACCTCCCAAGAGTCGGCCAAGTCTCGCGCGATGGCCGCGCGATCCAATTCCAGCTTCGCTATACCGAGGAGCGACGATCGATAGGCAATCAAGCAATAGCCGATCGCCGTGCCGAGGTTGCGCAGCACCGTCGAGTCCGAGAGATCGCGTTGCCAGCGGGAAACGGGGAGCTTTTCGGCAAGATGCAGCATCAGCGCGTTCGCTACGCCGAGGTTGCCTTCCGAGTTCTCGAAATCGATCGGATTGACCTTGTGCGGCATCGTCGACGAGCCCGTTTCGCCCTCGACCCTGCGTTGTGAAAAATAGCCGATCGAAATGTACGCCCAGACGTCGCGATCGAAATCCAGCAAGACCTGGTTGAAGCGTGCGAGCGCGTGGAAAAACTCCGCGATGTAGTCGTGCGGCTCGATCTGGGTCGTATGCAAGTTGTACGTCAAACCCAACGATCCAACGAAGGCGCGGGTAACCGATGGCCAATCGACTTTGGGATACGCAGCGACGTGCGCGTTGAAATTGCCCACGGCCCCGTTGAACTTCGCGAGGATCTGAACACAGCGCAGCGCATCGCGCTGTCGTTCGAGTCGGCGCGCCACGTTGGCGAGTTCCTTGCCCATCGTCGTTGGCGAGGCGGCTTGGCCATGGGTGCGGCTGAGCATGGCAACGTCGGCGAAACGAACCGCGAGGCTGTCGATCGCCTCGATCACGTGTGCGGTTTGGGGCAGCAAGAGTTGCTCGCGCGCGTCGGAGAGCGTCAACGCGTGCGCAACGTTGTTGATGTCCTCGGACGTACAGCCGAAGTGGACGAACTCGACGTGCGGCGCTGTCTCCGGAATCGCGGCGAGCCGTTCCTTCACGAAATACTCGACGGCCTTCACGTCGTGGTTGGTCGTGCGCTCGATCGCCTTGATTCTTGCGCTATCGCCCTCGCCGAAGTTGGCGCCGACCGCGATGACGGCGTCGCGAGCTGCCGGGGTCAGCGGCGGCAGTTCGGCGATCGCCGGCTCGTTGGCGAGGTGGAGAAACCATGCGAGCTCGATGCGCACTCGGTAGCGCTGCAGACCGAATTCGCTCGTGAGTTCCGCGAGTTCGTCGAGTTTGTCGCGATAGCGACCGTCGAGCGGCGAAATGGCGGTGAGGGGATTCAGTTGCATTTCAGTGAATCGTCGTCGGCTTCGCCAACGCGTCGAGTGTGGTGCGCAACGCAGAGCGACGCAATAGTAGGTGCCAGCGTCGTCCGCCGGCTTGATGCCAAAGCCATGCGCTGCGTACGCCGGCGAGCAACAGCGCGCGAATCTTCGCAGCCACCTCGGTGCGCTGCAGGACTTCCGGCGAACCGGTGACGTGAACGCGCCGGTCCAGCGTGCTGATCGTGCGCTGATACAGCGCCGACAACGCGCCGAACGTTGCATCAGATGCGTCCTTTCGCGGCATCTGATCGAGAGTCGTGCGCAGGACCTCGGTGAGATCAGGCCGTCTTCGTAGGCGCCCTTCGATGTCGAGCAGTGACATGACGTAACGCATTGCCGAGACGAGATCGGTACCCGGCTTCGTGAGCATTTCCCGCGCCGACAACGCACCGCTACGCAGCGCGGCGGTCGTTCCGTACACGGCCTCGGTCGACGGCGGCGTCGTCTCGAATATGGCGCGGATCAACGGATCGACGTCGGCGGAGCTCGTCGCGAGGCCGTGCGCGACGCGATGCACTTGCACTGCGGCCTGACACATGGCTGCGAATGCGATGCACTGATCGCGCAGATTCGGCGTCACTTTGCGGTGTTCGCGCGATGCGCGCGCGCGCCGGCGCGTTCGATGACGCCGCCGCCGAGACATTGCGTACCGGCGTAGAGGCACACGTATTGGCCCGGCGTGACGGCCCGCTGCGGCGCATCGAAATCGACCCACAATCCGCCATCCGCGCGGGCGCGCACGGTGCATCCCTGATCGGCCTGTCTATACCGAACCTTGGCGGTACATCGCAAGGGTAGGGTCGGCGGTGCCGGACTCAGCCAGTTGATCCTGTGCGTCGCGAGCCAATCGCTGTCGAGGTCGCGTGGGTCCTGCGAAACGACCAGCGTGCTGGTTTCGGGGCGCTTGTCGACCACGTACCACGGCAGCTCCGGGCGCCGCACGCGTCCGCCGATGCCGATACCTTGGCGTTGACCGATCGTGTAGTGATGCAGCCCGATGTGTTCGCCGTATGTGCGACCGTCTGTCCCAACGATCGTACCGGGCTGCGACTCGACGAAGCGCGCCAGGAAGTCGCCGAAACGGCGCTCGCCGATGAAGCAGATGCCGGTGCTGTCCTTGCGCGCGTGGTTTTGTAGCCCGGCACGGCGGGCAATGTCGCGGACATCTGTCTTGAGCAAGTCGCCCAGCGGGAAATCGCACAGGGCGAGATGATGCAGCGGAACCGCGTTCAGGAAGTATGTCTGGTCCTTCGCCGCATCGGCGGCCTTGTGCAACTCGAAGCCGTTCGAAGCGACGCGCGCGCGCGCGTAGTGTCCCGTCGCGATTCGGGTTGCGCCGAGCGAACGTGCGTAGTCGGCGAAGACGTTGAACTTTATTTCGCGATTGCAGAGCACGTCGGGATTCGGCGTTCGACCGGCGCGATATTCGGCGAGGAAGTCCTCGAAGACGTTGTCCCAGTATTCGGCGGCGAAGTTCGCTGCGTGCAGTTGGATACCGAGTCGATGGGCGACCTCGGATGCATCGTCGAAGTCGGCCTGCGCGGTGCAATATTCGGTGCCGTCGTCTTCGTCCCAGTTCTTCATGAAGAGGCCTTCGACGGCGACGCCGCGTTCGAGCAACAGCAACGCCGCCACCGACGAATCGACGCCGCCGGACATGCCGACGATGGTTTTGCCGTGGGTACTTTCGGTCATGCACGCGCACGAGATGCGAAGCGCGCGATTTTACCCACTCTGTTGCGTCGTTACAGGCGATTCGCTTCTAATCCGCGCGAGAGCCGATCGGAGAAGCATTTGACGGAGTTTTCGCACCTTGATGCGCGCGGCGAAGCTCGTATGGTCGACGTGTCGGCCAAACCGGCGTCGGACCGGACGGCACGCGCGCAGGCGCTCGTGGTGCTGTCGAAAGACACGCTCGACGCCATCTATGGCGGATCGGTCCCGAAGGGCGACGTGTTGGCGGTCGCCCGCGTCGCCGGCATTCAAGCGGCGAAGCGCACGTCGGACCTGATTCCGCTGTGTCATCCGCTCGCGCTGTCCAAGGTCGCCGTCGAATTCGAGCGCATCGATGATCGAACGTTGCAGGTCTCCGCGGAGTGCAAGGTGAACGGTCCGACGGGGGTCGAGATGGAAGCGTTGACGGCGGCGTCGATCGCGTCGCTGACCGTGTACGACATGTGCAAGTCGGCAGACCGCGGCATCCGGGTGGAGTCGTTGCGGCTCGTACACAAGAGCGGCGGCAAATCCGGAACGTGGGACGCGAGTCACGATCGATGACGGTTCGGGTTCGATTGTTTGCCGCATTGCGTGATGTTGTCGGCTGCGACTCGTTCGAGATTCCGGCGCCGCAACGCCTCGACGTTGCCGGCGTTACCGAAGTGGTACGCGAGCGCTTTGGCGATGCAGCACACGCCGCGGTGACGGCGGAAAACGTCCGCGTCGCGATCAACCGCGAATTCGTCGACGGCCCATATCATCTCCACGACGGCGATGAGATCGCCTTCATGCCGCCGATCACGGGCGGATGACGATGCTGCGGCGCATTTCGATCCAACACGAAGACTTCGACGTCGGCGCCGAGTGGGCGCGACTCCGCGCGGAACGAGGCGGCGAGTCCGGTGCGATGGCCGCATTCTGCGGCGTCGTGCGGGACCGGGTCGATGCGGAGGCGGTCTCGAACCTCGAACTCGAACACTATCCCGGCATGACCGAACGCAGCATCGAATCGATCTTGGAGCGGGCCGAG
>Ga0335084_10006390_pt1 | contig 11718 bp, 9 predicted proteins | sample Lox_Sample_44_FD_206721 | JGI IMG/M metagenome (GOLD analysis project Ga0335084, IMG submission 206721) | Soil microbial communities from Loxahatchee National Wildlife Refuge, Florida, United States - Lox_Sample_4.4 | ecosystem: Environmental > Terrestrial > Soil > Wetlands | place: USA: Florida...
GCCACATCTTCAGGATGTCTGCGTGTTGTTTGAGGAACTTCGTGCTCGCCAGCACATGCACCGTGACGAATTGCCCCTCCGGCCAGAGCGTTCGCTCGTCGAGGAAGAGTCTGCCGCCTCCCTCCTTCATCAAGCGAGCCGCCCACGGCTCTACCGCCCACGCGGCGTCGATTTCCTTCTTGAGAAAGAGCGAGAGCTGGTCCGGGTTCATCATGGGGATGATCTGGACGTCTCCGCCGGCCTCTTTCAACGTCAGCCCCTGCTTCCTGAGCCAAGATCTCGCCGCCACGTCCTGCGTATTGCCAAGCTGCGGCGTCGCAATCCGCTTGCCGCGGAAATCCGTGGCACTCTGGACGCCGGCATCAGCCCTGACCACCAGGGCGGCACCGCCGCTGCAGGCACCGGATACGATCCGGACCGCCTCCCCCTTCGACCTGACGTAGGCATTGATCGCTGGGTTGGGACCAATGTAAGTGAAGTCCAAGGCTCCCGCAAACAGCGCCTCGACGGCGGAGGGGCCAGCGTTGAAGAGGAACGGGTCGATGATGACATTCTCGCCCACTGCCTTCTGGAAGGCGCCCGTCGACATGCCGATCAGCGCCTGCGCATGGGTGAGATTTGGGAAATAGCCGACACGGATGACGGCCTTTCCCTCGGGCTTCGGCATCGGCTTGTGTTCGTATGTGAAGCCGCGACCCGCCTGCGCAAGGACATCTGTTGCACTTGACGACGACGGCACCCGTCCTACGGACACAAGGGAGAACAGGCACACCGCAATAGCTGTGACAGTCAGGTGTCGCTGCGGATTTCCCATTCGATCCTCCCAGGATGCCGGAAGGCCGGCGCGCCGCACGACCCTATGTCGTTTGCAGTCCCCAGCGGCGTCGTACCGAATTCGTCACCCGTGCGAAGACCAGTCGATCCACGCACAGTCCGATGCCGATGATCACCAGCATGACCGCCACCACTTGACTCATGTCGTTGAGTTCGCGCCCCATCGAGAGCATCTGTCCGAGACCCAGGCTGACGAAGAGCAGCTCCCCCGCCATGAGGGACCGCCAGGCAAAGGACCAGCCTTGCTTCATGCCCTCGATGACCGACGGCAGGGCTGCCGGTAGAATCACGTCGACATACATCTTGAGGCCGCGCGCGCCCATGGTCTCGGCGGCGCGAATCAGGAGGGGGGGCGTGTGCTTCACCCCGTGTTCGGTGGCGATGGCGATGGAGAGAAGCGAGCCCATGATGACCACGAAGACGATCGCCTTCTCGTTCAAGCCGAACCAGAGCAACGCCAGAGGCAGCCAGCAGATGCTGGGGAGCGTCTGGAGGCCCAGGATCAAGGATCCCAGTGTCTCGTCGATGAGTCGCCAGCGCGCCTGCACCAGACCCAGGAGGGTACCGATCAGCACCGATATTCCGTACCCGACGAGAATCCGGCGCAGGCTGGCCACGATCCCGTCGACGTACCTCTGCTCGGAGAATCCGTCGAGGAGCGCCTGAAAAACCTGCATGGGCGACGGAAAGAGGAATTCCGGCCAGAACTGCAAACGGAAGACGACCTCCCACGCAATGAGCAGGGCGAGGTAGAAGAGCGCCCGCCTAGCGTTCGTCGCCATTTCCTAACTCCTCCTTGAAAACTTTCCGGACCTCGTCCTTCAAGTCTGCCAGGATCATTCTGGCGAGGCTGATGGTCCCGGGATCCTCGATCTGGCGGGGTCGCGGCTGGTCCACGCAGAATTCACGTTTGATGCGGCCGGGGCGCGCCGTGAGGAGCACCACCCGGTCGCCCAAGCACGAGGCTTCGCGGACGTTGTGCGTCACGAAGACGATCGTCTTCTTCGTCTCGGCCCATATGGCCTGTACTTCGCCGTGGAGCATGTCTCGCGTCTGGGCGTCCAGGGCGGCGAACGGCTCATCCATGAGCAGGATCTCGGGGTCCATCACCAGGGCGCGCGCCAAGGCGACACGCTGTTTCATCCCACCTGACAACTGGTGCACGAATGCGTCCTTGAACCGGCGCAGATGCACCAGGCGCAGCGCGTCCATGGCGCGCTCCCGTCGGCGTGCCTTGGCCTCGCCGCGTAGCCGCAAGCCGAACTCAACGTTCCCCAGGACGGTCAACCACGGGAAAAGCGCCGGCTCCTGGAAGATCATGACGCGGTCCGGTCCGGGACCCGTGACGGGCCTGCCGTTGCACCACACCGCTCCCGTCTCCGGACGATCGAGTCCCGCGATCAGGTTGAGAAGGGTCGACTTTCCACAGCCCGAGGGGCCGACGATGCAGACAAACTCTTCCTCACGAATCTCGAGGTCGATCACCCCGAGGGCTTCGACCCGTCCATTCCCAGCAGAAAACGTCTTCGACACGCCATGAAGGCTCACCTTGATTGGAGTGGATTTCACGCCGATCGCGGATGGATCGTTATGGTCTGCCAACTTCACATTCCCTATCAGTGTGCGGGATAATACGCCCGAGCCTTTCAGAAAGAGACCGAGGCAACGACACGCGTGCTCGACAAGGGCTTACCGACGGCGCGAGGGGGACAAATTCCCACGGGCGGGCGGGCGAGCCTTTCGGCGCGGATGGCCGACGTCGTACGCGCTTTCCCGGATCTTGTGGTGTCTTTACAATCAGCCGGTGCCAACGGCGAGGCGCTACGGACGTGTATCAATCCACCTCCAAGGCCCTTTCCAATCGACTCCACAACTCCCCGGGGTCTTCCAGCCCCACCGAGAGTCGAATCAAGTACCGCGACACGCCGCAGGATTCCGCCCACTCAAGCTCGCCGTAGTGCGCAAGCAGCGTGAAGGGGCAGGCCAGCGTAAACACCGTCCCCAGACTCGGGCCCTTGCAGACGGCCAACGCATCGTACACCCGAGCCGCACGCGTCTCTGCCTCTTTCGGGAGAAAGGTGATCAGGGACCCCCAGCCACCGGCCGGCCGGCGCACGGCGTCATACGCGTCACGGAATTCCCACTTAGGATACCACACCCGCTCCACACGGTCGTGGCAACGCAACCGCTCCGCGATCGCGAGACCATTCCGATTGTGTTCGCGGACCCGCTCCGGAAACGTGTGCGCGTGAGCATTCAAGATCGCAGCGTCCTCCCCCCACAGCAACTCCTCGTGTTGCGCTTCGGCAAGCGGTTTCAGCTCGTGGTACAAGGGCGATCGCGGGTTGACAATCAGCGCCCCGCCCATGGCATCGCCCGTACCGACGACGTATTTCGTCAGGCTGGTCGCGATGAGATCGGCGTAGGGGCCGAGATCCACGTTGCAGGGCGTCGCGACGACATCGTCCACCACGAGCGGTACACGGTGCCCACGCAAGAGCGGCGCAATCTCTCGAAGATTGGCGGACCCCAAGAGCGGGTTCCCGGGGAACTCGCAAAAGCAGGCCGCCAGCGACCGGCGCTCGAGCACGCTCCGCAGATCGCGACCGACCCTCTCCAGGTTATGAAGGAGGATCCCCCCATCGCCGAGCTTCTCCTGCAGTTTCAGGGTATCCACATACGGAAAACCCAGCTGTGCCGTGGGGACGCCTGGCCGCCTTTGCCTGACCGCCTGCAAGGCGGCGAATTGCGCAGCCATACCTGACGGCGTGAGAAAGACATCGTCAGGAGCGCAGTCGTAGAGGGCGGCGAGCTGCCGGCGCAGAGACCTGCGGACGGCCGCCTCGTCTAACGCGCCACGCCGACCGGCCAGAATCGCCTCGGCCCGGCGGCTGGACAGAATGAGGCCCGTATGCTGCCAGAAGGCTTTCAAGAAGGGGGCTCCCACCTCGGGGGTTCGCACGCCACAAAGCCCATAGCCGGCGACGACCTCGGCTCCGTCGCCGCTCGATCGGCGCACGAAATCCACGCACATCTGCGCCACGCGACGGGATGGAAACGGGAGGCAGGGAGCGCCCCCACCCAGGCGTTGGGCCAGCGCCTGCACCAGGGGGTGGATGACGAAGCGCGGGTATCCGCCGGCCAGCCGCTGGATTACTTCGGGTCGGCGCTCCTCGTATCCGACGACGTCCCGCCAGCGTGGCAGGGCCACCGAAACCGCGTGGGGCGAGTCTGGAATCGGTTTGCCCAGCTCTGTCTCTGAGCAGATCGGGTCTTCGAACAGGTTGCGAGCGCTCATGTATCCAGCGGATCGTTACGGAGCCTACGCCCGACGGCTACGCCAGCGTTCGCGCAGTTTCTTCAGGCGTTCGCCGGCTTCCGCCAGCGTCTCCTCCCGCTTGGCGAAGTGAAAGCGGATGAGATGGTGCACCGGCTCGTGGAAGAAGCTGGACCCGGGCACAGCAGCTACACCCACGTCTCGCGCCAGCCACTCGCAGAAGCCGACGTCATCGTCGCGGTCGAACTCGGATACATCTACCATGACGTAGTACGCACCCTGCGGCTGGGTGTAGCGCAACCCCGCATCGTCCAGGGCGGCCAGGAACACATCCCGCTTGCGCGCGTAGCTGGCAAGCAGCTCGCCGTAGTAGCTGTCGGGGAACTTGAGCGCCGTGACGGCAGCCTGTTGGAGCGGCGCCGCCGCGCCCACCGTCAGAAAGTCGTGCACTTTTCGGGCGCTGTCGATGACCGCCGGTGCGGCGATCACATACCCCAGCCGCCACCCGGTGATGGAGTACGTCTTGGACAGCGAACTCACGCTGATGGTGCGATCGAACATGCCCGGGAGAGCCGCAAAATAGACATGGTGGTGCGGGGCGTACACGATGTGCTCATAGACTTCGTCGGTGATGACGAAGGTATCGAATTCCTCCGCGAGGGAAGCAATGGTAGATAATTCTTCCCGCGCAAAGACCTTGCCACTGGGGTTCGAGGGATTACACAGGATGAGTGCTTTTGGCCGCTCCCTGAAGGCCGCACGCAGCTCCGTGGGATCGAACGTGAAGGCGGGCGGGCGAAGCGGTACGTAGAGCGGGCGGGCACCCGAGAGGATGGCATCCGCGCCGTAGTTCTCGTAGAAGGGTGAGAAGACGATGACCGCATCGCCGGGATTGCAGGCGGTCATCATGGCCACCATCATCGCCTCGGTGCTGCCGCACGTCACCACGAGGTGCCGTTCCGGATCCAGGGCCAGTCCCATGAACCGGGATTGCTTGGCTGCCAGCGCCTCGCGGAAATTGGGCGCCCCCCAGGTGACCGAATACTGATGCGGTCCCGTTCGCGCCGATTCCGCCAGCGCCGCCACCAATGCCGCGGGTGGATCGAAGTCAGGAAACCCCTGGGAAAGATTGATGGCGCCGTGCTGATTGGCCACCCGTGTCATGCGCCGGATGACCGACTCGGTGAAAATGCTCGTGCGCTTACTTGTCTGTGGCATCCTGTTGCTACACTCCTGAATTCACTAGCATTCACACACTAGCCTTCAGCGATCAGCAGTCAGCGTTCAGCACCACGCATCCCGCCTGTCTCCAGCTGATAGCTGATGGCTGACCGCTTGCCCTCACGCCTTCGCCACCCGGAAAACGGCGGCCTCTGCCCACAGCGACGGCCACCGGCTCACCCGTCCGGGGCCGCGCAGGAAGACTCGCTCCTCGACCTGGAGATTCAGCTGCTGTAGCGCCTCCTGAAATTGCGAGAACGTGATGGAGCGAACACGCGGCTGTCCCGATGCAAGCGTGTTCCCGCTCCCACACCCGCAGACGGCCCGCCAGCGCGCCTTCCAATGCCCCGCATTCTCGAACGAGATGATCGCCGAGCGCCCCACGCGGGCCATCTCCTGCATGACGCCCAGGGGCCGGTTCAAGTAGGCCACCGTCTGGCTGAGGATCACGACATCGAACATGCCATCCGGGAAGTCTTTCAACCCTTCTTCGATGTTGCCATGCCTGACCGATAAGCCCTTGGACATGCACGCCCGCACGTTGGCTTCGTCCATCTCTACGCCCCGACCCTGGACATTCCTATTTGCCACCAGCTCCGCCAACAGCCTCCCGTCACCACAGCCCAAATCCAAGACACGCGCACTCGCCGGCACCATGTGGACGATGATCTCGAGATCTGGACGAGAGGAGTTCATGCGGTCTCCCGTTTGCGGACATCCGCCAGGCGCCACTCGCCCCGCGTCTTGGCCGCCCACGATGCCAGGGGATACACTTTCTCTTCTCGCGCCTCATGTGACGCCGTCAGGTCTTCGGCCGAACCGGACGCCCCGCTGGTTTCGCGCTCGACCTTGGCGAGGAAGTCCCGCGTCAGCTCGGCCAGCCGCTCCACCTCCAAGAGGAAGGCGTCGTGGCCGTAGTCGCTCTTGATCTCCACGTAACTGGCGTCGATCCCGTTGCGCAGCAAGGCACGCACCAGCTCCTCGGATTGTTCCGGCGGGTAGAGCCAGTCGGAGCTGTAGCTGAGGACCAGGAACTTGGCCTTCACATCGGTGAATGCGTCGGCAAGGTCCCCGCGCCCCAAGGACAGGTCGAAGTAGTCGATGGCCTTGGTGATGTACAGGAAGGAGTTGGCGTCGAAGCGTGCCGTGAAGCGGTTGCCGTGGTACTTGAGATAACTCTCCACCTCGAACTCGGTGGCAAAGTCGTAGCCGTACCGTTCGCGTTCCTGGAGCCGGCGGCCGAACTTCTCCCGCATCGACATTTCACTGAGGTAGGTGATGTGGCCGATCATCCTGGCCACGGCGAGGCCGGCGTTCGGCGGTTCCTTCCCGTAGTACTCTCCCTCGTTCCAATTCGGGTCGGCGTAGATCGCCTGACGCGGAACCTCGTTCAGCGCTATCGTCTGGGCCGAGGTGCGTGCGGTGGACGCCAGCACGAGCGCGCTGCGCACCCGGTTGGGATAGGATACCGCCCATTGCAGAGCCTGCATTCCGCCCATGCTCCCCCCGGTCGTGCACAGGAGCGACGGAATGTCGAGCGCGTCGAGCAGCCAACTCTGGGCCTCAACCATATCGGCCACGGTTACGACGGGGAAGGAGAGGCCGTACGGCCGACCGGTTTCCGGATTGATCGAGGAGGGGCCGGTGCTTCCGGAACATCCCCCGATGACGTTCGAGCAAATGACGAAATACCGGTCGGTATCGAACGCCTTGCCGGGCCCGACCGCGTCGTCCCACCATCCCGGTTTTCGATCATGCAGCGAGTGCTGTCCGGCGACGTGGGCGTCGCCGGACAGCGCATGACAGATCAGGATCGCGTTGCTGCGATTCTCGTTCAAGGTTCCATAGGTCTCGTAGGCCAGCGTGACTGGCCTGAGTGTCGCGCCGCTCTGCAGTCGGAGCTCCTGATCGAACGTGACCTGCTGCGTGTGAACGATCATGGCCATCGCACCCCCTCGAAGTCACCTGCTTATGCCACGGCCTTCCTGAGCGCCTGATCGATGTCTCTCGTGATATCCTCGACGTCCTCCAGACCGATGGAGAGGCGGATGTAGTCCGCCGTCACGCCCGTCTCCTCCTGCTCTTCTCGGCTCAGCTGCTGGTGTGTGGTGGAAGCGGGGTGGATCACCAGGCTCTTGGCATCCCCGATGTTCGCCAGATGCGACAAGAGCTGGACGGAGTCGATGAACCGCTTCCCGGCTTCCAGTCCGCCCTTGATTCCGAACCCGATGATTCCGCCGAACCCGCGCTTCAGGTACTTGGCGGCGACGGGGTGGTTCGGATCGTCTTCCAGGCCGGGATATGTCACCCAGTTCACAAGCGGGTGCTTCTTGAGGTATTGGGCGACCGCCAGGGCGTTCTGCGCGTGCTGGCGCTGGCGAAGCGGAAGCGTCTCCAGACCTTGCAAGAATAGGAACGAGTTGAAGGGGCTCAGCGCCGGCCCGATGTCCCGCAGGAGGGTTACTCGGACTTTGATGATAAAAGCCACGTTTCCCATTCCCGGCACGTTGCCCAGGGCGTCCCAGTAGACGATCCCGTGGTAACTGGGATCGGGCTCGGTGAATTCCGGGAACTTCCCGTTGTTCCATTGGAACCTGCCCGCGTCGACGATCACGCCGCCGATAGACGTTCCGTGCCCGCCGATGTACTTCGTCGCCGAGCTCGCCAAAATGTCCGCTCCGTAATCGATGGGGCGGACCAAGCCGACGCCGACGGTATTGTCTACCACGAGGGGGACGCCCGCATCGTGCGCAATCCTGGCGATCGCCTCGAAGTCGGGCACGTCAAGCTTCGGGTTTCCGATGGTTTCGATGTAGACGGCTCGAGTCTTGGGCGAGATGGCGCGTTTGAAGGCGTCCGGTTTGCGGGAATCCACAAACGTCGCCGTGCGGCCGAGCTTGGGAAAGGTGTAATGGAAGAGCTGGTAGGTCCCCCCGTACAAGTTGTTCGCCGACACGATGTCATCGCCGAGCCGCGTGATCGCCAGGAGCGCCAACGAGATCGCAGATTGCCCGGACGCCACGGCGAGCGCACCCGTGCCGCCCTCGATGGCGGCGATGCGCTTCTCGAACACATCGCTGGTCGGATTCATGATCCGCGTGTAGATGTTCCCGAACTCCTTCAGAGCGAAAAGATTCGCCGCATGCTCGCTACTCTTGAACACATATGACGTGGTCTGATAGATGGGCACTGCGCGCGCGCCGGTCGCCGGATCCGCCTGCTGCCCTGCGTGCAACGAGAGTGTGCTGAGCCCTGGCTGTGCCATCCCCATATCTCCTTTGCGTGGTGCTCGCTTGTAAGTATCACGGCCAGTGCGGCCGATCGGCCTCGCCCGGCCGACCTCCTGCTCGACCGGCGTCCACTCGTAGTTCGCAGCGTGGGCGTCAACGGTCCGGTCGTCGTGTCGGCAGAGGCTGGATCACCGCTGGAATCGTTCCGTCTTCCGGAAAGGCGCCCCCGTGTGGCGCCTGCGCATCCCCATCATCGCGTGTCCCCCTCTCCGCCTGAAACACAACGCCCCTTCTCATCACTCTGGATGAGAAGGGGCGTCAGCAGGCACTGTCCCCTTCTCATCTTTCCCCGACGCCGCGTCGGAGCAGGAGTTGGCACCCCGCGCCCCCTTGGGGGGTCGGGGTTGCCGTGGCTTCGTAGGGCCAGTCCCTCAGCCACTCGGGATGAGAAGTCTGCCTTTTGTAATCTAGCGCGTTGCTCCTGTCAAGAAAAAATCCCCGCCGTCTTCTTCCCCACGCCTTCTGGCGCACGCGCCTTGAGGGAGAGCAACGCGCCGATGAGCACAATCCCGGCACCAGAGAGCAGTACCACGGGAAAGTCCGTGACATTCAGGAGCCATCCCGATCCCACCGCCCCGCCGCCGATGCCAAGCTCCCACGCCGTGTAGAACGTCCCCATAGCCTTCCCCCGTTCCTCGGCCGGGACCCGGTCGGTGGTGAGCGCCATCAGCGTAGGCTGGACCATACCAAAACCCGCGCCGAAAACCGCGGCCCCGATGAGAATCGCCATAGGACCCGAGGTCATCCCGAGCACCATCAATCCTAGGGCGGTCAGCACCATTCCGGGAAAGATCACGGCAGTCCGTCCCCGCCGGTCAGAGATTTCACCGGCTTTGGCCCGAACCAGAAGCATGGCCAGGGCATACACGGCGTAGAACAGACCCGGGTTCGCCAATCCACGCCCCCTGGCAATGATGGGAACAAAGGCTGCCAGGACGCCGTAGGGGAAGCAGAGAAACAAAAGGATGACGGAAGGCAAGAGCGCCGGCACGCTGAACACGTCTCTGGGACGGGGCAAGCGTTGGATCGTTCCGGCTCTCTGCGCGGCGGCGGGCAGCAAGAGGATGCAGACAAGCCCCATCCCGGTTGCCACCGCCGCCAACAAAAAGAACGACGCGTATCCCGCCCTGTCGACCAGCGTCAGACCGGCGGGCGGACCCGCGATGAAGGCGAGGCTATTGGCGAAGCCGAACCACCCCATCGCCTCTCCCCGGCGGTCGCTGGGTGCGAGTTCGGCCACTACCACGGTCGCCGCCGTGGGGAAGAGTCCCATCCCGACCCCGTGAAACAGGCGCAGCGCCAGAATGGCGTGGACCGAGGGGGTAAGAATGTAGCCGAGAGACGCCAGCAGGAAGATCGCCATCCCCACCAGCAAGACAGGTCGGGTCCCCCGCGCATCGATCAGCCAACCCGACGGCGGGCGCAGCACCATGGCTGTCAAAGCGAAGAGGCCGATGATGAGGCCGATCTGCGTCGAGGTCCCGCCCAACCCCGCCACGTACAGGGGCATGACCGGGAGCAACAGGTAGAAGCTGAGATAGAAGAGCCCCGTGGCCAGACAGATCAACAGAAAGGGCCGCGTCAAGAGCGGGGGACCGAGCGAGACCGGCGCGCCGGCCGGCCTAGTCGGCCCGTCGGAAGCAGGGTTCAATTTGCTCCGTCCGTGAGGTCGCCCTGGGCAGTGAACGCGAAGGGGTGCGGACCGCTCACGATCTCCAGATCTTCGCGCTGCGTGATCTCCGGGACCAGGGCATCGGAGGCGTACAGGTACTCCAGGTCCAGCGTGTTCTTGATCCGGGCCACCTTGGCGTCCGGCGGTTCGGTGAGGCCGATGGTCTTCAACGCTCCCTCGATGGCGTCGCGATCGGTCTCGAAGATGATGGGAAGCTTGCTCCGCATGGGTGAGAGCCCCGTCAGGGCATTGGTGTACGTGTACTGAAAGTTCACCTTGTTCGCCAGACGGCGCGTGGCGAAGTCGGCCAATCCCATGCCCACGGCATTCCCCGCCGTCTTCTCGGTGAGGTCGCGGACCAGGATCCGGATGTACTGTGGAGTCTTCGGCTCCTCGTTCGGAAAAAAGTACAGCCGGCCGAGGACGTTCGGATCCATGCCCGTTCCGCTGATCTCCTTCCCCATCTCGTCGACGATCAGGAGATGGAGGAAGTCGAAGGGGATCCGGCCAAGCAGCGGCCACGCCTCTGCGAGCAGGCGGGCCTCCGTGGCCTCCAGTTGCTCTGGCAGCATCGCCTCGACTTTCGCCGTCTGATGCCTGACGTTCTCAAGCGTGCCCAGCCCGAAAAGGACGGGAAGCTTGGATAGGGAGAATCGGGCCACCTCGGGGATGGCTTTGGGGAGTCCGACATCCACCGATGCTCGGTGCGCCATGATGGCCCCCTGGTGCTTCCCCAGCCCGATCACCAACATCTTCATCAGGCCGCTTTCCACGTGCGCGCGAAAGTTTGTGTGCGGTTTGATCCGGTTCACCAGGACGATGTGGTCCGCTTCGGAGGCGTGTTTGTCCACGTATACCGGGAACCCCCAGGGCATGCGGCCGATCTCCACCGTGTCCATGGAAGACAGGATCGGCACGCCCATGCTCTCCGGGGTCACCCCGTAGCGGGCCAGGACCCTGAGCTGTCCCTCTGCCGTCGCGCCGCCATGGCTCCCCATCGCCGGCACGATGAAAGGTTGGGCGCCCAGCTCCCCCAGACAGTCGCAGGTAGTGCGGAGGATCGCCGCGATGTTGGCGACGCCGCGGCTTCCGGCGGTGACCGCCACGCGCGCACCTGGCTTCATGCGCCTCGCGAGCTCCAGCTTGTGGATCTCGGCCCGCACGGCGGATGCGACGTCCGCGACCACGGGCGGATCCACTCTCTGCCGGATGCGATACATCTTGGGGAGCAGCATGGGTGTCTCCGATCTCAAAAAAGTCGGCGGTGCCGCCGCGCCCCTTGGACATGGTGACACCGCCGACGATTCGTACGGGCGGCTACTTTTCCAGCGCCTTCACCATCTCGCGGCAGAAGGCGGGCAGGTCGCCGGGTGTGCGTGAGGTGATGAGGTTCCCATCCACCACCACCTCCTCGTCCACGTACT
>Ga0335084_10006391_pt1 | contig 11717 bp, 11 predicted proteins | sample Lox_Sample_44_FD_206721 | JGI IMG/M metagenome (GOLD analysis project Ga0335084, IMG submission 206721) | Soil microbial communities from Loxahatchee National Wildlife Refuge, Florida, United States - Lox_Sample_4.4 | ecosystem: Environmental > Terrestrial > Soil > Wetlands | place: USA...
TGACCGGCGGGGTCTGGGGCGTCGTGGCCTGGGGCGCGTGGTTCATGTGGGACCCGAAGGTGATCTGGTCGGTCATCCTCTGGTTCCACTACGCCGCGTTCGTGCATCTGAAGTTGACCCCGTCGCACCAGCCACGGCCGGGGGCGCGGCCGGCGCTCGCCGCGGTCGGGTTCGGGTTCGTCCTCGTCGCGTACGTCGGCACCTCGTTCTTCTTCGGGAGGTCGACGCATGCCTTCGGCTGAGCGCAGCGACGCGACGGCCCCCGCTTCACCCGCGCCTTCGACCTCGACTCCGACCGCGACCTCGACCGCGACCTCGACCCCGACCTCGACCCCGACCTCGACCCCGACCTCGACCCCGACCTCGACCCCGACCTCGCGCCCGACCTCGCGCCCGACCTCGCCCCCGACTCCGACCGCGACTCCGACCGCGACGCCGATCGCGACCGTGGCCGCGGTCGCGCCCCGCTGGGCCTGGCTCCGCTCGCAGGGGCTGGGCATCCTCTGCGGGTTCGCCACGGTGCTCCTTCTCGCGGTGGGGTCCGTCGTCATCGCGGCGACGCGCGACGGCGCCTCCGCCGCCGTCGGCCTCGACGACCTCCGCGGCTTCTTCTCGCCGCCCTCGTGGGCTCACCTCTGGCTCTACCTGCTCCTCGCCGTGGCCGGGCTGTACGCGCTGAACGCCTCGCTCGCCACCTGGGACACCGTGAGCCGCCGCTGGCGTGCCGGCGTTCGCGCGCCGTCGGCCTATGCGGCCTCGGTGATCCACGTCGCCTTCCTCCTCGGGCTCGCCGCGCACGCGGTGGGCGGGTTCCTGGGAAGCGATCCGGCGCCGTTCGTGCTCACGCGCGGCTGGCAGGAGCTGCCGGGCTTCGGCGACGTGCGGCTCGTCGCGCTCGAGGTGGACGCCCTCCCCGACGGCATGCCGCGCCGGGCGGAGGCGCGGCTCGAGCTGCGCGACGCGGCGGGGCGCCTGTCGAGCGCGACCGCCGGCTACAACGCGCCGCTGTCGAGGGGTCTGGGCGCGCGGGTGGCGCTCCTCGGCGACTGGGGCCGCGCCTGGGTCGCGCGCGTCGCCTCCGGCGCCGACGGGTGCGCGCTCGCGGTGGGGCAGGGGTGCCGCATCGGGGCCGAGCGGGTGACGCTGGTGGGCTTCGCGCCCGGCGACGGCGGCGGGGCCGCGGCGCTGCTGCGGGTGCGGGGTGTGTCGGGAGCCGAGGAGGAGCGCGCGGCGACGGCCGGCGGCCTGGTCGCGCTTCGCGGCGGGCGGCCGCTCGAGGTCGAGGCGATCGCGCCCGAGCCGGCCGTGGCGCTCCGCGTCCGCGAGTCCCCCGGCAACCCGTGGGCGCTCGCGGCCGCCATCGCGATGGTGGCGGGCGTGACCCTGCTGTGGCGTCGGCTCGCCGGTCGCCGCGGCCCAGACGCTACAGCTTGAACGTCCCCTTCACGCCGATCTCGAGCCAGCCGTGCGATGCCGTGGAGAGGCTGGTCGACCCGAGCTCCGAGTCCTGCAGGTGCGTGTACTGCCCGAAGCTGAGCGACACGAACGGGCCGAAGGTGAAGTTCGGCGAGGCGGCGAGGTCGAGGCCGCCCTCGAGGATCGGGAACTCCCAGCCGCTCCACGTCTGGTGGACCATCACGCCGTTCTGTCCGTCGAAGGTATGGGTGTTGAGCCACTCGACCCCGATCCCGACGCCGAACCACGGGTCGATCGGCGAGTGAGCGGCGAAGTGGAACTGGCCGTCGACGCCGATCCGGTAGTCGGAAGCGCTGCACGAGGGCCCGGGCGTGCAGAACGACGAATCGACCCAGGCGGGCGACAGCTCGGTGAAGAGGTTCAGGATGAACACCCGGTTCATCCGGTAGCCGAGCTCGAGCCAGATGGGGAGCTTGCCCGGCACATAGGAGCCGACCGACTGGGTGTCCGACGAGAGGTCGCCGAACGGCGCCCCGTAGCCGATCCGCGCCCCCAGGTTGAGCCCCCGATCGGCCCGCGGCGGAGGGTAGTAGTACGGCGCCTGGGCGAGCGTGGCGGCGGGAACGGCCAGGACGGCGACGAGCAGGGCGAGGCGGGCGCGCATGCGTGGACCTCCGAGACGATGTCCCCATTGAGACGGACGGGGCCAGAGGAAATTCTGCACCTCACCGGGCCGCCGTGAAGTGACGGCGGTCACGCCGCGTCCCACTGCGTCCGACATCGATCCCCCGGCCGCGACCCCGACCTCGACCCCGACCCCGACCCCGACCCCGATCTCGACCCCGACCCCGACCTCGACCCCGACCCCGACCGCGACCGCGACCGCGACCGCGACATCCTCCTCGACCGCGACCCCGACCCCGACCCCGACCCCGACCGCGAGCCGCCCCGTCGAGGGCTGCCTACTCGACCTTCATCCCCGGCGTCCATCGCAGGACCGGCTTGCGCGCCGCACGGACCTCGTCGAGGCGCGCGCGGACCGGCTTGGTCGGCGCCGCCTTGACCGCCTCGGGATCGCGCTTCGCCTCCTCGGCGATCGCCTTCATCGCCGAGATGAACCCGTCGAGCATCTCCTTCGACTCGGTCTCGGTCGGCTCGATCATGAGCGCGCCGTGGACCACGAGGGGGAAGTAGATGGTGGGCGGGTGGAACCCGTGGTCGATGAGCCGCTTGGCGACGTCCATGGTGGTGACGCCGGTCGCCTTCTGCGCCTTGTCGTCGAACACCACCTCGTGGAGCGAGTCGGTGTCGTAGGGCAGGTTGTAGGTGCCCTCCAGCGCCGCGCGGACGTAGTTCGCGTTCAGCACGGCCAGCTGCGCCGTGGCGCGGAGCCCCTCCGGCCCCAGCTCGCGGATGAGCGCCAGCGCCCGCACGAACATCCCGAAGTTGCCCCAGAACTCGCGCAGCTTGCCGATGGACTGCGGCCGGTCCTTCGGGTCGGTGACGAGCCGGAAGTGCTCGCCCTCGTGCACCACCACCGGCAGCGGCAGGAACGGCGCGAGCACGGCCTTCACGCCCACCGGGCCCGAGCCGGGGCCGCCGCCGCCGTGCGGCGTCGCGAAGGTCTTGTGCAGGTTGTACTGCATGACGTCGAAGCCCATGTCGCCGGGGCGCGCCACGCCGAGGAGCGCGTTGAAGTTCGCCCCGTCGCCGTAGACGAGGCCGCCCCTGGCGTGGACGACCTCCGCGATCTCGGCGATGTGGCTCTCGAACACGCCGAGCGTGTTGGGGTTGGTGATCATGATGGCGGCCACGTCCTCGTCCATCGCGGCGCGCACCGCCTCGGGGTGGAGGCGGCCGTCCGGGCCGCTCGCCAGCTGCACGGTCGCGTAGCCGTTGAGGGCCGCCGACGCCGGGTTGGTGCCGTGCGCGGTGTCGGGGATGAGCACCTTCTTGCGCGGGTTGCCGCGGGCCTCGTGGTAGGCCCGGATCATCATCAGGCCGGCCAGCTCGCCGTGCGCGCCCGCCGCCGGCGAGAGCGTGGTCGCCTCGAACCCGGCGATCTCGGAGAGCGTCCGCTCCAGCCGCCACATCAGCTCGAGCGAACCCTGCACCAGCTCGGGCGCGGCCAGCGGGTGCGCGCCCGCGAACCCGGGCAGGCGCGCCAGCGCCTCGCTCGACTTCGGGTTGTACTTCATGGTGCACGAGCCGAGCGGGTAGAACCCCGTGTCGATGCCGTGGTTCCAGACGGAGATGCGCGTGAAGTGGCGCACCGCCTCCAGCTCGGACAGCTCCGGCATCCCGTCCACCTCGGCCCGGAGCAGCGCCCCGGGGATCTCCCGGGCCGGGTCGAAGTCGCCGCCCGGCGGCGGCAGGGACACGCCGGTCCGGCCGCGCGAGCCGTGCTCGAAGACCAGCGGCTCCTCGTAGGCGATCCCGCGCGTGGCGCCGCCCAGGCCGACGCCGAGGTCGTCCGCCGCGCCGCCCGCGCCCCTCTCCACCGCGGGCTTCCATCCGGTCGGGTTCGCCATCGCTAGCCCCTCACCGACTGCGCGAAGAGGTCGATCATCTCGGGGGAGTGCAGCTCGGTCGCCGCGCAGAGCAGGGCGCCCCTGGTCCGCGGGTCGTCCGGGAACCACCGCTCCAGCGGCACGCCGGCAGCCACGCCGCGCCGGGCGAGCCGGGCCACCACCCCGCCGGCGTCGCCCACCGCGAACGCCTGCTCGTTGAACGTCGGGCCGGAGAAGGCCAGGCCGAAGCCGGCCCGCTTCATCGCCTCGCGCAGCATCCGCGCGCGCGCGAAGTTGAGGCGCGCCAGCTCGGAGAGCCCCTTCTTCCCGAGGAGGGTGAGGTGCATGGTGGCGGCCAGCGCGCACAGGCCGGAGTTGGTGCAGATGTTGGACGTGGCCTTCTCGCGGCGGATGTGCTGCTCGCGCGTCGAGAGGGTGAGGACGAAGCCGCGGCGGCCCTGCTTGTCCACCGTGGCGCCGCAGACCCGGCCCGGCATCTGCCGGACGTTCGCGTCCCTGGTGGCGAAGAACCCGGGCGCCGGTCCGCCGAAGCCGACCGGGTTCCCGAAGCTCTGCATCGAGCCGACCGCCACGTCCGCGCCGAGCGCGCCGGGGCCCTGCAGCAGCCCGAAGGCCACCGGCTCCGCGGTGACCGACACGGTGAGCGCCCCCGCCTTCCTGGCGACGGCCGCGATGGCGGGCAGGTCCTCCACCACGCCCAGGAAGTTCGGGTACCCGACGATCACCGCGGCGGTGTCGCCGTCCACCGCCCTGGCGAGCGCGGCGAGGTCGGTCCGCCCGTCCGCGGCGAACGGCACCACGTCGATGCCCTCGTGGGTGGCGCGGACGTAGGTGGCGAGGACCTTCCGGTACTCCGGGTGAACGGCCGCGGAGACCGCCACCTTCTTCCGGCCGGTGATGCGCGTCGCCATGAGCGCCGCCTCGGCGGTCGCGGTGGCGCCGTCGTACATCGACGCGTTCGAGACCTCCATGCCGGTGAGCAGGCACACGAAGGTCTGCCACTCGAAGAGGGCCTGCAGCGTGCCCTGCGAGATCTCCGGCTGGTAGGGCGTGTAGGCGGTGAAGAACTCGCCGCGCAGGAGGAGCTGGTCCACCGCCGGCGGCACGTGGTGGGCGTACGCCCCCGCCCCCACGAAGGGCGGGTGCGCCGTCTCGTTCCGGGCCGCCAGGCGCCGGAACTCGGCGAAGAGCGCGATCTCGTCGAGCGCGGGCGGCACGTCGAGCGGCCGGCCGAGCCGCAGCTTCTCCGGGATGGACCGGAAGAGGTCGTCCAGGCTCTTCGCGCCGACCGCGTCGAGCATGGTCCGGACGTCGTCGGGCGTGTGGGGGTGGTAGCGCACGCGGGCACCTCGGCGGACTTCCTGGCTGCGACCTACTCCTGCTCCTCGACGAAGGCGCGATAGGCCTTCGCGTCCATCAGCTCCTGCAGCTCCTTCGGATCGGAGGGCTCCACCGCGATCATCCAGCCCTCCTCGTAAGGATCCTCGTTGATGGTCTCGGGAGCGTCGGAGAGCGGGTCGTTCACCTCGACCACCTTGCCGGTGATGGGCGCGAACAGCTCGGAGACGGCCTTGGTGGACTCCACCACGCCGAACGACTCGCCCCGCTTCACCGCATCCCCGACGTCGGGCAGCTCGACGTACACGATGTCGCCCAGCTGATCCTGCGCGAAGGCGGTGATCCCGACCACGATCCGGGTGCCCTTCGAGCGGGCCCACTCGTGATCGCGCGTGTACTTGAGGTCGTCCGGGAACTCCATGGCCATGGCTCGTCTCCTGGAAATCGGGTCAGGGCTTGCGCGTGTAGAAAGGGGTCTTGACGACCTTGGCGGCGGCGGCGCGGCCGCGGATCTCGACGGAGAAGGTGGAGCCCTCGGCGGCGAGCGCGGGCGGGACGTAGGCGAGGCCGACGGGGAGATCGACGCTCGGGGAGAGCGTGCCGCTGGTGACGGTCCCGACGGGCGTGCCGTCCTGCAGCACGCGGTAGCCGTGGCGCGGGATGCCCTTCTCGGTGAGGACGAACCCGACCAGCTTCCGCGCGAGCCCCTGCTCCTTCTGCCGCACCAGCGCGTCGCGCCCCACGAACTCGCCCTTGTCGAGCTTCACCACCCACGCCAGGCCCGCCTCGAGCGGCGTGGTGGTGTCGTCCATGTCGGAGCCGTAGAGGCGGTAGGCCATCTCCAGCCGCAGCGAATCGCGCGCGCCGAGCCCGCAGGGGGCGATCTTCTCCGGCTGGCCCGCGTCGAGGAGCGTGTCCCAGAGCTTCGAGGCGCGGTCCGGCGGGCAGAACAGCTCGAACCCGTCCTCGCCGGTGTAGCCGGTGCGCGCCACGAGGCAGGGGACGCCCGCGACCTCGCCCTGCGAGAACCGGTAGGTCTTGAGCGCGGAGAGGTTCACCTTCGTGAGCCGCTGCAGGAGCTGCGCCGCGAGGGGGCCCTGGACCGCGAGCTGCGCCCAGTCGTCCGACTCGTTGCGCACGTCGGCGCCGCCGGCGTGACCGGCCAGCCACTCGAAGTCCTTCTGGCGGTTCGCGGCGTTCACGCAGACGAGCAGGTCCTGCGCGCCGCGGCGGTAGACCACCACGTCGTCGACGATCCCGCCCGAGTCGCGGCAGAGGCAGCCGTACTGGGCCTGACCGTCGGCCGTCCTGGCGACGTCGTTCGTGAAGGCACGGCCGAGCGCCTCGAGCGCCTTCGGGCCGCGGAAGACCACCTCGCCCATGTGCGAGACGTCGAACAGGCCGACGCGGGTGCGGACCGCCTCGTGCTCGGCCAGGATGCCGGCGTACTGCACCGGCATCTCCCAGCCGGCGAAGTCCACCATCCGCGCACCGGCCCGGACGTGGTTGTCGTAGAGCGGCGTGCGCTGGGACATGGGGGGCCTCGTGGGGGGCGCGGCGGATTCTATCGGCCGGGGTTCGAGGGTCAAGGGATCCCGGAAGGAGAGAATGCGATCTGGGGGCCGGCCCTCGCCCGCTCAGGGCCTCCCGGCGGCGGGCGCGCGCGCCCTCCAGAACCGCACGGTCCGGATCTCGACGCCGCGGTCGGTGGCGGTGAACCAGCCGGCGGGCTCCAGCGGGCCGAGCCGCGCCTCGAGCGCCTCGCGCTGCGGGGCGATCCGGTCCACGGTCACGACGAGCAGCGGCTCACCCGGCGTGAAGCTCGCCTCCCCGTAGAACGTGGGCGCGGCGGCGCGGTCCCCGACCCAGGCCACGCTCTCGCCGGCCGCCCAGGAGAGCTGCCCGTAGGAGATCCAGTGCGGCGCCGCGATGCGCGCGCCACCCGCCGCCGCCCGCGCCGCGGCGAGCGCGCCGGACCAGCCGCGCGGATCGTCGCCGGGGCCGAGGGCGGGCAGGGGCACGAGCCGCGCCGCGGCGAGCGCGACCAGCCCGGCCGCCAGCATCGCGAACCCGGTCCAGGCGGCCGCGCGCAGCCAGCGCGAGCCGGCGGCGGCGAGGAGCACCACCGCCGAGAGCCAGCCCGGCGCGGGCCAGTGGGGGAGCGCGCCGGGCGTCAGCGAGGCCGACGCCGTGAAGAAGACCACCACCGGCAGGGCGGTGAACGCCACCGCACGCCGCGCCGCCTCCCGGGCGCGGAGCGCGGCGGCGGCGGGCGGCACCGCCGCGAGGAGCAGCAGCGGCGACAGGTAGGCCGCCTGCGCGCCCAGGGAGGCGCCCAGGCGCGCGACCGAGAACGCGCGGCCCGCGAGGCCGTGCCTCGCCTGGTAGGCGAAGGCGGGCCAGCCGTGCGCCGCGTTCCAGAGGAGCATCGGCGAGGCGGCGGCCGCGGCGAGGGCGGCGCCTGCCCACGGCCACGGCGTCGCGAGCGCGCGCCGGCCGTCGTCGGCGAGCACGAGCGCCGCGAGGATCGCGACCGCGAGCAGGCCCGCGGTGAGCTTGGAGAGCGCGGCGAGGCCGAGGAAGGCGCCCGCCGCGAGGAACCAGCCCGGCGAGCGGGAGAGGGCCCGCTCCAGCGCCCAGAGCGCCCCGATCCAGGCGAAGGCGAGGGGCGCGTCGGGCGTGGCGAGCGCGGCCCCGAGCGAGAAGACCGGTGCCGCGGTGAGGAGCACTGCCGCCGTCGCGGCCGCGCGGCCACCGCCCAGCGCACGCGCCAGCGACGCCGCCATCGCGACCGTCGCCGCCTGGAGCAGCAGCGACCCGAAGCGCAGGCCGAGGGGGTTCCAGCCGAGGAGCTCCATCCCCGCCCGCGCCAGCCAGGCGACCGCGGGCGGGTGGTCGTAGTAGCCGGCGGCGAGGTGGCGCGCCCAGTCCGCGTAGTACGCCTCGTCCGTCACCGGCGGCAGCGCGGCGGCGAGCGCGGCCCGCGCGGCGAGGCCGACGAGGATGACGACCGAGGCGAGGCGGGCCCCGCCGTCGGCCGGTGCGGCGGCGGGTGCGGGCGCAGCCACGGGACCTCCGGGCCGCCCGGCGGGACGGCGGGGCGCACGGTAGCACCGCGGCGGCGGGCGGCGGAAGCTTCCGGGCGGGAGGCTACGCGGGCAGCACGGCGATGAGCGCGAGCGCGAGCTGGGGCAGGGGAGTCCGCGCCAGATCGGCGGCGGCGCCGTCCATGACCATCGTCGCCGCGGTGACCTGGGCTGCGGAGCCGCGGCGCGGCGCGCACCCGACCTCGCCGCCGAGCGTCCCCGGCTGCTCCGGCAGCGGCCTCAGATCGACCGCGCACCTCCCGCCGTCTGCCGTGCCGCGCACGCGCGTCCCGTCCACCCGCAGCTGCACCCGTCGCCCGAACCAGGTCCCGCCGATGGCGATGGCGTCGCCGGTGCGCTCGATGACGAGGTCGACGCCCGCCCCGGCGAGGTGGCCGCCGGTGATCTCGAGCGACACGGTCCTCCCGCCCGCCGTTCCAGCCCAGGTGCCCTGGCCGGTCAGGGCGAGGTCCACCTGCGGGCCGACGATCCGGCCGGGATCGAAGGTGGCGCTGAGCCCGGTGCTGCCGGCGGCCACGAACGAGACCGCCCCCGAGGACGGCGGCTGCGCCGCCCCGGCCGGCGGGACCGCCTCCGCGGCCGCGGGCGGGCCGTCCGGTCGATGCGCACAGGCGGCGAGGAGGAGCGACGCGACGCACAGGGGACGGCAACGGGTCATGGCGGGACGACCTCTCGCGGCGCGGGTTCCAGGACCGGGATGCCGCCGGCGCCGCGGTCCGTCCGCGGAGCGGTGGCGGGCCGCGTCGATCTCAACACCCGGGCGGCCGGTTCGTTGCCAGTCCCTGGTGGGCTTCGACGGCGTCCAGCCCCGGGCAGCGGCGGAAGCGTGCCGCCGCGTCACCGCACCGAGCGCCTCGCCAGCTCGACGGTGTTCACGAGCAGCATGGCGCGCGTCATGGGACCGACGCCGCCCGGCACCGGCGTGATGGCGGAGGCCCGCCTCGACGCGGCCGCGTACTCCACGTCGCCGACCAGCTTCCCGTCGGGGAGCCTGTTCATGCCCACGTCGATCACGACCGCGCCCTCCCGGATCCAGTCGCCCCGGATCATCTCGGCCTTGCCGATGGCGGCGACCACGATCTCGGCGCGACCCACCTCGGCGGCGAGGTCCACGGTGCGCGAGTGCGCCACGGTGACCGTCGCGTGCCGCTCGAGGAGCATCGCCGCCATGGGCTTGCCGACGATGTTGGACCGCCCGACGACGATGGCGCGCTTCCCCTTCGGGTCCACCTTCGCCTCGTCGAGCATCCGCATGACGCCGGCCGGCGTGCAGGCGCGGGGGGCGCCGGGGATGCCGCTCCACAGGGCGCCCACGTTGAAGGGGTGGAAGCCGTCGGCGTCCTTCCCGGGCGCGATGGCGTCGAGGACGGCCCGCTCGTCGAGCTGCTTCGGCAGCGGGAGCTGGACCAGGATCCCGTGGACGGCCGGGTCGGCGTCGAGCCGCGCGATGAGGCCCATCAGCTCGGCCTGCTGCGCCGTGGCGGGGAGGTGGTGCTCCTCGGAGTGGATCCCGACCTCCTCGCAGTCCTTGCGCTTCCCGCGGACGTAGATGGCGGACGCCGGATCCTCGCCGACGCGCACCACGGTGAGGCCGGGGCGGATTCCCCTCGCCTGGAGGTCCCTCACGGCCTGCGCCACCTCGGCGCGAACCTTCGCTGCGATGAGCTTCCCGTCGATGATCATGGGCGCGGGAGCATACACGATGGCGCGGCGGGCGTGCGTTTCGGGCGCGCCTGCGCGGTGGCCGGCGCCGGGCTATCATCCGGGGGGCGGTGAACGAGTCCTGGAGGCCACATGACCCAGCTCTGCAACACCTGCTCGACGCCCATCGACGCCTCGGGCCGCTGCGTGACCTGCGATGCCGTTGCGGAGGGGCTCCGGCCCATCGGCCAGTCCGGGTTCGCGTCCATCCGCGAGATGATGTCGCTGCTCGAGGGTCAGGGGCTCTCTCCGGAGATGGAGACGGTCCCACCGCGCCGGGAGGAGGAGAAGGCGCACCCGCTCTGGAACCTGTACGTCCCGGAGGCCGAGGTGGCGCGCGCGCGCGAGTTCCTCCGGAAGGACTGGGCGGAGCTGCTCGGCGATCCGGACGCGGCGGCGGCGGCGGCGCGCGGCGAGGTGGACATCGACCTCGAGAAGGGTGGCGAGGTGGACTGCCCGGCCTGCGGCCACCGCTTCACCCTCTCGGCGTCGGCGCCGGAGTGCCCCGAGTGCGGGCTGTCCCTGGGCGTCCCCGCGAACGCCGCGCCGGACGAGACGACGACGTCGTAGCGTCGCCGGGCGGCGAGCGGGTCGGCCGAGACCTCCGGCGGACCCCGCGCAGGCGCCTCGGGGCGGGTCCGGGTGCCGGAAAAGCCCTGCCGTGCAGGCAGGTTGAGCCTGCGATCTGATTCCCGCACCGCCGATGAATACCTGCCGCTGTCGCTCGTCCTTTTGCTACCACACGAGAGCCGCAGAGCGCGGCTCACAGGAGGAGTCACCAATGAAGCGCGTTCTCCGGATCGTCAGCATCCTCACCGCCCTCGGCTTCGTCGCCCCCGCGTTCGCGGAGGAGGCCAAGCCGGCCGCGCCCGCCGCCGCGCCCGCCGCCGCGCCGGCGAAGGCCGACGCCAAGAAGTCGACGAAGAAGTCCAAGTCGACGAAGAAGGACGAGACCAAGAAGGAGGCCCCCAAGGCCGGCGAGGCTGCCCCGGCGGCGAAGTAACCGCCCGGCGGTTCGCACGAGCGCGGCGTGGCGCCACCGGCGCCCGCCGCGCTCGCGTTTTCAGGCAGGGCGATCCACCGGCCCTCCGGGCGGCGCTCAGTGCACCAGCAGCGCCGTCACCAGCTCCGGCCGCACCGCGGCGCCCTCCGGCGCGGCGCGCAGCTCGTCGAGCCGGCGCCCCGCCCACTCCGCCAGGACCGCGCCCGGCTCGCCGCGGGAGGCGAGCCGCGGGTCGAGGCCGGCTCCGCCCAGGGCCGCGGTCGCGGCCGGCAGCTCCGCGGCGGCGATGGGGGCCGGCGCGAAGGGGCGGCCGAGCAGCTCGTTCGCGCGCGCGGTGAGGTAGAGGGCCGAGAGCCGCGGCGCGATGGGCGCGCCGGGCGGCGCCGCCAGGCCGAGGTCGCGGGCCAGCGACGCGAGGGCGGCGGCGAGGTCCAGGGCCGCGGCCGTCCGCGCCAGCTCCTGCGACGACAGGAAGTGGCGCGCGGTCTCCGCGCCGGCAGCCGGCGTCGCCCACTCCTCGCGCGGCGCCTCCAGCCCGGGGAAGTAGCACGGCCGGCGGGCGAGGAGCGCCGAGAGCGCCTCGCCCAGGGGCGGGTCGAGGAGCGGCGCCGCGCGGCTCCC
>Ga0335084_10006395_pt1 | contig 11716 bp, 4 predicted proteins | sample Lox_Sample_44_FD_206721 | JGI IMG/M metagenome (GOLD analysis project Ga0335084, IMG submission 206721) | Soil microbial communities from Loxahatchee National Wildlife Refuge, Florida, United States - Lox_Sample_4.4 | ecosystem: Environmental > Terrestrial > Soil > Wetlands | place: USA: Florida...
GCCGGGGGTTACCTCATACCGCATTGGTGATCGTGTCGTGATCAACAGCAATCTCAGCGATGGCACCTGCGAGTTTTGCCAGGCCGGGCAGGATAACTTGTGTGTCCGCTGGGCGCTGCTGGGTGAGACGGTGCGCGGCACCTATGCCGAGTACGTCGTGGTGCCCGATCGGAATGTGCTGGCTCTGCCGGTCAATTTTCCGTTCGATCAAGCGGCAGCGGCTTCACTCGTATTCTTAACGGCGTGGCATAGTTTGATCACACGTGGCAAGTTACAGCGTGGAGAATCGATCTTGATTGTGGGTGCCGGTGGCGGCGTCAACATTGCTTCACTGCAGATTGCCAAGTATGTCGGCGCGAAAGTGTACGTGGTCGGATCCAACATGGCCAAGTTGAAGCGCGCTGAGGAACTGGGCGCCGACGAATTGATCGATCGCTCGCGCGACGTCGATTGGGCGAAAGCGGTTTATTCGCTGACCAACAAACGCGGCGTCGATGTGGTAGTGGACAACGTCGGGGCAGGCACGCTGCCGTTGAGCCTGCGCGCGGCCACTAAAGGTGGCCGTATCCTTACGGTCGGTAACACAGGCGGCCCCAAGTTCGAGTTCGACAATCGTTACATGTTCGCCAAGCACCTGACGTACCTCGGCTCGACGATGGGCACGCGCGCCGACTTCGCGCAGGCGATGGCGTTGATCTTTGCGGGCAAGCTGCGCTCCGTGATCGATGAGACGTTTGCACTGCGCGATGCGCGCCGCGCGCACGAGCGGATGGAGCAGGGTGAGTTCTTTGGAAAGATCGTGCTGCAGCCGTAGGTGACACCTCAATCTGCGGTATAATGCGCCGTATCGACGCGGCGCAGGGCTGCGGCGCAACAAAAACTTCGGAAGTCAGTTGACTTCCGAAGTTCGTTAGAGCGGGTGATGGGATTCGAACCCACGGCCCAATGCTTGGGAAGCATTTGCGCTACCACTGCGCTACACCCGCGTCGAACGACATTATAACCTAACTAGACACGTAGTCAACTCGGAAAGCGAGCGTTATGAAGCTGTCGGTGATTATGCCGGTGTTTAACGAAGAAGCCACCATCGAGGAGATTCTGAAGCAAGTGCGGGCAGTGGGTCGGGCCGATGAAATCATCATCGTGGACGATGGATCCACCGATCGGACGCGCGAATTGCTCAAAGCTCAAGAAAACCAGCCGGGAACAGTCGTGATCTATCATGATCACAATCAAGGCAAAGGCGCGGCGGTACGCACCGGGTTCGATCGGGCCACGGGTGACATCCTGCTGATTCAGGATGCCGATCTGGAATACGATCCGCGTGATTACGCGATGCTCATCCGCCCGATCGAAGAGGGACGCGTGGAAGTGGTGTATGGCAGCCGCTTCCTCGGCCCGCGCAAAGCGATGTTGTTCTGGCATATGCTGGGCAATAAGTTCCTGACTTTTTTGACTAATGTGCTCTATAACGCGATCCTCAGCGACATGGAAACGTGTTACAAAGTTTTTCGCGCCGACGTGATCAAAGGAATTCCGCTGCGCTCGAAGCGGTTCGAGTTCGAGCCGGAGATCACAGCCAAGGTGCTCAAGCGGAAACATCGTATCTTCGAAGTTCCTATTTCCTACTATGGACGCGAATACGACGAAGGCAAGAAGATCTCGTGGCGCGATGGGCCAAAGGCTGCGTGGACGTTGATCAAATATCGATTCGTCGATTGAATTCGTCATTGCGAGCGTCTCGCCTAGCATGCCGCCGACACAACGCGGCGGGCATGGCGTGAGCGAAACCGCGCTTTTTGCGGCGAAGTCGAAGGATGCACTCCTTGCAATGACGGCGAGCGAGGTCATGCGCACCGCCGAGTGGTATGCCAAGCACGATTGGGCGGTCACGCCCGAGGAGGAGACGCAGCTGCTGCGGCTGATCGCAGCGGTTGAAGCTCTGCGCGTCGCGCGCCCCAATGATCTGGCGCGTCTATTACGGCGTTATCCGCGCGCCAACGGTCAATTCTCCAAAGATCAACTTGTTGCCGCGTATCATCATTTCTGCGCAACCGGACAGCTGCGCTTCGATCCGGAAGTGTTGCGCCGCTTGCAGATGAAACCCACACGCACGGTATCCGGTGTAGCGACGGTGACCGTGTTGACCAAGCCGTTTCCCTGCCCCGGCGAATGTATCTTCTGTCCCACCGATGTGCGCATGCCCAAGAGCTATCTGCACGACGAGCCAGGCGCGATCCGCGCCGAATACCACGGTTTCGATCCGTACTTCACCACACACAGCCGCTTGCGGGCCTTGCAGAACATCGGCCACGCCATTGACAAGATCGAATTGCTCATCCTCGGCGGCACGTGGTCGTATTACCCCGAAGATTATCAAACTTGGTTCGTGCAGCGCTGCCTCGATGCGTTGAACGACGTTGAGTCTTCGTCGCTGGAAGAAGCGCAGCGTCTGAATGAAACCGCCGCCTGTCGCAACGTGGGACTGGTGATCGAAACGCGGCCCGACTACATCGACGCAGCTGAGGTGCAGCGTTTACGGCGTTTGGGCGTGACGAAAGTTCAACTCGGCGCACAAAGCTGCGACGATCATATTTTGGAATTGAACAAACGTGGTCACACCATTGAGCAGACACGCCAAGCTGTGACGCTGCTGCGCGCCGCCGGGTTCAAGATCCAACTGCATTGGATGCCGAACTTGTTGGGTGCGACGCCAGAGAGTGATCGTGTTGATTATCAGCGACTATGGAACGATGCCGGTCTGCGCCCCGATGAACTGAAGATCTATCCCAACGCGCTGGTGCGTGAGGCCGAATTGGTGCAGTGGTACGATCGCGGCGAGTTCACACCCTACACCGACGACGAGTTGATCGAACTTATCGCCGACTGCAAAGTCGCTACACCGGAATATGTGCGGCTGAATCGCATCATCCGCGACATTCCCAAGGATCACATCGTGGCGGGCAGCACGGCGTCTAATCTGCGTGAAGTCGTCAAACGCAAGTTGTCCGACGAAGGACGTGTGTGCCGCTGTATTCGCTGCCGCGAGGTGCGCGGTGAGACAGCGAACGTGATCGAGGCGATCAACTCGATCGAGTATGAAACGCGCGGCGGGCGCGAAATATTCATGAGCAGCGATACGGACACCGGCAAATTGGCCGCTTTTCTGCGGCTGTCATTGCCAACCGATGAAGCCATGCGCCTCACCGGGATTGATGAGCTGCGCGGCGCGGCCATCATCCGCGAGGTGCATGTGTACGGCCCGGTCGTGGAGCTGGGCCGATCGGGTGGAGACAAAGCGCAGCATTCCGGCCTCGGCATAAAGCTCCTGCGCACGGCGGAGGAGCGCGCACGGGAAGCCGGGTACGATCGGCTGGCCGTGATCAGCGCTATCGGCACGCGGCGCTATTATTTGAAGCACGACTTTGAACGCGGCGAACTGTACCTCATCAAATCATTCAAGAGAGGAGAGTCATGAACACGCGAGCGCTTTTCCGTTGGACGTTATCGATCGTCGTCGCGCTGGGATTGCTGGGAGTCATCGGGCTGGCACTGAACTCGCCTGCGCAAGCACGATCCACGACGGCGTACGATTGGCCCGGTCAGTCGCCGTGCGATGCATCTTTGCAGCAGTGTATTGATGCGGCAACCGTACTGCCTGGCGATGTAATCCACATCAGGCCTGGCGTCTACACGCAAAGTGTGACGCTGGCAAAACCCGTGAGCTTGATCGGCGACGATTCGGCCAGCACGATCTTGCTGGCTCTTAAGTCGCAGCGTGTGCTGACTGTGACTGGCAGCCTGACCTTCACGACCATCATCTCTGGCCTGACGTTTGCTGGCGGCGAGCTGGACGACAGTTCATGTCCTAGCGGTTGCGGCGGCGGCATTTTGCTGATGGGGGCTGCTCGACCTGAGTTGCAGAACATTGCTCTCGTTGCCAACACAGCTCATCAGGGCGGCGGCTTATGGGTCGATGGCGGTCCGCAGTTGAAGCTGACGAATGTGTCATTCATCAGCAACACCGCACGAAATTCAGGCGGCGGCTTATATGTCCTGCCCGATGCGCAGTTGATCAACAATGACTTCGAACGCGATGTCAGTAGTCTTAGCGGTGGCGGTGTGTACGCGCTCGGTGCGATTGGGCTAAGCGGCGGACGCTTCATCAGTAATCAAGCGAATTCGGGCGGAGGTCTGTATGCCAGCGCCATGAGCATGGTCAATACAGAGTTCTCCGACAACCAGGCGAACGGTGGTTCTGGCGGCGGGATATACCTCAACGGGCAGGGGCAGCTGACGGGGGGTCTCTTCCAACGCAACTCCAGTCAGGGTTTTGGCAACGGTGGCGGCTTATATGCCATGGGGTTGAATGCGTACGGCACGGTGTTTATCAGCAACACGGCGTCCAGTATATCAGCCGCCGGCCAGGGCGGAGGCGCCTATCTCAGCAGTAACTCTTCCACGCTGGATAATGTCTCTTTCATCGCCAACACCGGCACGCAGGGCGGCGGCGGACTCTATGCCGGCATGCCGTCGCTGACGTTGAATGCCGTGTCATTCGTCGGTAATAACTCGACCAACGGATCGGGCGGCGGCCTGCAGGCTCAAAATGCGCAAGTGCAGGGCGGAGTGTTTGATCAAAACACGAGCGGCGGCCTCGGCGGCGGAGCAGCGGTTTTCAACAACCTGAGCCTATCGGGTGTTCGGCTGACGAACAACACGTCTGGCAATAACGGCGGCGGTGTGTATGCGGGCGGCACCATGTGGATCACCAACACGCTCTTCATCAAGAACACTGCATCCAACGGCGGCGGCTTGTATCAAACGCCAGCCGGCGATGCGCACATCGTCAATACCCTCTTCGCGCGCAACCAATCAACGCTGAATCAAGCCGCGGCTATTGCCTTCGCCGCGACGGGCAGCCTCTCGATGGTGCATTCGACCATCGTGGACAATGTGCTCAACCCGGCTAGCGCCGTCGTGATCGACAACGGGAACGGCGCAGCTGACATCCGCGACACGATCATTACTGGGCATGCCGTCGGCATCAACTTGCTCAGCGGCGGCACCTTTGAAGATTACAATCTTTACTTCAATACCACCTCCAACATCTCGGGGTCGGTGACCATCGGCGGCAACAGCATCCCGAACGCCGATCCCCAGTTTGCCGATCCGAGCAGCGACGATTATCACTTGCGTTTCACCTCGCCGGCGATCAATGCCGGGATCAACGTCGGAGTAAACTTCGATATCGACGGCCAACCCCGTCCGATCGGTCCCGGCTTCGACATTGGCTTCGACGAGGCTGGCTCGTCCATTCAACAGCTGATCGACGCGACGCCGCCGGGTGGCACTGTGATGATTCCAGCGGGCGTTTACCTGGAAAGCCTGAATCTATATAAGCCAGTGAGTTTGATCGGCCCAGTTAATGGCGCGGCTATCATTCAAGCACTACCGGGCGATCGTGTGCTCACCGTAACCGGTCCCATCACGTCCTCAACTCAGATCGTCAATGTGATCTTGGAGGGCGGTTCGCTGATTGGCGGCGGATTCGAGCGGGCTGGCGGCGGTGTGCTGATTACAGGTACCGCGTATCCAGTGTTCAACAACGTTCAGATCATCGGCAATGGCGCCGATTTTGGCGGCGGTCTGTACGTCTATTCGGGTGGTGCAGTGCTGAGCAGCACGCTCGTGATGAACAACAACGCCACACAATCGGGCGGTGGCGCCTATGTGGTAGAGCCGACCGCCGAGTTGGAACAAATCGGCGGAGTGATTGCCAACAACACTGCCGCTGATGGCGCAGGAGTGTTTGTGCAGAGCGGTCAGTTCCAGCAGAGCGGCGGCCTGATTTTCAACAACGTCGCCAGCAATTGGGGCGGCGGCCTACTCATCGGGAGCGGTGGATCGATCAGGCTGTCGGCGGGCCAGATCATGAGCAACAGCGCCCAAAATGCCGGCGGCGGCCTGCTCGTCGACGTCGGCACGGCCGAAGTGCTCAACAGCCAGATCGTCGGCAACTCTGCTGATGAGGGCGGTGGCCTGTACGTGCGCAACATGACAGGGACCAGCGTCGTGTTAAATGGCGGCAAGGTGGAGAGCAACTCGGCTATCCGCTATGGTGGCGGCGCTTACGCGATCGGCCCGCTATCCATTACCGGGACTAAGTTCTTCAACAACAGCGCTTACGATGGCAGCGCGCTGGAAATCACCGGCACGGCACAGGCGCGTGTGGTCAACGCCTTCATTGCAGGAAATCCAGCTAACGGCGCATTCCCCAGTACCAACTCGAGCGTACGATTTGATTCCAACGCCAACTCTGTGATATTCCATACGACTTTCGGCAATCCGGCGCAGCCGTTGACGCGCGCCCTGGCAGTCAATAGCGGCTTTGTAACCGTAGCCAACACGATCGTGGCCTCGTACACCAACGGTTTGAGCTGGTTTGGCGGGCGATTGGCAGAAGATTACAATCTATTTTTCGGCACATCGATTACGGCCAGTGGTTCGATCGGCTACGGCGGTCACAGTCTCGTGGGTCTCGATCCGCAATTCAAGGGAGCGGCCGTTGGCGACTATCACATCAAGGGACTCTCGCCAGCCGTCAATCGAGGAACCAACGTCGGCGTGCGGCGTGACATCGATCTGGATGCGCGGCCGCTGGGCGGCGGTTTCGATATCGGCGCAGATGAAGCGAGCGTAGCGGGTGCGACACCCGGCCCCAACATCGGCGGATCGTTCACGTACACGACGATGCAAAACTCGACCATCAATGTCAATGTGCCGCCGGGTGCAGTGACACAGACTGTGCCCATCTATTGTAGTTTGATCGATCCGACGCTGGTGCCGCCGCCGCATAGTCTCCAGTTTGCGGGTGTGGTATTTGAACTCGATGCTGATCTTGATCCAACGAATGTGCTGCCGGGCTCGATCAGCTTTAATGTGCCGGTAACGCTGAGTATGAGTTACACCGATCAGCAACTGGCTGCGGCAGGCATCACTGATGAACTCTCGTTGAAGTTGTATCGGTTTGAACCGCTGGTGAATGACTGGAGGCCGATCGGCTTCCGGTCCGGCGAGACACAGACACTGGATGCGGACAACAACATCATCACGGCGACGGTGTTAGGGTTCAGCCGGTTTGGAGGGATGGGCCGAGTAACTGCCGGCTTCGATATCTTCCTGCCGCTGGTCATGAAAAACTGAGGATAAAGAGGGAGGCGAGTGGTTTACTCGCCTCCCGTGTCTTTGATGTGATCGAGAGTCTGCTGGACTTTGGCCTGTTCTTGAGGTAGCTGCAGCTGGGTGAAAATGGTTAGCGCCTCCGCGAGCGATTGCCGCGCCTGTGCGGGGTGATGAGCTTCAATGAGTGCGTTGGCGTAGTCAGACAGGGTCAGACCGATATCAAATTCGCGATTGAGCTCACGGAGCACCACTAGACTCTGCTCGAAATGCAGCAAGGCATTGGGTAAGTCGTGCAGCTGCAGATAGATACGGCCCAGAACGCGCTGAATGATGCCGGCTTCTTTACGATCGTCGATTTCCTGTGCGTGCGTCAGGGCAGCGAAACCGGTCGTTAATGCACGAGCGGCTTCGTGAATTTCTAGGAAGCACTCGGCCAGCTGACGATAGCACTCGGCCTCAGCTTGATGCGCGCCGATTTGTTGCGCGAGTGTTAAGCCTCGTTCCAGATAAGCAATCGCGCGCTTGGGTTCACCTTTCGCCCGATAGGTTTCGCCTAGATTGATTTGGCAATCGGCCAGCCCCAGATTGTCCCCCAGACGCTCCTTCATCGCCATACTGCGCTCGTAGTATTGAATGGCTTCCGCATAGTTGCTCCGCGCATATTGAACGATGCCTAGGTTCTGATAGGCGGTTGATTCCCCCCACACATCGCCGAAGCGCTGCATCGCCGACAGTGAACGCTCAAAGTAGCTCGCTGAAATATCGAGATCGGTCTGATAATAGCTGATGGCTAGGTTGTTGTAGATCTTAGCAGCACCGTAGTCATCGCCTATCCGCTCCAAGGTCCTGAGTCCTTGCTGATACTGTTGAATAGCATTTTCAGGCTGGCTGGACCATTCATAGGTCTGGCCTAGTTCGTTATGCGCTTGGGCGCTATCGCGATAATAGGTGGAGTCTTCTACAATGGCCAGCGCTTTTTCTCCCGCTTCAATGGCTTCTTCGAATTGACTTTGTTGGCGATGCACGCGACACTGCAACGACAACAACCGCGCCAGCTCCACGGTCTGTACCTGATCCGGTGTCAGCAGCGACATACCCAGCATCACGCTGGTCAGCGCCTGCACATACTCGCCGCGCTTTTCGTACACTGCGCCGTTGCGGCGATGCAGATCGGCCAGCCGCCGTGGATCGTGCCGAAAGCGCAGCGCTTGTGTGAAACGCAGCAGCGCCTCGTCGTACTCGCCGATGTGATACGCCACGTCGCCCAACCCTTCGGCGATGGCGGCTTTATCGTCGTCGCTGCCCAGCTCGTCGGCCAGGGCTTCTGCCTGCCGATAGAAATTGAGGGCCTCTTTGTTGGCGTAAGCCGATCGGGTTTTGTCACCGGCCTTGATCAAGTACTGCAGCGCTTTAGCCTGATCGTCAGACAGGCTGTAGTGATGCGCCAGCAGTTCATACACATCTTCGCGCTGCGCGCTGTACACCTCTTCCAACTGCTGCCCCACCAGTCGATGATACGTGCGGCGATCGCGCACGAGCAGACTCTCATACGCGACTTCGCGGAACATGGCCTGCGCGAAGCCGTATTCCAATTCAGGAACACGGGTCTGCTCGCGGACAAGCTCGGCGCGCTGCAGATCGGCCAGATCGATGTCGAGATGCGCCAGCGCGGCCGCCGTCGCAAGCCAGTGCAAAACTTGATAGCGGAAGCTGCGGCCTACCACCGAGGCGACCTGTAAGGCGCGCCGCGCTTCATCCAGCAAGCGATCGATGCGGGCCATGATGATGCCTTGTAAACTGTCGGGGACTGCTTCCAGATTCAGCGCCTCCGAGATGTGCCACTGCTGATCGCGCTGCACGATCGCCTGCGCGTCAATCAACGCGCGGATGATCTCTTCGATGTAGAACGGGTTGCCTTCGGCGCGCGCAATGATCTGTGCCAATGTCTCCGGCACTGCAGCGATCGATAACAAGTGACGCACCATCTGCAAATCTTCACCAGTGGTCACATCCAGCGGCTTGAGTGTGATCTCCGTGTAGCGATGGGGATAGTTGCGCGCTGCCGTCTGTCCCAATGCCCAGCAGCCGTGTGATCGATCGGGACGGTACAACAAACCGATGAGCAGCGGAGCCCGATCGGGCAGGGCGAGCAGCCGTTCGAGCAGCGTCAGCGACGCCGAGTCAGCCCAATGCAGATCGTCAAACATTAACACTAACGGTTTCTGCTGCGCCAGCTTTTCGACAAACACCGCTACCGCGCGAATGACTTGGCGCTGCAATGCCTCGCCTTCCAGATAGGCCACGCGCTCTGCCAGGTTGCCTTCCAACGGTAAGTTCAAGAAGTGCGCCAGGTAAGGCAGCACGTCATCGCCGAGATCGCCCGGCAGCAGCTCATCGATCGCGTGACGCAGCTTGGCCCAACGCTCGGCATCGCTGTCTGATTCAAACAAGCTCAGCGCGCCGCGCATCACTTCGATGAAAGCTGAATAACTGACGTTCTGGGTATAAGATAGGCAGTGGCCTTCCAGCCAGTTGAAGTCAACCTGTTCTGCGTGCAGTTCGTTGACGAGGCGGCTCTTGCCCAGGCCGGCTTCGCCGATGATCGACACGATGCCACCGCGCCCGTTTTGCAAGTCCAGCGCAATCTCGCGCATGATGTGTGTTTCGCGTTCGCGTCCTACTAACGGTGAAGACAAACCACGAATGCCGCGTACCGGTTCAGGCTGCGCGCGTCGTCCCACGATGGAGAAGATCGGCACCGGATGAGCTTTACCTTTTACCTTGACAGTGCCGCGGTTGGCTAGTTCGAAGAACGCGCTGACTTTGCGTTGAATCGTCTCGGAGAGGAGCAGTTCGTTTTGTGGCGCAGCGCTCATCAAGCGGGCGGCCAGGTTCACGTCGTCACCCATCACGGTGTATTCACGCCGTTCATTCGATCCCATGTCGCCCGCGAAGACCACACCCGTGTTCACGCCGATCGATTGCGAGATGAACATTGCGCCGGCGTCTTTCTCGGTCGCTTGCATATCCAGCGCGGCGCGCACCGTGCGTTCCGCATCGTCTTCATGCGCGATCGGCGCGCCGAACAGCGCCAGGATTTTATCGCCATGATCGTAAAGATCGATCTTGTTGATCACGCCATCGTAGCGGGCAATGGCCGACTGCATTTGGATAAAATATTGATTGAGCTGTTCGGCCAACCCGATCGGATCTGCGTGGCCCGATCGTTCGATCAGTTCCGTCGCGCCGAGGAAGTTGGCGAACAACACGCCGATCAGGCGATGTTCGCCGCTGGCGGTCTGCGTGCCCGGCGAATCGATCATCTTCGGCAGCAAGCCCGGCGAGAGATAGGGCGCAAGCCGGTCGAGTGCGGTGAGCAGATCGGGCAGGGCGGAGACCATCGGGAACGGGCCGGACAAGAATGGATCAGGCAGACGCGGCACGAGACTGGTCAACAGGTAATGATCTTCCGGGCCGGGCACAAAGCGATCGAGGGGCACGTAGGCCGCCACTTGGTGATAAACATTCGGCGTGCACAGAACCTGATCGGCCACCGCCAGCGATTCAGCGCGCGCTGTGGCATTGACTTCTTTCCCTGTCACGATGAATTGCCGGGTCGTTGCCGTGCCGACGCGCGCTGCAAAAATCGATCCGGCATTCAGAGCGATTTTCATGCGCAGCGGGAACACGCCAAGGCTGGTCTTCACTTCGGCGAAGTCGGCCATGGCTTGCTGCATGTGCCAGCTCGCTTGCAGCGCAGCCAGGCTGCCGGGCTGGGGACCATCCGGAAAATAGACGAGCAGTGCGTCGCCGCCAAACTTGAAGACATCGCCGCCATGCGCGAAGACGATGGACATCATCTGGCCGAAGTAACGATTGATGATGTCGGTGATCTGCTCGGCGCCTTCGCGGCCCAGCACGCTGAGGCGTTCCGAGAGAGCTGTGAAGCCGCTGACATCCGAGAACATCAGCGTCCCGTTGAGGAATTCGCCACCGGCCAGCTGTTGTGGTTCTTTGCGCTGCGCCAGTTCCGCACGCACAAGATGACGCGGCAGGTAAGGCACAACCGAGATGAACAACCGCGACAGATGCTCATGCATGGCATGGACGTCTTGCTCGCGCCATGCGGCAGCGGGCAGCAGTGCTTCGATCTGAGCGGGAGTGAGATAACGGCGCAGACGGGCCAGATCGGCTTCACTGATCAGCGCGGGTGCCGCAGACGTGGCGAAGCGCGTGCCGCACTGGCCACAAAAAGCGAAACCGGGAGGGTTTTCAAAGCCGCACTGTGGACATTTCATGCGCCGGTTGTGAGCAAGCCGTCGAGTGAGATAGGGAAACTATACGCGGAATTGTTTGAAGCGTCAAACGGAGAAAATGGCAAGGTCACAAAAGCGACCGCTTGCTCGTTACTTGTTACTCGTTGCATCAGTCAGCAGATACGAGTCGCTGATCGTGCCATCGCTGAAGAGGTTAAGGGAAGTGCAGTCGCAGCGATCGAAGTTCCAGACGGTGACTTCCATGCCGCAATAAT
>Ga0335084_10006396_pt1 | contig 11714 bp, 10 predicted proteins | sample Lox_Sample_44_FD_206721 | JGI IMG/M metagenome (GOLD analysis project Ga0335084, IMG submission 206721) | Soil microbial communities from Loxahatchee National Wildlife Refuge, Florida, United States - Lox_Sample_4.4 | ecosystem: Environmental > Terrestrial > Soil > Wetlands | place: USA...
CGCAGCGCGCGAATCCGCGCAGCGGCCTGGAGGTCGCCCACACGGCAACCAAGGGCGTAGCTCGAATCGGTCGGATAAGCGATGACCCCGCCGTCTCGCACGATCGCCGCTGCGCGGCGCATCAGGCGGCTCTGGGGATTGATAGGGTGAACAGAGAAGTATTGGGCCATGACCAAGGGGGCCACGACGACCACTAACAGGCGCTATATAATCCTGAAGGATTCTAACGCACAGTTATATTCCGTCCGCCGGTGAACCTCCAGCAGATCCGCTATCTCTGCGCCGTCGTTGATCACGGCTTGAACGTATCGGCAGCGGCGGAGGCGCTCTTCACGTCTCAGCCGGGAATCAGCAAGCAGATCCGGCAGCTCGAAGAGGAGCTCGGTGTTCCCGTTTTCGTTCGCCAGGGCAAGCGGCTCAGCGCACTCACCGCCGGGGGTGAAGTCGTTGTCGCCACTGCTCGTCGTGCGCTCCAGGAGTTGAACAATCTGAAGCGGGTCGGTGCCGAATTCAAGGCAGAAGACAGCGGCACGCTTGCGATCGCCACTACGCACACGCAGGCGCGCTACGTGCTTCCGCCGGTGCTCAAGCGTTTCGTCGAGCGCTACCCGAAAGTGAAGTTGCTCCTGCACCAGGGCAATCCGGTCCAGGTGGCCGAGCAGACCGCTCGCGCCGAGGTCGACGTCGGTATCGCCACGGAAGCCCTGGCCGATTATCCCGAGCTCGTCACCTTGCCCTGTTACACCTGGAATCGCTGCGTGCTCGCCCCCAGGGGACATCCCCTCGCCAACGGGAAACCCCTGACCCTCGAGGCGCTCGCCCGCTATCCGATCGTCACCTATGATTTCAGCTTCACCGGTCGGTCACAAATCAACGCCGCGTTCACCGCCAAGGGCCTTGCGCCCAACGTTGTACTCACGGCGCTCGATTCCGATGTGATCAAGACCTATGTCGAGCTCGGGTTTGGGGTCGGCATCGTGGCTCAAATGGCCTACGACGCGGCGCGCGATCAGCAGTTCGAGCGGATCGACGCGTCGCATTTGTTCGCGCCGAGCACGACGCGGCTAGCATTGCGCCGCGGTGTCTATGCACGAGGCTTCGTCTACGAATTCATCAGCCTCTTCGCCCCGCAGTTCGATCGCGCGGCAATCGAGGCGGCCCTGCGCAGCAATGCGGATCAGTATGAGCTCTGAACCCTGCCGATGACTCTCGACCTCTCTCGCGCCGTCCAGCCAAGGCTCAGCAGGGCGTTGGTGGTAGCCATCTCGATGCTTGCCTTGAACCTCGCCGCCGCCGCCGGGACGCCGAAAGCGGCAGATTTGCCCACCGTCGAGCTGAAAATCAAGGGCCGGGCGATCCGCGCGGAAGTCGCGGCGACCGAAGCGACTCGCACGACCGGCTTGATGCATCGGTTCAGCCTGAGGCCGGACAGCGGCATGTTGTTCGTGTTCGACACTCCGCAAGCGCTCGTCTTCTGGATGAAGAACACCTATGTGCCGCTCTCGATCGCCTTCATTGGCACTGATGGGCGCATCCTCAATATCGAGAACATGGCACCGCAAACCGAGGATGGTCATCGGTCACGCGGCTTGGCTCTCTATGCCCTCGAGATGAAGAAGGGCTGGTTCGCCGCGCACGATATTGGACCGGGTGACCGTGTGGAGGGTTTGGACAGCGCGCCGCGGGCGCACGATTGAAGCCTACACCAAGTCTGCACTGGACTAACTTCGAGGATTTGCCTGGCCGCTTGCTACTTGCATTGGCAGCCGAGGAGTATGCTTTGTGCAACTCGTCCTACTGAAGACGTTGTCGTGCTAAGAGAAATAACTCCGGGAAAGCCGCGCATTCCTCCGGATCGATCGTTGCCGCACCTTGCGTCCGAGTTACTGAACGCGTCGGGCGTTGATCTGAAGAGGGGTGTCCAGGCGATTGTTTCGGCGCTCGGCTTCGCGAGCTTCATGTACGGGATGTCAACGTCGCCGCAGCCCAATCGCGAAAGCAGATCCTATGTTTGGACGACTTTGCCCCGCGAGTGGGTCGCTATATACGACGAGAACGCATATATAGAGATTGACCCCCGCCTAACGCATTGCTGGCAACAGGTAACGCCCTTCGTCTGGGATCGGCATTGTTCGGGCACGAATGCATCCGTCACAGCGTTCTTGGATCATGCAGCGGAATACGGGGTAGGCAGCGGGGTCGTCGTGCCGCTGCGCGACCCGCTCCACCCGCTCGTGCTGGTCGCACTCAATTCGCCGCAACGGGAAATCGACCCCGCCAGACGGTCGCAAATCGATGCAAGGCTGGGAGATATCGTGCTTTTCGCGTCACACTTCCATGAACTCTTCATGGCCCATTTTGTTGACTCCAACGCGCCGCCGCTGCAGCAAGGGCAGAGATTGAGCACGAGAGAGATCCAATGCCTGGCCCTCGCCGCGCACGGGCAAACAAGCCTGGATATCGCAGCGAGGCTTGGCGTGGCAGAACGCACCGTGAACTTCCATTTCTGCAACATCCTCAGCAAACTCGGCGCCGCCAATCGCCACGAAGCGGTCGCCATAGCGGTTTCACGAGGGTTAATCACCCGCTGAAGCACGTACCTTTTGGCCGCCAAAGTGTCCATCAATGCCAGCGCGTACCACGCTGAATCGCGCTGACGAGGCTCCGCCCGAGCGCAGCGCCGAACCTCCGGCTTAGGCGATCGGTCAGGCTCTCCTGCACAGTGAAATCGACGACGTCTTCGGCCTTGATCACGTCGCGCGCAACGTAACCCACGCTTCCGAGCGCGTCCGCGAGTCCGAGATCGATGCTGCGTGCTCCGTTCCAGACGAGGCCGGAGAAGAGCTCAGGCGACTCCTTCAACCGCGAGCCTCTGCCAGCCTTCACGGCGGCGATGAACTGCTGGTGGATCTCCGCCAGCATCTTTAACGCGTAGTCCTTCTGCTCCTGCGTCATCGGCAGGAAAGGATCAAGGAAGGCCTTGTTGTCGCCAGCGGTAAGCGCTCGCCGCTCGACGCCGAGCTTTTCCATTGCCCCGACGAACCCAAAGCTGTCGATGATCACGCCGATCGAGCCGACCAGACTCGCTTTGTCGACGTAGATCTTGTCCGTTGCGACGGCCACGTAGTACGCGCCCGACGCGCAGATCTCCTCGACGACCGCGTAGATCGGCGTGTCGGGATACTTGCCGCGCAAGCGGCGGATCTCGTCGTTGATTTCCCCTGCCTGAACGGCGCTGCCACCTGGGCTATTGATACGCAGAACGACACCCTGCGTGCCCTTGTTCTTGAATGCAGCTTGGAGCCCCTCGATGACGTTCTCTGCGCTCGCGGGCGCTTCGGCGTCGAGTTCGCCGCGCAGCTCGACCAGAGCAGTGCACCGGTCGAGGCAGGAGACTTCCCGCTGGCTGAACACGCCCAGAGCGGCGAACAAGCCGATAAGCAGGATTGCGAGGGTGAGCAGTCTGAAGAATATGCTCCAGCGTCTGGCCCGACGCTGTTCGCGCAGGCCTTCACTCGCGAGCTGCTCGATGAGGCGCCGTTCCCAGTTTTCTTCTGCCATGCCTCATTCCTCCGCACAGTAGACCGCACCATCGCGCTCGTGGACCTCGACTGCGGCGAGGCGTGCGCCGGCGCAAGGTCCGTCGACGCAAGCGCCGTTCGCCGGGTCGTAGCGCGCGCCGTGCGTGGCACAAACCAAGTATAGCCCGTCGGAATCGAAGAAATCGCCGGGATTCCAGTCGAGCTCGGTCGCCTGGTGCTGACACTCGTTGATGTACGCTCGCACGATTCCGTGGAACCGAACGACAAATGCGGGCATCGGCCCGCCACTTCGCTGCACTTCGAAGCGAGCGCCCATCCCGCCCTCCACGAGCGAGTCGCTGGCGCAGATCAGGCGTTCGCTGCGAGCCATGAACGCAGCTCCGCCACCGAAGACAGGGTCGCCAGCGGAGAGTAGCCGGCGAGGCCCTCCGCCGGATGCGCGCCATAGCTCACGGCCACTGCGCTCGTGCCGGCGTTGCGGGCGAGTTCCAAGTCGTGCGATGTATCGCCGATCATCAGGGTCTCTCGCGCGGAAACTGCGCAGCGCTCCATGAGAGAAAGGAGCATCTCGGGATGCGGCTTCGGGAAGCTCTCGTCGGCGCAGCGCGACGCGACAAAACGCTGCTCGAGGCCCTGCTGCGCCAAGGCGCGGGCGAGACCCGCCCTGCTCTTCCCGGTGGCAATCGCCAGAAGAAAGCCGCGGGCATCGAGCTCGTCGAGCATTTCTCTCGTGCCTGCGAAGAGGGGGATTTCCGGGTCTCGCGCGAGGTAGTGGTGCCGGTAGCGCTCGGAGAGCAGAGGATGGTCGGAGGCCGGTAGGCTCGGCGCGACGTGCCTCATCGCGTCGGCGAGACCCAAGCCGATGACGAAGCGCGCGGCAGCGTCGTCGGGGACGGGCAACCGAAGATCCGCGCACGCCTGCTGGATCGCACCGGCAATGATTGCGGCGGAATCGGCAAGCGTGCCGTCCCAGTCGAAGACGAGAAGGTGAAACCGCCGCGGCTCAGCCATCTCGGCGCTCCGCGTCTTCGAGCTGCGCCAAAAAGTCAGAAAGCTCGCGCGGCAGAGGAGATTCCAGCGCGAGCTGCCGCGCCTCCACCGGATGCGGGAGCGTCAGCCGCCAAGCGTGCAGGAACATCCGCTTGAGCCCGCGCTTGGCGAGTCTTCTGTTCCATTCGAAGTCGCCATACTTGTCGTCGCCCGCGAGCGGGAAGCCCAAGTGTGTCAGGTGCACCCGGATCTGATGGGTCCGCCCTGTTCGCAGCTGCGCGTCGAGGAGGCTCAATGCCGGCTCTCCCTGCCATACCCGCTGCCGACGAAATACTGTCGTCGCCGCCTTCCCTGCTTCGCGCTCCACTCGCACTCGACGCTCCCCCTCGCCGGTCAGGAATTTGTGCAGCGGCAGGTCCACTCTTCGCGTCTCGTCGCGCCACCTGCCGCGCACGAGCACGATATAGCGCTTGTCGACCTCTCCCTTGCGCAAAGCAGCATGCAGCCGGATCAGCGCCGTGCGCTGCTTCGCCACGAGCAGGATGCCCGAGGTCTCGCGATCGAGCCTGTGCACGAGTTCCAGAAACGACTCAGGTCGCGACGCGCGCAACTGCTCGATGAGACCTAGGCTCACACCGCTCCCCCCGTGGACGGCCAGGCCGGCGGGCTTGTCGATCGCCAGCAGCGAGTCGTCTTCGTAGAGAATGCGCAGCCTCGATAGTCGGCTGCCTTGAGCGGGGCGCGGGCGTTCGGTGTCCGGAGTCGCGATCCGCAACGGCGGGATGCGCAGCACGTCACCGGCGGCGAGCTTGGCATCGGGTTTCACGCGTCCGCTGTTGAGCCGCACCTCGCCGCGCCTAAGGATTCGGTACACGTGGCTCTTTGGCACGCCCTTCAGGTGCCGCAGCAGGAAGTTATCGACCCGCTGCCCCGCTCCGGCGTCGCCGACGATGAGGCGCCGCACAGAATCCTTGCTTAAATCCTTCATTTCCCTATAATTGTAGCCGGCAGGACGACTCGTAACCGTGGTTGATGGGCTTGAAGCCCCAGCCCGTTGCCGATGCCCTGGAACCGGGGGTGTCGGATCGCCCGCCAGCCCCGTGGAGGGGAAGAGGTTAAATCGACTCACCGTCCGGGCCCGACAACCCGGAAAAGTAGCGATGTTAACGGAAGGGCGCAGTCTCCGCACCGGTCAATAGCCGGGGTGAAGCGGCAAGACGCGCGGCGCGCTAAAAGGCGCAACGGATTCTGCAGCTTGCTGCTACTCGCGTTGGCGAGCGCAGCGGCCAGACAAGTTTGAGCGAAAACGCGAACAAGAGCATCCACGTTCACGAGAGCGGCTTGGCTCGCCAGTCGGCGAGCAGGTCTCAAGCGATGGCGCATAACCCCATCCATTCCCTCGTAGCTTGGCGGCAAGCGCTGCTGAGGCAGCCTGCCATGCGTTCATCGCGCTCGCCCGCCGCACTCTGAGAAAGCGGCGCCCGCGCGGCGCCGGCCCGCAGCATCCCCGCCTGACCCGCGCAGTCCTGCGCCGGGAAGATCTCGCATGAAAAGAATGCTTTTCAATGCCACGCAGGCCGAGGAGCTTCGCGTGGCGATCGTCGATGGTCAGAAGCTGGTCGACCTCGACATCGAGTCGGCAAGCAAGGAGCAGCGCAAGAGCAACATCTACAAAGCCGTCATCACGCGCGTGGAGCCGAGCCTCGAAGCCTGCTTCGTCGACTACGGTGCCGACCGCCACGGATTCCTGCCGTTCAAGGAAGTCGCGCGCGAATACATGCGCGGGAGCAACGGCGAGAACGGGCGCGGGCGGGTACAGGAGAACCTGCGCGAGGGGCAGGAGATCATCGTTCAGGTCGATAAGGACGAGCGCGGCACCAAGGGCGCCGCTCTAACGACCTATATCTCTCTCGCAGGCCGCTACCTCGTACTGATGCCCAACAATCCTCGCGGCGGCGGTGTGTCGCGGCGTGTCGAGGGCGAAGATCGCAATGAGCTGCGGGAAGTGATCGGGCAGCTCGACGTCCCCGCGGGGATGAGCGTGATCGCGCGCACCGCCGGCATCGGCCGCACACTCGAGGAGCTCAACTGGGATTTGAATTACCTCCTCCAGCTTTGGCAGGCGATCGACGAGGCGGCAAAGGGTCAGACGGGGGCATTCCTCATCTACCAGGAATCCAGCCTGGTCATTCGCGCCATCCGCGACTACTTCCAGCCTGATATCGGCGAGCTGCTTATCGACACCGAGGCGATCTTCGAGCAGGCGCAGCAGTTCATGGGCCATGTGATGCCCAGCAACGTCAATCGCGTCAAGCTCTACAAGGACGACGTCCCGCTGTTCTCGCGCTTCCAGATCGAGCACCAGATCGAAACCGCGTACGCCAGGCAGGTGCCGCTGCCCTCGGGCGGCGCGATCGTCATCGACCACACCGAGGCGCTGGTCTCGATCGACGTGAACTCGGCCCGTGCGACCAAGGCTGGCGACATCGAGACCACCGCGTTCCACACCAATCTCGAGGCCGCTGACGAGCTCGCGCGCCAGTTGCGGCTGCGCGACCTCGGCGGGCTTATCGTGATCGACTTCATCGACATGGAGAGCGCCAAGAATCAGCGCGAGGTCGAGAACAGGCTAAGGGACGCGCTCAAGTACGACCGCGCGAGGGTGCAGCTTGGCAAGATATCGCGCTTCGGCCTGATGGAGCTGTCGCGACAGCGGCTGCGCCCGGCGCTGGCGGAGTCCGCCTATATCGCCTGCCCGCGCTGCCACGGTATCGGCCACATCCGCGGCACGGAATCGACAGCACTGCATATTCTGCGCATCCTGCAAGAGGAGGCGATGAAGGAGAACACTGCGCAAGTCGTCGCGCAGGTTCCCGTCGACGTCGCAACGTTCCTCCTCAACGAGAAACGACCCGAGATCCATGGCGTCGAGACGCGCTTCAAGGTCAACGTCATGCTCGTGCCGAACACCTATCTCGAGACGCCGAACTACAAGGTACAGCGCCTGCGGCATGACGACCTGAATCAGAGCGAGCCGCTGCCTCCCTCTTTCGATCTCGTCGAGCGGCCTGAAGAGGAGGACATCGCCAAGCAGCGGAAGGAGGAGGCACGCGAGCCGCGTCCCGAGGCCGCGGTAAAGGGCATCACGCCGGCGCAGCCGGCGCCGGTTCCCGTGCCGCCGCAGCAGCGGCCTGCTTCGGCGGAAGTCGTGCGCCGCGAGAACTGGCTTACGACCGTCATGGGCTGGTTCAGAAGGCAGCCCGAGGATGCCGCGCCGCCGCCCGCGCCCGCTGCCGACCGCCCACGCGCGCAGCGCGAGGACGCAGATCGGGGCGGCGGCCGCCAGGATCGCTCTGGCAGGCGTGATCGGCACGAGCAACGCGCGGCCGAGCGACGCGAGACGCAGCGCGAGCAGCAGAAGCCGCGTTCTCCTCACGGCCAGCAACAGCAACCTAACCGCGAGCGAGAGCAGGGTCGTGGCGCGCGCCGGGGCGAACGCCGCGAAAGCGGGCCTGAGGGCCGGCGCGAGTCCGAGCACGACGCTCCGCGTGGCGGCCGGCGAGAAGGTCAGCGCCAGCAGCGCCCTCCTCGCGCCTCACAGGAGCCGCGGCCCGCGGACGCAAACGCACCGGCGATCGTCCAGCAGCAGCCCGGGGTTCCGCGCGAGCAAGGGGAAGGAGGCCGGCGTCGGCGCGACCACCGGCGCGGTCGCGATCGGGACCGCCAGGGACGGCACGGCCCGGACGGAACACAGGCCGAGCGCGAAGAGTCCCGGCCGCGTAGCGCACCGGCTCCCGAACTCGGTGCGTCCACGCAAGGCACCTCGACAGGCGCCCCGGTGACTGACATAGCGGCGCAGCCACCGCAAGGCAGTGCTCCGAGCATGGCGGCCACAGCCTTCGAACCGTCTGCCTCGCCCGCCACCGCAGTCGTGGATCAGCCTGCTCCGAGTGCTCCTGCGCCGATTCCGCGCAACGCTCCGGACATTCCGCGCGTGGCGCTCGAGCTGCCGACCGGCTCGGACCTCGTCCTCGTCGAGACCAGCCGCGCGGCGACAAGAGCGGAGCCGCCCGAGTCCGAGACGCCGCGAGCCCATCGCGTTCGACCGCCCCGCCCCGAGGTCAAGGACGAGCCCCTGGAGATGGTGGAAACCACCCGCAAGGAGCCGCCCTCGGTCGAGTAGCCTGCGAACGGTCAAGGCAGAAGCAGTCGCCGCGCGAGTGCGTGGCGAGTGCGTTGCCTGACCTGCCCGCGACTGACAGCGCGTTCCCGGGGACGTTGAAGGATTCGCGCGTGATCGTCTTGACCTGTGCCACGCCGTTGACCCTGTAGCGTGCGCGAAGCGAAACCGGTGCGCGAAGACGCGGAGACGGCGCGTCGAGCGCCGCGTCCGAAAGGGCGTTGCGAAAGCGCTACTGCATGAACCAGCCGTGGCTGACGACCAGCGATTGGCCGGTCAGTGCATTGGTCGGGAACGCAGCGAAGAAGAGAGCGACCTGCGCCACATCATCGACCGTGGTGAACTCGCCGTCGACCGTCTCCTTCAGCATGACGTTCTTGATGACTTCCTGCTCGGAGATGCCCAGCTCCTTCGCCTGCTCGGGGATCTGTTTTTCGACCAGCGGCGTGCGCACGAAGCCAGGGCAGATCACATTGGCGCGAACTCCGTGGGCCGCGCCCTCCTTGGCCACGACCTTGGCGAGCCCGATCAGGCCGTGTTTTGCGGTGACGTACGGCGCCTTGAGCATCGATGCTTCTTTCGAGTGCACCGACCCCATGTAGATGATGCTGCCGCCGCGACCTGACTTGTACATGTGCGGAATGCAGGCGCGGGTGGTCAGAAATGCGCCGTCAACGTGGATCGCCATGAGCTTCTTCCACTCGGCATAGCTGAATTCTTCGATCGGATGCACGATCTGTATGCCGGCATTGCTGACCAGCACGTCGACGCCCCCGAATGCCTTGACCACCGCGGCCACACCGTCGTTGACCGCTTGCTCATTGGTGACGTCCATCGCAACGCCCATCGCCTGTCCGCCTGCGGCGCGGATCTCGCTCGCAGCGGCGTTGGCGGCGTCGATGTTGAGGTCGGCGATTGCGACCTTGGCGCCCTCCCCCGCGAAGACGTGCGCGATATCCTTGCCGATGCCACTCGCGGCCCCGGTGATGATCGCTGACTTGTTCTTGAGCTTCATAGGGATTCTCCAATCAGGCCAGATAGTCGTGCACGACCGTGCCGAGACCGAGCGTCAGATCTGACAGGATGTGCACCCCGGAAACGACTTCGAGCACCGGCAGCTCGGCGACCGGCGCGAGCGCATGGTGAAACAGCTCCAGCGCGGCCGGTCCTTCCCACGCGCCCTTCACGGCGATTTGCTCGCAGAAGTATTCCACCAGCTCGCAGATGCGGGGCTTGCCGTCGACGTGCGGGATGATCTTGAGGAGGTAGTTTGGCGCCGAGAGCGAGGTGAGGATCTTGTCGTTGGGTAGCGCACGGTGCTTGTAGCCCATCGTCGCTACCGCAACCGGGACCGGACCGTAACGCAGCACGCCGAGCAGGGTGTCCTTCTCGACGGTTAGCTTGGGCGATGCGAGCTTCTTGGGAAACCCCCATAGCTCGCGCCCGCCGGCGATGGGCGGCTCGTCGTCGAGATACATGGCATGCACGTAGCCACCCTCCTTGCCGCGAAAGCGAACCGGCAACACCTGGCCGGACTCGGTGTAGTCGCCGAACCCGGTCGAGTCGGGCATGCGGATGAACTCGTACTTCACCAGCGGTTGGGTGAACTCGAGAGGTGCCGGGATCAACGCGCGCAGCGCATCCGGCTCGGTGCGATACGTGATGATGAAAAACTCACGGTTGACGAAGCGATACGGCCCTCGTGGAAACGCGGGGCTGGTGAGCGGCATCGCAAACGCACGGCCTTTGACTTCGTTCTCGGTCAAGACGCGCTCCTGGCAAATGTCCCGCGGCTACGCGGCAAGGTCGAAGACACGCACGCCGCTGACGAGTTCCTTCGCCTCACCCCAGCTCTGATGCGCGCAGGTTCGACGGACGTCCTGGAGCCCCGCGTCCCAGAGCTCCTCCATGGTCGTCCTGGAAAACTCATAGTCCTTGGCGTTCGTGGACGTGGCGAAGCGTCGGTTGATCAGGTGCGCGATCGCTATCTGCCGCTTGCCCTCGCATATCGGCTTGAGCAGCTTGTAGTCGGGATCGTCGCGCAGGCTCGGCGGCAGTTTTTTCATCAGGCGCCCGAGCGCATGACGAAGACTCTCCAGCTCCTGGATCCGCGTCGTGTTGAAGCGTGTCTTGCTCGAGTACTGGATGTCCTTGGCGCGCTCGAGGACCTGGTCGAGATTCACCGGCAGCTCGCCACGCGCGCTGAACAGGTCGACCTGGATGATCATCGCGCTGATCTGCGGAGACTGGTCGAGGATGTACCACAGCGGCGAATTGGAGACGATCCCGCCGTCCCAGTAGTGCTCGCCGTCGATCACGACGGGAGGGAACCCGGGCGGCAGCGAGCCGCTGGCCATGATGTGCTCCGGCTCGAGTCTTTGTTCCTGACTGTCGAAATAGACCGAGTTCCCGGTGCGAACGTTCACCGACCCGACGCTCAGGCGGATGCGCTGCGTTGCATTGATGAGCCCGAAGTCGACCAGCTCTTCCAGGGTGGATCGAAGCGGCGTGGTGTCGTAGACGCTGAGTGCCTCGGGGGTGCCCTCCGGGGCGAGGAATGCCGGTGGAACGCGGGGGACGAAAAAGCCAGGGACCCCAAACGTGGCTGCCGTAGCTGCGCTCAGGCGGTTGAGGGCGATGCGCACCGGGTCAACCTGCGCGGGCGCGACCAGCGGCAACCCCGAGGAGACCCTTTCCCAAAACTCGCGCAAGCGCGCGACCCGCCGCTCCGGCGGATTGCCTGCGATGAGCGCGCCGTTGACGGCGCCGATCGATACGCCTGCTACCCAGTCGGGCGCGAAGCCATGCTCATGCATGCCCTGGTACACGCCTGCCTGGTACGCACCCAGCGCGCCACCTCCTTGCAACACGAGAACCGTGTGATCGTGCTTGACTGGTCCGCCCAGGCCACGCGTCTTTTTCCTGTTGGGTGCCGTCATCGCTCGATGGAAGTGCCTTGCGCGCGAGCGGGCATTATAGCCAACCTCTGTTGCGCCGCAACA
>Ga0335084_10006397_pt1 | contig 11713 bp, 13 predicted proteins | sample Lox_Sample_44_FD_206721 | JGI IMG/M metagenome (GOLD analysis project Ga0335084, IMG submission 206721) | Soil microbial communities from Loxahatchee National Wildlife Refuge, Florida, United States - Lox_Sample_4.4 | ecosystem: Environmental > Terrestrial > Soil > Wetlands | place: USA...
CAGGAACGGCAGCGCACCGCCGACCACCGCGAAGGCGAGGTCGAGCCGGTTCGCGGCGATCTCCTGCACCATCGGCCCGACGCCCTTGAACGGCACGTGGATCATCTCGAGCCCCTGCTGGTTCGCGAGCCACGACATCGAGAGGTGGTTCACGCTGCCGAGACCGACCGAGCCGTACGAGACCTTGGCGTTGTTCGCCTTGATGTAGGCGAACAGCTCCTTCAGGTCTTTCGGCGGCAGGTCGGTGCGGCCGACGAGCATCAGGTAGGCGTTGATCACCCGCGCGATCGGCGCGAAGTCCTTGTTCGCGTCGTAGGGCAGCTTCGAGTAGAGGTGCGGGTTGAGCGAGAACACCGCGTCGGAAGCGAAGAGCAGCGTGTAGCCGTCGGGCGCCGCGCGCGCCACCGCCTCCGCGGAGATGATCTCGTTCGCGCCCGGGCGGTTCTCGACGATGAACTGCTGGCCCATCGTCTCGGACATGCGCATCGCGAGCGCGCGGAGCAGCACGTCGACCGGGCCGCCCGCGGAGTAGGGGAACACGATGCGCACCGGCTTCGCCGGCCACGCCTGGGCGAGCGCAGACCCGCCGAGCCAGGGAGCGATTGCGAGCGATGCGAGCGCGATCAGGCGCGGCAGCCGCGCGCGGACACGTGACGTCATTTTCTTCTCCCTGTCGGTGGCTTCCCCGCGCGCGGAGGCGCGCGGGGAGGGCCGGATACTAATGGAAGGCCGGCGCGGCGCGCTCCCACGGCCCGTCCCACCGGATCGACGCGCGCCGGCCGCCGGATCCGCGACCGGGTCGCGCTACTGCTCGAGCAGCGAGCGCAGCATCCAGGCCGTCTTCTCGTGCACCTGCATCCGCTGGGTGAGCAGGTCCGCCGTCGGCTCATCGTTCGCGCGCTCGACCGCCGGGAACACCGACCGCGCCGTCTTCACCACCGCCTCCTGGCCCTTGACGAGCTGCGCGATCATTTCGTTCGCCGACGGCACGCCTTCGGCCTCCTGGATCGACGACAGCCGGCCGAAGTCCCGGTACGACCCGGGCGCCGGGAAACCGAGCGCGCGGATGCGCTCGGCGATCAGGTCCACCGCGGTGGCGAGCTCGGTGTACTGCCCCTCGAACATGAGATGGAGCGTGTTGAACATCGGCCCGGTCACGTTCCAGTGGAAGTTGTGCGTCTTCAGGTAGAGCGTGTAGCTGTCGGCGAGCAGCCGCGATAGGCCCTCGGCGATCTGTTTGCGGTCGGCCTCGTTGATGCCGATATCGATCGCGGACGCCTGGCCGCGCGGTGCGCTGGTTGCCATGTGAGTCTCCTTTCGGTTACCTGGCACGAATCTACACCGCAACCCCGCGGTTTTCCAACGCATTGTTCCGAACGCCTTGATCGACCGGTTCGATCGCCCCTAAAGTGCCGGCGATGAGCGCCCGGTTCCTCGCTGCCCTGTGGCTCTCCCTCGTGCCGTGCACCGCGCCGGCGCAACTCGAGACCCTCAACGAAGCCCCGATCGTCGACGGCAAAGACGTCATCTGGGTGCCCACGCCGGACGCCGCGGTCGACCGGATGCTGCTCCTCGCGCGGGTGACGTCGAACGATCTCGTCGTCGACCTCGGCTCGGGCGACGGGAAGATCGTGATTGCCGCGGCGAAGCGGTTCGGCGCCCGCTCGCGCGGCATCGAATATAACCCCGACCTCGTGGAGACGAGCCGCCGCAACGCGCGCATCGACGGCGTCGCCGACCGGGCGCGGTTCGTCCAGGCCGACATGTTCGAGACCGACTTCCGCGACGCGACCGTCGTGACGCTGTACTTGCTCACGACGCTCAATCTGCGGCTGCGGCCGAAGCTGCTCGAGATGCGGCCGGGCACGCGCGTGGTGTCGCACGTGTTCCGGATGGGCGACTGGGAGCCGGACGAGACAGCGAAGACCGGCGCGAGCGAGATCTACCTCTGGGTGGTGCCGGCGAACGTGGCTGGCCGCTGGCGGGTGGAGGTTCGCGACGGCGCGACGTTCGAGCTTGCGCTCGAGCAGCGCTACCAGCGCGTCGCGGCGAGGATGCTCGGCGGCGGCGCGCCGCTGCGCGTGACGAGCACCCAGCTCGCCGGGAGCGCGATCCGTGTCGTGCTCGCGGGTGCCGGCGGCGAGCGGCCGCTCGCCGGCCGCGTCGACGGCGACCGGATCGATGGCGCGGAGGGCTCCTGGCGGGCAGTGCGGCTCAAGCCCTAGATGTTCCGCACCCCCATCCGCGCCTCGGGCGCAGGGTAGCCCGCCTCGCCGCCCACGTCGCTGATCGCGCGGTTGGTGTCGAAGAACACCTGCCAGTAGTTGTCGTTGTGGCAGTAGGGCCGCACGGCGAGCACCGCGCCGAGCGGATTGAAGTCGAGGATCTGCACGCTCGGCGCCGGTGTCTTCAGCACGTTCGGGACACCCGCGAGCTTCGCCTCCAGCCGCTTGATCGCGTCGTACGGGTTCACGCCGTGCGCGAGCTGCGCCTTCAGGTCGACGCGGCGGTGGGGGTTGGTCGTGTAGTTTTGGATCGTGTCGGAGAAGATCTTCGCGTTGCCGACATAGATGCGCACGTTGTCGACCGTGTCGAGCGCGGTGACGAAGAGGCCGATCTCGCGCACGTCGCCGGTCACGCCCGCCACGGTGATCATGTCGCCGACCTTGAACGGCCGCAGCGTCATCAGGAAGATCCCGGCCGCGAAGTTGGACAGGAGGCCCGCCCACGCGGCGCCGATCGCGATGCCGACCGCGGCGATCAGGGCGGCGAACGAGGTCGTCTCGATGCCGAGCACGCCGAAGACGGCGATGAGGACGAGGATCTTCATCAGGACGACTGCGCTCGCTTCGAGGTAGCGGCCGAGCGTCGGATCGACCTTGCGGGCGACCAGCATGCGGCTGAACGCCGCGGCGACGAACTTCACGATCCAGCCGCCGACGATCCACACGCCGATTGCGCCGAGGATCTTCCAGCCGAACGGCACGAGGTAGGCGTTGACGAAGGTGCTTGCTTGCGCGACGAGGTCTTCCTGCACGAGGGGTTCCTTTCGGTGAATGATCCGAGGCCTGGCCCGCTGCCCGGGCGCGGAGTGTATCGCCTTGCCGGGGTGATGGGTGTACCCTCCTGCCATAACGACTAGAGGGCGATGCCCCATGAGACGAGGAGCGATTGCCGCGCTCGCCGCTGCGGTGCTCGCGGGCTGCGCGCTCGAGCCCGCGCGACCTCCGGAGGAGATTCCGCTGCCCGCCGTCGGACGGTTCTCGTCCGCGAAGCCGGGTGACCTGCTGCCGTCGGGCTGGCGGGTGTGGCAGCTCTCGGGCCTCAAGCGTCCTACCGAGTACCGGCTCGTCGACCACGAGGGCCGCACGGTGGTGTTCGCGCGCGCGCGGAGCTCCGCGTCCGGGCTCATCTTCCCGATCTCGGTCGACCCGCGCGAATATCCCTATCTGCACTGGCATTGGAACGTGCCGGCGCTGATCAACCGCGCGGACAACACGCGGCGCGCGACCGAGGATTCGCCGGCACGCATCGTGATCACGTTCGACGGCGACCGGTCGAAGCTGCCGCTCGAGGAGCGGCTCTTCGCCGACCAGTTCCGGATGTTCACCAAGCAGGAGTTTCCGTACGCGATGCTGATGTACATCTGGGAGAACCGCGCGTCGGTCGGCTCGGTGATCGAGAACCTGCACACCTCGCGCATCCGGATGATCGTCGCGGACTCGGGCGACGCGAACCTCGGTCAGTGGCGCGACCAGGTGCGCAATGTCTACGAGGACTACCGGCGCGCGTTCGGCGAGGAGCCGGCGCGGATCAAGTCGGTCGGGATCATGACCGACAGCGACAACACCGGGGAGGAGGCCGAGGCCTACTACGGCGACATCGCGTTCCTGCGGCGGCGGCCGCAGGAATGAAAACGCCGCCCTGGGGCGGCGTTCGTGGGCGCGGGGGCCGGCCGCTACCTCTTGATCATGCCCGGTGCACCCGGTGCGCCGAACGCGCCCCCCGGCGGCAACGCCGGGGCCTGCTTGATGGCAGGTGACTGCACCGCGGGCAGATTGGTCTGCGCCGGCGCGAGGGCCGCCGGCCCGGCCGCGACCCCCGGCGGCGGCGGCGCGAGGCCCCCCTTGATGTCCGTCGGCGCGATGATGCCGCCGGCCTTCTGATCGATCGGGCTGATGATTCCGCCCGCTTTCTGGTCGACGGGGCCGATGATCCCCGACGGCCCGCCCCGCGTCCCGCCCGGCGCGCCGCCACCGGACATGGCCGCGTCGGCTTCCGGCTTCGGCGTCAGACCGATGAGGATGCCGCTCGAGCCGTCCTTGGACGCCTCGCCCTTGATGGCGTCGCTCTTGTAGGCGTCGGCCTTGTAGGCGCCGCCCTTGATCGCCTCGCCCTTGATTGCACGGGACTCACCCTTGATCGCGGCGCCGCCGGGGGTGTCCTGGGTCATCAGTTGGCTCGTGCCGCCCCCTCCGGCCTGGCCGAGGGCGTCGCGGCCTGCGATGAGCGCAACTGCGAGCACGGTGAGGACAGCGAGACTGCGGGTTGCGGCCATGGTGATTCCTCCTCCGGGGTCCCGACGAAAGCGGAGCCCACTCGGGCGCAGCGTAGGCCGGCGATAGGCGGGAGACAAGCACCCGCCGGCCTCGCCGACCGGAGGAGCGTGACGAAAGCCCGTGCTGTGACGATGCTTTGACGATTCGGGCGATCTCAGGCGCGCAGCCGCGCGCGCTCGATGATCGTCGCGCACTCGACGCTGCCGGGCAGCGTCCCGAACGCCTTGCCGCCGTCGCGTCCCAGGCGGCCGGTGCAGAACGCGTCCACGACCTCCTTCGGCGCGTGTTGCGCGAGCAGCGACGCCGACAGGATCTGCGCCAGCATCTCGGTGACGCGCCGCGCGCGGCCCTCGAGCCCGTGCGAGTTGCCGAGCTCGGTGCCGATCACATCGAGGTAGCGCGAGACGCGCCCGTCGCGCTGGATGCCGGGGCCGAGCTCGCGGAAGAGCGCGTCGCGGGCGTTGGGGGTCTTCTGCATCGCACGCAGCACGTCGAGGCAGATCACGTTGCCGCTGCCCTCCCAGATGCCGTTCAGCGGCGCCTCGCGGTAGAGGCGGGCGATCGGTCCCGCCTCCTCGACGAAGCCGTTGCCGCCGAGCACCTCCATGCATTCGGCCATCATCATCGGCAGCCGTTTGCACAGCCAGTACTTCGCGACCGGCGTCACGATGCGTGTGATCAGGCGCTCCTGCTCGTCCTCGTGCTGCCGGTCGAACGCGCGTGCGAGGCGGAAGGCGAGCAGCATCGCCGCCTCGCTCTCGATCGCCAGATCGGCGAGCACGTTCTGCATCAGCGGCTGCTCGATCAGCCGCCGGCCGAACGCCACGCGGTGCTCGCACCAGTGCAGCGCCTGATGGACCGCCGCGCGCATCATCCCGGCCACCGCGACGACGATGTCGAAGCGCGTGAGGTGCGCCATCTCGATCAGGGTCGCGATGCCGCGCCCCGGCTCGCCGATGAGCCGCGCGAGGGTGCCGTCGTACTCGATCTCGCTCGAGGCATTCGAGCGGTTGCCGACCTTCTCCTTCAGCCGCTGGATGAAAAAGCGGTTGCGCGTGCCGTCGGGGAGCGAGCGCGGCACGAAAAAGCAGGTGAGTGCGCCGTCGAGCAGCGCGAGCGTGAGGAAACCGTCCGACATCGGCGCCGAGCAGAACCACTTGTGGCCGCGCAGCTCGTAGAGATCGTTGGAGAGCCGGCGCGCGCGGGTCTGGTTCGCGCGGAGATCGGAACCGCCCTGCTTCTCCGTCATCGCCATGCCGACCGTGGCTGCCGTCTTCGACGACACCGGCAGCGGCCGCGGGTCGTAGGCCGGCGCGAGGAGTTTCGGCTCCCACGCCGCGGCGATGGCCGGGGTGCTGCGCAGCACCTGCACCGCGGCGAACGTCATCGTCACCGGGCACGACGTGCCGTTCTCGCCCTGGTTCCAGAGGTAGTTGAGCGCAGCGCGGGCGACGAACCCGCCGGGACCAGCGGCGGTCCAGGCGAGCGAATGCAGGCCGTTCCCGAACGCGAGCTGCATCAGCTCGTGATACGCGGGGTGGTACTCGACCTCGTCGATGCGGTGCCCGGCGCGGTCGTGCGTGCGAAGCTCCGGCGTGGCGCGGTTCGCCTGGTTCGCGAGGAGCTGCATCCGCTCGCTGCCGACGAGGTCGCCGAGGCTCGCGGCCTGCTCCTCGACCCAGCGGCCGCCCTCGCGCGCGACGGTCGCGCGGAGGACCGGGTCGCCGGTCCAGGCGTTGTAGCCGACGAGCGGCGGTGGCTGGTTCGTGACCTCGTGCGTGGCGCGGGTGAAGCGGACGGTGTCGAGGTCGTCGAGGCGGTCGTTCATCGTGCCCCCGAGGCAGGCGGAAACCGGATGGGTACCCTACCAGAGCCGGATGTCCCAGTCTGGCCCGCCCGCACGAACGCGGGGGACGTCGGAATGCCGACATTCCGACATCCGCCCGGGGATTTGACAATGTTTTACAAAGCGGCCCGGCCCGGTGTCGGCGGGCCGGCTGGACTGCCCGGCGCCCACGAGCGCTCCGGCTACCGGGGCGCGAAGAACTTTTCGTAGTTCAGGGCGATCTTCGTCATCGTCCCGTCCTGGTTCATGCTCGCGAGCGCCGCCGCGAGCTTGCCGACGGTGTCCTTCGGGACGTACGGGCTGCACGCGAGCCAGCTCGGCACGTCGCGGATCGTGTACACGAGCTTCAGATCGCTTGCTTTCGCGCCGGCGGTCCGTTGCGCGCCGAAGAGACTTGTCACCCACAGATCGATGTGGTTCGGATCGGTCTTCGGCAGAAAGAGCCGCGCCGGGTTGTCCGCGTCCTTCTCGACGAGCAGCAGGTTCACCACGCTGTTCTCTTTCAGGAAGTCGGCCTTCGCGTCGAAGGTGACCGCGCCGATGCGGTGCGGCTTGAGATCGTCGAGCGCGCCGATCTTGCCGGCGAAGTCCTTGCGCGCGAACACTCCCCAGCGGTTGAAGGCGACCGGGCCGACCCACTGGAACTGCAGCTCGCGCGCGGGGAGCCGTGCGGTCGAGTAGATGCAATGGTCCTTGCCCGACTGCGCCATCGGATAGCCCTTCGACCACGCCATGACGTCGAACTTGAGCGGGATCTTCGCGCGCCTGCCCATCTCTGCGATGACGTCGGTCGCGTACCCGGTGAGCTTCGCTCCCTCGGTGAAGTTGAGCGGCGGGTTCTCCTCGGTGATCATCGTGAGGGCGTGCGCCGGCGCTGCCGCGACGGCCGCGAGCGACGCGGCGGCGAGCAAGGATCGGATGCGCATGACGGGTCTCCCTTCTATGGCGCGCCCGATGATAGCGTCATACGGTGCAAGCGGTGGCGCGGCGAACGCCTGCAGCCGCGCGCCGCGCTAAGCCCCGAGCGCCCGTAGAGCGCGCTCGGCAACGTCCTCGCCCCACTCCTGGACGAAATGCCCGGCCTGCGGGTGGAGGTAGGGCTCGGGGCAGCCGTGGATCAGCGCACGCAGGCTCGCCATAACCGAAGGTCCGAGCACCGGGTCGGTCGCGCCAACCGCCATGAACGTCGGACCGCGCCATTCGGTTCGCAGCCAGTCGCGCGCCCGGCGCGAGAGCGCCGCGCCGTCGGCGTCCGCCGTTTCGGGCACGAGGTTGGGGAAGCGCCGCACGCCGGCCTTGAAGCTCGCGTCGGGGTAGGGCGCGGCGTACGCCGCGGCCTCGGCGTCGCTCAGATGCGGGCACGCGCGCTTGATGAGCTTCGCGACGTCCATGTCGGGGTTCTTGTTGGACCAGGCGCGCCACGCGAGGAAGCCTTCGCCAAGCGGCACATCGCCGGTCCCGAGCGCGGTGTTCATGACGAGGAGCCGCGCGAAGCGTCCGGGCATGTCCATCGGCAGCGTCAGGCCGAGGATCCCGCCCCAGTCCTGGCACACGAGCGTGATCGAGTGGAGATCAAGTTGTTCGATGAACGCCGCGAGCGAGTCGCGATGGCGCGTGAACGTGTACCACGCCTCGTCGCGCGGCTTGTCGGACCGACCGAAGCCGTAGAGGTCCGGCGCGACCACCCGTGCGCCCGCGGCGGTGAACGCGGGGATCATCCGCCGGTACAGGTACGACCAGGTCGGCTGACCGTGCAGGCAGACGAAGGTGTGTGCCGCGGCGCGCGGACCTTCGTCGACGTAGTGCATCCGCAGTCCGGGCAGTGCATCGACGTACTTTGGCGCGAACCGGAAACCGGGGAGCCCTCTGAAGCGCTCGTCAGGGGTGCGCAACACGTCCATCGCGCGCTCGATGCTACGCCGTCTCCGCATAATTCGCCGACGAGAATGTTCGACGCGGCCGCAGTAAGGCAGCAGACCCGCCGCGCGACCAACTCCCACGGCAACGGCCATGGCGAAGTGGATTCTCGCGTTCGTGATCGGCGGCGTGCTCGGCACGGCGGCGGGCTTCGCGCTCGGCATCTTCGTTTATCCCTACATCTTCCTCGCCGACATCGTCGCGACCGAGAAGGTCGAGCCGGCCGCGGCGCAGCGGGTCCTCGCCCGCGGCACGTTCATCCACGCCAATCCGTCCGACCCGATCCACCACGGCAAGGGCCGCGTGACCGTGCACGACGGCCTGCTCCATCTGGAGGAGGACTTCGAGGTAGGGCCGGGCCCGAAGTTCCACGTCTACCTCGTGCCGGAGAAGGACGTGACGCCGTCGACCGCGGTCGCGAAAACGCTGTACGTCGACCTCGGGCGCCTGAAGGCGTTCAAGGGCAGCCAGAACTACCCGGTGCCGCCGGGCGTGAACGTCGGAGCCTACGGCAGCGTCGTCGTCTGGTGCGAGCGGTTCGGGGTGCTGATCTCGCCCGCGCAGCTGAGGCACGAATAGTTTCACCGCCGGCAGTACACTTTCGGCACCGCTTTCCGGAGTCGGAGCGTTTCCATGTTCGAAGCCATCGCCATCCCCTTCGGCGCGAAGATGCTCTTCAACACCGTCAAGCTGAAGCCGGGCGTCAACCTCGAGGACGTCGAGCTCGCCCTCGGCGAGATGTGCAACGTCGTCAAGAACACCTACGGCGGCGACAAGGGTGGCTTTCTCGCCGGGCAGGTATTCAAGTTCTCGGGCTTCGTGTCCGACGAGGGTTCGCTGTCCGAGACGCGCGCGACCGACGATCACATTGCAATCGTGACCTACTGGCGCTCGTTCGAGGAGCACGAGAGGTCGCACGCCGACGAGACGTTCAGGGCGAAGTTCGACGCGCTCGCGGAGATGTGCGCCAACAGCAAGGAGCTCGGCTACGACCTGCTGTGGCAGGGCGCGCCGCCGGGCTGAGCAGGGGCGCCGCGCTTCGCGTGGGGATGCGACCCCGTAGGCGCGTCGGAGGGTTGAGCAGGGACGCCCGCGCTTCGCCGGGACTACCGCTCGGGCGCGAGCAGCTCCGGCCCGATCGCTCCGACCCGCGTCACGCCGCAGAGCTGCATCGTCCGCACCAGCTCGTCGCGCAGGATCTCGAGCGCGCGCACGGCACCCGGCTCGCCGCCCGCGCAGGCCCCGAACAGCGTCGCGCGGCCGACCATCGCCGCCTCGGCACCGAGTGCGACCGCCTTCACCGCATCCCCGCCGCGCCGCACGCCGCCGTCGACGAACACGCTCATCCGCTTGCCGGCCGCGCGCGCGACCGCCGGCAGCGCGTCGAGCGTCGCGCACGCCCCGTCGAGCTGGCGGCCGCCGTGGTTGGAGACGATGACCCCGTCACAGCCGATCGCGGCGAGCCGCTCGGTGTCGTCGGCGCGCTCGACCCCCTTCACGATCAGCTTGCGCGGCCACCGGTCGCGGATCGCCTTCAACCCGTCCCAGTCGAACGAGGGGTCCATGTTGCGGCCGACCGAGGCCGCGATCGCCGCGGTGCTCGCCGCCTCGTTCTCGAAGCCGACGAGGTTCTCCATCACCGGCATGCCGCGCGCGAGCATGTCGAGCGCCCACGCCGGCCGCGTGGCGAAGTCGAGCAGGTTGCGGCGCGTGAAGCGGAACGGCACCGAAAAATCGTTCCGCATGTCGCGCTCGCGCTTGCCCCCGACCGCCAGGTCGACGGTGACGACGATCGCCTCGTAATCGGCGGTGCGGGCGCGGTCGATCAGCCCGAGCGTGAAGTCGCGGCGCCGGAAGACGTACACCTGGAACCACAGCCGGCCGGGCGCCTCGCGCGCGATGTCCTCGATCGACGTCGTCGCCGTGGTCGACAGCGTGTAGGGGATCCCGAACGCCGCCGCAGCGCGGGCGATCGCGAGGTCCCCGCCGCGCCGTCCGAAACCGACCGCACCGGTCGGCGCGATCGCGATCGGGAGCTTCGACGGCCCGCCAAGGATCGTCGTCGCGGTGTCGACCTTCGACACGTCGACCAGCACCTTGGGCAGGAACCGCACGCGCTCGAACGCGGCACGGTTCGCGCGCAGGGTTGACTCGGTCTCGGCGCCGCCGTCGATGAAGTCGAAGACGGCGCGCGGCAGCCGCCGCTTCGCCAGGCGCCGCAGGTCGTCGATCGACCAGGTGCGTGCGACGCTTGAGCTCATTCGCCCCCGGCCTCGCCGTCAGGTATCCCCGTCGCCATCTTCGGCCTCCGCGTCAGTCGATCTTCAGCCCGGCGTCCTTCACCGCTTTCGCGTAGCGGGCGGTGTCGTTGCGGACGATCGCCGCGAACTCCTCGGGCGTGCGCGTGACGGTGTCGTCGACGCCGATCCCGGCGAGCCGCTCGCGCGTGTCGGCGGCTTCCATCGCGCGCGCGATGTCGGCGTGCAACCGGTTGACGATCGCCGGCGGCGTCCCGGCGGGCGCGAAGACGCCGTACCAGGTCGTGAGCTGGTAGCCAGGCACGCCGGCCTCTTCGACGGTCGGCAGGTCGGGGAATTCGGCGACGCGCCGCGGGCCGGTCACGGCGAGCGCCCGGAGCTTGCCGCTGCGGACGTACGGCGCGGACGCCGGCATCGTGTCGAACCCGACCAGGTGCTGGCCCGAGAGGAGGTCTTGCATCGACTGGCCGGTCCCCTTGTACGGCACGTGGACGATCTCGACGCCGGCGAGGCTCTTGAACATCTCGCCGGCGAGATGTGGCGTGCTGCCGTTGCCGGCGGACGGGAAGGTGAGCTTGCCCGGCCGGGCCTTGAGGTACACGATGAGCTCCCCGATGCTGGTGACCGGCAACGACGGGTGCACGGTGATGATATGCGGCACCGACGCGGCGAGCGTCACCGGCGCGAAGTCCTTGATCACGTCGTAGGGAAGCTTCGGGAAGAGGCTCGGCGCGATCGCGTTGACCGACACGTGCCCCATCATGATCGTGTAGCCGTCGGGCGGTGACTTGGCGACCATCTCGGCCGCGACGGTGCCGGTCGCGCCGGGGCGGTTCTCGATCACCACCGGCTGACCCAGATTCTCCCCGAGCCGCGGCACGATGATCCGCGCGACCACGTCGGTGCCGCCCCCGGGCGGAAAGCCGACGACCATGCGAACCGGCTTCGTCGGGTACTGCGCGTGCACGAACGCCGGCGCGAGCACGAGCGTCGCTGCGATCGCCGGCAGCACCCGCCTCATGGTTCTCCTCCCTGTGCGCCGGCTAAACCGGCGAGGTGTTGCAAATGAAAGAGTTGTACGGTGAAGGTGTAGCGACCCACACCGGCCCCGAGTCATGCGGAGCCGCCCGTGA
>Ga0335084_10006400_pt1 | contig 11712 bp, 9 predicted proteins | sample Lox_Sample_44_FD_206721 | JGI IMG/M metagenome (GOLD analysis project Ga0335084, IMG submission 206721) | Soil microbial communities from Loxahatchee National Wildlife Refuge, Florida, United States - Lox_Sample_4.4 | ecosystem: Environmental > Terrestrial > Soil > Wetlands | place: USA: Florida...
TCTACGCGATGCAGCAGCTCTACCCCGCCGAGATCGCCCTCTCCCGGTCGCGCCTCGACCTCCTGAACGACTACGTCGACATCTACAAGGCGCTCGGCGGCGGGTGGGACCAGCAGGAGTTCCCGCCGCCGGCCTCGCCGGATCCCGCACCGTGGCAGAAGGAAGACTGAAGAGAGGGACGTGACCGCCATGGCCAAGGAAAAAGACGGGAAGCCGAAGCTCTCCGCGAAGAAGTACACAAAGGAGCTCCGGCGGCTGCAGGTCGAGCTCTGCCACCTGCAGGAGTGGGTCAAGAAGAAGGGGCTCCGGGTCATCGTCGTCTTCGAGGGGCGTGACGGCGCCGGCAAGGGGGGGACGATCCGCGCCCTCACGGAGCGGGTCAGCCCGCGCGTCTTCCGGGTCATCGCGCTCCCCGCGCCGTCGGACCGCGAGAAGAGCCAGATGTACATCCAGCGCTACATGCAGCATTTTCCGGCGGCCGGCGAGATCGTCATCTTCGACCGGAGCTGGTACAACCGGGCCGGCGTCGAGCACGTCATGGGCTTCTGCACGCCGGAGCAGCACCAGCGCTTCCTGAAGCTCGCCCCGATCGCGGAGAAGTTCATCGTGGACGGCGGCATCCTGGTCATCAAGTACTGGCTCGAGGTGAGCAACAGGGAGCAGGAGCGCCGCTTCGCCGCCCGGATCACCGATCCGCTCCGCCAATGGAAGCTGAGCCCGATGGACCTCCCGGGGCGGACCCGCTGGTACGACTACTCCCGGGCCCGGGACCTGATGCTCAAGGCCACGGACACCCGGCACGCCCCCTGGTACCTCGTCCGCTCGGACGACAAGAAGCGGGCGCGGCTGAACGTCCTCGCGCACCTCCTCTCCCGGATTCCGTACAAGAAGCTCGCCCGCGAGAAGGTGAAGCTGCCGAAGCGTTCGAACAAGGGAGCCTACGACGACCAGGCCACGCTCAAGGGCCGGCGGTTCATTCCGGAACGGTACTAGGGCGATAGCCTCCGGCGGATGACGGCGCCTGCCGCCGCTCTCGAAAGGGCGTAAGGAACCCCGATGAGGACGGGTCCGACGACGATCGCTGCCCCCGGGTACGAGATCCCGAGCAGGATCCACTGAAAGACGGAGTCCGCGAGGATCCCCGCGAGGAGAAGGGTCGCGATGCTCTCGAGGCTGCTCTTCATCAACGCCGCACGATGGCCCGCGTGAAAGAGAAGGCCCCGCAGGTACGGAGGTCGCCCCGCGGCCACGTCGGCCCGCGCGCTCCGGATCCCGAGCAGGATCGCCATGAGCGGCTGGAGGACGAACCGGAGCCGGCCCGGCCCGGCGAGGCGCTTCGGAAGGTCCCGAAGGAACTCGGCCGAGAAAAGGTAGAAGGAGCCCCTCTCGGCCGCTTCACGAAGGGCGCCAGGAACCGAAACGGCGAGGACCGCCAGCGTGAGAAGGCCGACGACGAGCGTCGGGCTCAATGCACTCTTGGCTTTTCTGCCGTTCCTCCCCGACGTACTCATGGCCCGATGGTCCTGACGCGATTCTAGACAGTTGGAGCGTTACGATGGCGCTCCAGGAAACGATTCGGCGAACCTCGCCGCCCAAGGAGACGACTCGACACCCATGGAATCTCCCAATCGTCTCGCCGCCACATTTCGCTTCGACCTGGTCGCGGGCCTCACGGCCGCCGCGGTCGTTCTCCCCAAGGCGATGGCGTATGCGACCGTCGCCGGACTCCCCGTCGCCGTGGGCCTCTATACCGCCTTCGTCCCGATGGCGGTCTATGCGTTCCTCGGTTCGTCACGCGTCCTCAGCGTCAGCACCACGACCACGCTGGCGATCCTGGCCGGCACTCAGCTCGGCCTGGCGGTGCCGGACGGGGATCCGGCCAAGCTCGTCACGGCGACCGCTACCCTGACCGCGCTGGTCGGGGCGATGTTGATCCTGGCGAGGCTCCTGCGCCTCGGATTCGTCGCCAACTTCATCTCCGCGCCGGTCCTGACGGGCTTCAAGGCGGGGATCGGCCTCGTCATCGTGCTCGACCAGGTGCCGAAGCTCCTGGGAATCCACATCACCAAGCAGGGGTTCTTCCGCGACCTCCTGAGCGTCTGGAGGCACGTTCCGGAGACCTCGTGGACGACGCTCGCGGTGGCCGCGGCGACGCTCCTCGTCCTGATCGGAATGGAGCGCCTCCTGCCGCATTCCCCGGCCCCTTTGATCGCCGTCGGCGGCGGAATCGCCGCGTCATGGTTCTTCGGCCTCCAGGCCCTGGGGGTCTCGACGGTCGGTTTGATTCCGCGGGGATTCCCGTCCTTCACGCTGCCGGACCCTGCGCTGATCGAACAGCTGGTGCCCGGCGCGCTCGGGATCGCACTCATGAGCTTCACCGAGACGATCGCCGCGGGTCGCGCCTTCGCGCGCCCTGAAGATCCTCGCATCGACGCCAATCGCGAGCTGATCGCCACCGGAGCCGCCAATCTCGGGGGGGCGTTGCTCGGCGCGATGCCGGCCGGCGGCGGGACCTCTCAGACCGCGGTCGTGCGCGCCTCGGGGGGGCGCTCGCAGACGGCCTCGCTCGTGACCGCCGGCGTGGCGGCCGCTACCATGCTCCTCCTGGCGCCGCTCCTGGGGCTGCTGCCCCAAGCCACGCTGGCGGCCATCGTCATCGTCTACTCGGTCGGGCTGATTCAGCTCGCGGAATTCCTCGCCATCCGGACGGTGCGGACGATGGAGTTCCGGTGGGCGGTCATCGCCGCCCTCGGCGTGCTGGTCTTCGGCACGCTGAAGGGGATCGTGGTGGCCATCATCCTGTCGCTCGTCGGTCTCGCCAGCCAGACCGCCCGCCCGCGCGTCTCGGTCATCGTCAGGAAGCGCGGGGCCGACGTTCTGCGGCCGCTGTCGCCCGAACACCCCGACGACGAATCGTTCGAGGGCCTCCTGATCGTCCGACCGGAGGGGCGTCTCTTCTTCGTCAACGCCCAGTATGTCGGAGAGCAGATCGCCGCGCTCGTGAGGCAGTACACGCCGCGCGTCCTGGCGCTGGACATGAGCCGCGTGATGGACATCGAATACTCGGCGCTCCAGATGCTGATGGAGGGAGAAAAGCGCGTCTCCGCGGAGGGGACGACAGTCTGGCTGGTCGGGCTGAATCCCGGCGTTCTGGAGGTCGCGCAGAAGGCCGGGCTCCACGAGCGGCTCGGCCGCGAGCGGATGCTGTTCAACGCCCGCGCGGCGATCGAGCGTTACCGGACGCTCCATCCGGCGGCAGACGACGGGACGGGCCCCAAGTCGTCCTGATCGAGACGGTGGCGTCTCACCGGCCGAGGACGGTGAGCGTGTGCCGGGCGATCATCTGTTCCTCGTCGGTGGGAATCACCCAGGCCGACGGACGGGTGCCCGCCTCGGAGATGCACGGGCCGCCGGCGCGGTTGGCCGCCTCATCGAGGACGAGGCCGGTCCAGGCCGCGGCACGGCAGATCCGCCCGCGGATCTCCGCGGAGTTCTCGCCGACGCCGGCCGTGAAGACGAGGGCGTCGAGGCCCCCGAGGACGGCCATCAGCGCACCCAGCTCGCGGTGGACGCGGAAGACGAAGTAATCGATGGCCTCACGGGCCTCGGATTCGTCGCTGGCGAGAAGAGTGCGCATGTCGCCGCTCAGGCCGGAAAGGCCGAGAAGCCCCGATTCGGCGTAGAGGAGTCTCTCGAGGTCTCCGGGGCTCAGTCCGGCCTCGCGAAGGAGATAAAGGAGGACGCCGGGATCGACGCTCCCCGACCGGGTCGCCATCGGCAGGCCGTCCAGGGCGGAGAACCCCATCGTCGTGTCGACGCTCCGCCCGTCCTCGAGGGCGCAGAGACTGGCGCCGCTGCCGAGATGGGCGACGACGACGCGGCCGGAGGCGACGTCGGGAGCCTTCTCCCGGAAGGCCTGCGCGACGTACTCGTACGACAGCCCGTGAAACCCGTACCGGCGGATCCCCTCGCGGTAATACCGACCGGGAAGGGCGTACCGCTCCACGACCTTCGCGTGCCGCCGGTGAAAAGCCGTGTCGAAGCAGGCCACCTGGGGGAGCCGGGGATTGGCCTCGCGGACCGCCCGGATCGCCGAGAGATTGTGGGGCTGGTGCAAAGGGGCCAGCGGCACCAGGCTCTCGAGCCTCTTGAGGACGGCCTCGTCGACGAGAACCGGCTCGGCATAGTGCATCCCGCCGTGCACGACGCGGTGTCCGACCGCCGAGAGCGAGACGCCGGGATACCGTCCGCGCAGCCACGCCGAGAGGTGCCGGAAGGCGTCGACATGCGAGTCGGCAACGGCCTCGTCGGCGAGCGGGACGCCCGCCGCGTCCCGGACGACGAACCGTGGGGCCGTCCCGAAGCCCTCGGCCTGCCCCCGAAGTACGAGGGCGGGCGGGTCGCCGCGATAGACGGAGAACTTCAGGCTCGAGGAGCCCGCGTTCAGCACCGCCAGGGCCGGCGTCATCCCGCCGCTTCCCCCGCGGCGCGTCTGTCAGACATTGTCCGCCGCCGTGTCCGCGGACCGGGACGGTCCGGCAGGCCCCACGTCGCCCCAGGTCCAGTCCCGGATCGCGGGCATGTCGTCGCCGTAACGGGCGATGTAGTTCTTGTGGTCGATGAGCCGGTCCCGGATCGCCTGCTTGGCGTAGGCCCTCCGGGCGCCGAGCTGCGGAAGCCGGTCGATGACGTCCTGCGCGAGATGGAACCGGTCCACCTCGTTGAGAACCGCCATGTCGAAAGGTGTCGTGGTCGTCCCCTCTTCCTTGTAGCCCCGGACATGGAGGTTGGCGTGGTTCGTCCGGCGGTAGGTGAGGCGGTGGATGAGCCACGGGTAGCCGTGGAAGGCGAAGACGATCGGCTTGTCCTTCGTGAAGAGGGCGTCGAAATCGGCGTCGGAGAGCCCGTGCGGATGCTCGCTCGGCGGCTGGAGCTTCATCAGGTTCACGACGTTGATCACGCGGATCTTCAGCGCCGGGACGTGCTTCCGAAGGAGCGACACCGCCGCGAGCGTCTCGAGCGTCGGGACGTCGCCCGCAGAGGCCATGACGACGTCCGGCTCGCCTTCCCGGTCGTTGCTGGCCCAGTCCCAGATCCCGATGCCGGCCGTGCAGTGCTTGACGGCCTGGTCCATGGTGAGCCACTGGGGCGCCGGCTGCTTGCCGGCCACGACGACGTTGATGTAGTTCCGGCTCCGGAGGCAGTGGTCCGTCACGCTCAGCAGGCAGTTGGCGTCGGGGGGGAGATAGACGCGGACGACTCCCGCCTTCTTGTTCACCACGTGGTCGATGAAGCCGGGGTCCTGGTGCGAGAAGCCGTTGTGGTCCTGCCGCCAGACGTGCGAGGAGAGGAGGTAGTTCAGCGAGGCGACCGGCCGCCGCCACGGGATCCCGTGGCAGACCTTCAGCCACTTGGCGTGCTGGTTGACCATCGAGTCGACGATGTGGATGAACGCCTCGTAGCACGAGAAGAAGCCGTGCCGCCCCGTGAGGAGGTACCCCTCCAGCCACCCCTGGCACTGGTGCTCGGAGAGCATCTCCATGACGCGGCCGCCGGGGGCGAGGTGGTCGTCGTCGGGCAGGGTCTGGGCGACCCAGGCGCGATCGGTGACCGACAGGACGTCTCCCCACCGGTTGGAGTTGTTCTCGTCCGGGCTGAAGAGACGGAAGTTCCTCGTGCCCAGGTTCTGCTTCATCACGTCGCGAAGGAAGACACCCATGATCCGCGTCGCTTCGGCCGTCGCCGCTCCCGGCTTCGGCACCTCCACGGCGTATTCGCGGAAATCGGGCATCCGGAGATCCCGGAGAAGGAGACCGCCGTTGGCGTGCGGGTTGGCGCTCATGCGGCGCGGCCCGGCGGGGGGGAGGCTGGCCAGCTCCGGGACGAGGGCGCCGCCGGCGTCGAACAGCTCTTCCGGCTTGTAGCTCCGGAGCCAGCTCTCGAGGATCTTCAGGTGGCCCGGCTTCGACATATCGCCCATCGGGACCTGGTGCGAGCGCCACGACCCCTCGGTCTTCTTTCCGTCCACCTCTTTGGGACCCGTCCATCCTTTCGGCGACTTCAGGACGATCATCGGCCAGCGCGGCCGGGCGGTCCGTCCCCCGCTCCGGGCGGCCTTCTGGATGCTCCGGATCTTCCCGATCGCGGCGTCCAGGGCGGCGGCCATGAGCTGGTGCATCGACTCGGGCTCTTCCCCCTCGACGAAGATCGGCTCGTAGCCGTAGCCGCGGAAGAGCTGCTCCAGCTCCTCGTGCGGAATCCGGGCGAGGATGCAGGGGTTCGCGATCTTGTAGCCGTTGAGGTGCAGGATCGGGAGGACGGCCCCGTCGCCCACCGGGTCGAGAAACTTGTTCGAGTGCCAGCTCGTGGCGAGCGGCCCGGTCTCCGCCTCGCCGTCGCCGACGACGCAGGCGACGATCAGGTCGGGGTTGTCGAAGGCCGCCCCGTACGCGTGCGAGAGGGCGTAGCCCAGCTCGCCTCCCTCGTGGATGGAGCCGGGCGTCTCGGGCGCCACGTGGCTCGGAATCCCGCCCGGGAACGAGAACTGCCTGAAGAGGCGCTTCAGGCCTTCTTCGTCCCGTCCGATCTGCGGATAAACCTCGCTGTACGTTCCTTCGAGGTACGCGTTCGCCACCAGGGCCGGCCCGCCGTGTCCCGGCCCGATGACGTAGATCATGTCGAGATCGCGCGCCACGATCACCCGGTTGAGATGCGCATGGATGAAATTGAGCCCCGGCGTCGTGCCCCAGTGCCCGAGAAGGCGGGGCTTGACGTGCTCGAGCTTCAGCGGCTTTCTGAGAAGAGGGTTGTCGAACAGGTAGATCTGTCCGACGGAAAGGTAGTTCGCGGCGCGCCAGTAGGCATGGAGTCTCTTCAGCTCCCCGGCGGAGAGGGGACCTTTCACGTTTCGGCTGCGGCTCGCGGGCGGTTTCTTGTTCATGAGTCGACCTTTCTCCCGGCGCGATTCTAGAAGAGCCTCTTTCCGGCGCGCTCCCGCGCCCGCCGGACGGCCGCGCTAGGATGGCGCGCCATGGAGCTTCTCGACGCCCGCCGCAGCGTCCTCGTCGTCATCGACTACCAGGGAAAGCTGATGGACCTCGTGGAGAACCCGGCGCGGATCGTCGTCGCGGCGACGCGCCTCCTGACGCTGGCCCAGATGTGCGAGGTGCCGGTCCTCCTGACGGAGCAGTATCCGAAGGGAATCGGACCGACCCATCCGAAGATCCGCGCCGCCTTCGACGCCCTGACGACGCCGAAACGCTCCATGGACAAGATGACGTTCGACTGCGTCGCCGACCCGAAGTTCCGCGCGCTTCTCGACGAGCTCCGGCCGCGGCCCCGGGGCGCACCGCGGCAGGTCGTCGTCGCGGGAATCGAGGCCCACGTCTGCGTCATGCAGACGGTCATCGAGCTTCTCCGGGGCGGGGACCAGGTCCATCTCCCGTGGGACGCGGTCAGCGGGCGGGGCGCCGAGTACGTTCGGCACGCCCTCGCACGGATGGCGCAGGCGGGCGCGGTCGTCACGAATCACGAGTCGGTCGGCTTCGAGTGGATGCGCGACAAGCGCCACCCGCGCTTCCGGGAGATGAGCGAGCTCTTCAAGCAGGGCCAGCCCGGCTGATCCGCCCCCCGGCCAGAACGGCGCCCCCAGGCTGGCACGCGGCGTGCGACGGGGGAGGCGCGCACTTACCAGCCTCTTCCTCCAAGCCGCCTGCGAGGCGGCTCTTTTTCTCTTTCCCCCTGAATCGTTTACGATCTCGGATCGTGGCCGAGCCTCCGGTCTACTTCGCCTTTACGGGGGGGCGCCAGATCGGACCTCTCCACTTCGCGGAGCTGGCGGATCTCGCCGCCCGCGGCGTCCTTCAGCCCGACGACCTCGCCTGGAAGAGCGGCACACCGGAGTGGGTGCCGGCCTCGCAGCTCCTCGCCTTCCCGAAGCGGAAGACGGCCTCCGGGATCCGCGAGGTGATGGCCCAGTCCCCTCCCGCCGCCGAGCCCGACGACGATCTCCTTTCGGTCGCGTACGGCCCCGGTACGACGCCGACCGCTCCCGTCCGTCCCCCTTCCTCGCACGCCCTCCCTTCGAAATGGCCCCGCGTCTCCCTGACCCGGGTCTCGGACGACCCGGGTCTCAGGCTCGAGGAGACCGGCGCCCCGAAGAGAGAGGGCGCCGGCGACACCGACGAAGGAGAACGCGCCGCCGCCGAGGCTCTCCGGACAGAGTCGCGCCTCGGCGCCCTTCTTCCTGTCCGGCGCCTCAACGACGCGGCCGTTCTCGGGTCGCCCGTCACGTGGGCTCTCGTCTTCTTCGGCCTCGGCCCCCTCTTCGTCTCGGCCGTGGCCGAAGACCCGCTTCTCCGGATCCGGCTCTTCGACTTCGGCTGCGGCGCCCTCTGGGTCGCCTTCTTCTATGCCGCGTTCCGGACCGACGGCGCGACGAGCCGGACGGTTCTCGCGGTCTTCTTCGGCGCCGTCCTCTTCGGTCTCCTCTACTTCGGAGTCCTCGTGGAGTGGCCGCCCGTCTCCACGCTCGCCCCGCTGGCTGCCCCGGGACAGGGTCTCGGGGCGCGGCTCGGCGCCGCGCTCGGCGGCGCCGTGCTCGTCCAGGAGCTCGGCAAGGTCGCGCTCCTCGTCCTCATCGCGCGCCCGCTCAGGGAGCTGAACGGCGAGGCCGACGGTCTCTTCTACGGCCTGATCGCCGGCGCGGCCTTCGGACTCTGCGCCTCCATCGTCCAGACCTGGTCGCTGGGCCTCGCGACCGAGGAGGGCGCCCTCCGGAGCGTCGGCGAGTCGCCGACGACGGCCCTCTACGCCGCCTTCCTCGGCACGGCCGTCCGCGCCCTCGCGCAGCCGTTCCTACAGGCCGTCTGGACGGCGATCGCCGGGTCGTTCCTGGCGCAAGGGCTTCCGTCGGCGGGGCGGGCCGCCGCGCCGGGCCGGATCCTCCTCGGCCTCGGCCTCGCCGTCGTCCTCCACGCGCTCTACGAGGCCCTGTCGCCGCCGGAGACCGCCTTCTTCTCCGTCCTCGTGGCGGCGGGCGCTCTCCTCCTTCTCCTGGCCCTTCGGCGGGAGACCGAGGAGCAGCCGGCTCTCACGGCCCTGCGCTGATCCGCGCGGCCGGCCGCCCGAAGAGGAAGCCCTGCCCGTACGGAAGGCCCAGCACGGAGAGGCTCCGAAGCTCCTCCTCGCTCTCGATCCCCTCGGCCACGAGCGTGGCGCCGATCTGCCGCCCGAGCGAGAGGAGGCTCGACAGGACCTCGCGCTTGATGGCGTCCTGGTGAACGTTGCGGACGATCGAGTCGGCCACCTTGATGTACTCGGGACGGAGCTGAAGGATCGTCTCGAGGCCCGAGTAGCCCGACCCCGCGTCGTCGATCGCGAACCGGAATCCGGCGGCGCGGAGCCGCTCGAGGACCTCGCGGAAGGCGACGTAGTTCCAGACGATCTCCTTCTCGGAGACCTCGATGACGATGTTCCCGTGGGTCCGCTGCATCTCGGAGAGGTTTCGTTCGTCGAGAAAGACCGGGTGGGTCAGGAGGCGCGCCGACGCGTTGACGAAGAGGACGCTGGACCGGACGGCGCGCGGGAGCGCGGCGAAGATCGTCTCGAGGCAGAGGTTCTCGAGCTCGAGGAGCATGTCTCCCTCGCGCGCGACCGAAAAGAGCGCGTCCGGCATCTCGAGGTCGCTCCCGACGGGGCCCCGGATGAGGGCCTCGTAACCGAGAACGCGCCGGTCGGAAAGGCCGAGGACCGCCTGCCAGACCGTCCGGAGCTCCCGCCGCGACAGGATCTCCTTGAGCGACTCGACCCGTCCCTTCCGCGCGTCGGTCTGCAGGGCCTCGGCCGCGCGCATCGCCTCGAGGACGCCCCGCGCGAGGTTCCGCGACGGGCGGACACGCGGGTCGTCCGCCACGGAGGCCACGCCGACGTAGACGCTCATCAGGTCCACGGCGATCCGCCCGAGCGCCTGTCGGAGGCGGCGGATGACGCCCTGCCGGAACCGGCGCGCCTCCGGCTCCAGGAGGGCCGCGTGACGCTGCGCGGGACGCGTGGAGAGGTCGAACAGGAGGCAGAAGCCGTCGCACCCGTTGAACGAGAGCGAGAGGTGCTGCCCCTTCAGCGACGAGATCTCGAGGTCCTCCTTGAGGCTCGAGGCCGTCAGGCGGAGGACGCGGTCGTACAGCTCCCAGCCGTACAGGCTTTCGACGCCGGCGAAACGGCCCAGCTGCAGGTAGACGACCCCCAGACCGGCGATCCGCTCGAACCCGACGCCGGGATCCGGGTGGAGCGGAAGGTTCGTGACGGCGTCGGTCCCGAGCCGCTCGAGGCGGAGGCGTTCCACGTCCAGAGCGACGTCCCGCGTCGGGGACGACACGAGCCGCAGGGGGCGGTGTCCTCGCGACTTCATGGCGATCCTCTCCGGCGCGCGTTCTGGGTCAGGGCGCGCACCTTCCCGCGAAGTTCCTCCGCGCGGAACGGCTTCTTGAGATGGTCCGAGCCGCCGACCTGCAGGGCGGTGATCTGGTCGCGCACCTCGCCCCGTCCCGTCAGGAAGAGAACGGGGACGTCCCGCGTCGTCGTCTGCCGGCGGACGATGTCGCACAGTTCCCAGCCGTTGAGGCCGGGCATGCTGACGTCCAGAACGATGAGGTCGGGCGGATCGGCGAGGACCGCGAGGAGTGCGGAGCGGCTGTCGCTCGCCCCGGAGACGCGGTAGCCGTCGTCCGACAGAACCGCCGCGACGGCCTCGATGACGCCGGGGTCGTCGTCCACGATGAACACCGACGGGTCGGTCATGCGCCCTCCGGCGTCCGCAGGGGGAAGAGGATCGTCACCTCGAGGCCGTGCCCGGGCTCCGAGAGGAGCGAGATCTTCCCGCCCTGCGCCTCGAGGAGCTCCCGGACCAGCGCGAGGCCCAGCCCCCGCCCCTCGGCCCCCGACGCGCGCGCGGCCTCGCCGCGGAACGCGTACTCGAAGGCCCGCTTCTGCTCCTCGCGCGTCATCCCGATGCCGGTGTCGCTGATGACGACGAAGACATGCTGCGCCACGACGCTCGCGCGGATCCGGATCTGTCCCCCCGGGGGCGTGTACTTGACCGCGTTGTCGAGGACGTTTCGAAGGGCCCGCTGGACGGCCACCGGGTCCGCCGCCACGACGATCGACTCCTCGTCGGCGACGAACTCGATCCGCAGCTTCTCGCCGTGTGCGTCGTGGTACGACGACGCGAGCGTGGAGAGGAGCTTCACGAGATCCGTCCGCGGCGGCGGCGCCCGACGGGGCGGCGGCTCCGGAGACAGGGGCCGGACGACGCCGGCGAGGGCCTCCATCAGGCCGATCTCGTTCGAGAGGTTCGTCAGGTGCTCCGGACGGGGCAGCTCCCCGCGCCGCGTCCCCTCCGAGATGAGATCCGCGTAGACCCGGACGACGGAAAGGGGCGACTTGAGGTCGTGCAGCAGCTCCTGCCTCGCGTCGCGGACGGCCGGGGCCTTTTCGGCCGTCTCGGCCGGAGCGGCAGGGGCGACCGGCCCGCTCCCTCTCTCCGCCGGCGCCGGTGCACTCCGACGGCCGGCCACTTCGAGGACGAGGAGAAGCGCGGCCGGCCAGGCGACGCGCAGCGCCGTCGCGAGTGTCGCCGGGGCGCCCGCCGTCACGCCCGGAATCGCGAGCGCCGCGGCGCCGGCCGGCGCCGCCCCCGGCAGGCAGCGTCCGGCC
>Ga0335084_10006401_pt1 | contig 11712 bp, 8 predicted proteins | sample Lox_Sample_44_FD_206721 | JGI IMG/M metagenome (GOLD analysis project Ga0335084, IMG submission 206721) | Soil microbial communities from Loxahatchee National Wildlife Refuge, Florida, United States - Lox_Sample_4.4 | ecosystem: Environmental > Terrestrial > Soil > Wetlands | place: USA: Florida...
GAGTGCTCACGCCGTTCATCGGCGGCGATTTCGGCGATAAAGGGCAGATGGAGAGACAGCACGTTGTGTGCGGGCTCATTGCGATGAAAACGAAGCGTCCGGTCAAGCTCGAATTCACGCGAGAAGAGAATTTTCTTGGCGCCCATCATCGTTATCCCACAACCTGGTATATGAAGTACGGTGCAAAAAAGGATGGGACGCTGATAGCCATCCATATCAGGCTCCAAGCGGACGTGGGCGCCTACTACCACCAGGACTTCGCCTACAATTCCCTGGAGGTCCCGAAGGGAGTCTACCGGTGCCCGAACGTCAAACTGGAAGGCTACAACGTCTTCACCAACAAGCCCGAAGCGGGTCAGATGCGCTGCGTCGGGCACCCGGCTGCGATGTTTCCACAGGAGGTGCACATGGATCGCCTGGCGGAGAAGCTGGGAATGGACCCGCTCGCTTTTCGCCTCAAGAACTATGCCCGAAAAGAGGATGGAGACCAGGACAGAAAGATCCCATTCGCAAGCGTTGGACTTGAAGAGTGCGCGAGGAAGGGGGCTGAACGAATCGGATGGGAAGCCAACTGGAAAAAGCCCGGGTCCGATCCTGGCCCGGTCAAGAGAGGTTTGGGTGTGGCATTTCAATCGTGTCGCCACGGGTTGATCATGCCCCCTATGTCCGCGATCATCAAGCTCGATCCCGACGGCACGGTAGAGTTGATGAGCGGTCTCAACGACAGCGGTGGCTGGCAGAAGACGACCATGGCCATGATCGCTGCGGAAGAGATGGGCGTTCCTTATGATTCCGTAGAGGTGACGACAGGGGACACGGACGCGACGACGGACGCAGGGGGACCCGGCGCGAGCCGCGGCACGGCCAGCGTCGGCATTGCGGTTGTCGCTGCCGCGAAGGATGCCAAGAACCAACTGCTGGACGCGGCAGCCGACCAGCTAAAGAGGAAAAGGGAAGAACTGGAAATCAGGGACGGACAGATCTTTGTCAAGGGCGAAAACAAGCCGGTTTCCTACAGAGAGATTCTTTCCAGGACGACTAACCCGATCATCGGTCGCGGGTCAGGCAAGGTTCCCCAAAATGTTGCGATGCACACATTCGGAGCGCACTTCGCGGAGGTGGCAGTGAACACGCGAACGGGCAAAGTCGAAGTCCTCAGGCTGATTGCGGCCCATGATGTGGGGAGGGCGATCAACCGGCTGGGGTGCGAAAACCAGATCGAGGGCGGCGCGATTATGGGGATTGGTTACGGTATGCTGGAGAGGCAGGTCATGGATCGTCCGACAGGGATCTGCGTCAATCCTAATATGGTCGATTTCAAGATCCCTTCGATCCTCGACGTGCCTGTCGTAGAACCGATCATCGTCGAATCCGAAGACCCTTATGGGCCTTTTGGCGCGAAAGGCGTGGGCGAGCCTCCTTACGGCGTTCCGGCGCCGGCAATCGCCAATGCGATCTACAACGCGGTGGGCGTGCGATTTGATGAAATCCCGATCAACATTCAGTCGATTCTCGACAGGCTGGGAAAAGACCGAGGATAAACCTGACAGGTCATTCATTCAGACCCCCAGGAACACTTCCCTGCCTACCGGCAGACAGGCGAAGCCTTGTAGTGCGGGTTTTATTGGAATTGAATGGGTTATTGGCGACCTCACCAAGAGTGAGGTCCAGCAGCGGGGATGAACCATCGTGCTTGACACTCAGAAGGTTCCGCTACAAGGCTACTCCAGTGTCCCCGCCGAGTCTCTTTTTTTAGGTTTATTGCACCGTTGAGGTAAAGAGAAAGGAGCACCTGATGAGAGGGTTTGAATATTATAGAGTAACGACAGTGGCCCAGGCAATCTCACTTCTAAGCCGGCACGGCGAAAAAATGGCCGTCCTTGCAGGGGGTAGCGACATCCTGGGCTTGATGAAAGACCGCGTTGAAGGGCCAAAGCTTAGAATGCCGCAGTATCTTCTCGATATCACAGGAATCAAAGATCTGAACACCATCAGGGAGCTGAAGAACGGGTTGAAGATCGGCGCGACCTCGACCCTGAGCGACATCGCCGCCTCATCTCTTGCCGCCGGCAGATACTCCCTCCTTTCCCAGGCTGCCGGTCAGGTTGCAGTTCCTCAGATCCGTAATATGGGGACCCTGGGCGGAAACCTTTGCCAGAGGCCGCGATGCTGGTACTTCCGCGGCAGACTCTTCAAAGACTGCTTTCGGAAAGGAGGAGAAAACTGCTATGCTCCAGCCGGGGAGAATCAATATCACGCGGTTTTCGGTGGAGGGAACTGCTATATGGTTTGCCCCTCGGATATGGCAACGGCTCTTACGGCCCTCAACGCCAGGGTGGAGATAGCGACGCCGAAGGGAAACAGATTGATTCCCGTCGAGCAGTTCTATGTCCGGCCCGAGAAGAATATTCTGAGAGAAACGATCCTCGGTCCTGCAGAAATGGTTCTGGCGGTGGAGATTCCTCTTCCCGCTTCGGACTCCAAGGGGATTTACATCAAGTTAAAAGAACGTCAGGCGTTTGACTTCGCGGTTGCGAGCGTGGCCGCGATGGTCACGAGAAAAAAGGATATCGTCTCGGATGCCCGGATTGTTTTCGGTGGAATCGCACCTTTTCCGCTGCGCGCAACCGGAGCCGAAGTGGCCCTGAAAGGGAAGAATGTCAGAGATGTGATGAGTCGTGTCTGCCAAGCCGCTGCGGAGGGAGCCCAGCCACTGAGTAGCAATGGCTACAAGGTGAAAGCAACAAAGGGCCTGATGGAAGAAGCCCTTAGCTCTTTAGCCTGAGGACAGCTTCTGCAGATATCTTTTAATCGGATTTGAAGGTGAATCCTTAGCTACTTTTTGGAAAGCTCGCAGAGCTCGATGAGGACGCCATTTGAGGATTTGGGGTGAACAAAGGCGACTTTGGTGTTGTGAGCGCCCGGTCTGGGTTTCTGATCGATCAACGTCGCTCCTTTCTCAAGATAGGCTTTCACTTCTGCCTCCACGTCGTCGACCTCAAAACAGACGTGATGGATCCCCTGGCCTTTGGTTTCTAAGAACTTTGCGATCGGAGAATCCGGCTCAGCAGGCTGGACCAGCTCAATGTTGGACTCCCCGATTTTAAAAAATCCTACTCTCGTTTTTTGCGCAGTCACCACTTCAACCCCCGAAAGATTCAGACCCAGGACGTTCTGGTAGAATTTGGCCGCCTCTTCGATGTTGTTCACAGCAATCGCAATGTGGTTGATCTTCTTGAGCATGTTTAACTCCTTTAAGTTCGAAGTCCGATTGTTATAGTTTCGAAAGAGACTCTGGATGATAGGTTCGTAACCCGCGAAGAATGAGAACCTATCTTACTTATCCTCCCCCTCTAACGGGGGAGGATTATGGTAGGGGTGGACAATGTGGTCTCCCCCTCACCCCCTCCCTCTCCCACCAGGGGAGAGGGGGAGGATGGCCTATTTCGAAGTGTCGATGAGGAAAATTTAAATGGCCATATGTTTTGAACATTAAGAAATTAGAATTTTGAGTTTGTTTCGTGCTTCGAATTCAGAATGTTACGTTTTCTTTGATGTATTGAATGATATCCTCGGTGGAAGCGCCCGGCTGGAAGATCTCCCGGATCCCGGCCTTTTTTAGCTCTGGAATATCGTCAATCGGAATAATTCCTCCTCCGAAGACGAGGATATCTTCAACCCCTTTTTCTCGAAGAATTTGAACAACCCTCGGGAAGAGGCTGTTATGGGCGCCGGAAAGACTGGAGAGACCTACGACATCGACAGCTTCCTGGATGGCAGCGCTGGCAATCTGTTCCGGGGTCTGCCGTATTCCGGTATAGATCACTTCCATCCCGGCGTCCCTCAGGGCTCGCGCAATCACCTTCGCTCCCCGGTCGTGGCCGTCCAAACCCGGCTTCGCAATCAGCACTCTTATCGTTCGGGCCATAGGAACCTCCCTTGCGAATTCGGAGTGCAGAATGCGGATTGCGGAGTAATTCTTAAATGATAATTTATGATGTTAGAAAACTCGGCATTCCGAATTCCGCATTCCGAACTTGATTACCGTTCTCTATATTCTCCAAACACTTCCCTTAAGGTGTCTGAAATTTCTCCCAAAGAGGCATAAGCTCTGACCGCTTCCAAAATCGCAGAGACCAGATTCTCCGTCCCCTGCGCCGTTCTCTTTAAATGAGTCAAAGTCTCCTTCACCCGGGTATTGTCTCTTTCTTTCTTGACCCTGGCCAGTTTTTCCTTCTGGTATCGTTCTATCTCGGGCTTGATCCGAAGGATATTTCTTAGCGGTTCCTCCTCGATCTGAAACTGGTTCAATCCGACGATGATCCGTTTCTTGGCTTCGATCTCTTTCTGATATTGATAAGCGCTTTCTGCGATCTCTCCCTGAATGTAACCCGATTCAATTGCTTTTACGGCTCCCCCCATGGCTTCGATCTTCTCGATGTATTCTTTGGATCTTCTTTCTATCTCATCGGTAAGAGCCTCCACCGCATAGGAGCCTCCGAAGGGGTCGATCATATCGGCGACGCCGCTTTCGTAGGCGATGAGCTGCTGGGTCCTGAGTGCAATCCTCACCGAGTCCTCCGTGGGGAGGGCATACGCTTCGTCTCTGGAATTGGTGTGGAGGGACTGCGTTCCGCCTAACACAGCGGCTAAAGCCTGGAAAGCTACCCTCACCACATTGTTGTCGGGTTGCTGAGCAGTCAAGGAACAACCTGCCGTTTGAGTATGAAACCTCAGCATGCAGGACTCGTCCCTTTTTGCCTTAAATCGCTCCTTCATGATTTTTGCCCAGAGTTTTCGAGCCGCCCTGAATTTGGCTACTTCTTCAATGAAGGTGTTATGGCAGCAGAAGAAGAATGCCAGCCTGGAAGCAAACGAATCGACATCCAGGCCTGCTCGAATCGCTGCCTCGACATAAGCAATCCCGTCCGCCAGGGTAAAGGCCACCTCCTGAACAGCCGTGCAGCCGGCCTCACGCATGTGATAACCGCTGATGCTGATGGTATTCCATCGGGGCGCGCGATCTTTGCAGAATGCAAAAATATCGGTTACGACGCGCATCGATTCGAGAGGGGGATAGATGTAGGTTCCCCTGGCGGCGTATTCCTTCAAGATGTCGTTCTGGATTGTTCCCTGAAGGACTTCGCTTTTTATCCCTTGTTTTTCCGCCACGGCGAGATACATCGTCAAGAGGATGGCAGCCGTGGCATTGATCGTCATGGAGGTGGAGACCTTATCCAAAGGGATCCCCTCAAAAAGGATCTCCATATCTTTGAGGGTATCAATCGCTACGCCGACCTTTCCGACTTCACCTTCGGACAGCGAATGGTCGGAATCGTAGCCGATCTGGGTGGGGAGATCGAAGGCCACGCTCAAGCCCGTCTGCCCATGCTCCAGAAGGTATTTGTACCGTTTATTCGTTTCTTCAGGCGTGGCAAATCCGGCGTATTGACGCATGGTCCAGAGCCGGCCCCGGTACATGGTAGGCTGGACGCCCCTTGTGAATGGAAATTCTCCTGGAAATCCCATCTCATCGCAGTAATCCAAGTCAGCGACGTCCAGAGGCGTGTAGAGCCGTTTCAACTCGATCTGGGAGGTTGTCTTGAACGAAGGTTCTCGTTCAGGCGCCTTCGAAAGGGTTTTGTTAAGGGTCGTTTTTTCCCAGCGTTCGAATTCTTCCTTAATGTTCTTGGACATGATTACCTCACCTAGCAATTCGGAATTCCCCTCACCCCCACCCTCTCCCCCGCCGGGGAAAGGGGAAGGGTGAGGGGCCTGCAATCGTCTACAGCGGTATATTTCCGTGTTTGCGCCAGGGGTTTGTATCGACTTTGGTCTTCAATAGATCCAACGCTTGAATAATCTTGGAGCGGGTTTCTTCGGGTTCGATGATCTCATCCACATATCCTAACTCCGCAGCCTTGTAAGGGCTGGCAAATTTCTCGTGGTATTCGGCAACCCGCCGCTGGCGCATCTCCTTTGGATCTTTCGCCTCTTTGATTTCGTTTCTAAAAATGATATTTACCGCACCCTCTGCTCCCATCACCGCAACTTCGGCGGTGGGGTAGCAGTAATTAATATCTCCCCGGATATGCTTGCTCGACATCACATCATAGGCGCCGCCGTATCCCTTACGGGTAATGATGGTAATTTTTGGAACAGTCGCTTCACAGAATGCATAAAGGAGTTTGGATCCGTGCCGAATAATTCCTTTCCCCTCCATATCTATTCCGGGAAGAAAACCCGGGACATCTACAAAGGTCACTAAGGGGATGTTGAAACAGTCGCAGAAACGGACAAATCGGCCGGCTTTTACCGAGGAATCTGGGTCGAGGGCCCCTGCCAGCCAATTGGGCTGATTGGCGATAATTCCTGTAGGCATCCCGTTATAGCGGGCAAAGCCGACGATGATGTTCTTGGCCCAATCCTTCTGCACTTCAAGAAAATAGCCGTGATCCACCGTCGGGAGGATCACTTTCTTCATGTCATAGCCCTTTTTTGAATCCTCCGGCACAGCCGTCTTTAACGAGTCATCCATCCGGTCGGGGGCATCTTCACATTCGATGATGGGTGGCTTCTCCCGATTATTTTGAGGAAAGAACCTCAGCAGCTCCTTGATGAGACGGATGGTATCTTCGTCGTTTTCTCCGGCAAAATGGGCCACACCACTCTTCTCCATGTGAACCTTCGCCCCGCCGAGTAGTTCGGAGGTAATCGGCTTCCCATCCGGAGTCTCAGTCTTGCCCAGGGCTGCCCGGATGACGTCAGGGCCCGTGATATGCATGTAGCTTGTGTTTTTGGTCATTAAAATGAAATCGGTCATGGCGGGGGAATACACCGCCCCTCCTGCGCATGGGCCCATGATGGCGGAGATTTGTGGAATCACGCCCGAGGCCAGCGCATTTCTTAGAAAGATGTAAGCGTAACCTGCGAGGCTCTCAACGCCTTCCTGGATTCTTGCCCCTCCGGAATCGTTTAAACCGATTACCGGGGCTCCCGTTTTGATGGCGAGGTCCATCACTTTGCAGATCTTTTCGGCGAAGGCCATTCCCAGGGCTCCGCCGAATACGGTGAAATCCTGAGAAAACACGAAGACGAGACGGCCTTCAATCTTTCCGTAACCTGTAACGACGCCATCCCCAAAAAACTTCTTTCTTTCCATGCCAAAATCGGTGCAATGGTGGGTGACGAACCGATCCAATTCGGCGAAAGTCCCGGGATCAAAGAGGAGGTCGATGCGCTCCCGGGCAGTCAGCTTTCCGTCCTGGTGCTGTTTATCGATCTTTTCCCGCCCCCCGCCCAATAAGGTGTCTGCTCTTCTCTTTTCCAGTTCCTTGCGGATCGATTCGATGGACTTCATGAAGGATTCCCCCCCCTAAGGAATAAATTCGAAGCACGAAATCCGAAATTCGAAACAAGCTAAAATCAATAGAAAATCAAAGGTCGGAACGCTTGTTTTCATGAAACTCGGGAATTTGAATTTTGAGATTGTCTCGGGTTTCGATATTCGAATTTCGAGTTTAATGTTTCTTGAGTTCTTCGGCCATAATCTTTTCCGCTAAGGAGTAAGGATCGGTCCGTCGGTTCACCAGGTCATCGACGATCTTTTCCCATTCTCCCTCTCTCTCTATCTTGCCGACAAAATGGGCCATGACTTCGCTCTCAAGGATCTCCAAAAAGGTCGTCTTCTCCCTCTCTCTCCGTTTTCTTTCCGAGAGTTTGTTCTGCTCCATGGTTTGCTTATGACGGAGGATTCCATAGACCAATTCAGAAATTCCTTTCCCTGAGATGGCCTCGGTTTTAAAAATGAGGGGCTCCCAGCCATCCTCTCTCTTGCGGCCCATTTCCAGAGCCAACTTGAGATCTCGATCCACCTTATCCGTCCCATCGCGGTCACATTTGTTGATAACGAAAAGGTCTCCGATTTCTATGATTCCCGCCTTGATGGCCTGTATGTCATCTCCCAGCCCCGGGACGAGAACGACGATGGAGGTGTGGGCCGTATGGACAATCTCCACTTCATCCTGTCCTACGCCAACCGTTTCGACCAAGATGATATCCTTTCCCATTGCATCCATGACGTTAATGATGTCTTGAGTAGAACGAGTCAACCCGCCCAGGCATCCCCGGGTCGCAAGGGAGCGGATGAAGACCCCCTCGTCGGTGGCGTGGCGCTGCATCCGAATCCGATCCCCTAAAATCGCTCCTCCGGAAAAGGGACTGGTGGGATCGACAGCGACAATTCCAACGCTCTTTCCTTCTTTTCGAAAGATATCCACCATCTTATCCACGAGAGTGGACTTTCCGGACCCCGGGGGACCCGTGATCCCGATAATATAGGCTCTTCCGGTCTGAGGATAAAGTTCTTTCAGGGATTCGAGAGCGGCCGGGATGCGGTCGTCAATATCCCTCATCAGCCTGGAAGCAGCCCGAATATCCCCATCCAAAATGCGTTTCGCTATCGTCATGGTGTCAACAACGTATCAGAATTATCGAGAAGAGGCAAGCGTTATCGTGTCTTCGTCTCCGTATCGCGTGGCCGTGATCCTTTCCGGACATGCCTGCGTGCCGAAACGCCGCACTCTGGCGTGCAGGCACGGATAACCGATGTCGGCCAGTCATTGATTTACAGGGCTCTTCCTGGAATTCCGATGTGACGGGCGATGACAATCCGTTGGACCTCTGAAGTTCCCTCGCCGATGTCGAGGAGTTTCTGGTTCCGATAATGCCGCTCAACGGCGTACTCTTTCATCAGACCGTATCCTCCATGGAGCTGGACGGCCTGGTTAGCCACGCGATGATACATCTCGGAACAGAACATTTTTGCCATCGCCGATTCCTTGGAGAAGGGCCGATGTTGCTCGCACAGCCAGCATGCTTTATAGAGCAGCAGTCTTGCCAATTCAATCTCTGTGGCCATGTCTGCCAACTTAAAGGCATTGACCTGGAAGGAGCCGATGGGCCTTCCGAATTGCTCCCGCTCGCCGGCATACTTGAGCGCCAGTTCAAACGCGCCCTGGGCGCCGCCCAATCCCATCGCGGCAATGCTCAGCCTTCCGCCGTCAAGCGTCGCAAGCATCTGATGAAAGCCGTCTCCGCGCCGGCCGAGAAGGTTCTCCTTGGGGGCCCTGCAGTCGGTAAAATAGAGCTCTCCGGTATTGGAGGACCTCCAGACCATCTTTCCGTGCATGGTTTTCGTCGTGAAGCCTGGCGTTCCGTTCGGAACCAGAATGCAGGAAAGTTCAGTCTTTTCATCCTCTCTTTTGCCCGTGACGGCCTGAACGACACAGACCTTGCTGATGTCGGTCGTGGAATTCGTAATGAAGATTTTCGAACCGTTGATAACCCAGGTGTCTCCTTCCAGAACTGCATTGGTCCTGGAAGCGCCGGCATCCGAGCCAGCATTGGGTTCTGTCAGGCCGAAGGAGGAAAGGGTTTTTCCCGCACAGAGGTCGGGAAGCCACTCTTTCTTCTGCGCTTCGTTTCCGTAATAATAGATGGGTGAAATTCCCAGGGAGTTTCCGGCGGCAAGGGTGGCGGCTTGAGATCCGTCGATCCGCGCAATCTCTTCTACGGCAACGATGTAGGAGACATAACCCACATTGCTTCCCCCGTACCCTTCAGGGACGAAGGGACCAAAGAGACCAAGGTCTCCCATCCGCTTGGTCAACAGATAAGAGAACTCTTCTCTGTCGTCGAGAGCCTGAGCGACGGGGGCAATTTCCTTTTCAGCAAAGCTTCGGACCATCTTCCGGAGCATTTGCTGCTCATCGGTCAAATCGAAGTCGAGGGCCATGGTTACCTCCCTAAGCTAATCAATAGACACGGAGACGCGGAGATGTCGAGAATTTCTCACACCTTCTGCCTCACCGTGTCTCCGAGTCTCCGTGTCGCGTTTCTATGTTTCGTAGGGTACCCAATAATAATCGAGCACCGTGTTGCTGGGGGTTTTTGTCCTGAATTCAGCCTTGACTTTCATTCCGATGTAAGGCTTTCCGTACAGCAAATAACTTTTGGGAATGGTTGCCAAGCCCGGGATCTCCACATCGACCTGCCAGTACGGGGTGGAAAGCTCGATACCTGTCCCGGCATAGACGACCTCCGTGAAAGTGTAGATCTTCCCGATCACCGGGTTGGCTAAAGGTTTCCAGGTCATTTCGGTATGGCAATCCGGGCAATGGGCCCGGGGGGGAATCCAGAGGCGTTTTTCCGGACAGTCCTTGTTTGGGCAGAGGGTGGCTCGCAATTCTCCTTTCTTGAGTCCTTCAAAAAAGGGAGAGAGCATGCCATAAGTATGGACATGGGTAAGCGATCGAGGCCATTCGATCACGGTGCCGGGTTGTTTTTGACGTATCTTAGTGACCTTCCCGATAAATTTGGTTTCCTTTCTTTTCTTTGCCTGGACTTTCCTCTTCGGTTGTCCTTTCTTCTTTGCGGTGGCCTTTCTTGTTAGCTGCCTTTTCTTATTTACCATGAGAACTATCCTCCTCTTTGGTAGGATACGCATCGATGCGTTCCCTTCAGCGTTTGCTACCTTTATCCTGTTCACACATCCCCCTTCATCCCCTCAACCTAATGCTCCCTCCACTCTTCCCCTTTTAAATTAAGAGGGGGAAGGGGGAGTTATAAGGGGCGGAACAGGGTTTACCAGCTCTTTCGAAGAATGCCAACGGTTACATGGGAACCCACCCCAGCATGAGAGACCCACAGGGCTTGTCGGCCATTCTCAGGGATCTGCAGGCTCTGCCAATCCTTCGGTTTCTCTTTTCCCCACTTCTTCCAGATCTTGGGATTGCCATGAAATTTGTCGTACTTTTGCTGTAACTGCCACAGACACTCGGCAGCCTGGAAGATGCCCGTTGCTCCTACAGCGTGCATCGTCCCGATCAGGCCACCCGACAGGTTGGAAGGGCATTTTCCAGGTTTACCCGTGCTGGGATTGATGTAGTAAGCGTCTCCGGACTCGATATAATCCTGCTCCTGACCATAGGGCCTGAGCCCGATATCCCCGTAGGTCTGTAGATCACTGATGGTGAATGCATCATGAAGCTCCACAAGATCCAAGTCCTCGATGGGATTTTGAATTCCTGCCATACGATAGACCAGCCATGCCGCAAATCGGGACGCTAAGAAACTTTCAAATCCCGGATATCGAGCCCCTTCTTTCCCATAGAGGTCTTTGTACATCCCCGGAGTTTCATGCGGAAGCAAGGGGACTTCCATATGGCGACGATCGGCCACCCGTAAGGTATGACTGCCACCACAGATAAATAGTTCACAGGGATGGTCGGTTAATTTATAGGCTGTTTCTTCATCGCAGACCAGAACGGCTGCCGACCCCACACTCATGGCACAACATTCGAGGAACCGGAGAGGGTAGGCGGACATCGGACTGGCCAGAACTTCCTCTACCGTGTATTTTCCCGGCTGTTGCGCATAGGGAGAAGAACAGGCGTAGAGATGGTTCTTGACTGCAATCTTTGCCCGGGTGACTTCGGATACCTTAAACGTCTCGGCAAAACGGTTTGCCATTGGAGCGTAATAGGAAGAGTAGATTCGACCGAGACGAGTTTCAAAATCTTTACACGCCGCCGTGGAGATATAGAAGTTGCCGGTCCGGGTGTCCACTTCGTCCATTCGCTCCCAGCCTGCGGCGAGTGCAACATTGGCATAACCCGAAGCCACGGCCATGGCCGCAGCAAGGACGGCCGA
>Ga0335084_10006402_pt1 | contig 11711 bp, 13 predicted proteins | sample Lox_Sample_44_FD_206721 | JGI IMG/M metagenome (GOLD analysis project Ga0335084, IMG submission 206721) | Soil microbial communities from Loxahatchee National Wildlife Refuge, Florida, United States - Lox_Sample_4.4 | ecosystem: Environmental > Terrestrial > Soil > Wetlands | place: USA...
AAAATATCCGAATCTAGTGCCACGAAGGCTTGGGGTCAGAAGACCCGTCTTTGTGGCTTTTTTATTTATTCGAACCGGAACCACGGAGGTTTCTCGTCTTGCTGAAGCGAGACCTTTCGTGGTTTTTTTATTTTCTCCTCCTGCAAGGGGGTTAAAGATTTGCCCATGGACACTCTGCTTGAAGGGCGGTGGTCGTGGCAGAGGATAATTGAATAATGAGCGGAGGAAATGCCGATGGAACAGGCCGTATGTAAACGGGTGGCGACGGTTAAGTTCTGGGATGGCTATGCCAGATGGTACAAACTCTGGATGGAGCATACCCGGTATCATCAGAGGATTGTCGAGGTTCTCCGGGCCATGACTAAACCAGGTTGGAAGGTTCTGGATATTGGCGCCGGAAACGGCATCCTTTCCATCCCGCTTCATATCAGGGGCTGTAATGTGACCGCCCTCGAACCCTCAATCGGCATGAGAAACCTACTCTATGAGGAGGCATTCAAGGGGAGAATTGATGAAATAGCTGTTGATGAGCGGATATGGGAAGAGGTCCCCTGTTTCGAGTATCTGGATTACGACCTCATCCTGGCATGTAACACTCTTCACCTGACACAGATCGGTTTTGACGAGGCGATGGCAAAGATGTTCAGAATGAGACCGGCAAATGTGCTTCTAGTTTCCGAGGTCGGGCCGCCGACCATCCGCGTGAAATGGCATCACGAAAATTACAGCGCGGTCTTTATGAAATCGTATGAAGTTGATTCTTCTTATGCCTACCATCATTTTAACGAAATGGTGAAACACTGGGCCTTTAAGAAAGGACGATCCCTTCAAGCCGATGAAATTCTCGCTCTAAAAGACAGGATTGCCCTCCAGGGTGGCCATCTCTGGATGAAGGATACAGCCCAGGTGATGATGTGTTGGTGGAAGAGAGATGGGTGAAAGTGAAACGGATTGTTTATTCTGGACCTCGATCATCCGGATAAAGGTATGGGAATGCAGTGCAGGATCTGTGCTGAAAATGATTGATGGAATGAGGTTCTCAGAGGTGGAAAAGCGCAACATCGCAGAAAGGAGGAAACAGCGGGACAATTAAAGGAATAACAGGTTGTTATTTGGGGACGGGGCGTGACCGTCCGCTCAGACAAGATTCACACCCCGCCCGCTGGGAAGCATCCCAAACGTGCAATGCCCCCTGAGAATCATCTTAGCACAAGAAAGGGGGCGAGAAAAGATCTGAGAGGAGGGTTCTACGATGATTCTGATTTCCAGTTTGACAGAGAAGCGAAAAAAGGAAAGAGCTTGGACGTGTGTGGTGTGGGGAGTTTTGATGTGCTTTCTGATTTGTATCTTCCCGATATTCAACGTATCAACAGGAATGGCAGAGGAGGAAGAGAAGAGAGAAGAAGCGAAAGAAGAAAAGAAAGAAGAAAAGAAAGAAGAAAAAACGGTATTGGAGGAAATCACCGTCACAGAAACCCCTTACAATACTCCAGCGACTCCGATTGGCACGCGTTACGGCACCCAGTACAATGTGGTGACCGAAGAACAGATCAAAGAACAGAATTCCTATGATTTCGAGTCCGCCCTGCGCAATGTGCCGGGGGTTATGTTTCAGCAGAAGAACCTTATCGGCGAGCAAACCAGCCACAGTCTTTACATTCGCGGCCGTGGCTCCAGCCACCCGAGCGCCGATTTCGCCACTGAGTTTGACGGAGCTCCCCGCTATGGAGCATTATTTGGCCAGGTATTGGGTGACAGCATCGCCATCTCCACCATCGGCGGGATAGAGATCTACAAAAGCCCTCAGCCATCTCAATTCGGGAGTGGTTATGCGTTGGTCAATGTCTTGCCCAAATATCTGACAAAAGAGGGGCAGGAGATTGTGCTCAATTTCAGCGGGGGAAGTTACTACACGTTCAACGAGAGTCTTTCCGGTGGTATCAAGAAGGGACCGTTTGACGCCTACGCATCCCAGAGCTGGGTTGACACAGACGGTAATCGCCCCAATTCCGCGGCCCACCAGCAAAACTACTATGCCAATATCGGTTATCAATTCAACAAAGAATGGAACCTCAGGTTTTTGGCCAACTATGTGAAAAGTAAGACCGAGGCTCCTATGCCTGTCACCCAACCCACTCCAACGAACGGTGTGAGCTTCGGCCCCGGAGCAGCAGAACAATACGATACCGAAACCTTTTTCACCACATTAACATTTAACAATCAATACGAGCATGCCAGCGGTTATCTCAAAGCCTATTGGAATGATACCACGTTTAAATTGCTGCAGGAATTGCAATCAAACGGCCAACGTTACGGCAACGGCACCGGTGGACTCTGGTCTCAGCAGGACATTTCGCTTTACGGAATCCGGGGCAAAGAAAAACTTCATTTCTGGCCAGGGGGAGAGGTTTTGGTCGGAGCGGACCTGGATATAACCGACCTACAAAATACCGAGCAGACATTCAGCGGACTTGCGGTCCCAGGAATCAACGGCGGTCTGGCAAAAAGAGTCTGGGATTTTCCAACTTCCACACTCTTCTCTCCATATGTGTCCATGAGTCAGACGGTCAGCCGATCTGAAGGGTTCGGCTTTATCCCCGAAGGCTTCCACATCATCCCCTCAGGAGGCTTCCGTTATTTTGTAAACAGCCTGTTCAAGGATGAACCATCATATCAGGCTGGTCTGGTGACAGGCTACAAAAATACTGACCTCCATCTCAACTACTCCCGGGGTGTCATCTATCCCACCCCGATAGTGGTCATGAACCTGGTACAAACCAATGTACCGGTAGCCAATGCAAGTCAGGCTTGGGAAAGGATAAAGCCCGAAGTGGTGGACCACTATGAATTAGGCCTAACCCATACCTTTCCGAAAATAGCCACTTTGGGAGCAACGGTTTTTTACGACAAAGGAAAAGACCGTTTCCAAGCATATTTTTTTGGACCCATCCCAACCCTATGGAACGACCCTATCGGCAAATATAGGATTCGCGGACTGGAACTCACAGGCACAGCAACCCCCATGAAGAACCTTGAACTCTTCGCCGGGGCCACCTGGTTGAGGGCCAATGCAACTGGCAATAACGGCGTTGAAGTTGACCATCTGCCTTATACACCGGGTTTTCAGCTTCAGGCCGGTGCCACCTATAAATTTCTGAATCATTTCAAGTTCTACATGGATATGCAATACCTCAGAGATCTGTATCAAGGCACTAACAATCGTCCTGGGACTTTAAATTTCACTGAGCTTACCAGCATAGACAAGCTGGATGACATCATAGTGGCCAACGCCCGGTTGAGCTATGGTTTTGATTACATGCCGTTGCGACTGAGGGATTCAGAAATCTTTGTAGCGGTAAACAATATTTTTAATCAGCATTATGAATACGCCAAGGGCTACCCCTTGCCTGGAACAACAGTTTTTGGAGGATTCACCATAAGATTTATGTAAGGTCGTGATGAGCGCGGGCTATCCGCAACGATCTCGATACCCATGGCGCATGTTGGGTTGAGGTCGGCATTCAGGAGAAGCACCGCGCTTTTCTTAGGAGGTTTGGTGAATGTGGACAAAAGCTAAGTTATTTTTGACGATTGCCTCGATCGTTCTGCTGGTGGGTTCTTCGGCCAATTCGAACACGTCCAAAGAAGAAAACGCGAAAACTGCTCGTAGCATTGTGGCATCGGACACTCTCTTGTCTGGAATGATTGCCTCGCTTCTGCCTCCGAATCGTTATTCCGTCGAGGCGATTCTTCCCCCGGGGCAGTGTCCCGGCCACTATGACGTGAAACTGTCGGACATCGAGAAGATGAAAAAGGCCGATCTGACTGTTTCATTCAGGGGGATGCCTTTCATGGGCAAAACCGGTCTAGGCGGTGTAGCGCAACTTCTTGTGGATGCGGGAGGCCGCAATTGGATGGCTCCAGATTCATATACCTATGGTTTGGGTATTCTTGCCACTGAACTTTCAAAACGTTTCCCGGAGGATAAAGATGAAATCATGATCCGAAAGGAGAACACTGTCCGCGATGTGAAAGCAGGGGCAAAATCGCTCATTGAAAAGATCAAGCGGATGGGACTCTTCGGAAAGCCGATTATAGCCACCTCCCTGCAGAAAGAGCCGCTCGAGTGGATGGGTTTCCGTGTTGTAAGGGAATACGGCAGACCGGAGGCAATGTCCACCAGGGAAATCGTGCGCCTTTCGAAAATCGGAAGGGATCAACATGCAATAGCTGTTGTGGACAATCTTCAATCCGGGCCCGATGCCGGAAAAGGAATCGCCGAAGCGCTGGGAGTACCGCACGTTGTCCTTACTAATTTTCCATCGGAAAAAGGGTATCTTTCCACACTCGGAGAGAATATTGACGCCGTTATGGCGGCCATGATGCGAAAATGAGACTGAGTAACTTTAGATAACCCATTATGAACAAGAACGTTATAGAACTTAAAGGTATAACGGTCCGGAAAGCGAGGAGTTTGCTGCTGGATGGAATCAGTCTCGGCGTTTCGCGAAACGAGTTTATCGGGATCATTGGTCCTAACGGCGCCGGCAAGACTACGCTCCTTAATGTGATTGCCGGATTTGAAAGATTCGAGGGAACGCTTAGTCTTTTCGGACGACGAGAGGCGTGGACGCGCTCCCGTGAAACACGGCTTCGTGTCGGTTACGTTCCGCAATTATTCCAAATCGATCCGGCGTTTCCGATTTTGGCATTGGAGGCCGTGATGACAGGCGCCATCGGCCGGCTCGGACTGTTCCGCTCGGTCGGTAGGCCTGAGAGAGAAAAAGCGATGCGGTTGATGGAAATGATGCGGGTGGCTCATCTTGCGGACAGACCCATGGGGCAGCTTTCTGGCGGAGAGCGGCAGAAAGTGTCACTGGCACGTGCTATTCTTCAAGAACCGGATATCCTGCTTATGGATGAACCGACTGCAAATCTGGACATCGCTATCCAGAAAGAAGTTCTGAATCTTATTGATGAAATTCACAAACAGGAAATTCTCACGCTTCTTCTGGTCACACACGATTTCAATATGCTTCCCGCTGGGATGCGGCGCGCCGTACTGCTAAATCGTGGCAGGAAAGTTTTTGATGGAAATATCAACACGGCATTGTCGGGTGAGACACTGAGCAGGTTGTTCGAGTACCCGCTTGAGACTTTTGAGCGTAACGGGAGGAGATTCGTTTCCTATGGCTGAACATGTGATCAATGCGCTCTCATACCTCCCTATCCAGCGAGCTGTCATTGCCTGTGTATTGTGCGGTGCAAGCTGTTCGCTGCTGTCTGTGTTTGTAGTGCTGATGAAAATGCCTTTGATAGGGGTCTCCATGTCCCACGCGGCTTTTGCGGGTGCTGTGCTGGGGTTGCTCCTTAACTTCGACCCGTTTCTAAGTGGATTGGTCTTGTGTCTACTGGTGGTAGGAGTGCTCGGCCCGTTTTCAGATCGCACGGACATGGCCCCCGAGAACGTGCTCGGCATTATGTTCTCCTTTCTGATGGGAGTTGCATTTCTAGGTATGGGAATCCTCACGAGGACAAAAGCCGGTGCCCTCAACCTGATGTGGGGAAGCCTGCTGTCGCTGTCGAGATTGGACATCATAATCCTGGCGCTTATTACGTCGGTCCTTGTTCTTTTCATATTCTTGTTCTTCAAAGAGATTCGCTCGGTGCTGTTTAACAGACGGCTTGCCGCATCAAGCGGCGTGCCGGAGCGGCTGATATATTATGCGCTTCTGTTTCTAACCGGGGCCGTGGTGTCATCCAACCTTGCGACAGTGGGCGGTCTACTTATCTTCGCTTTGCTCGTTCAACCCGGAGCTACAGCCCTTCAGTTGACCTACAATTTGAAACACTTTTTTCTCATTTCTGCGGCTTCGGGGATCGGGGCCTGCGTTTCCGGCCTCATCGTATCTTATCTTTTTGATCTTCCTTCTGGTGCGTCGGTGGTTCTAATGGCGACAAGCATCTTTGCCGCCGCATACATTTTGTCACCCAAACGCCGCTCGGCAAAACTCAAGAAAAGGAACATATAATATGAAAATGACATCGGATGAAATCTATCGAACACGAAAACAGTTCTTTAATGACCATGCCGAAAAATGGCTTGATATGTGGTACAGAGATCCCGCAACCGGGCAGTATGATAAGCACGAAAAAGACTTTGAGCGCCTGTTTTCGCTCCTGCCGCTGAAGCCGGGAGACCACGTACTGGACACTGGATGCGGAACCGGCGTGCTGGTTCCGTTCATCCTCGAACGCATCACAAAAACCGGAATTCTCTATGAACTGGACTTCGCGGAGAAGATGATAGAGGTCAATCGGAGCCTACACACCCGGGACAACATTCGATTCATTGTCGCAGACGCGGAGAACGCACCATTGGATGATGTCTCCTGTGATGTGATTATCTGTTTCTCATGCTTCCCGCATTTTCACGTTAAGGAAAGAGCCCTGACGATGCTTTCACGCATTTTGAAACCGCGCGGGACTTTTGTAGTGTCACACTTCAACTCGTCGGAAGAGATAAAAAAACATCATGGTTCATGTCATGCCGTCATGCATGACCATTTGCCTGATGAAACGGCTATGCGCACATTGTTTCAAAAAGTAGATTTGAATATAGAGGTTTTTACTGATGAACCAGGTTTCTATTGTATCATTGCAAGAAAATAGTCTCCTTGGGATGCTACTATGTTATTTGCGGTCCGTGATCCGCCTTACCTGGAGATATTCCGCCCTTCCGCCTTTATTCATTTGTGCCAATACCTGGATTACGATTCACGTAGACTGCTCCAGGCCGTTCACCCGTATTGCAGGCCTCGCCATCACTATTTCTGGGTCGTCTTTCATAATCTGGTTTGAGACCAACATACCGGAGGAAGAAAACAAAATGGATCACCAATGCCGTATCTCTTGAAGGAGGAAAATTGAATGTTTGCAGGAAAAACGATCTGGGAGATAGTTCAGATCGGCGGCTTCACGATGTATATTTTATTATTTTGTTCCGTCTTATCCATCGCAATCTTTTTAGAAAGGATCATTTACTACAGAAAACGATCCAAGACTAAACGGGCTGAATTCATGACAAGAACCGCAGGCGTATTAAGAACGGGTGATATCGAGAAAGCGATGGAGATCTGTAAAGAAACGCTCACCCCATTTTCCAGGGTAGTCTATTGCGGCTTACAGCACTATGGGCATCGGGAAAGAGTGATATCCAGCGCAATGGAAAGAGAGATCGGTTCCGAAACTGCGAAATTGGAGCGCTCTATAGGCATTGTGGGAACCATTGGAAACACGGCCGTCTATATCGGGCTCTTTGGAACGGTTCTGGGGATCATCCGGGCCTTTCATGACATTGCCGCAGCGGGAGCCGGCGGAATGAGCATTGTCATCGGGGGAGTCGCCGAAGCATTGGTTTGCACAGCAGCAGGGCTTTTTGTAGCTATCCCCGCAGTGATCGCATTCAACTATTTCACCAGAAAGGTGGAGCACTTTATCAACGATATGGAATCGTGCGCTTCCGAATTGGTTGACCTGATCGGCGAGGAATAGAATAACATGAAGAGGAGAATGGGAAAATCCGCGTTAATGGCAGAGATCAATATCACCCCCTTTACGGATGTCGTCTTAGTTCTTTTGATCATCTTCATGATTGCCACACCTTTCATCTACCAGTCGAGCGTGAAGGTTGAACTGCCGCAGGGGTCGTCGTCCGGGGAAACATCCAAGGATATCATCGTTACCATTGACGCTCAGGGTGAAGTCTTCCTTGACAACAGAAGAATCGACTTGGATGCATTGAAGTACAAAATGACGGAGGTAGTAAAAAGTAAAGCCGACTCCATGGTGATTGTCAACGGGGATAAGAACGTCAAGTATGATTCAGTGATAAAGGTGATGGATGTATTAACACGATCAGGTGTGAAGAATCCTGGTTTGGGAATAGAGTTAAAGAGATGAAAAGGTTACAAATGGTCAGTGACCCCCGCCCCGCCCTTGCAGATTTCCCTCAATCTGATAAGAGGCGATTACTGAAGACAGGGATCCTCTCGCTTTTTCTCCACATTGTCTTTATTGTCTCCCTGATTCTTAACCTGAACACGGGAATCACAAAAGGCGATTCTGTCCGTTATCGAGTAACCATAAAGCCTTTTTCCTCTCAGAACATCCTAAGCCCCTGTCCCCCCGAAGAGTTACTGATTCCTCCGCATGCTCCTACGAAAACCCAGGTTCAAAAAGAAGGAAAAAAACTTGAAGAAAAGATAAAACGGGAAGAACCTCTTGAAGAACCAAAGCTGGCCCGTCAATATCATGAGGATGAAGAAGCCATAACAAAGCCACTCCCATTACCGATGGCCTCAAAATCGTCTTTGAACCTGGACTCCGACTCAGAAAAGGATGAAGACCCCGCGGTTCCTTCAGTCCGCTCCCCCGGGGAAAATGATAAGAATATCTCTGCGGAATCATCTGCAGGGGAAGGATCAGAAGCAGGAATTGGAGGTTCCGGCTCTGGCGGCTCTGGGGAGGGACAAGGGACGGGACAGGATGGGTCTCGATGGGGAGGTCCGGGAGAAGGGAAGGGCCGGGGGAGTTCCGGTTGGGCTGGTTCAGGAAAAGAACGCGGGTCAGGCTGGGGGGTTCCCGGCGGGAGAGGTTCTGGAAAAGGAACAGGGACGGGAAGTGGTTCTGGCGTGGCTTCCGCGGAATATGACAAGAATCCAAAACCTGTGTATCCTCTTGAAGCTGTGCAGAAGGGACATCAAGGAAGGGTCATACTGGCGGTGGAGATTCTTCCGAATGGCCGAGTCGGGGAGGTCCAGGTGGATAAGTCTTCCGGCTACGAGACACTCGATCACTGCGCCGTGGAAACGGTGAAAAAATGGAAATTCATTCCTGCCAAAAAGGAAGGGGTGCCCATCCTTTGCTGGGTAAACATTCCCTTCAGATTTCAGCTCCTGTACTCGAAGGACTGAAAAATAAATGCAATGAGAAGGAAGTTTCGGTCATTGGCACCCAACCGGTAAGGCAAATAGAGGAGCCTGCAATCAAGATAAGGCTTCCTGATTCAAGAACAGCAGAATCGATGGAAGAAATCTCACGAACGATAACCATTACAAAGAATGGTGAACTCTATTTTATGGACAAGAGGGTTGACCTAAAGAATCTGCGGGTAGCCATTCAGGACAGTCTTCCTGACAGGGAGAAAGGGTTTTTGCGAATCAAAGCAGATAAAGAATTAGATGTGGGATTATTGGTGAGCGTGATCGACGAAGTGAGACTATCAGATGTTAAAACCTTCAGTATCGTGACGGAGAGGGGGTGAAAACAGAAAAGGTTTCAGATTGCCCTCATCGATAATTCCATGCGTGAGGGAAAGAAGTGGTTAAAGATCCGGAGAGTCTAAAAACTAATCACTTTCATGACAGGGTGGCAGATGAGGTAAGGAACAGACGGGCAGTTGATCATCTTAGCCGGCGCATCAGGATTTATCGGCGGTTGTTTTTTCTCGAAACTGAACAGCCATGGCATCTCTGACGTCGTTGTGGTTGATCACCCTGACAGGTCAGACTCTATTTCTTTTTAACAATGGCTGCCTTAATGCATATGCGCTTTATCAGATGGTTCAGTTGCGTCTTCAGACAACTTCACTTGAAAACCCACTTTCTTTCCGTTGGCCACAACAGTAACCGAATAGGAACCTGCTGGCATTACTACGTTGTTACCGTAGTGTGTTGATTCCAAGCCTTTTCCAATCACTTGCATAATAACTACGGGAACATTTACTGAATTTCCGCTTGGCCTTCCTTTAGCGTCCAGCTGTTGAAAGTTCATACTCACCTTAGCTGTGGTTATTGCTTTGGCTGTCTTGGCGTCGAAAATGTGTACAACAAGATGACGATTGGGACGTATCTTTGCCTCAAGTGATAGGGGTTCAGCGCCGCTAATGATCAACATCCCTTCCTGCACTTTCTGGGTCGTCACCTCATCTGCCGTGAAGAATGGTTCTGCCGGTAATATATTTAATTCGATTCGCATACCGCCCACGGTAGCTGTCTTTACAACATTCCCGGCGTCAACAGAAACTGTAAGAGCAATCGCCAGAACAAGTGCTGTTTGAAACATAATTGATGATTTAGACATAATGTTCCCTCCCTATAACGTCTATAATTATCTTATGAAAGGATGGTTTTCGATAAAAGAAGAAAACCAGCTAATCATTTCCAATACAAATCTGCACTTTTCAGCCTATTCTGTCAAAGCTCGACCCCAAGGAAGAAGTCGAAATCTCCCTTGACAGTGTCTGTCTGGTCAAGTTTCGATTTTCACATTTTGTAGCAATATCCAAGGTCTTCATGTTTCTTCCGTTCTGAATCAGGGAGCGGTCTTCTCAACCGCCCCCTGAACCTGAACTTAATACACTACCGGTTCCATACCAAGGCATAGGGGTCGCCTCCCACAATCTCATCGGCAAGGCGAGCCTTACCAGAGAATTTCTTCAATTCAACGATATAGCCAAGCAACTGTTCTCTGGACAACCGGGCCAGTCCCCGGGACGCCTTCACTCTCGCAATCCAGAACATTGGATCGCTTGCCCCCCCTGGTGGCGCAATATCCTCGGCTTTCACGCCGGTGTCACTGTACACCTTATTCCAATCGAAGCCGAAAACAATCCCTTCGCAGGTATCAGCCTTTCTATTCACCCGCATGGCAATGGTCATCGGCTGGACCTTGTCCTTTTCGTAGTTAGCTAAGTTGGCCGGCGCGATAGACATGGCGTAGCCTGAATTCTTTCCGGCGGTGGTGTTGAACATGACCTGCAGGGCGTCCGCGGGGCATATGGCCGGGGCCGTAACAAAGAGGTACTGTTCTCCAGGTGCCAAGGCCATTTTGTCCCGGCAATATTCCGCAACCACATAGCCGGCGTTTACCCCCGGGCAGAAATGATCATGAAAGGTGGCTGCTAGGAGCAGCGGCCAAGGGGGTCTGGTCTCCCAGGTCAAACTAATACTGACGACGGAAAAGATATTTTGACCGATGAGACCGGCTGCGGCTGTCTTCCAGCCCTCCGGAGTTAAGATTCTTTCGGGCGAGGCGTCTACCACCTGCTGAGCGAAGCCCTGGCCGGTCCATTTCAAAAAGATCAACTTCCTTGTGTCCTTCCGAAAAATCGAACACCAGAGGGGGTCGTTTACCGATTTGTGAACCGCAAGCAATGAGCGAGTACCAACGGAGCACCCGGTTGTCTCCTTGGCAATGTCAAGAAAAGCCTCGCTGGTCTGTGACCCGATCTGTCCATACCCCGCATTGGTAAGGACCAATAAGTTCTCGTCGCCTTTTTGCAGCCCGATTTCAGAGAGCGCCCTCCCCACAGCTTCCCGAGCCATGGTCATCTCCGGAGAGTATGTCGGTCTGCGGTCAGCGGCCCAAGCAGCGCAAACACCAAGAATTAAGATGAAACAGAGTCCATATACAAAATATCTTTTTTTCCCCATTGTAAGCCTCCTCACCCAGTATTTTTGTAGCCCTCCTTTCTTCGGAAAGGATTCTTCCATAGAGTCCATTTCGAGTCTGTCAGCCGGAGTGGAACGGCTTCATGCCGGGATTCCGAATGACGATTTTGTTGCTGACCAGATGCCGTTCTCTTAGTATCTTTTCTCAGAAGCGTCAAAACACGGAATGCAGAGGACCTTGTCATGGAAACGGCGAGT
>Ga0335084_10006403_pt1 | contig 11711 bp, 12 predicted proteins | sample Lox_Sample_44_FD_206721 | JGI IMG/M metagenome (GOLD analysis project Ga0335084, IMG submission 206721) | Soil microbial communities from Loxahatchee National Wildlife Refuge, Florida, United States - Lox_Sample_4.4 | ecosystem: Environmental > Terrestrial > Soil > Wetlands | place: USA...
CTTCGGCCTGATCAGAAAGAATGTCGCCGAACATGTTTTCGGTCAGTACGACGTCGAAGTCCGTGGGCCGCTGCACCAGCAGCATCGCAGCAGAATCGACGTACTGATGTCCAAGCTTCACATCCGGATAGTCTTTGCCGATACGTGTGACGACGTCACGCCAGAGGCGCGAGCATTCGAGCACGTTCGCTTTATCCACTGACAAAACTTTTCTCTTGCGCTTCGTCGCGAGTTCGAACGCCACGCGCGCAATCCGTTCGACTTCGTGCTCGGCGTACCGCATAGTGTTGACCGCGACACGGGAACCCGGATCTCCATCAATCGAGCGTGGCTGGCCGAAGTAGGCGCCTCCAAGTAGCTCGCGGACGATCAGTATGTCGGTCCCACGGACCAGCTCGGCCCGTAATGGCGAGGAGTCTTCGAGCGCGGGGAAGAAAACTGCTGGCCGCAGATTGGCGTAGGCACCGAGCTCCCGACGGATGCGGAGAAGACCCGCTTCCGGGCGAAGATGTCCGGGTTTCTTGTCAAATGCAGGACTGCCAACGGCTCCCAGAAGAACTGCGGAAGACGACAGGCAAGCCTGGAGCGTTTCGGGTGGCAAGGGGTCGTTGCTAGCGGAGAGTGCGGCTCCGCCAATCAACTTTTGCTGCAGGCTAAGTTGATGGCCAAAGCGCGAGGCCACGGCTTGCAGCACGTTCACCGCCTGTTCGGTGACTTCAGGACCGATGCCGTCGCCGGGAAGAACCGTCAGATTCAAGATCATTTTTGATCGAGTAATGGGTAACTTAGTAATTGGAAATTGAGACCCTGAGTGAAAGGCACATTGTATGCGCTCAGGCGCACAATACGCCATGTTCGGAAGGTCCGTCAGGTGCGCAAACAGGATCGCCCCGGAGTACCGGGGCGTCTTGATTCTCAATTACACAATTACTAAATTACCCAATCCCTAAACTCCCCACAAGTAGTCTTCCTGCTGGGTCTGCTCATGGTGGGCTTCGCCGTGCGCGGGGATCGGAACGCCAAACGGATTCGTCTCATCAGTCGGAAATGGCTTCACAGGTTCCGGGGCACTAACAACAGCAGCATGCGTCGCATCGATGACCGGCTCGATCAATGGAGTCGCCGACATCGTAGGTTTGTGGGTGTCGCGAATCAGTTCGAGCAGATGATGATCCTCGACATGCTTGATCTTGTCGGCGAGCCGGACGAAGCGCCGGTAAATATCATCAAGGGCCCGGCGGTCGAACTGATATCCCAGTTGTTCGCAGCGCATGCTGAGGGCGTGGCGCCCGGAGTGCTTGCCCAGCACCAACTTGGAATCGGGCACGCCCACGGACTTCGGCGTCATGATCTCGTAAGTCAGCGGATTCTTCAGGACGCCATCCTGATGGATGCCGGCCTCGTGCGCGAAAGCGTTGCGTCCCGTGATGGCCTTATTAGGCTGTACTGGGACCCCAGTGATCTCGCTGAGCATCTGGCTGGCGGGGAAAATCTGTTCGCCGACCACACCTGTCTCGTAAGGGTAGCAGTCCGGACGAACGCGCATCGCCATTACGATCTCTTCGAGCGACGCGTTCCCGGCGCGCTCACCAATTCCATTGATCGTACACTCCACCTGGCGCGCACCTGCGGCGACAGCGGCCAGCGCATTGGCGACGGCCATTCCCAGATCGTTATGACAGTGGGCCGAAATGGTGACTTTGTCGATCCCCTTCACACAGCGACGGATCATCGCGATCAACTCTCCAAACTCTGAAGGGACGGTGTAACCGACCGTGTCAGGAATATTCAGCGTCGTGGCGCCGGCTTCGACCACGGCGTCGAGCACTCGGCATAGGAAATCGGGATCGGTCCGCGTCGCGTCTTCCGGAGAGAACTCGACGTCATCACAAAGCGACTTCGCGAGCACAATGGCTTCCCGCGCCTGCGCGACACACTGATCGCGTGTGATGCGCAGCTTGTATTGCAGGTGAATGTCAGATGTCGCCAGGAACACATGAATGCGCGGATGCGCGGCGCCCTTCAGAGCCTCCCAGGCGCGTTCAATGTCGGGCCGGCAGGCACGCGCCAAGCCAGCAATGATGGGCCGGCGCACTACCTGCGCGATGGCCTTCACGGACTCGAAGTCACCGTCGGACGCAATCGGGAATCCAGCCTCGATGACATCGACGCCGAGCCGGTCGAGTTGATTCGCCAGCCGCAGTTTCTCCTGCTGGTTCATGCTGCAGCCGGGCGACTGCTCGCCATCTCGAAGAGTGGTGTCGAAAATCGTAACTCGCGTGTTGTCCGTAGGCATAGGGTTCCTCATGGCACAATCGTTCCCGGTTCGACCGAGTGCGACGCGCCCGCTCACACAAAGCCATTACCTGTCTCGCAGTAACGGGATGACTTCCTCTATGGTAAGGACAATCGCTCCAGAAGCAAAACTTATATTTCTTCACGAATCATTAGCGTGCGTTGTAGTATAAGTATTACTAATCGTTACCTGCACTTTATTAAGAGGCGAACATGGAGCTCTCTCAACTGGAAGTTTTCCTCGCGGTGGCCCGGGAGCGTCGATTTTCCCGGGCCGCCGATAAGCTGTTTCGCACGCAGTCGGCCGTCAGCCAGACCATCCGCAAGCTCGAGGACGAACTGGGGGAGGCGCTGTTCGACCGCTCATCGCGTGAGGGAGTACTGACCGATGCCGGCAAGGTGCTCTACGAATACGCCGAGAAACTGATCAATCTGCGCGGAGAAGCGGCGGAATCGCTCTCCGAACTCCGCGAGCTGCAGAAAGGCAAGCTGGTAATCGCGGCCAACGAATTCACCGTCCTCTACCTGCTGCCGATCCTTGCAGAATTCCGCCGCTTACATCCAATGATCAAAATCACCGTGGAACGCGCGCTCGGCAGCCACATCCCGGATGACGTCCTCAGCTACAACGTGGAGTTCGGCGTTCTTTCGTACGAGCCGCAGGAAGCAAATCTTCATTCGGTCGTCGTGTTCCTGGACGAACTGGTCTTCGTGGTACCTCCGAAGCATCCTCTGGCATCAGCGCGCCAGATCAGCATTCGGCAACTTGGGGCCGAGTCTTTCGTGGCGCACATCGTGTCGTCTCCATATCGAGAGAAAGTCATTCAGCAATTCAAGAGTCACAAAACACCGCTTCATATGGACCTGGAACTCCCCACACTGCAGGCGATCAAGCAGTTCGTGGCCATGGGGAACGGAGTGGCCTTTGTGCCGGAGATCAGCGTGGAGAACGAAATCGCGCGAGGAGAGCTGGTGCGAATCCCCGTCCGCGAATTGCAGCTCAAACGAAAACTGCGGCTGATCTACAGGAAGGGCGCAAATCTCTCGCATGCCGCGCGAGCGTTCCTGAAAGTAGCCGAAGCGGTAGCGCTCGAACGCAAAGGCCGCTACCGCTTCCAGCGAGAAAACTGATCCCACCCAAAAATGCAAGAGGAGCAAAGTTGCCTTTGCTCCTCTCGACTCAAGTTTGGAATTTAGCGCTTTAGCAGTCCGCGCAGACCTGCTCTGCCTGGAACGATAGCAGGGCCGATTCCACCGTCGCGTGCAACTCAAGCACCGAATCAAGGTTCGTCAGATCGAGAAGCGTGCGGACGACCGCACTCGGTTGTGCACACTTAAGGGCCGCATTCCGCTCCTGCGCCCAGGTCTGCAACAAGGCCAGTTCGCCGATTCCCGCACTGTCCATCGAACTCACACCGCTCAGATCGAGAACGACTTTGCTCCCTCCGTGCAGGATCTCGCCGACAACGCGCGACAGCGCCGCAGCCTCATCGCGATACACGATGCGGCCCTGGCAGTGCACAACTATGACATCGCCGTGGTTATTTGCTTCTACGCTCAGCTTCAACTTCGACTCCTTCTCCACATCAAAGGCGACCGGCGCCACCGGTTGCTCCCACGTTTGCCAATTTGTGTTCATGTTTTCCATGGTAGTCAATAGACGGGCTAAAGAAGGTTTTGGCACCATGAAAATGCGGTAAATTTTCGTCAACCCGTGGAATCGCATGTACCGCTGATTCCTGGAGTTATCCCACAATAGAAGACATTGCGGACAAATTTTGTCCGCCGATACATCTTGGCCATCCGGTACACTGCATCTAAAGGATTTCGTTGATTAAAATGATTGTTTTTGCCGGCCCGAACGCCGGGGAGGAGTAATTCGTGTCAAAATCCGCTGCCGCCGTGTTGGGGCTGTTGAGCCTGGCATTCTGTTCGATTCCGATGTCAGCACAATTTGGCGGTCTGCTTCCTACCGGCAACGTCTATGGCGGCGTTTCCTACGGCCAGCTCACGAACGTAATCAACAAGCAGAGCTATAAAGGATGGAACGCTTCGTTTGAGGCGCTCCCCTTCACCCGCTTCCCGCGCCTCGGTCTCGTAGTGGATGGCAGCGGTCTCTATCGCGAGGGCGTGACGCAATACAACATCCTGGGCGGCGCTCGCTTCTCAGCGAACATGGGAAAGTGGCGCCCCTTCGTGCATGTCATGGGCGGCATTCGTCACCTGGATTCCAGCGGCTTCACCTATCGGCCCGCCGTGCTCGATGTCGGCGGCGGAATCGACTACCGCCTCTGGTTCAAAAATTTCTCCTGGAGATTCCAGGGCGACTACATGCACACGCACTACGCCAGCGCCACACAACACGACTACCGCGTCTCGACCGGAATCGTCTGGAGATTCTGAAGGTCCTACACCTTCGTACTTGAGTTGGCGCTATCCCATTGATCTTCAGTGTGCATCCAAGAACTTTCAGCATCATATTGGGTTCGACGCTGAAGGAGGAGATTGCATGCGCAAGTTCGCTCTTATCCTGTTAACCATCTTTTCGTTTGCCGCTCTGGGTGCGGCGCAAATCCCGACATCCGGAAACATATATATCGGTTATTCGTACTACAACACAGACATTTCCGGGATTGATCGCATTGGCACCAATGGCTGGGAAGGTTCACTCGAGGGCAAGGTATTCCCGCTGCTGGGAATTGTCGCGGACTTGAGCGGTCACTACGGCAAGGCAGCTTTTCCCATAGCTTGCGGGCTGCCTCCGTGCACCACCGATAATCGCTTCGATATTTCCGAGTACAACGCCCTGTTTGGGCCGCGGCTTTCCGTGTCAGTTGGCAGATTCCGTCCGTTTGCGGAAGCGTTGTTTGGCGTGGGACACGTAAACGCGCACGCCGCAGGATCAGACACATCCTTTGCCACGGCGTATGGAGGCGGACTCGATTTCAAACTCATTCCGGCAGTGCACTGGCGCTTTGAGGGCGACTACGTGCACACAAGTTTCTTCGGAGCGCGTCAGAATAACTATCAATTTTCAACGGGAATTGCTTTCCACTTCTAATTGCTAGGTTTGAAGGAAAAAACAGGGTTCAGTTGGTTGGCTGAACCCTGTTTCTAGTGGCCACAACAAAAAGTGGAAGACCGGGCTTATGCGTGGGGCAAACTATCTGCCTCGTTGGCCCAGTACTTGTGATCCCGCAGGAAGTGCCGTTCGTTCCAGAAATTCAACATTGTCCACAGGAACAACCATCCCACGCGCAGATGCCCCATGCGCTTGAACCGGCGATTCGTCGTGTAAACGCCCCCGCGCACGATCGCGAAGCGCTTCTGCTCCACCTTCTGGCTCAGGCGATAGTCTTCGGCGAACAGAATCTGCTCGTGGAATCCGCCCAGCTTCCAGAATTTCTTGCGGTCGAACAACATGAACATTCCCGTCGCAAACGGACGGTGCAAGTACGAAAGGTACTGGAAGAAGTCGTTCCCTGCGTAGAACAACCGATCAATCCAGCTGCCGTCTTTGCAAAGAATGTTGGTAGTCACGCAGTGCAATTGCTTCGCTTCCGCTTTCTCAATGCATCGTCGGATAAGCGACGCATCCGCCAGTTCAATGTCCGCGTCAAGAAATAGAACGTAAGGAGTATCCGCAACAGCCGCGCCCTGGTTGCGGCCAAAGGCAGGCATGCCTCCGCGGATCACGCCCACGTTCAGGCGGTCGCGAAAACTCATGACAATGTCGGGAGTGCCGTCGGTAGAATTCGCATCAGCGACCAACACTCTCGTATTCGACATCTTCGAGTAGTCCTGATTCGTCAGCGACGTCAGCAGGCGAGGAATTAGTTTCGCCTCGTTCTTCGCCGGAATCACGATAGTCAATTCGTTCGCGGTAGTCTTCGCGGTTGAAGTCATGGATTTGTACCCCCGTTTCATCGATCGTCAAGTAAGTGAGCCTCGAATCAACCCACCCACCCGAGTTGTAGTAGCTGACACCATCTTTCTCGGCGTGCAACGCTTCATGCGTGTGCCCGCAAAAAATGCGCTGCGCTTCATGATGTTTGGCAAATGCAATCGCCCCCGATGCAACCTTGGGCGACATGCGCAGCCAGCGTGTGTTGAGGCGGTCAATCATGCGGGCGATCGGCTTGCTCTTGAAATCAAGTTTTTGCAATTGCAAATAGAGTGACGTTCCCCACTGGCTCAAACGCACGCGGTTCACCTGGAATCCATCGAACTGGTGCCCATGGATCGCGATGTGCCGGAGACCTCGAAATTCCCACTCGTAGTGCTGGTAGACGCGCACACCCACCAGGTGCGACATGATGTTGGCCAGGCCGTGATCGTGATTCCCCTCGACCCAGACAACTTCAATTCCGCGCTTCGGATTCGAAAGCTTCCGGATGTGGCCGAGAAACTTCCAGTGATCCTTGGTAAGGCGGGCAAAGTTGAGGTCGGCAAAAATATCACCCAGCAGTATCAGCCGCCGGAAGCGCGTCGCCTTGAGCAGAGTGGTGGCCTCCTGCGCGTGGCTCGTTTCCGAGCCGAGGTGCAGGTCCGAAAGGATCAGCGTGTTGTAAACAGGCAGATCCACACTTTTCTTCTAACAATCCATTGTTAAGGGGTTATTACAGTTGCATCAATATTGGTGCATAGGGTAACCAGGAGGTAATCAGATAGGAATGTTGAAGTAACGCGAAGGTGCCTTTATTGTTGCAAGGTTGAGCCCGCGACAGACCGCGCCAATCCGGAATCGTCGTTATTTCTCGTCCGGCTTGCGCGGACGCAAGTGTGCGCCCTCCATATTTCGCTTGCAGAAGTCAAATGCCGCCTGCATTCTCTCGAATGCATTCCGCGGAAACCGCGGCGCCTCCACTTTGGGTGGCCCACACAACGTGCCGTTCGTTGTGTGGGGATTCTCATTGGGGGCCCCACCATCCGTGATGTTCGAAGTGTAGGAATTCTCCGTTGTCTCTGTTGTCACAATCTCCGACTCCGCCACATCCGAAGCCTTCCTCAATAGACCCCACGCTTCCCGATACTCCTCATATTTTGCTTCGCCCGTCACTGTGCATAGCGAGATCGACTTCAGCCCAAAAACTAGCCGCCCCGGGATGATGTACCACACATCCTCCGGGATCACATACGCCGCCAGGTAATCGAACGATCCTCTCTGGTAAGGCTTATGACTGCTGCACGTCGAACAAATATACCCCTCGCCACTCTCCAGCTTCGCAATCGTGCACTTCACCTGCACCGCCACAAACCTTCCCGGACGCCCCACTACACAATCAAAACTCCGCGAGTCTCCCCAAGGCTTGCTGGCCGACAGCCCCTCCTCGCCAGCCCGCACCAAGAACACCGACTCCGCCCATTCCCCTCGCTTCTTTTTGTCTTTGATAATCTTCGGCTTCCGCCTCTTAGTACCAGCCATTTTCAAATCCTCATTACTTCAATAGTCTCAAGTGATGGGTGCCCCATTTCTGGCCGAAGTTGCCAGAAGTGGGGATTTTTCGCAAACGCCGCCTTATCTCTCTATTGGAATTTCCAGAAAATCCAGAGGCAAGCAATTTCGAAGAAAAATGAAAATGCATTCCCAAAACGGGAGCGGTATCCGCAAGCGCTGGCCGAAACAATCGCGGGCTCTGACTACGTCGACTGATGCGCCTGCATGTCGACAAAAAAATCCGTGTGAATCCGTGTGAATCCGCGTAAATCCGCGGCAGATGAAGTTCAGCCCACCCTCTGCTGCGAACTCTACTTCAAAGCAGGAAGAGAAACGCATTCTTCCGCCCCTGGAGGCGTTGTGCTTCCGTTCGCATTCTGATCCGTACGAATCACGTTCTTGTCGGTCGAACAGAAAAGCCGCTTTCCTGTACGGTCAAACACCTCTGGTGCCGCTCCGATGACGTAGCTCGTATTAAGACCACCCGACTCATTCATGCCGACCGCCGCGAATCGATAGCCCGACTTGACCCCTCCAGCCAGGCTTTGATCGAGCAGACATGCGGTCTGCGCAGACTTGGTGCAAGGGTCTGCCCCGCCCAGGTTCGCAAGAGACTCGGCATATCCGCCATAGGCGGCCTCATAGGAGACTTCCACGGCGTTGATGGCTCTTATGGAAGCGACGGCGGAGGTCTCGTGGGCAGCAATTTGCCCGTCACGCAGGGATGGAATCGCCATCGCGGCGATTATCAGAATCAAGACAACAACAATCATCAACTCCAGCAGAGTAAAGCCCTCTTGTTCCTGCATTGGTAGCTCCTCCTAACAGCAGGAACGAGCTTGTAGTTACGACTTGCGCTGAAAAGAGAGGAAGTCGACTCGGGTTCTGCGAAGGGATTCAGCCAGAGTGGGTAATCACTCTGTCATCCTGAGGAGCCTTCTTTCTGGCGACGAAGGACCTGTGCACATTGCCGGAGGTCGATATGCTGCCGGCGAGTCCATAGATCCTTCGGTCGCAAACTAAACAATCATCAGGATGACAAAGAAAAAGGCACGGCGGAAGCCGCGCCTAAAAGGATCCGCGCAAATCCGTGGTGGGATGAAGTTAGTCCTGCACCCCACCCATAAAGCCCGCTGGATGCATCCTCCTTTACCTATCACGGAATGTGCAATGAAAAGCAGGTCCAGTCTTCACAGATTAAAACGCCGAACAGAGGGAGAACGTTATCGATCGGGCCAACGAAATTCGATCCTACTGATGCGCTTGCATGTAGGCTCGCAGGATGGCATTGATTCGAGTCTGGTATCGGGACTCGCGGCGAAACCAGCGAAGCAGGTCGGCATCGAGGCGCATCGTCACAATTTCTTTCGGTGTGGGCAGGACGACTTTTGCGGTCTTCCAAAATCCTGCATCTGTCGGGCGCGCATCTTCGTCCTCGCCGGTTCCCTTGCGGATCGTCTCGGGCGTGAGCCGTCGAAGGCGGTTCCAGTCCGTCCCTGTCGCGCGTTCGGACGTGCGAGTTCGCTTATTTTTCCCGTTGGCCTTCATTCACTCAGCTCTTCAAGGCTCCGCCAGTAGGCTCGCCGTTCATGCGGCACAGATCGCCAAGCCGAAATGATGCGACGCTCATCCTCTTCCCGGTCGGTATAGATGACCGTGATTTCTAGCCCATTCACCACGCCGATGGCGTAAACGCGTACCTCGTTGTAATCGAATCGTTCGTCCACCTGTTCCAGCGTCGGGCCGTCGAAGATACGCACCGCATCGCGGAAGTCGATGCCCCGAAACCTAACGTTACGCCGGTTCTTTTTCTTGTCCCAAGTGTAGCGCACTATCTGTATTTACACAATGTAAATACCATCTGTTTCTTTTGTAGCAAAACAAGCATACGAGCACAGTGATGTGTATGCAGTCTTCAGTCGAAAGAAATGAGGATTGCGTTCCCAGATTGGGAACTTGGCCGCGACAAGGGCCCTACGCATGGCAATGGGACTTGCCTGAAGAAAAAGGCACGGCCGAAGCCGTGCCTAAAGGATCCGCGTAAATGCGCAAATCTGCGGTGGATGGAAGTTTAGTCCCGCACCCCATCCATAAAAGCCCGCAACTTCCTCGAGCGCGAAGGATGGCGCAGCTTCCGTAGCGCTTTGGCTTCGATCTGGCGGATGCGTTCGCGTGTAACCGCGAAGCTCTGCCCGACTTCTTCCAACGTGTGCTCGCTGCCATCTTCCAGCCCGAAGCGCATTTTGATGACTTTCTCCTCGCGCGGGGTCAGCGTGCGCAGGACCTGTCCTGTCTGGTCCTTCAGGTTCACGTTGATCACCGCTTCCGCCGGAGAAACCACGCCGCGGTCTTCGATGAAGTCGCCCAAATGCGAATCTTCCTCTTCGCCAATCGGCGTTTCGAGCGAGATCGGTTCCTGCGCGATCTTGAGCACCTTGCGCACTTTCGCCACAGGAATATCCATGCGCTTGGCGATCTCTTCCGACGTAGGCTCGCGCCCCAGTTCTTGGACAAGCTGACGCGACGTGCGGATCAGCTTGTTGATCGTTTCGATCATGTGTACCGGGATACGGATCGTACGCGCCTGGTCGGCAATCGCGCGGGTGATAGCCTGCCGAATCCACCACGTGGCGTACGTCGAGAATTTGTAGCCACGGCGGTATTCGAATTTGTCGACGGCCTTCATCAGTCCGATGTTGCCTTCCTGAATCAGGTCGAGAAACTGCAGTCCACGGTTGGTATATTTCTTGGCAATCGAAACCACGAGTCGCAGGTTAGCTTCGATGAGCTCACGCTTCGCCTGCTCGGCATCCATGTCGCCCTGGATGATCTCGCGCTGTGTGCGCTTGAGCTCCTGGAACAACACGCCGGTTTCGAGTTCGAGTTTTTCGACTTCGCCGCGAATCGCGCGTGCCTGACGGCGATATTCCTTCTTCTGCTCTTCGCTGCGGGTCGCATCGGCTTTGCGCTCCAGGTTCTGCACCTGGCGGTCGAGCGAGCGCATCCCGTCTACGGTTTTGTTCAGACGCTCGATCAGCCGTTTGCGTTCGGTGTTGGTGAATCCGAGACGCCGCACGGCAATCGAAGTTGCGACGATCGCGCGCGCCAGCTTGCGGCGGGCACGCCGGTGATCTTTCGGCTTCTTCTTCTGCGAAACTTCTTTGAACTTCTCTTCGAGGACCTGGGCCTTTTTGTACAGCTTGGCCATGTCATCGATCTTGTCGGTGAATTCGTTCAGGCGGTTCTGCAGGATCTCGTCGGTGATCTCTTCTTCGTCGAAGGTGACCACTTCCTTGATCGAGCGAACGTTCTTTTTGAGGTCTTCGCCCAGGGTCAGCAATTCACGGATCACGATCGGCGATCGCGAGAGCGCCTTGAGCACGCGGATCTGTCCGCGCTCAATGCGCTTGGCGATTTCGACTTCGCCTTCGCGCGTGAGCAACGGCACAGTTCCCATCTCGCGCAAATACATGCGGACGGGATCGTTGGTTTTTTCCAGTGCGCCGGGCGTCAGATCAAGCTCAACGTCCTCGCCCTCTTCCAGTTCTTCAAAGCCTTTCTTGTCGAGTCCCTGCGAAGGCAGCTTCGGTCCTTCAAGAACGTCGATGCCTTGCGTACCAATTGTGGTCAGCAGATCGTCCAGGTCCTCAGGGCTATGCACATCGTGCGGTATCAGGTCGTTTACCTGGTCATACGTTAGGTAGCCCTTTTCTTTTCCTGTGTCGATCAGCTTCTTTATGTCGTCGAACTTATCGTCTAGAGCCAAAAGGTTTCCTCTGAAAACTCAATTTCACTCACGCCGAATGCGTGTGATAAATACCGGATAGGTGGGAATCTGGGTACAGCGGGATTGTGCCAGCTAGCACAAACTTATAGAGTTTAGCACGTCTACCGTGCCACGTCCATCGAGATGCCGCCGTATTGTCCCTGCTCTCCGCGCCTATGTACAGCCGTTCTTGAATATTTAGATGGTATGACA
>Ga0335084_10006404_pt1 | contig 11711 bp, 9 predicted proteins | sample Lox_Sample_44_FD_206721 | JGI IMG/M metagenome (GOLD analysis project Ga0335084, IMG submission 206721) | Soil microbial communities from Loxahatchee National Wildlife Refuge, Florida, United States - Lox_Sample_4.4 | ecosystem: Environmental > Terrestrial > Soil > Wetlands | place: USA: Florida...
GAGCTCAGATGGGCCTTTGTTGGCGTCTATTGGTTGCGATGCAGATGGGCCAGAGGACTCGTGAGTCGAGTGGGCAACCAGTGGCAGGCTTGCCGTAACACAAGCCAATACAATTACATAAAACGAGAGTCCGAGCGCGAATCGATTTGCCTTTTGCTTGATCCCGCCTGCCCCTTTGCCTTTGAAGGTGACGTTCCCTTGGAATGACTGCGTGGCTTGCACACTTCCCCCCAACACTCCCTTCAGTCAATTCGGATTGGCTCCGAACCAGCCGGCACTCTGTTTCAATAACAACCTCGCGAAAGATAATGAACTGTTAGTTTTTACAGGAAAAGAAGAATAGACAAGGTGGGAGTGGGCGTACTATGAAACGTGACTGGTCGTAATGAAACGCGGGAGATGACAGAGAAGAGAGAATCCGAGAAATCCCAATTGGATTTTGAGGTCTGGAAGGAGCGTTTACGTGCGGACTGTGAGCGCCTCGACAAACTCGCGGCATACAACTGCCTGGGAGATGATTGCCTCAGAGTTTTATGGCGAGCCGGAACCGAGCCTTCTGTCCAGGGGATCATCGAGGGTGGAGGAGTCACCCAGTTGGCTTCTTGAAAATTCCGCGCTGCAGTTTATGAGCCCGGCCATTGGGCTATCTGATTTGACGCAGGGCTGGATAGATCTTTCGGTATGTCGAGTATGCCTGCTGCATGGTCGCCGAGTCTTTCTGATTCGGCGTGACTCTCTTCGCCACGCTCACGATGGCACCGCAAGCCTGCTCCACTGATGCCCACGCCCCCGCGCCCGTGCCCGCCAGAATCGCCGCGCCATAAGCTGCGCCCTCTTCTGCGGCGACAATCTCGACTTCCCTACCGTAGACGTCTGCCTGGATCTGCCGCCACAGCGGCGAGCGTGCGCCGCCTCCGCCGAGCCGAATCGATGTCACGGGAATCTTCATCTCTTCGAAAATCGTGAATGTGTCTTTCAAGCTGAAAGCCACACCTTCCATGATGGCCCGGATAACGTGCGCCCTCGTGTGTGAAGCAGTCAGTCCGACCAGTGCCGCCCGCGCATTGGGGTCGAGGTGCGGCGTGCGCTCGCCCATCAGATACGGCACCCAGTACGCACCCTCTGATCCGGCGGGCGCCGACGCAGCTTCTTCGGCAAACACATCGTAGGGATCGCGGCCATCTTTTTTCTGTACGCCGGGCGAGGCGGCACCAAAATTGTCGCGATACCAGCGCAGTGATAATCCCGCGGCTTGGGTTACGCCCATTACATGCCAGCGGCCCGGAATCGCATGACAGAAGGTGTGCAGACGTCCGGCTGGATCCATCGCTGGACGATCGGTGGAAGCAAACACCACTCCAGATGTCCCGATCGTCGCGCTCACCGCTCCCACGCGTGCGATGCCCATACCCACGGCACCGGCAGCCTGGTCCCCCGCACCGGCTACAACTGGAGTTCCGACCTTCAATCCGGTTGCCTCGGACCCAGCGGCGTTCACTTTCCCGCAGACCTGTGGAGACTCAAACAAAGCCGGAAGCAGACTTTCCTTGATGCCAGTCTTGGTGAGGATCTTTTCCGACCATTTTCGATTTGCAACGTCGAGCAGCAGCGTGCCTGACGCGTCGGCCATATCGATCGCGCGGTCCCCGGTGAGCCGGAAGCGAACATAATCTTTTGGAAGCATCACATGCGCAACACGGTCCCAATTCTTCGGCTCGTTCTCGCGGACCCAGAGAAATTTGGTCAACGTGAAGTTGGTGAGGGGAGGGTTGCAGGTCAGGCGGATGAGTTCATCACGCCCGAACATCTGCTCCAGTTCGTGGCTCTGCGGATCGCTGCGCTGATCGCACCAGATGAGAGCATTGCGCACGACATCGTCCGATTGGTCGAGCAAGACTGCGCCATGCATCTGACCCGAAAAACCAACACAGGCCACGCCATCCGGTTTCAGCCCGGATGATTGCAGGGCTTTCCGGACGGCAAGGCCGGCGGCTCGCCACCAATCCTGCGGATCCTGTTCAGCCCATCCGGGGCGGGGGCTCGCGAAGTGAGCGTGCTCCTCGGAAGCGGAAGCCACAACCTTTCCTTGCGCATCAATCACAAGAGCGCGCGTACCGCCGGTGCCGACGTCAATGCCCAGGTATGCCATGAATCCGTCCTGACCTGTATGGAATGAATTAAGCGAAATCCTGCATCAGTCCCCGTGTCTCGCGGGATGAGTCTCCATTCTTGCTGGCAGATTCCTGGGACTGCCGCCGCAAGAAGAAATCGAGGTTGCCGCGCATGACAAGGTGCGGCGCCAGTGCCACCTGATGGGATCGTCGTCCGCCCTCTGCCAGGAATTCATGCAACAGGCGCAGGGCCATTTGCCCCTGCGCTCGGGGACGCTGATAGATCGTCGCCACGACCGCACCCGAGCGGATGAACGGAACGAGATCAGGAAATAAATCTGTGCTGATTACGGTCAGACGGTCGAGGACACAGGCATCGCACGCGGCCCTCAACACCGGGATCGAGGCCTCGGTTGTGACGTAAATCCCTGCCAAGTCCGAACTCTCTTCAAACAACTTGCGACACTTCCGATAAGCTTCCTTCTCCACGTCGTGATCTTCGATCGGCTTCAGGAGTTGCAGATTCGGGTAGAAGGATTTCAGAGTGGACTCGAAAGCGGCATACTTTTCCGCATGCTCAGTGATTCCCATATCAAAGACGGTGATGGCAACCGAGCCGGTCTTGTTGGCAAGAAATCTTCCCATGAGATCGGCCGCAATGGATCCACTGGCAAGTGTATCGATCGCGACCATGCCGAGGCGGCCGCTGTTGGGCGCGTCCGTGGCTACACAGACCACGGGAATCCGGGCGCGCGATGCACGCCGGATCCAGGGGCGAAGCGTCTCTGGACGACTTGGAAAGGTGATGATGCCGTCGACCTTCTCCTGGATCGCCGACTCAAATGCTTCTTCCTCGCCCTCTCCGAGGCCCGGATAGGTTCGAAACTGAACCTCGACATTCTCGAGGAGGATCGATGATGCCTCTTCGTGGATGCCGGCGCGCACTTCGTCCCAGAAGGAAGTTGTTCCCTGCAGAGTGTTTACTGAAATTCTCAGCGTCTTCCTGGACGACAGATACCGCGCAGCGAGGTTGGGCCTGTAGCCGAGGGTTCGTGCCATCTGGAGAACCCTGGCTTTGGTCGCAGGGCTTACCCCCGGATTGTCGTGGAGTGCTCGGTGGACCGTTCCGATTGACGTGCCCAGTGACTTTGCGATATCTCCGAGCGTGGTAGGAGGCTTGCCCATTCTTGTGGCCTGCATCACAGCCGGCCTTGATTAGCCAGCCCGAAAAATCTGGAGAGCTTCCAGGCTACCCAGAACCGTAAACGTTAACGGAAGTCTCAAAAATGCGCAAGTTGATGACGCAAGTAAAGGCGAAAGTGCTGCAAGTCACTGTCTGACGCGGTCTTTCTGATCAGGAATGCCCGAGAGGCGATAGATCCAGACGCAGATGGTGTCACGCCACTTCACGGCCTCTCCAGCCTGGAACTCGAAGCGCGACAAGATGTCCCGGAAACGCTCATCATCCACGTGACCTTCGATGGCTTTCCACTGAGTGATGAAATCGCGCGCACGCTCGGCACCGTCGTAATGCGAGTCGTAGAAGTGTTGTACGACGGCCTTCCCCGAATGAAGGACGTAAGTGTAAGGAACGTGGTGAAAGAATAGAAGGAGATCGTCCGGGCAGTTGGCAAGCGATTCGTACAACTGCTGCGCGGCGGGAGGATATTGGCCGATGTATCCGGTTCCGGTTGCGACGGTGCGATCCATGCCGATGCCCTGATGATCGGCCCGATGCCATTGTCCCCATCCATTTTCTTCGGAGGATTGCGGACCGGGATCGTAGTGATTGCCGACAATGTTGGTGAGCGTGCCGACTCCCAGCGGGCCGGTATAGCTTTCGTACACGCTCCAGGACTTGAGTTGCAGGCGGTTAATGGTTTGCCGTACCAGAGGATCGTTGCCGAATGTGAGCCGGGTCCATTCGTCGACGATGGTTTCTGAACTGAGGGCGGGATTCCAGGCAAGGCGCGCAAAGCCGTAGAGATTCGCCATTGCCAGTGGGCTTCCGAGCCAGTTCGCATCCATACCGGCATTGGCAACTCCTGCGAAACCTCCGATCAGTCGATGAAAGGATCGACCGGAGACGATGTCGCGAACTGGTGTGGAGTCGCCATCGGCGTGCAGGTCGAAATCGAGAATTTCTTTCCACATAGGAACAAGGAAGCAGAGGTGCATCTGCTGGCCTGTGTATTCCTGGGTGATCTGCAACTCGATCGTCTCGTTGGTGCGACGCAGTCCGGCAAAGAGCGGTGATACGGGCTCACGCACCTGGAAGTCGATAGGGCCGTTCTTGATCTGCACAATGGCGTTCTCTTCGAATTTGCCATCGAGCGGATGGAAGTTATCATAGGCGGCCTTGGCGCGATCGTTTTTCAGATCGTGCCAGTCGAGATGGTGGTTGTAGACGAAGGCGCGATAAAAGACGACACCACCGTGGGGCTTCAGTGCGCGGGCAATGACGTTCGCAGCATCGGCGTGGCTGCGACCGTAGGCGGATGGTCCAGACCGTCCTTCGGAATCAGCTTTGACGACAATGCCGCCGAAGTCTGGGACCTCGCGATAGACTACATCCGCTTTCTTGTGCCACCACTCGGCCACACGTGGATCCAGAGGATCGAATGTATCCAGACCGCCGATGACTTTCGGACTGCTTAAATCTACCGAGAGTGAAAGCTGAACACCCCAAGGACGAAATGCATCCGCAATGCGACGGACTTGCGCGAGGAAACTGTCCTCCAGAACAGCGGGCGCAGCGTTCACGTTGTTGATAGTGCATCCATTAATGCCGACGGACGCCAACAGGCGCGCATATTGGCCGGCACGCGTCAGGTCGTCGCGCACCTTTCCGTCAGCAAAGAACATCGAGGGACCGCCGTATCCTCGTTCGATGCGGCCGTCGAGGTTGTCCCACTGATTCACCCAGCGGATGGGAGCGTAAGGATTCTGCAATTCGTTCAGGTGCGCGAGGCTCTCACCCCGGGCGATCTTGCTTAACAGCGCGAAAACACCATAGAGCACTCCGCGATCATTCGAAGCAGTGATGACCAGACATTTGGAATTCCTGATCCGAATTGCCGTGAGCCAGTAGCCATCCTTGTTGAGCGCGACTTTCGGATGCAGAGAAGGCGCGTCCGCTCGCAGGTCGTCGAGTGTGCCGGTTAATATCGCGGGAGCAGTCAGCTTGGCAGCGGATTGAAAACTCCGGCCCAGCATATGGTTAAGCCCGAGAATTAGCTCCTGTTCCGCGGAATGAAGCACAGAGGAATTCCCTCGGACCACAATTTGCCCCGGCAGATCGTCGAAGCTCTTCGCAGTCTGTGCATCGAGAGGTACGTATCGCAACCACGCATCGACGCCATTCTCGGCCAGTGAGTCGGCAGCCGCGACTATCGAGAATATTGCAATCAGAGTTAAGCGCAGGATGGTGACAGGTGGGTGTCGGAGGCTCATCAGGATGCGAGGCAGAATGCAATGATCGTATCGCCGTGCCGTCCCGTTTTCTGCTCGACTTGTTTTAACAAGCCAGACTCCAGGTCATCGGGGTCGGGGATCATTTCGTACTTCGGCAATTCTTCGTCAGACACGCCCTGATAGCACAGCTCGCATACTCCCAAGCCGTCTTCAGTACGAACGGGAGGACCGAAAGTGCGACAAGTCAATGGGCGTGACTTGTACAGATCGCAAGTGCCCTCATCGGGGTCAAGAGCCGGACACGCCTCGTCATTCGCGAACCCTGCAAAGCCGGGACTTTCCGGGTCATCCAGCAACCCCGTGGCTGGATCTCCGGGAAAATCAGGAGACAGCTTTCTTACCGACTCCCGAGCTCTCGCCCGCACAGCCGCGGCGCGAGTCGGATCGCGGCGTTCGAGGTCAGCGAGGCCTTGCTGCAGCCGAGCTGCGTCCAGCTGATTGATGGCGAAGACCCCCATGCAGCAGGGTGTACATCCCTTGCGACAAACCAAGCGACCTCGGCTTCGGCGAGCGACGTCCGCCAAGGCTGAGTCGACGATTTGAATCAGCTTTTGGTCGCCGGAGGGTCGCAGGGGCAACGTCACACGGAGAGGATAACTCAGAATCCAGGTTCAGCTGTCATACAAATCTCTGCGATGGAATTTTTGCGTTGGACTCCTGATCCACGTGCTCGGAGAATGGTTAAGCCTCCTCTGCAGCAGGCATTTGTTCCTCTGTCGTGGCACTTCCCCCCCAAGATGGGTCCCCCGAGTGATTGAACCAAGTCGTTCAGGCCTGTAGCGTGCACGCCGTCGAAAAGCGGGACGGTGGCAGAGCAAATCCAAGAAACGAGAGACGACATGCTGCCTGAAAAACGAAACGTGAATCTGAAGACAGTCGCCAAACAAGTAGGGTTGGCACCCAGTTCGGTTTCCGCGGTTCTTAATAACACTCCTGCAGCGATGGCAATTCCGCAGACTACGAAGGATCGTATTTTTCGGGCTGCCGCCGAATTGAATTACCGCCCGAACTTGTGGGCGCGTTCCCTTCGGACTAAGCGGACGCGCATGGTGGCGGTTTTGACGCCCGATATTGGCCGGCCTGCCGTAGCCCGGGTCGTTGCAGGCGCACAACGGAAACTGAATGATTACGGATACATGCTGACGCTCGGTGTCCCCGATTCAGGCGAATCGAGCAACGCTTACAGCCTGTTTCACCAGCGAGGAATTGAGGGACTGATTGCGATTGAGACAAGCTCACCCAAGTATGTGGAGTTGCCGGTGGCGGAGGTTCAATTACGAAACGCGGGGTCCGTCAGTCTCCTGGAGTACGGATACTCATGGTTGACGGAGATGGGAGAAGCCGCAGCGGAAGCCATCATTCTCCTGATCGAGAAAGAGGACTCAAGTCGAAGAGTCAGGATCGAAAAGACGATTCCTGCGTCTCACTTAGCACTTCAAGCGGGCGTTGGGACGCGCTTGGCACATGACATGGCATGAAGTTTTAGCCGCGGTTAGTGGGGGGTATCTGGTACGCCGATCTTATTCGCTACGCCTTGCGACGCACTTTCGTCTCCTCCAGAATTCTGAACAACAGGAGCCACCGCTTGACGTTTGTAGTCATCAAGAAGTTTTCTTTGACGTGTTCGCGACCACTCACGCCGATGCTGCGGGCAAACTCGGGATGCGTCAGCAAGTAGCGAATCTGGAACGCACATCCTTCGACGGAATGCACCAAAACTCCGGTGAGCTTGTGAATGATCTGGTTGGGAATGCCTCCGACAGCGCCGGCAATGGTGGGTTTGCCCTTCCATAAGGCCTCGGTAACCGTGAGTCCGAAACCTTCCTTCAGAGATTTCTGGACGACAATGGTCGAGGCGCGCTGAATCGCATTGATCTGCAGTGCACACCACGGGGGGAGATCGAGAATAATGATGTCGGGATCGTTCCCTGCGGCCTCTTTGACCTCCTGCAGAACAGCGGCGCCTTCGGGATCGTCCGTTGCCCCGCCACCAGCAAGGACCAATTGGCAATCCACGTATTTTTTGGCAAGTTTGTAAGCCTGCACCACGCCGACAGGATCTTTCAGCCGATCGAAGCGTGAAACCTGAGTCACGATGGGGCGAGAGCGGTCGATGCCGAACTCATCGCAGATCTGCTGGACCTGAGAATCAGGAAGCTCTTTGTTTTTCTCAGAAAGCGGATCAATACACGGATAGAAGAGGTATTGAGGGATGGGCAGCTGCCGCGCAAAAGACTGCGAGGAAAAAATGGCGGCATCGTATTGCTCGACAAACGGGCGCAGGAAATCCCACACCTTGGCATCCGGATTGGAGAGATCGATATGGCATCTCCACACCCAGCTGGCATTAGACTTCTGTCGCGAACGAATGAGGGCTGCCGGCTGCGGATCGTGAATAACAACCATCTCTTCGCCGAACTGCATGCGGTCCCGATTCTGCTCGTTGTAGGTGAGAAAAATGTCGCGAGCCGACTGAGTCAGTTCGTAGGGAGCGCCATGAAGCGCGTTGTGAAAAGCTTTGGTGATCTCGAAAAAGTCGTTGCCGCCGGTGATGACATCCCAGTGGGTGGGAACCTCAAGCTCGGAAAGAAGAGGAACCAGGCGGTTCAGCATCTCGGCGACGCCGCCGCCTACTGCTGTCGAGTTCACCATCTTGATGGTCTTGCCCTTCAAGTCCCGAGCAAGAAATCTCAGGGTATCGAGCTGGCTCTGTCCGACGATCGGCTTGTAATCATCGAGATGCGGAGGCGGAGGCGGAGCTGGAGGAGTGAGGACGCTGGCGGGCAAGGGCCGGTTGCTGCGCCGATCAGTGGATCTTCGTGCCGGATGCGGCCGCGGATCCGCGTTATTCGACTCAGTTACAGGCGCTGCTTGAGCGTCGACAGCGGAACCGGCGGTTAAGGTGGCGCGTTGGTCTTCTGAACTCATTCTGTTCTCTGTCCTAATTCATGGCTTGGGAGACGATGCGTGCGATCTGACGACGCACCCCCTCCAAAGTATTGGCATAGATGTCGATTCCTTCAATCGCATCGGCGGCGGCGGGCAATCCCACTTCTTCTTCCAGCCATTGCGAGAAATCATTCGACATCCGGTGAAGGCGCAGCCGAGCCTCAATGAAATGATGATGAATCGAGTGCACGGTTACCTGATTTAGACCATCGAGAAAGCCCGGGAGCGTGTCAGGACAAAACGTGGTAGGAAGCACCACGATGTCAGAGGCGCAAAAATAGAAGGGCTCATGCGCCTGGCGCGAACCCGAGCGATTATGGGATTGCAGGAATTCGTCGAGAATCTCGACCATTCTGCGCCGCAAGCCTTCAATCGCCGTGAACTCCCGAACGTCGACGCTGGCAAACTGCTCGGCAAGCGCAGGCTCGTTACAGGCGAAAAGGCTCCAGTGAGCGAAATCGTTCGAGAATCCCTGGCGGATGAAGTGATGTTCCTGAAGCGTCCGAAACGTGTGTTGGAAAATGGAATCATCGGGACACGTTTGCAGGGCTTGGAGAAGTTCGCAAAGATTGTTTGCTTTTTGCCTTCCAATCCGGAGCAGATGCTCGGACGTATTGAAGTAAAAAGCTTTTTGCGGCTTGCGCAATGCGGTTTTTTCAGTGTCAGGCATTGTGTTTAATAGGTAGCACTCTAAGCGATCGAGGTTGTCTGAATGGCAAAGCGATTCGCGGCGAACATTTTCGGTAAATTATCCGACGGAAGCGCCCGCCCGAAATCTGTTAGGTCCCATTTCGGCGGAATCCAAGCGTACGTCACAGACTTCGCCAATTAGTCTTGCGGCCCAGCGAAACACGTTATTCTCGCGCACTGTTTTCCGCATTCGCTGCATACGCAACTGCTTTTCTTCCCCACTCATTTCGACGGCAGCGCGAATCGCCTCTGCCGTCTGATCGATATCGTAAGGGTTTACCTGGAGCGCGTCACGCAATTCCCGAGCGGCACCCGTGAAGCAACTAAGAATCAACACCCCGCGTTCGTCCTGGCGCGCGGCGACAAATTCTTTTGCGACGAGATTCATTCCATCGTGGAGCGAAGTTACGAGACAGAGATCGGCTGCCCGATAGTAGGGCTGAATCTCTTTATGGCTGTGCTGCCGATCCAAGAGAACAATGGGCTTCCAGTGGTCTGCGCGGAATCTCCAGTTGATCCGGTCTACCTCGGCCTGAACCTCCGCATGCAGGTCGTGGTAGCGCTTGATGTGAGTGCGGCTTGGGGCGCCAATCTGAACAAAGGTGAACACGCCCTGGTAGCGCGAATACTTCTCGAGGAAACGCTCTATCGCGAGGAACCGCTCAAGAATTCCCTTGGTGTAGTCGAGCCGGTCGATGCCGATACCCATCAGGGCCGCTTCGACGCCGAGTCCCTTTAACAGAGAGGTGCGGATCTCGTAGGCCGATTCCTGCGGATGTTCCGCTTGCCCTTCAGGAGAATCGACACTGATGGGGAAAGGATGGACCATCGTTCGGTGATCGAGACGCTGCACAGAAAAGTGCTCCCAATCGATGCGAGACTCCACGATTCTGTCGACGGTCTGGAGGAAGTTGGTGCAATGTGCCTGGATATGGAATCCAATGAGGTCTGCGCCGAGCAGGCCATCCACGAGTTCACGCTGCCAGGGACAAATTCCGAATGCTTCCGGATTCGGCCACGGGATGTGCCAGAAGATCGCAACCCGCGCGTCCGGCCGGCGCTGTTTGATCATTCGCGGAAGCAGCGCGAAGTGATAGTCCTGCACCAGCACAACCGGATGAGCAATTCCTTGCATTTCTTCCAGGAGAGCCTTGGCGAACTTGCGGTTGACCTCCTGATAGTGCTTCCAGTCCGACGCGCGAAATAACGGGCGCGCGTGTGCGATGTGGCAGAGAGGCCAAAGTCCTTCGTTGGCGAATCCGTAGTAATAGCCCTCCTCCTCTTCCTTGGAAAGCCACACCCGGCGCAGAGTATAGTGCGGGTCCTCCGGCGGAACGGCAAGACGATCGTGCGCGTCGACGGCTTCGGTGTCAGCATCGCCGGAACCATGGGCGATCCAGGTTCCATCGCACGCACACAGGACCGGTTCCAGGGCAGTGACGAGGCCACTGGCGGGAACGCTGACCTCAATCGACTTACCGACGTGTGTGTGCATATATGGCTCACGATTCGAGACGACGAAGAGTCTGCCATCCTGCAGACGGGAGCGAACATGCACGGTAAGCCGGTCAGCGGTCCAGATCGACTCTCCGCTCTCGCGGAGCCGGGCTTCGACTTCCGCTGCGGAACGGGCGGTATTGAGACTTTCGGCCATCGTGGCAACTTCGCGAGCCAGGGGCCGAAACAAGTCCAAGTCCAATGGCTTAATCCGCGCTGACATCGCTCTTCCGGTACGCAGGGCCTTGATCCAGTGAGCCGTGCGCGCAATGGGGCCTGCGATGCTCCAACGGACGATCAACAGCGTAATCAGGACAATAAGTACGACGTGCGCCAGCGCGCTCAGGAAAGTTTCGCGCCAGATCCTCAGGGTTTCGGCCTTGATGTATCCGGAGTCATGAACGATCGCCAGGCTGCCCACCAGGTTGTCGCCATTGTGAAGGGGCATCGCATAGATGTGGATGGAAGCGATTCCCATGCGTAAAAAAGCTTTGGTGTCGCGATTCTCGTGCAGTGATTCGAGGACGATGGGCGGAGCACTCTCAAGAAGCGGTTGCAGGTTCGACGTTACTGCAATGGGATGCCCCTGCGGGTCGTAAACGGCCAACCCCGCGAGGTGCTCGCGATTGGCAAATTGCTGAACGGTCTTTTGCAGAGTACGCTGCGCGTCGCGCTCCAGATCATGCTCGACATTTGTCGCCAGACTGTCTCCGAGTACTTCGGCACGGCGCTCAAGGTCGCGACGCAATCCGCGATTGAGTACAAGGACCTGGTAGTAGGAGGTACACAACGAGACAAGCGTGACGCCAACGATGAGAGAAATGATGAGCCGAGCGCTGAGTAGTCTCATCTACACGTCCTCGAAAAGAAATCGCAAGAGACCGACCGCGCTGGGACCAAATCTGTCGTCCGTCAGTTACTGCGCGGCATACGAAAGATTCCCCTGCGCGGTTTCCAAGGCCGCGCTAGACGGGGCGCTTAGACGAAGAG
>Ga0335084_10006405_pt1 | contig 11711 bp, 11 predicted proteins | sample Lox_Sample_44_FD_206721 | JGI IMG/M metagenome (GOLD analysis project Ga0335084, IMG submission 206721) | Soil microbial communities from Loxahatchee National Wildlife Refuge, Florida, United States - Lox_Sample_4.4 | ecosystem: Environmental > Terrestrial > Soil > Wetlands | place: USA...
CGGCAGACGGCGAAGAGCGCCGACTGGCTGATCGGCAAGGAGATCATGGTTCCGAAGCCGACGCGCACCGCGCTGCGGAGCATGAAAGCGCCGGGCACCGCCTACCTGAACGACCCCGATCTCGGCGACGATCCGCAGCCGAGCCACTACCGCGACCGTTACCGCGGGTCGGCCGACAGCGGCGGGGTGCACATCAATTCCGGGATCCCGAACCACGCCTTCTACCTCGCGGCGACCGCCGTGGGCGGGTACGCCTGGAACGCGGTCGGCAAGGTCTGGTACCAGGTGATGCTCAACCTGCTGCCGCGGAGCACGTTCGCCGACTGCGCGCGGCAATGCCGGCAGGTCGCGCGGGGGATGTCCCCGGCGCTCAACCAGCGGACGATCGACGCGATCGACGCGGCCTGGACGGCGGTGGGGCTCTAGGCGGGCGGCTCGCGGCGGAGCGATACTCCGCGCCGTGAAGGTCCGCTTTCGACGGTCGGGCGGTTTTGCCGGGCTCGTGCGCGGCGCCGAGCTCGACACCGCCGCGCTCCCTGGCCCGGAGGCCGCGGAGCTCGAGCGCCTCGTCGCTGCCGCGCCGCTCGCCTCGGTGAAGCGTGCCGCAGCGCGCGGGGCCGACCGTCAGCAGTACGAGATCGCGGTCGAGCGCGAGGGCGCGCCGGGAATCGAGGCGCGCTTCGACGACAGCGCGCTCTCGGACGACCTGGCCGCGCTCGTCGCGTTCCTCAACGCGCGGGCGAAGCCGATCAAGCCCGATTAAAGCCCCTTAGTAAAAGGCGTCGTGCCCGGGCGTGTACGAGCGCTGGGTCTGCGCGGGGTTGCGGTTGATCAGCGGCCGCGCGAAGAGCGGGTGGGTGAGGCTCCGCACCTCGTGCTCGAGGGTGAAGAGCGGTTTGCCCGAACCGGGATCGACCATGTCCTTGAACCGGTACTGCCAGGGATCGCTCTCCTCGAACACCAGGCCGCGCTCGACGAGCTTCGCGTGCGGACCGGCGAAATCGGCAACGTAGATCGCGACGTGGTGGCCGTCGTACTCGGCGATCGGCTCGGTCGTCTCGCGGTAGACGAGCTCCTGGTGCGGTCCGACGCAGGCGTGCGCCGCGCCGCCCTCGACGCGCGCCGGCGCGCCCATGATCTCGCGGTAGAAGCGCGCGAGCCCGTCGGCCGTGCCCTTCGGCACCGGGAACTCCACGTATGGAATCGCGAGCCGGCGGTCGCCGAAGCGCGGGTCCGGCGCGTGGATCCGGTACTGGTTCCCCCACGGGCAGGTCGCCTCGACCACGTCGCCGCGGCGCGCGAACTGGTAGCGCGTGCCGGCGAGCTTGGATTTCATGCTTTCCAGCCGCGCCATCAGCTCTTCCAGGTCCGGCACCACCACGCCGATCGTGCCGCGCAGGACGTTCGGCTTCCCGGTCGGCATGTGGAACTGGTTGCGGCCGGCGTTGAACCACATGTTGACGTCGATGATGTGCAGGTACGGGTCGCGGGTGAGCCCCAGGCCGCCGACGTAGAAGAGCGTCGCGATGCGCTGGTCGTCCTGGCGCAGGTTGACATGCTCCATGAGCACGATGTTGCCGATGCTCTCGGCGGCGCGGTCGAACTGCGGTTTGGTTGCAGGTTCTTGTCTCGCGTTCATGGCTCGTCACTCACCTTTGATGTCCGCGCGCTTGATGATACCGCTCATCCGCGCGAGCCCGGCCTGCGTCCACTGCGTGACCAGCTCGGGCGGCGAGCCGATCGGCTCGAGCCCCTGCGCGATCAGCTTCTCGCGCACGTCGGGGGCGTTCACTGCCTTCACCACTTCGGCGTTGAGGCGGTCGACGATCGGCTTCGGCGTGCCGACCGGCACGACGATCGACGCCCACGTCCGCCACTCGAAGCCGGGCACGCCCGCCTCCGCCATGGTCGGCACGTCGGGCAGCAGCGGCGAGCGGGTCGGGCTCGGCACCGCCAGCGCGCGCATCCGTCCCGACTTGATGTGCGGCTGCACGATCGACACCGCACTGAAGTGCGCCTGGACCTGGTTCGAGATGACGTCGAGCGCCGCCTGCGTAGCGCCGCGGTACGGGATGTGCACGACGTAGATGCCGGTCGCCGCCTTGAACGCCTCCATCGCCACGTGCTGCGGGCTGCCGTTGCCGCCGGAGGAGTAGTCGATCTTGCCCGGCTGGCTCTTCGCGAGCGCGATGAACTCGGGAATCGTCTTCGCCGGCAGATCGTTGTTCGCGACCATCACCCAGGTGATCCCGGCGACGACGCTTACCGGCACGAAGTCCTTGACCGGGTCGTAGGGCACCTGGCGGATGTTGGGGATCATCGTCAGGATGCTGTCGTTCAGCGCGCCGAGCGTATAGCCGTCGGGCGCGGCGCGCTTCACCCGCTCGGCGCCAATCAGGCCCGCCGCGCCGGGCTGGTTCTCGACCACGATCTGCCGGCCCATGTTGTCGCCCATCTTCTGCGCAACGATGCGCATCATGACGTCGACGGCGCTCCCCGCCTGCAACGGCATCACCATCAGGATCGGCTTCGCCGGATAGTCCTGCGCCGCGCAAGGCGCAAGCACGCCGCCGAGCAGCACGGCCGCAGCCGCCCTGGCGAGTCGGCGTTTAGCTGCGTCCATCCTCGATTCCCCTTCCCCTCTAGTCGAGCGCGGCGATTTTCAGCTCGCCCGCCAGCTTGTCCAGGCTCGCGCGGAGCGGCGCCGACATCGGGACACCGGATTCGGCACGGCTTTTCCGCTTCTCGTGGCTGCGCTCGCCCGGGACCAGGATCCGCTCGACGCCCGGCATCCGCTCGGCGGCGTGCAGCTCGCGCACGACGCGATCGACGCGCCGGCGGAACTCGGTCGGGTCGCCGAATGCCGCCGGATCCACCGCGACGATCGTGTGCCCGGTGTTGGTGACCGAAGTGTCGTCCTCGGTGAAGTTGATCACTTCGCTCCCCATCGCCGCGTTGTTGAGCGACCCGGCGAGGAGGCCGAGCACGAGCGCGAGGCCGTAGCCCTTGTAGCCGGCCTCCATCCCGCCGAGCGGCAGCAGGATCCCTTCGGCCGCCCGCTTCGCGTCGGTGAGCGGGCGGCCGTCGCGCTCGATCACCCAGCCGACGGGCATCTCCTTGCCCTGCTGCGCGTACACCTTGATCTTGCCGAACGAGGACACGGTGGTTGCCATGTCGAGCACGACCGCCGGCGCCTCGAGGCCCGGTACGGCGAACGCGATCGGATTGGTCGAGAGCAGCATGTCGAGCCCGCCCCACGGCGCGAGGTGGTTGGCGTTGCCGACGCAGAAGTACATCCCGACCATCCCCTCGGCCGCGGGCATGCGGGCGTAGAGCGAGGCCGGACCGGCGTGATTGCTCATGCGCGCGCCGACCCACGCGACGCCGGTCCCGCGCGCCTTCTCGATCGCGAGGCGTGTCGCGAACCGCATCACGAGATGGCCCATCGCGTTGTCGCCGTCGACGAGCGCGGTCCCCGGCCGCTCGGCGGCGATCCGGATGTTTGGCTTCAGGTTCACGCCGCCGGCGCGGATGCGGCGCACGTAGTGCGGCAGCCGGAACACGCCGTGGCTTTCGCTCCCCCAGACGTCGGCCTCGGCCATCAGCTCCGCGACGACGCGCGCGTCGGCATCCGGCATTCCGACCGCGCGGAAAGCGTCGGCGATGAACCTCCGGAGTCGTTCGGCGGGGACGGGCGCGCTCATGCGGGGACTCGGGCGTTCATGCGGTGCCCGAATCTAGCGCGAGCGAGCGCCGGGGTAAAGCGAGTGCTAAAGTCGACCGGGCCGTCCGCCACTGGGGGGAAGCCATGAGCACCGCGACCGTTTTTTTCGCCGCGGCACCGCAATAGACGCGCCATGCCTGCGCCGGCGCTCGACGGGCTCGAGGTCCAGCACGACCAGACCGGCAATGGACCGGGGCTCCTGCTGCTGCACTCCCTGCTGACGGATCTCACCGTCTTCGACGGCGTGCGCGGGCCGCTCGCGGCGTCGCGCCAGGTCACGCGCATCAATCTGCCGGGATTCGGACGCTCGACGCCGATCGCGCTCGAGTCGGTGGCCGATCACGCCGATCACGTCGCGCGCGTGATGGCGGCGCTCGAGCTCGGTCCCGACACCGCGGTCTTCGGCAACGGCTTCGGGGCATTCGTCGCGGCGGAGCTCGCGATCCGGCACGGCGCGCAGTTCGACCGGCTGATCCTCGCCGACGTCGTGGCCACGTTTCCGGAGCCGGCGCGCGCGCCGTTCCGCGCGATGGCCGAGAAGGTGCGCGCCGGCGGCATGCCGGCGGTCCTCGACACTGCAATCGGGCGGATGTTTCCGCCGCAGTTCGCCGCCGCGCACGCCGAGACCGTGGCGGCGCGGAAGCGCGCACTCGCCGCCGCCGACCCCGAGTGCTTCGCGCGCGCCTGTCTCGCCCTCGCCGCGCTCGACCTCAGGCCGCGCCTCGGCGACATCCGCAACCCGACGTTGGTCGCTTGCGGTGCACTCGACCAGACCACGCCCCCCGCGCTCGCGCGCGAGCTCGCCGCCCATATCCCCGGCGCGGCTTATCGCGAGATCCCGGGCGCGGGACATTGCCCGATGCTCGAGCAGCCCGAGGCGCTCGTCGAGCTTATCTGGGAGTTCCTCGGCTAGCCGACGCGGGCGAAGCCCCGTGGTGCGGCGTGCAGCCGCTCGAAGCCCGACCCGGTCACCAGCACGAGCTCGCCCGTCTGCACGCCCGCGCGGCCGTCGGGCGTGACGACGTTCGGCTGCACCACGATCGTCATTCCCGCCACGAGTCTTAGCGCCGGGAGCGGTCCCGCGGGGCGGCTCCGGCTGCCGAGCACCGGCGGCAGATAGCCGCCGACGAACCCGTGCACGAGGTCGTCGCAGGTGGTGAAGCCGGCCGCTTCGATCATCCCCGCCGCTTCCACGATCTCGGCCATCGCCGCGCCGTCGCGAACGACGGCGAGGATGGATTCGCAGGCGGCCTCCGCCACCGCGTGCAGATCGCGGTAGAGCGGCGTGGGATCCGCCTCGACGGTGAAGCTCCGCAGCACCTGCCCGGGGTAGTCCCAGAATTGCGCGCTGATTTCGGTGAACACGACGTCCCCGGACGCGACGCGGCGGCGCGACGGGTATTGCGCGGGGACGCAGATCCACGGGTCGGCCATCGGCGTGACGCCGAAGTAATGGATCCACGTCGCGCCCCCCAGCCCCACGTAGGCGTTCTCGGCCATGCGCCACAGCTCGCGTTCGTCGACACCGCTGCGCAACTGCGCCGTCAGCGCGTCGATCGCCTGGTCGGAGAGCCAGGCGCCGATGCGGACCCAGTCCAGCTCGGCCGCCGATTTCACGAGCCGCAGCTGCACGTAGGCCGGGTTGAGGTCGAGGAGCTCGTAGTGTGCCGCGAGTGCGCGGTACTTCCCCAGCGCGAGCGGGCCGATGATTCCCACGCGCCGCGCGCGACGCCGATCGAGCTCCTCGATCACCGTCGCCACGGTCGAGTGGCCGGCCCAGCGCGTCTCGCAGGCGGCGATCCGGCGGGCGAGCGGAACGTGGTTGTAGTACTGGACGAAGAGCAGCTCGGGTTGCGGCGGCTGGAACACCGCAACCGCCTCGGCGGTCACCGGCCAGCCGGTGAGCCACCCCACTGCGCCGCCGGCGCGCTGCTCGCCGCAAACGAGCACGACATCGGCGCCCGCCCGAGTCATCTCCTCGGCAAGCGCTTCCCGGCGGCGGGCCATCTCCGCGGCCGCGAACCGCGGGTAATCCTGGGCGCGGATCGCCTCCAGGTGCGGGGCGAGCGCGCCGGCCACGACGCCCCTCAGTTCGGCTGGATGTTCCCGCGCTGCACGACCTGCGTCCAGCGGTCGACCTCGGCCTTCATGAACGCGCCGAACTCCTCGGGCGTGCTCGCCACCACGTCGAAGCCGATCCCGTTCAGCCGCTCGCGGATCTCGGGCGAGCGCAGCGCCTTCACCGACGCGTCGTTCAGCTTCGCGATGATGTCCCGCGGGGTCTTCGCGGGCGCACCCGCCGCCTGCCACGACGTCACTACCAGCTCGGGAAAGCCGGCCTCGGCCATCGTCGGCACGTCCGGGAGCGTGGGATTGCGGGTCTTCGCGGTCACGGCCAGCGCGCGGATCTTGCCGGCCTTGAGCTGGGTTGCGACCGTACCGAGGTTCTGGAACGAGGCGTCGACCTGTCCGCCGAGCAGATCGGTCACCACCGCGGCGCCGCCCTTGTATGGCACGTGGATGCCGCTCGAGCCGGTCATCTGGCTGAAGAGCTCGAACGTCAGATGATCGGAGGAACCGGTGCCGCTCGAGCCGAACGAGACCTGGCCCGGGTTCTTTTTCATCTGCTCGAGCAGCTCCTTGCCGGTCTTCGCCGGGAACTCGAGCTTGGTGACCAGCACGTTCGGCGTGACCACCGCGAGCGTGATCGGCGCGAAGTCGCGCACCGGGTGGTAGCGCAGGTCCTTGAAGAGCGCGGCGTTGATCGAGAACACGCCGATCGAGCCGACGAGGATCGTATAGCCGTCGGGGTCGGCCTTGGCGACGAACTCCGCGGCGATCGCGCCGTTCGCGCCCGGCTTGTTCTCCACGACCGCGGGCTGCCCGAGGTATTCCTGGAACTTCGATCCGATCGCCCGGCCGACCGTGTCCGACGGTCCGCCCGGCACGAACGGGATGATGATCTTGATCGGCTTGTTCGGATACGCCTGCGCGTGCGCCACGCCCGCGGCGAGCGCGGCGGCGATCAGCACAACCAGATTAACCAGCCGGTTCATACGCTCCTCCTTTTTATCGTCAACTGGCGGCCGGAGTGTAAGCGACTTGACGCCCAGTTGGGCCGAGCCTAGGCTTGGCGCCCCACCACGAGGGTGGAACACAAGACCGAACAACGGGAGGAGAACATGGCAACGAACCGGAGGGAATTCCTCGCGGCGGGAACAGCGCTCGCCGCGTCCGCAGTCGCACCGCGCGCGCTGGCGCAATGGCAGCCGAGCCCCCGCTACCCCGACCCGGCGATCCAGATCATCGACCAGAGCTTCGCGCGCTACCGGCTCGCGCTCGCCCGTGTGGAGCAGATCGCGACCGGCATGCGCTGGTGCGAAGGGCCGGTGTGGTTCGGCGATGGGCGCTACCTGCTCTGGAGCGACATCCCCAACAACCGGATCGCCCGCTGGGACGAGGAGACGGGTGCGGTCACCATCTTCCGCAAGCCGTCGAACTTCGCGAACGGCAACACCCGCGACCGCCAGGGCCGTCTCATCACCTGCGAGCATGGCACGCGGCGCGTCTCGCGCACCGAGTACGACGGCACGATCACCACCGTTGCCGACAAGTTCGACGGCAAACCGCTCAACTCGCCGAACGACGTCGTGTGCAAATCCGACGGCTCGATCTGGTTCACCGACCCGCCGTTCGGTGTGCTCGGCTACTACGAGGGTTACATCGCCAAACCCGAGCTGCCGACGAACGTCTATCGCGTCGATCCGAAGGGCGGTCAGCTCACCGTCGTCGCCGGCGACGTGAACCGGCCGAACGGGCTCGCGTTCTCGCCCGACGAGTCGAAGCTCTACATCATCGAAGCGGGGGTCACGCCGCGCAAAGTCCTCGTTTACGACGTGACTGGCGGCGGCACGCAGCTCACGAACAGGCGCATCCTGATCGACGCCGGCCCGGGCACGCCCGACGGCCTGCGGTGCGACGTCGACGGCAACCTCTGGATCGGCTGGGGCATGGGCGACGAAAAGCTCGACGGGGTAGCGATCTTCAATCCCGACGGCAAGCAGATCGGCCGCATCGCGCTTCCGGCGCGCTGCGCCAACCTGTGCTTCGGGGGCCCCTACCGCAACCGGCTCTTCATGACCGGTAGCACCGGCATGTACTCGCTCTACGTCAACACCCAGGGCGCGGCCGGCGGCTGAGCCGAAGCCCCCGGGCGGGCGGCCCGCGTGCCGCCCGCCTGACAGGGCAATCGCCCAAGGGGCCCCAAGCCCCCGATCCGGGCCTGGAAGCAGTCCAATCGCGGCCCGCGCGCGCCCAAACAGGGGTGAAACCACGCTCGCCGCGGCCGCGATTCCCCCCTATAGAGGGCCTTTCGGCGGCCCCCCGGGGGAGGTTATAGTCCGCACGCGCCGCCCAAATAATGGGCAACCAAGGGAGAAAACGTCCGTGCACGCCACCCGCATCCGCCAAAAAGACGGGGTTTTCTATTTCGCGAGCTACCGTGCCCAGGACCTGCTGCACAAGGTCCGGTTCATCAGCCGCTTCTACGGCGAGGGCGAGGAGATCGCGCCGTCGCGCGTCGCGCAGGACGACGACGTCGGCCAGTTCATCGCGAAGATCGAGCGCACCGACAAGGCGTTCCAGCGGGCGCTGTCGCACAGCAAGGTGCGGCAGCTGCGCAACTTCTACGAGACCGCGGTCACCCAGCCGCCGATCCCCGGCGCGGTGCTCCTCTTCACCCCCGAGCGGCTCAACTTCCGCTCGACCAACGAGGACATCGGCAATCTCCAGGAGCCGTCGTCGAAGTTCTTCATCATCGACGGCCAGCACCGGCTCGCGGCGCTCAACTTCTACCTGCGGAGCCATCCGGACGAGGCGGCGACGATCAGCGTGCCGTGCACGATCTTCGACGGGCGGAGCGAGGACTTCGCCACCGAGATGTTCGTGATCATCAACTCCACGCCGACGCGCATCAACAAGAGCCACCTCGTCGACCTCTACGAGCGCGTGTCCTGGGCGGCCCCCGACCGCAAGTTCGCCGCGCGCATCGTCGAGAAGCTCTACAGCGAGGCCGACAGCCCGCTCCGCTACCGCATCAACCGGCTCGGCGGGCGCAGCGCGCGCGACAAGTGGGTGCTCCAGGCCGAGCTCTTCAACGAGATCTACCGCTGGGTGCGCGGCAGCTGGCGGAAGATCCAGGCCGCGGGCGGCGGCGCGAAGGAGGCCGAGCGCTACTACGGGATCATCCGCGACTTCCTCAAGGCCTCGCGCACCGCCTTCACCGACGCCTACTGGGGCAAGGACAACTACATGGTCACCAAGCCGGTGACGATCAAGGCGCTCGTGCGCGTCTGCGCCGACCTCGGGCGCGACGACGCCGAGCCCGAGGCCGGCCGCGTGTCCCGCTGGGAGGACCGGCTCGCGCCGTGGACCGAGATGGTGCGCAGCTTCCGGTCAGAAGGCTTCTACGAGCGCTTCCCCGCCAAGGGCGAGGTCGAGCGCGTCGCGCGCATCCACCGCGACCTGGCGAAGGCCGCCGAGATCGAGGTGAAAGGAAAAGCCTGACATGCCCGCCGGTTTCCGCATCCTCCCCAGCCCCGCCCGGCCGTCGCCGGCGCTGGTGGCGGCGCTCGCCGAGCTCCAGGCGTCGCTCCTCTCGGACAACATGAGCCGGCTGCAGGGCGCCGGCAGCGCCGACCTCCGGCCGATGCACCGCGGCGGCACGCTCGCCGGCCCGGCGTTCACCGTCAAGGTCGCGCCGGGGGACAACCTCATGGTGCACAAGGCGATCGACCTCGCCGCGCCGGGCGATGTCATCGTAGTCGACGCCGGCGGCCACCTCGAGCAGGCGATCATCGGCGAGATCATGTCGTCGTGGGCCGCGAAGCGCGGGGTCGCCGGCTTCGTGATCGACGGTGCGATCCGCGACGCCGCGGCGCTCGCCGCAGGGACCTTCCCCGTGTACGCGCGGGGCGCCTCCCACCGCGGGCCGTACAAGGACGGCCCGGGCGAGATCAACGTCCCGGTGTCGATCGCCGGCATGGTGGTGCACCCCGGCGACATCATGATCGGCGACGCGGACGGGCTCGTCGCGATCCCGCAGGCCGACGCGGAGACCGTCCTCGCCGGCGCACGCGCGCAGAAGCAGAAGGAAGCCGCGTCGCTCGCCGCGATCGCCGCGGGCAAGCTCGACCGCGCCTGGGTCGACGAAGCGCTCACGGCGCGCGGCCTCAAGCTCTAGTCAGCGTTCACTCGGGTCCTGCACTGCCGCATGACGGCGGCGTGACGGTCCCCTCCCGGTAATGGTGCGCGCCCGGCGGCGGCGGCCGCGAAGCGCGTGCCGTTGTTCCTCGTCGCCCCCGCCGTGCCGTCCCATCATGGCGAAGTTACGACCGTCAGGAAGGGCGACGCCATGCCCCTCGTGCTCGCGCTGAACGTCTTCGTCCAGCTCGCCTTCGTGGTCCACGCGTACCGCTCGGGCGCGCCGCGCTACTGGGTGTTCGTCATCCTCGCGTTCCCGGTGGCCGGCTGCGCCGCGTACTACCTCCTCGAGGTCTTCCCGCGCTCGCGCGAGGCGCTGACCGTCCGGCGCGCGGCCCGCGAGCTCGCGCGGACCTTCGATCCGCACAAGGACCTGCGGGCGAGGATGGACGAGCTCGAGGTGTGCGGCAGCATCGACAACCGCGTCGCGCTCGCCGAGCAGTGCCTCGCGAGCGGGCTGGCCGCGGAGGCGGTGACGCTCTACCGGAGCACGCTCGCCGGCGCCTTCGAGAACGACCCGCACCTGCGTCTCGGCCTCGCGCGTGCGCTCGTCGAGCAAGGTGCCTGGGACGCCGCCGCCGACACCGTCGAGCGGCTCCGGCGGGACCATCCGTGCCACAAGCCGAACGACACGCGCCTCCTGCACGCGCGCGTCCTCGAGGGACGGGGCGAGACCGAGACGGCCCTCGCCGAGTACCGCGAGCTCGCCCCGGTGTTCGTCGGCCTCGAGGCGCGCTGCCGCTACGGCCAGCTGCTCGAACGGCTGGAGCGCCGCGACGAGGCGCGCTCGGCGTTCGACGCCGCCGTGACGCAGGCGAAGCGCAACGCCTCGCCGGTCGCCGCCGAAGCGCGCTGGGCGAAGCTCGCGCGCGACCGGCTCGGCGCGCTCTCGCGCCAGTAACAGCCCCCCGCCCGCGGGCGCCCTCGCGCCCCAGGGGGCGAGGTTACAATCGCCGCTCCCTCCAGCGCGGCTTCGCCTCGCTTCGGGGAGCACGAGGGGGCCTGCCCCCTCGTCTCGTGCAACCAAGGAGCCGCGATGGACCTTCCAGCAAATCCCTTCAAGCGCGCCATCAAGGCCGGCCAGCCGCAGATCGGGCTCTGGCTCTCGCTCTCGAGCCACTACAGCGCGGAGGTCTGCGCCGGCTCGGGCTTCGACTGGCTGCTGCTCGACAGCGAGCATTCCCCCAACGAGCTCGACATGCTGCTCTGCCAGCTCCAGGCGATCGCGCCCTACCCGTCGCACCCGATCGTGCGCATTCCCTGGAACGACACGGTGACGATCAAGCGCGTGCTCGACGTCGGGGCGCAGACGCTGCTCATTCCGTACGTCAGCTCGGTCGAGGAGGCGCGCGCCGCGGTCGCCGCCACCCGCTATCCCCCGCAGGGCGTGCGCGGGGTCGCCGGCACGACGCGCGCCACCCGCTTCGGCCGCGTCAAGGACTACGCGAAGCGCGCGCACGAGGAGCTTTGCGTGCTCGTCCAGGTGGAGAACCAGCCCGGGCTCGACAGCCTGGAAGCGATCGCGAAGGTCGACGGCGTCGACGGGGTGTTCATCGGGCCGGCCGACCTGCACGCTTCGCTCGGTTATCCCGGCGAAACTGCCAACCCGGCGGTGCTGCCGAAGATCGACGGTGCGATCAAGCGCATCCTCGCCTGCGGCAAGGCGCCGGGGATCCTGACGCCGGACGAGAAGCTCGCGCGGCACTACCTCGCGCTCGGCACGCTG
>Ga0335084_10006406_pt1 | contig 11709 bp, 12 predicted proteins | sample Lox_Sample_44_FD_206721 | JGI IMG/M metagenome (GOLD analysis project Ga0335084, IMG submission 206721) | Soil microbial communities from Loxahatchee National Wildlife Refuge, Florida, United States - Lox_Sample_4.4 | ecosystem: Environmental > Terrestrial > Soil > Wetlands | place: USA...
CACGCCGGGCTCGCCCGCGCCCCCAGGGGACTCGCGGCTCGGCACGAGGTGCACCTCGATTGGCGGCGTGTCGCGCATGCGCAGGATCGGATAATCCTCGAAGCTCTGCTGCTCGACCGCGCCGTCACGCAGCGTGATTTCGCCGAACAGGGCGGCGCTCAGCGCGAAGATGATCGCGCCTTCCATCTGCGCCGCCACCGCGTCCGGATTGACCACCGTGCCGCAATCGGCCGCGCACACGATGCGCTCCACGCGCCAGGCCTCGCCCTCGGCCGCGACTTCGGCGACCTGCGCCACCCAACTGCCGTAGGAGTGATAGACGGCCACGCCGCAGCCCCTGCCGCGCGTCACGCGTCCATGCCAGGCGGCGCGCTCCGCGGCCAGCTCGAGCACGGCGCGATGGCGCGGCGCATGCGCGAGCAGGCCGAGCCGGAACGCGACCGGGTCCCTGCCGGCCGCCGCGGCGAGCTCGTCGATGAAGCATTCGACGGCGAAGGCGTTCTGCGAGGCGCCAACCGAGCGCCAGTAGCCGGTCGGCACCCCGGGATCCTCCTTGACGTGGACTTCGCGCAGGCTGGGGATCGCGTAGGGGATGTCGACCTCGCCGAGCGCAATCTCCGGACCGGCGATGCGCTGCTCCCAAGCACTCGGCGCGCCGCGCGCGTCGAGCGCGCCGCGCAGCGCAGTGAGGTTCGCCGGCCGGTAGAAGTCGTGGCGCAGGTCGTCGGCGCGCGTCCACAGCACGCGCACCGGGCGGCCAAGCGCCTGCGCGAGGCGCACCGCCTCGCCGACGAAGTCGGTCTCGAGCCGCCGGCCGAAGCCGCCGCCGATGTAGGGGGTGTGCACACGCACGCGCTCGCGCGGCAACCCGGTGAGCTCCATGGCGAGCGCCTGCGCCTGCTCCTGCGCCTGCGTGCCGGTCCACACGTCGCAACCCTCCTCGCTCACCTGCGCGAGGCAGTTCGGTGGCTCCATCGGCGCATGCGCGAGGTACGGCGTCTCGTACTGCGCCGCGAGCACCTGCCGCGCGCGCCCGAATGCTCGCTCGACATCGCCGCGCTCGCGCGCCCTGGTGCCCTGGCGCCCGAGCGCGGCCGCCAGGCGCTCGCGGATCGCGCCGCTGTCGAGTCGGCAGGCGGCGGAGAGATCCCACTCGACCCTGAGCGCCTCGCGCCCCGCCAGCGCCGCCGGCACGTCGGTGGCCACCACGGCCACTGCGCCCTCGAGCTCGCGCACGGCGAGCACGCCTGGCACGCGCAGCGCATCCGTGGCGTCGAAGCCCGCGGCGCGCCCGCCGAACTGCGGACAGCGTGCAAGCACGGCGATGAGCGGGTTCTGCCAGACCACGTCGAGCGCGAATACCGCGCGGCCGAGCGCGAGATCGGGCACCTCGAGGCGCGCCAGCGGCCGTCCAATGAGGCGGAATTCTTCCGCCCGCTTGAGCCGCACCCCGCGCGGCGCGCGCCGCGCCGCGACGGCGGCGGCGGCGAGCCCGGCATACGGCGCCCTGCGTCCGCTCGCCTCGTGCACGACCGCGCCGGCTTCGGCGCGGCACTCGCTGCGCTTGACGCCCCAGCGTTCCGCGGCCGCGGCGATCAATCGCTCGCGCGCCACCGCGCTCGCATGTCGCAGCCCGTCCCAGGCGGCGCGAATCCCGGTGCTGCCGCCGGTCATCTGCTGGCCGATCAGGGGATTCACGTACTCGCGAGCGGCCGGCGCAAACTTTACGCGCAGGCTTTCGAGATCGACCCCCAGCTCCTCCGCGGCGAGCATGGCAAGACCGGTGAGCGTGCCCTGCCCCATCTCGGAGCGATCGACGAGGAGCGTAATCGTGTTGTCGCGATTGATGCGCAGCCAGGGATTGAGCGCCGCCCCGTCGCCGCCCGCAGCCGGCAGCGCGCCGAGAGCACGCGTGTCCTGCGGCGGCTCGGCCGCACTCCATGCGGCAGCGCGATGGATGGCGCGCCGGACGCGCGGGTAGGTACCGCAGCGGCACAGCACGTGCTGCATCGCGTCGTCGATCTGCGCGTCGCTCGGTTGCGGGTGGCGCTCGAGCAGCCACGCGGCGGTGAGCAGCTGCGCCGGCTGGCAGTAGCCGCACTGCGGCACCTGCTCGGCGATCCAGGCCTGCACGAGCGGCAGCCGCGGCTCGCGCGCCAGCGCCTCGATCGTTGTGACGGCCTTGCCCGCCGCCTCGGCGACCGGCAGCGTGCACGCATGGCGCGGCGCGCCGTCCACGCGCACCACACAGGTCCCGCAGACGCCGATGCCGCAGCCGTATTTCACGCCCTTCAGCCCGAAGCTATCGCGCAGCACCCACAGCAGCGGCGTGTCGGCCCGGCCGTGGAATTCGCGGTCCTCACCGTTTACCTCGAGCCGGATCGCCGCAATGCCTCGTTCCATTGCTCGACTCTGGCGCTGCCCGGTCCACGGCATTTGATCTTGCGCAAGCCGCGCGAAGAGAAGCGCGGGATGATGATGCGATTCGAGGCGAGCCGAGATGAATGCCCACGTCGAGTGCTCCGCCGGCTACCGCGGCGAAAGGGGCCGGTGCATCTTCGTGCTGGTCGGCCCGCAACGCCCCGCGCCCCCCGGCACGAAGACCTTGCACTGAAGCCGTGCCAAACCTCGTCGTCGAAGGCCTTGCCTACCGCGCCGACAGCAGGACGATTCTGGAGCGCATCGACCTCGATGTGCGCGAAAACGAGATCCATGCGCTCCTCGGCGCGAACGGCGCGGGCAAGACGACGCTTGCGCGGATCGTCATGGGCTGCGCGGGCTACGTGCCCGCCGCGGGCGCACTGCGCTTCGGCGGGCACGACCTCGCCGGGCTTGCCATGCACGAGCGCGCGCGGCTCGGGATCGCGCTCACCTGGCAGGAACCCGCGCGCTTCGAAGGCCTGCCGGTCCACCGCTATCTGAGCCTGAATGCACGCGGCCCCGCGCCGTCCGAGTGCCTGCGCCGGGCCGGGCTGGCGCCGGAGGCGTTCCTGCATCGCGCGCTCGACAAGTCGCTTTCCGGCGGCGAGCGCAAGCGCATCGAGCTCGCCTCGATGCTCGCCCTGCAGCCGCGCCTGGCGCTGCTCGACGAGCCGGCCGCGGGCATCGACATGCCTTCGCTCGAGGAGATCGAGCGCCTGATCATCGACCTGCGCCGCGCCGGCGGCGCGGTCCTCCTCGCCACCCACGTCGAGCCGGTCGCGCGCATCGCCGACCGCGCCTCCTATCTTTGCGGCGGACGCATCGCGTTCACCGGCGACCCTGCCGCGGCGGCTGCGCGCTATCGTGAACGCGCGCGATGACATGCTCGCGGCGCTTTCGGCGATTGGCGCCGATGGCGCGACGCTCCTCGACCCGCGTACGGCGCACATCGTCGTCGACGGCAGCCGGGTCGTCAGCCGGCATGCGGTGCCCGGCGTCGAGCTGCGCGTCGCGGAGCTTGGGGAGCGGCTCACGGCCGAGCTGGTGGTCGCGCGGGGCGCGCGCATCGAAGCGCCGATCCACACGTGTATCGGCTTCCTCGGTGCCAGGGGCACGCAGCGCATCGAGATGCGGCTGCGGCTCGAGGCGGGCGCGGACGCCATGGTGCTCGCGCATTGCCTGTTCCCGAATGCCGAGGCCGGCAGCCACGCCATGCGCGCCGCGATCGAGCTCGAAGCGGGCGCGGTGCTCCGCTACCGCGAAGGGCATTACCACGGCGCAGCTGGCGGCATGGACGTGCGGCCGCGGCTCGATGTGCGCCTCGGACCCGGGGCGCGCTATTTCTCGGATTTCTCGCTGACCCGGGGCACGGTCGGCCGGCTCCGGATCGGCCAGCGCATCACGGCAGCCGACGACACCGTCGCCGAAGTCACGGCGCGGGTGTTCGGCCGCGCTGCCGACGAGATCCACATTCGCGACGAACTGCTGCTCGCCGGGCGCGCGTCGCGCGGCCTCGTCAAGACGCGCATCGCGCTCTGCGACGATGCGCGCGCCGTGGTCGTCGGCATCACGCACGGGCAGGGCGAGGGCGCGCGCGGCCACATGGACTGCCTCGAGCTGGTTCGCGACCGCGCCGTGGCGCGCGCCGAGCCGATCGTGGACGTGTCGCACCCCTTGGCGAAGGTCACGCACGAAGCCGCGGTCGGCACCGTGGACCAGAGTCAGCTCGAGACGCTTATGGCGCACGGCCTGGCCCCGGAGGAGGCCATCGACCTGATCGTCACCGGGATTCTGCAATGAAGATCCCGCGCTTGCCGACTGCGACGGCAGGGACGTCTCGCCGCCGCTCGCCTGGTCCGGCGCGCCGGTTGAGGCGAAGAGTCGCGCGGTCGTCGGCACGTGCCAAGAACTAAGATGAGCGGACCTCGCGCAATGCGCGCGCCGGCACGCCGAGGACTTCGCAGCAGTCGCGCTTGGCAGCGGCAATGATGCACATCGATCGCTAGCGAGCGCATGGACTGGACGCTGTTCGAGAACCTCGATCGCCTGCGGCGGCAGCAGGGCGCGCTTCTCGACGCGCTCGGGCTCGGACCCGTCGAGGCGCCCTACCGGGAGGTGTTCAAGGCGCCGGGGGTGAGCCTGCGCCACTATGGCAGCGGCGACGAAAGCGGCCCGCTGGTGCTCATCGTACCGGCGCCGATCAAGCGGCCCTACATCTGGGACCTCGCGCCGGAGGTGAGCGCGGTGCGCCGCTGCCTCGCGCGCGGCGCGCGCGTGTTCCTCATCGACTGGCAGCCAGCGCCGCCGCAGTTCGGCCTTGCCAAGTATGCCGCGCGCCTGATTCGCGACTGCCTCGATGCCGCCGGAGCCGCGCGCGCGGTCGTGCTCGCGCATTCGCTCGGTGGCCTGCTCGCCGCCATCTTCTCTGCGCTGCACCCGGAGCGCGTGCGGGGCCTCGCGCTGCTCTCCGCGCCGCTGCATTTCGGTGCCGACACACCCGTCTTCCGCGCGATGGTCACCGGGCTCGATACCGACGAACTGCCCGATGCGCTGCCGGGGTCCTTCCTCGGCGCGGTTAGCCTGCGCGCCGCGCCCGATACGTTCGGCGCGGAGCGCCTCGCCGATGCACTCGCCAGCTTCGCGGATCCCGCGGCGTGGCGCACACACCTGCTGGTCGAGCGCTGGACGCTCGACGAGTTCGCGCTGCCGCGCCGCTTGGTGGCCGAGCTCGCGACCTGGATCGTGCGCGAGGACCGCTTCGCGCGCGGCACGCTCAGGATCGGGCGGCGCAGCGCGGCGCCGTCGCGCCTCGCCGCGCCGCTGCTATGCGTGGTCGATCCCCGCTGCCGCCTGGTGCCGCCCGCTGCGGTGCTGCCGCTCGTCGAGGCCGCCGCCAGCCGCGACAAGACCGTGCTGCATTACGAAGGCGATCTCGGCGTGTTGCTGCAGCACCTCGGGCCGCTGGTCGGCCGGCGCGCGCATGCGCTGCTGTGGCCGAAAATCCTCGACTGGATCGAGCGCGTAGGCTAGCCGCCAATGCCCGGATGGATCGTCCCGCCCCCGCGCACGCCCACGAAGAGCGCGGCCGAGCACGCGCGGGCGCGCCGCCGCAAGGTCGAGTCGCTCGCGGCGCGCGGCCTGCTCGCCTCGCCGCGCATCAAGACGGCGCTGCTCGCGGTGCCTCGCGAGGACTTCGTGCCGCGCGAGTATCGCGACTACGCCTATGAGGAGGTGCCGCTGCCGCTGCCGGGCGCCGCGGCCACCATCTCCTGTCCGCACAGCTACCCGCTGTTCTACGAGCCGCTCGGGCTGGATCGCGGGCAGCGCTTCCTGGAAATCGGCACGGGATCGGGCTACGGCGCCGCCGTCGCGCGCGAGGTGGTCGGCGCAGAGGGACTCGTGGTGTCCGTAGAGATAGATCCGCTGACGCAGGATTTCGCCCGGCGCAATCTCGAGCGCGCCGGCTATCGCGACGTCGTGCTGGTGCTGGGCGACGGCTGGCTCGGGCACCCCGCGGCGGCGCCTTATGATCGCATCGCCGTCACCGCCGCCTGCGACGAGATCCCGCCGCCGCTGCTTGCGCAGCTCGCGCCCGGCGGCCGCGCGATCGGGCCGCTCGCCGACGCGCAAGGCCGCCAGATCCTCACGCTGATGACGAAGCAGGCGGACGGCGCTATGCGCCGCGAGGAGTTGTGCGAGGTGCTTTACGTCGCACTGCGCAGGCGCGAAGGCGAGGCCCCCAGCGCGCGCGGAGCTTCGCGCGAATCGCCGCATCCCCCAGGCTCGCGTTGAGCTCGGCCGGTTCCACGCGCCAGCTGAGCGTCTGCCACCCGCCGTCGGTCGCGCACTCGACGCTCAGCACCCATCCGGCTTCCTTCTGCTCGACCGTGTACACGAAGCCGCGCACGCCGATCTCCTTGAGCACGCGCTCGACGGCCTTGCGGGCGCTGCGGATTTCTTGTGCGAGCGGCGGCATGATTGCCACGGAAAGCTACGCCGCATGGCCCGCAGCCTGCTTGATCCTGGTCAAACGGCGCCTGCAGGCCTTGCTACGTTGCCCTTCTGCGCCTCATTAATGGGAGTAGCACGCGATTGTCGCGGCCGCGCACCTGATCCCGATCGGCGAGGTCGTCATACTGCCGTTCGCCGGGGATCTCAATTTCGTGTTCGGCATCGCGTCACCGGGCGGCGCGTGCCTGGTGTCGACGGCGCGGCTGCTCGCCGGCGCCGACGAGGTGCTGTTCCGCGCGCGGCTGCTGAAGGAAGCGGTGCACGAACTCGGCCACACGCTCGGCCTCGAGCATTGCGCCGATCCCGGCTGCGTCATGCACTTCTCGAACAGACTTGCCGATACCGAACGCAAGGGCGATGTCTATTGCAACCGCTGCGAGGCGGCTATGGCGCCGGCATCCCGACACCGTCGTTCTTAGAGTCGCGATCGAGGCACTTGCGGCCGCGCCTCGATAGCTGTGCGAGCACCCGTTCAGCCCTGCGGACCGCGTGGTACCGGGCCCTTGCGCAATTCGCTGATCCGTTGCCTCTGTGCCGGATCGTTCTCATCCAGCACCACGAACCCCTTGGCCTTATTGTGAAAGATGGCTGCGGCATGCCCTGCTTTCCTGATCGTGCGCGCCCCTCCAGAGCCGCACTGGCGCCGGCATACGCCCCTTGCGCGAGCAACGTGGCCAGCTGCGCCTCGGAAATGAAGCACCAACGGTGGGGCGACATTTCTTGCGTTCGCCCTCCGGCCTAGCGCGGCCTGCCCACGGGAATGAGATACAAGGGCTGCTCGTCGTCGCGCAGCGCGGCGGCGGCCTTCACTTCGGTGTCGCTGAATGCGCCCAGCACAGTGGCGCCGAGACCGAGCGCCACGGCCTGCAGCAGCACGTTCTGCGCCGCGTGCCCCGCTTCCAGGTGCACGTAGCGCACGCCGCGCGTGCCATACTTGGCAGTCGTGCGCCGCTCGACCGCGGCGATGAAGAGGATCGCGGGCGCTTGCGCGAGCCAGCGCTGGCCCCAGGCGGCCTCGACCAACTGCATGCGCCGGTCGCCTTTGGCTAGCGGCGCCAGCCCGTGCAGCGATGGCTGATACCGGTACACGCCGGCCGCGAGGTTCTGCACGTTGCCGGCGACGATGAACAGTTCCAGCGGGTAGAGCGCGCCTGCCGACGGCGCGGTCCTGTGGCCGCTGCGCGTGACCTCGCCCTGCGCGGCCCAGAGAAGCTGCCCCAGCTCTTCAAACCGCAGCGGCGTGTCGCGGAACTCGCGCACCGAGCGCCGTTCCGAGAGCGCTCGCTCGAGCGCGAAGGCGCTGTCGCGCCGCGGCTCGGGGAGCGTGAGCGCCGGTTCGATTCCCGCGGCCACGGATGCAAGCATGCACAAGATGATCCCGCCCGCGGCGCGCAATGACTTGATCGAAGTCAAGGCCGTCATGTCTTCCCGCTCGCGAGCCGGTGAGCCCAGCGCAACGGCTCCGGAATACGGTAGCGCGTCGTGCACGCCATCACGTAGCGCAGAGCGGTGGCGAGACTCACGCGATGCCCCACGGAGACATAGAGCGGTTTCACGCCCGCGCGCGTGCGCAGCACGGCACCGATGCGCTCGCCGCGGTCGGTGAGCGGCGCCCAGGTGCCGCGGCGCGCGGGCGGTGCGCGGTGCTCGCCGACCAGGCGCGTCTTCGCGACGCCGATCGAAGGCGTGCGGGCAAGCAGGCCCAGGTGCGACGCGAGCCCGCAGCGCCGCGGGTGCGCGATGCCCTGCGCGTCGCACAGGATGAGGTCGGGCGCGAGCGGCAGCGCTGCCAGCGCGGCAAGCGCGGCCGGGATCTCTCGGAAGGAGAGCAGGCCAGGAATGTAGGGGAAGGAAACGGGTTCGCGCGCAACGGCGTGCGCGCGCCGCTCGAGCTGCGGAAAGCTGTACACGGCGGCTGCCGCTTGCGCCATGCCGTCGTAGTAGTGGACGTCCACGCCGCATACGTGGCGCACCTCGCCGAGCCGGTCCGCGCGTACGATCTGCGCGGCGAGCTTTCTCTGCAGCGCAATCGCCGCGCCCGGCGAGAGACTATCCAGCTTCCTGGCGCGCGAAGACATCGGGTCGCCGGTGGTCGAGGCGAGCGAGGCCGTACCGGGCCGCTGCGTCGAGTGCCTCGCCGTGCTCCGCGGCGGTGATCGGCCGGTCGATCTCGGGATACTCGTCGGCGCGGTAGCACGGACGATACTGGTCCATTAGGTTGAGGTAAGTGTTCGCGGAGATCTCCTCGGCGAGGAACTGCAGCACCTGCTCGGTCCCGGCGATGCCGTGCGGCAGGACGAGATGCCGCACCAGCAGGCCGCGCTGCGCGATGCCGCGCGCGTCGAGCACCAGGTCGCCGACCTGCCGGTGCATCTCCTTTACCGCGGCGTGGTTCGCCTCCACGTAGTTGCGCACTTTCGAGTACTTGCGCGCGAGCGCTGAGTCGCCGTACTTCATGTCGGGCATGTAGATGTCGACGATGCCGTCGAGGAGCGCGAGCGCTTCGAGGCTGTCGTAGCCGCCGGTGTTGTAGACCAGCGGCAGGCGCAGCCCGCGCGGCACGGCGTCGGCGACGGCGGCGATGATCTGCGCCACGACGTGGCTCGGCGAGACGAGGTTGATGTTGTGGCAGCCCTGGGCCTGGAGCTCCAGCATCATGTCGGCAAGCCCGCGCGGCTCCACCTCGCGGCCGACGCCGCGTTGCGAGATTTCCCAGTTCTGGCAGAACACGCAGCGCAGGTTGCACCAGGAGAAGAAGACCGTCCCCGACCCCGCCCAGCCGCGCAGCGGGGCCTCTTCGCCGTGGTGCGCACCGTAGCTCGCCACCAACGCGCCCTCGCCGGTCCGGCACACGGCGCCCTCGATGCCCTGGCGGCGGTTCACATGGCAGTAGCGCGCGCAAAGGTCGCAGTCCTCCAGGTGCCGGTACGCCGCCGCCACGCGCCTGTCGAGCTCGCCGCTCGCGGCAAGAGCGAGATAGGCCGGGTTGCGCCAGGTCATTGGCCCACTGTCCGCGTTCCCCGGCTACGACTCTTGATCTTGCGCAAACCGCACGCCGGGAAGGCCCTGATCATGGCCCTTGCGAGGTACTCCATGACCAGCAAGCCCAGATCGACCGATCCCCAAAGCGTGTTCTGCGAGGTCTGCCTCAAGCGCGTGCCGAAATCCGACGCGCTCGTGGCGGAAGGCAAGGACTTCACCGCGTACTTCTGCAGCAACACCTGCTACGAGCGCTGGCGCGGGCAGCGCGCGCCGGCACCGCCGCCGCACGAGCTCCAGGAGGGCGCGGGCCGCAGCATCTCGCGCGATGAGCGCGTGAAGCGCGCAACGCGCCAGCATCCGCAGCGCGACGAGCCGAAAACCGACAGCGTCGAGCGCGACGACCTGCCTCCGTCCTGAATCAGCGCGCGCGGCAGGAGCCCGTGCCGGCGTGATCGAGGTCGAGCAGCGGCTGCGGCGCCACGTGCACGCGCTTGCCGGCGAGATCGGCGAGCGCCACGTCTGGCGGCCGCAAGCGCTGCACGCGGCGGCCGACTACATCCGCGCGCAGTTCGCGGCCTCGGGGTTCGCAGCTGCCGCGCAAGCGTACAAGGCGCACGGCGTGCGCTGCGAGAACCTCGAGGTGACGATTCCGGGATCGCGCCGCCCAGGCGAGATCATCCTCGTTGGCGCGCACTACGACACGGTCGAGGGCAGCCCCGGCGCGGACGACAACGCGAGCGGCGTCGCCGGCCTGATCGAGATCGCGCGAGAGCTGCGCGGTCGCCCGCTGCAGCGCACGGTCAAGCTCGTCGCTTTCGTGAATGAAGAGCCGCCCTTCTTCCACTTCGGCCAGATGGGAAGCGAGCGGTACGCGCGAGCGGCGCGCGCACGCGGCGACGACATCCGCCTCATGCTGTCGCTCGAGATGCTCGGTTGCTACTACGACGAGCCCGGCAGCCAGGCATACCCGCCCTTCCTGAAGTGGTTCTATCCCGAGCGCGGCAATTTCATCGCCTTCGTGTCGAACCTGCGCTCGCGCCGCGCGCTCGCCGAGCTGACCGCGGCATTTCGCACGCACTCCGACTTCCCCTGCGAGCGGCTCGCCAGCCCCACTTTCGTTCCCGGTATCTCATGGAGCGACCAGCGTTCGTTCTGGCGGGCCGGCTACCCGGCCGTCATGGTCACCGACACGTCCTTCTACCGCTATCCGCACTACCACCTGCCGACTGACACATCCGAGCGCCTGCGCTATCCCGAGATGACCAGAGTGGTACAGGGACTGGCGCGAGCGCTCGCCGCCCTGGCGCGCTAGCGCGATTCGCGGTAGTCGGCGTCCACCACGCGCGCACCCGAGGGCACCTTGGTCTCGCGGTACACGCCCGCGTCGGGCCGCTGCGCATAGACGACGGCGCCGGCTTCCTTGAGCAGTTTGCCGAGCGCCTCGGTCTTGTCCTTGGCCGCTGCGGCGTCCTTCTTCGCCAGCGCCTCGCGCAGCTCGCGGCGCGCGGCCTCGATGCGACCCTTCAGTTCCTCGGTGAGCTTGTCGCCGAAGTCGGCCACCGTCTTTTCCGCCTGGTAGCACATCGAATCGGCGGCGTTGAACGCGTCGGCATCCTCGCGGCGCTTCCTGTCGGCCTCGGCGTAGCGCTCGGCCTGGTCGATCATGCGCTTTTTCACGTCCTCGGCAAGGCGCGTCGAGCCGCTGATGCGGATCGACTGCGCGCGACCGGTGGCGGTGTCGCGCGCGGCGACGTTGAGGATCCCGCTGGCGTCGATATCGAACGTGACCTCGATCTTGGGCATGCCGCGCGGCGCGGGCGCCAAGCCGTCGAGGTTGAACTCGCCGAGGCCGGTGTTGTCGGCCGACATCGGGCGCTCGCCCTGGAACACGTGGATGGTGACGCTCGTCTGCATGTCGGCGGCGGTGGTGAAGATCTCGGCCTTCTTCACGGGCACCGGCGTGTTGCGTGCGATCAGCGGCGTCGCGACGCCGCCCAGCGTCTCGACGCCGAGCGTGAGGGGCGTGACGTCGACGAGCACGATGTTCTTCACTTCGCCCGAGAGCACGCCCGCCTGGATGGCGGCGCCGGCGGCAACGCATTCCATCGGGTCGACGCCCATCTCGGCCTTGCGCTGCAGCAGTTCCTCGAAGAACTGCCGCACCATGGGCATGCGCGTGGGGCCGCCCACGAAGACGACGCGGTCGATCTGCTGCGGCGTGATGCCCGCGTCGGCGAGCGCCTGCTGCACGGGATGCCGGCAGCGCTCGATCACGGGGCGCACGACGCGCTCAAG
>Ga0335084_10006407_pt1 | contig 11708 bp, 11 predicted proteins | sample Lox_Sample_44_FD_206721 | JGI IMG/M metagenome (GOLD analysis project Ga0335084, IMG submission 206721) | Soil microbial communities from Loxahatchee National Wildlife Refuge, Florida, United States - Lox_Sample_4.4 | ecosystem: Environmental > Terrestrial > Soil > Wetlands | place: USA...
GTGCTGGCCGAGTTCAAGGACACGGCCGTCTTCGCTGAGCGCGCGCAGGCGGCACTTGCGCCGTTTCGCGACGCCGACCCGGTCGAGGCCTACGGCGACCTGCTGGCGTTCGCGGTCGGCTTCGGCGGCGCTCACCACGAGCGTCGCCCGCAGACGCCGTGGCGGCCGACGCGCATCCACATCGGTTCGGGCAAGGACTACAAGCCCGGATGGCTCAACGTCGATGTGCTGCAGCGCGCCGAGCCCGACCTGGTGCTCGACCTGTCGCAGCCGCTGCGGCTGCCGCTGCAGGCACAGTCGCACACCGTCGGGCCGGTCGAGCTCGCCGAAGGTCAGCTCGATTGCGTGCTGGCCAACAACGTGCTCGAGCACGTCACCGACCTGCCGCGGCTGATGACCCAGGTCCTGCAGCTGCTGCGCGTGGGTGGTCGCCTCGTGATCGAGGTGCCGTACGAGCACGCACCCACCGCCTGGCAAGACCCGACGCACGTGCGCGCGATGAACGAGAACTCGTGGCTCTACTACACCGATTGGTTCTGGTATCTCGGCTGGTTCGAGCACCGCTTCGGCGTGCTCAGCTCGCAGTACCTCGACCCCGAGCTGCGCGAGGCGCCGCGCGAGCGTGCCGCGTTCATGCGCGTGGTGCTCGAGAAGGTGGAGACGACGCCGCGCGAGCGCATGGTGGCGCGCACGATGAGCCCGGCGCTCGATGTGCCCGACGACGTGCTCGACCCGGTCTGGCTGTATCGCGCGCGGGCGTCGCAGTCCGTCGCGGCGGTCGCCTGAGGAACCGAACATGACGTCGACCGTGGGCCATCTGTTCGACAACCTCGACTTCGAGGCCTTTCGCGCGCTGGCAGGCGACCCCAGTCTGAGCCGACACGAGAAGGTGGGCTTTCCCGACAGCTACCGCGAGGGCAAGGAGGAGGCGATCTTTCGCGACGTCGTCGCCAAGCTCGCCAGCCTGCAGCGCCCCGGCGGGCGCGTGATCGAAGTGGGGCCCGGTTGCAGCCGGGTGCCCGTGATGCTTGCGGCGCGCTGCGCCGAGATGCACAGCGAGCTTACCTGGGTCGACAGCGCCGAGATGCTCGCGCTTCTGCCCGATGCGCCGCACGTGCGCAAGGTGGCCGGTCGCTTTCCGCAGGTGCTGCAGCCGCGGCTGCACGAGCTGGCGGGCGGCGTCGACACCATCGTCGCCTACAGCGTCGTGCAGTACGTGTTCGGCGAAGGCAACCTGTTTCACTTCCTCGACACCTGCCTGGCGCTGCTGGCCACCGGCGGCGAGCTGCTGATCGGCGACGTGCCCAACCAGACCATGCGCAAGCGTTTCTTCGCCAGCCCGGCCGGCGTGGCGACCCATCAGCGCCACACGCGCAGCAGCGAGCTGCCCGAGGTGCACTTCAACCGGCTCGAGCCGGGCCTGATGGACGACAGCGTCGTGCTGGCGCTCCTGTCCCGTGCACGGGCGCAGGGCTTCCATGCCTGGGTGATGCCGCAGGCGGTGAACCTGCCGATGGCCAACCGGCGCGAGGACATCCTCATTCGCAAGCCGTGATGGAGCCGACCATGAAGACTCGCAGACTCGTCATCGTCGGCGACTCGGCATTTGCCGAGATCGCGCACGAGTACTTCGACGCCGACTCGCACTACCAGGTCGTCGCGTTTGCGGTCGAGGCCACCTACCTGCAGCGCCGTGAGCTGCATGGCCTGCCGGTCGTGGCCTTCGAGGATCTTGATCGGCACTTCCCGCCTGCCGAACAAGACGTGTTCGTCGCGACCGTGTACACGCAGCTGAACCGCTTGCGCACCCGCCTCGCACAGGCCGCCAAGACGCGCGGCTATCGGCTCGCGTCGTTCGTCAGTCCGCGGGCATTCGTCTGGCGCAACGTGAAGCTCGGCGAACACTGCTTCATCTTCGAGGACAACACGCTGCAGCCCTTCGTGACGATCGGCGACAACGTAGTGCTCTGGAGCGGCAACCATGTCGGTCACCACTCGGTGATCGAGGCCAACTGTTTCGTCTCCTCGCACGTCGTGATCTCCGGCTTTTGCAGGGTCGGCGCGAACAGCTTCCTCGGGGTCAACGCGACGCTCGCGAACAACATCCGTGTCGGCCGCGACAACTGGGTGGGTCCGAATACCGCGCTGATGAAGGATACCCCCGACGGCGCGCTCTTCAAGACCGAGCAGCCCGAGCCGGCTCGCATCAGTGCGCCCCGCTTCTTCAAGGTTGCGGCCGACCCCGCCGCCTGAACGCATCGGCACGGCACGCGGGCGATGGGCTGGGTCAAGCTAGGTCATGTCTTCGCACCGGATGGCGCGAGCGCCTGGGCGCGCGGCTACGCGTCGTTCCCGACCGCCGTCGCGCGGCCGAACGGGGAGATCCGCGTCTACTACACCGCGCTGGACGCCGAGCACCAAGGCCGCAGCAGCTATGTGGACGTCGCCGCGGACGACCCACGGCACGTCGTGCGCCGCGGCGCGGGACCGGTGCTCGAGCTTGGCGGGATGGGTGACTTCGACGAAGGCGGCGCCAACATCTTCAGCGTCGCGACCTTGGCCGGTCAGCGACTCTTCTACTACCAGGGCTGGCAGCACACGCGCAAGGTACCCTACCTGATCTTCACGGGCTTGGCGACCGAAGCCGATGACGGCGATGCGCTCGTCAAACATCAGCGCACGCCCGTGCTCGACCGCACGCCCGACGAACCCACCATGCGCGCGGCGCCCTTCGTGGCGAATGACGGCGCTGGGCTGCGCATGTGGTACGTGAGTTGCGTGCGGTGGCGCGTCGTCGACGGTGCGCCGCGCTACTGGGTGAACATCCGCACCGCGGCGAGCGCGGATGGGCGGCGCTGGGTTGCCGACCCAGCCGTGTGCCTCGAGCCTCAAGGCGACGAGTACGCGGTCGGCCGCCCGAGCGTGCTGCGCGCGCCGCGCGGCTACGAGATGTGGTTCTCGGTGCGCTCCGCGAGCCGCCCTTACCGGCTCGGCCACGCACGCTCGGACGACGGCGTGAGCTGGGTGCGCGACGACGCACCGGAGCTGCTGATCGAGCCCTCCCGGCAAGGCTGGGACGCCGAGATGGTCTGCTACCCGTGCGTGATCGAGCACGAGGGCAGGCGCCTTCTCTTCTACAACGGCAATCGCCACGGCCAGACCGGTTTTGGCGTGGCGTTGTGGCGCGATTGAACGGATCGACAAAGGACTTCGTCATGAGCTGTCTCGCCGCCCTGGTACCGACCCATGTAGCGCACGGCGTCAGCCTGCGTACCGTGCTGCGCGACGACCTTGACGCGAAGGCGGAGGAACTGCGTTCGATCGGCTACACGCTGCTCGATAGCGGGCTGTCGGCGCGTGAACTCGCCGCCCTGCGCGATCGCATGGAGTCGATCTACCGGACTCAGGTGGACGAGATCGGTGGCGCGCAGGCGCTGGTACGCTGCCACGACCTCGACGTGGCGCGTTGCCCGCTCGCCTACGACGACACCTTTGTCGGCGTCGCCGCCAACGCGCCGCTGATCTCGCTCGTGCAGCGCTTGCTCGGCGAGAACATCGTCCTGTTGCAGCAGAACGGGCTCTTCAATCGCCCGCAGTCCCAGCACTACCAGACCCACTGGCACCGTGACATCAGCTACCAGCACTGGACGAGCAGCGAGCCGATCGCGATCAATGCACTGCTGACGCTGGACGATTTCACGCACGAGAACGGCGCGACCCACGTGCTGCCGGCCTCGCACCTGCGCGCCGAGTTCCCGTCCGAAGCCTATGTCGAGAAATTCGCGACGCCGGTGGTCGCACCCGCCGGCACCTTCCTCGTGCTGGATGCGATGCTGTTCCACCGGGCCGGCCGTAACCGCTCGAGCGGCGAGCGGCGGGCAGTGAACCACCTGATCGGGCGACCCTTCATGGCCCAGCAGTTCGACCTGCCGCGCATGGTCGATGCGCGCCACGGCGAAGATCCCTTCCTCAACCGCTACCTCGGCTTTCGCTGGTCGCCGTGCGCCAGCGTGGCCGACTGGCGGCGCCTGCGTTCCTGAGCGCCGCCTCCCGCCTGAGTCAGGGCACAACAGCAAAGCGACGACATGTACGACACCAGCGAGTCCGCGACGATCTACCGCAACTTCCTGAACTGGCTGTTCGCGACGTTCGGCGAGGACGAGGCCGCATTTCGCCAGACCATGATCGCGCGCCTGCGGCTGAAACCGGGCAACCGCCTGCCGATCACCCGCTGCGGCCTCGGCGACGATGTGCTCGCCGTGCTGGACGCGTTCGGCGACACCTGCCGGGTGCGCGCCTGCGATCTCTCGGTGGCGATGGTGGCAGGTACCGAGCAAGCGCTGCGAAGTCGCCCACCAACCCAGCTGCTCGAGGTGGCGGTCGCCGAGAAGCTGACCGAGCATGGCGGCTGAGGTGCTTGCTGCGCCGTCGCGCACCGCGTCGCTGCGGGCGCACGCCTACGCGGCCGCAGACGAAGCTGGCTGGCAGCAGCTGTGCGGTGCGTCGCATTGCACCAGCTTCCTGCATCAGCGCGCCTTTCTCTCCTATCACGGCGATCGTTTCGTCGACCGCTCGCTGGTGCTGCGCGAAGGGGAGCGATGGCTCGGCGTACTGCCGGCGGCCGAACATCCGACGCTTGCGGGCACGGTCGAGTCGCATCCGGGCATCACCTACGGCGGTCTGGTCCATGATGGCGCGCTGCGCGGCCCGCGCGCAATCGAGGCGATGCGCCTGGCAGCCGCCCACTACGCGAGCCTCGGCTATCGGCGCCTGCGCTACAAACCGCTGCCGCACATCTACCAACGCTCGCCGGCGCAGGACGACCTCTACGCCCTGTTTCGCCTCGGCGCCGGGCGCGTCCGTTGCGACCTGTCGGCCTGCATCGATCTGGCACACCCGCTGAAAGCGAGCGAGCGCCGCCGTCGCGGCGCCGTCAAGGCACGCAAGGCCGGCCTCGACTATGCTGGCGGGGTGCAGCACGCGCCGGCGCTGTGGGCCGTGCTGGTGGACAACCTGCAGCGCAGCCATGCCAGCCGGCCGGTGCACGACCTCGCGCAGATCCAATTGCTGGCGGCGCGCTTTCCCGAGCAGATCGCCTTCAACGTCGCCCGACTAGGAGGCGTCGTGATCGCCGGCACGGTGTCGTTCCTGATCGGGGCAGTCGTGCACCTGCAGTACATCGCCGCCAGCGAGGCCGGTCATGCCCTGTCGGCGCTCGACGGCCTCATCGAACACCTGATTGCGCAGGCGCGCGGCGCCGGTGCGCGCTATTTCGACTTTGGCACCAGCAACGAGGATCAGGGTCGGGTGCTCAATGAAGGGCTGTATCGCTTCAAGTGCGAGTTCGGTGCCGGCGGGGTCGCCTACGAGACCTACGAGCTCGACCTGACCGCGCGACCTTGACGCAGCGACCGGTGGCCCAATTGACGGGCGAAGGCCCGCTTCTTTGCCGCGCCGGATTCGCACGGCTGCCCTAGTCTGATCGACAGAGATCAGGAGACGCGATGAGCACGATGGCTGCCGCAAGGGAACGCTCGCCCAAGGCGACGCCTTCGCGCGCGGGAGGCAAGGTGGCGGCCGGCATATCGCGCCTGAGCGCCTGCACGCTGATCGACCTGCCCAAGGTCCAGGACCCGCGCGGCAACCTCACCTTCATCGAGGCAGGTCGCCACCTTCCGTTCAAGTTCAACCGGGTCTTCTACCTCTACGACGTGCCCGGCGGCTCCGACCGCGGCGGCCACGCGCTGAAGACCACGCACCAGTTCATCATCGCGATGGCAGGCAGCTTCGACGTCATGCTCGATGCCGGCAACGGCCGCCAGCGCTTCCAACTCAATCGGTCGTACTACGGCCTGTACATCGCACCGATGGTGTGGCGCGAACTCGAGAACTTCTCCTCCGGGTCGGTCGCGCTGGTGCTGGCGTCGGGCTTCTACGACGAAGCGGACTACATCCGTGAGCATGACGACTTCAAGCATTCGCTCGTCGGCGCCTGAGGCCGGTGCATCGGACGCCCGCCGACCGGTCGCGTTCCTCGACCTGCGTGTCATCAACCGGGCTCAGGCACGGCAGCTGCAAGGGGCCTTCAACCGCGTGCTGGAAGGCGGCTGGTTCGTCATGGGCCGCGAACTGCAGGCCTTCGAGGACGAGTTCGCGGCCTACTGCGGCGCGCAGCATTGCGTGGGCGTGGGCAATGGACTCGATGCGCTATTCCTGATCTTCAGGGCGTACGGCATCGGGACCGGCGACGAGGTCATCGTGCCGTCCAACACCTACATCGCCACCTGGCTGGCGGTGTCGCACACCGGCGCCACGCCGGTGCCAGTGGAGCCGTTGGCAGCCACGCACAACATCGATCCGGCGCGCGTCGAAGCAGCGATCACGCCGCGCACCAAAGCCATCCTCGCCGTGCACCTGTACGGTCAACCGGCGCAGATGGAAGCGCTGGCGAAGATCGCGCGCACTCGGGGGCTGCGGCTGGTCGAGGATGCGGCGCAGGCCCACGGAGCGCGCCAGCGCGGCAGGCGCGTCGGCAGTCTCGGCGACGCCGCGGGATTCAGCTTCTACCCGGGCAAGAACCTCGGCGCACTCGGCGATGCCGGCGCGGTGGTGACCGACGACGCAGCGCTCGCTCGCGAGATTCGCCTGCTGCGCAACTACGGCTCCAGCGTCAAGTACGTCAACGACGTGCAGGGGCATAACAGCCGCCTCGACGAACTGCAAGCCGCGCTGCTGCGCGAGAAGCTCGGTTCGCTCGACGAGCACAACGCACATCGCTGCAGATTGGCCGAGACGTATGCCGAGGGTCTGGCCGGCCTGGACCTGGTGCTACCCCAGGTGGCGGACGGCATGCAGCCCGTGTGGCACCTGTATGTCGTGCGCAGCCGCCAACGCGACCTGCTGCAGAGGCAACTGAAGGTCGACGGCATCGAGACATTGATTCACTATCCGCGAGCGCCGCACCTGCAAGCGGCATACCACTCGCTGGCGATCGCGCCGGGCTGCCTGCCGATCGCGGAGCAATTGCAGCAGGAAGTGTTGAGCCTGCCGATGGGACCTCACCTGCAGCGCGACGATGTGCGGCGTGTCGTCGCCGCAGTGCGGCGCAGCGCCGCAGGCTAGGGTGTTGCGCCCGCCCTCGTTTCAGGTGGGCACGATCTGCCGGAGCGCCGCGCGGTACGGCTCGCGAGAGAACCGCGCGTCGTAGTGCGCACGGGCGGACTTGCTGAGCGCGGCGTGCTCGATCGTTGCCGACTGGAGCACGGCGGTCAGCTCGTCAGTCGAGGTCCACTTCAAGTCGCGGCTGGCGTACAGCGGATGGTTGGCGGGCAGGGGCGTGTGTGCGCGGTTCTCGAAGTACAGCACAGGGTAGCCGCAGCCCTGCGCCTCGATCGCGACGCGCCCGCCGCCCAGCGGCGCCGAAGCGATGTAGAACGCTGCATCGAGGTCCTTCAGACATTGCCAGACCGATGGCACCCAGCCGACGTGGACGAAGCGGTGTGGATCGATGCCTTGAGCCTGCAACGAGGCGCCGATCTCGCTGACCCATTCGGCGTCGAGCGGGCCGATGTGGTAATGGCGGCCGCGCACTGCCATCAGTGTGGCGCGCACGATCTGGGCCAGCGCTACCGGACCCGTACGCGCGAACTTGGCCGGATGCCCCGAACTCACGACTGAGCAGTCGGCGTCGCGCACCTCGCCGAACCGCTTGACGCCGAGGTCCTCGACATAGAGCGGCAGCGACGCGGGGGTGACGGCGAGGTGAGTGGCGCACAGGGCGCGCACGCCTTCGCTCAGATCGACGTGCCGCAGCCCACTGACCGTGCAGCCCAGGCTCGGGTTGTGGTCGGCATGGTGCATGAACACCTGGGTTGGCACGCCGCTGCGCAGCGTCGCGACGTACGGGATCGGATCCTGATGGTGCGCGAAGTGCACGATGCTTGCGGGGTTCAGTGCCGCGGTGAAGAGGCGCAGCATCGCGCACTTCTCCCAGGTGCTGCCGGCGGGCAGCACGACAAGCTCGACATGCTTGAAGCGCTCGCCGACCCAGTCGAGCTGCCTCGGATCCTGTTCGTAAGTCCTGAAGAGGTCGGTGAGCAGCAGCGTGGGATTGCCGAGTTCGTGCGACATGTCCTCCAGCGCACGGGTGTGCCCGCCGAGCGCATACAGTTCGGTCGCGATGAGCAGCTGTCCGCGCGGCCGTCCCTTCTCATTGGCCACGGGGCCGAGTCGTTCGAGGTGGTCGGCCAGCCTCTCGAGGCGGCGATCGAGCTCGGGGTAGTACAGCGCGTGATGTGCCACGCCGGGCAGACGATAGTGCTGGTGCACGCCGGCAACCATGTGCGTCAGTGCGCGATCGAAACCGCCGGCCTGCATGGCCGCGTCGATCGCTGCGCAGACCGTGTCCAGGCGCACTGCCAGGCCTTCGGGCGCGTCCGCGGCAAGGCTGGGCACCGCCGTCGACTCCACTGCCGTCGCGGTTGCGCTTGCCGGTTCGATCACACCGCACAGCGTGTGGATCGGGCCGAACGAAGGGTACTTGGCCGCAAGGTACTGCGCGGAACGGTGGAACGCCTGCGGCAGCCGGTGGTCGTTGAGCGAGTTGTGGAACAGCGGCAGTCGCACGATGCGCGGGAAGACTTGGTGGGTGCAGATCGACGCCAGGCACAGCTCGGTGGCCCACAGATGCCAGCCGATGTCCGGATCGATGCGATGGACCGAGCGGCGCGAGATGACGATCGCCAGTTCGTCGATCGAAAGCGCGCGCTCGGAGGCCGGGTGGTCGAAGCGGTGCAGGCGGTCGATCACGAAGCCGGCCTGCGAAAACCCGTCTGCGCTGGCATTGATGGCCATGCCGGCAAAGCCGATCAGGGTCTGGTCGCGCTGGTCCGGGCGAACTGTGGCCAGCAGCGCGTTGAGCTGCTCGCCGAAACCGCTCGGGAAGAAGATGTCCTGGTGGCAGAACAGTACCCAGTCGCTGTCGCAGTGAGGCAGGGCTTCACTCATGGCCTGCGCCGGGTTGGTCGCCCCGGTGCAGGTGATGATCCGGGCCTGCACTTCGGCTAGGCCGGGGGACGCCGCCACGTTGAGGCGCAGCTGGTCGCTGCGTGTGGTCGGCACCACCACGGTGAAGCGCGCCGCACCGGCCTCGCGTGGCAGGCTGTCGAAACCGCGCGTGGCCTCGACGATCAGGTGTTGCATGTCGAGCGTACGCTCGGCTGTGGCACGCGGGACGCCAGCAGCTTCGGCGATGGCCATCGCCGCATCGTGCACAGCGGCAGACCTCGGGCCGGCATGCACGGCACCGGCCAGGTGGGGCATCCATCCGGCGTTCAGCAGCAACTTGAAGAGTGACGACGGGGAGTACTGGTGCAACGTGCCGCTGCCCCAGACTCCTTCGCCGGCATGGGTCAGATCGGTCTCGATCAGACGCTGCAAGGCCGACCACTGCGCCGCGTTCGCGCCACTGACGAACAGCGTGGCGCCCGGCGCGGCGAGTTCCGCCAGATCGCGGAGCAAGCGCTGGGGATCGGGAAAGCCCTGCAGGCCATCGCTGACGACGATGAGATCGCATGATCCTCGCAGTTCGGTGCGCTGCGCGCGCGGATCGAAGCTGCGCCACGCGGCGCTGGGGTGGCGCTGCCGATAGGCCGCTGCGAGGTCGGTGTCTTCTCCGACCTGGAGCACCCGCTCGGCGACGGGCAAGCGGTCAAGAAGCTGACCGCGGGCCTGTCGCCAGAGCGGGTCGCGGGATTCAGGCTGCATCACCTGCACGCACACGCTGGCGGGAGCTGGCGGTGCACCGGCGACGGGCGGACTCTTCATCATGCATCGATGATGGAGTTCCAGATGCAGCTTGATTTGCAGGAGGAGGCCCGCGATAGCGGTGCTTTCCTCGCCGCGCCGCGGCGAACGGCAATCTGCATGGGCGTGCGTCTTCCGCGTCTTCATCGACGCCTGAGAAGCCGACCGCGCCGCGCATTGGCGCCCCGCCGGCCGATCGCCGAAGGAGCCGGTGTTGTGCGGGTTTAGCGCGGCCGAGCGTGAGGACCACACGCGCGCCTGTAAGAGCGCTTCCTACACGCGCCCTGGAACTTCCGGGACTCAAGGTCGCGAATCGCGCCGATGTTCCTCGGATCGGCCAGTGCCTACAGTCACGGTCATCGAAAGAGGCTCAGAGGGCCAGGAGAGAATCGAATGACCAGCGACCAAGTGCTAGCCGAGATCCGCGAAGCCAACCTGTCTTACCTGATGTTGGCGCAGACGCTGATCCGCAGCGACCGCGAGCAGGCGCTGTTCCGTCTGGGCCTCGGCGAGGACAGCGCGGCGCTGATCGACGCGCTGACGCCGGCACAGATGATGAAGATCGCATCGTGCAACACGCTGCTGTGCCGCATGCGCTGCGACGACGACATGGTGTGGGGCCTGCTCACCAACCACGGCAAGCCCGCCGCCAACGACGGTGTGTCGCGCCTTCACGCCTCGATCCTGATGGCCGGCCGCCACCAGGAAGCGGCCTGACGCGACAGGCATCACTGCGGGACGCCGGAGGCAACCATGCGAGTCAAGAGCATCCTCACCGAGGCCAGGCAGATCGAACGCGCGGTGGAGCTGATCCGCCTCGGCGCCCGGCTGCAGGTGCTGGAGTCGGAGACCGATTTGAGCTACGAGCGCCTGCTGCGCCTGTACAAGGAAGTGGCCGGCCGCAGCCCGAGCAAGGGGCAGCTGCCGTTCTCGACCGACTGGTTCATGACCTGGCAGCCCAACATCCACGCCAGCCTGTTCCTCAACATCCACGAGTATCTCAACAAGGCCGCCGAGCTCGACGAGATCGACACCGTCATCAAGGCCTACAAGCTGTACCTGGAGCAGATCTCCGCCCAGGACCTCGAGCCGCAGCTGTCGGTCACCCGCGCCTGGCGGCTGGTGAAGTTCGTCGACAACGGCATGCTCACGATGACCGCGTGCTCCAAGTGCGGCGGCCACTTCGTGACCCATCCGCACGAGATCGCGCGCCACTATGTCTGCGGCCTGTGCGCCCCGCCGGCGCGCGCCGGCAAAGGCCGCCAGAACGGCTCGTTGCGCGCCGTAACGTTGGAAATTCACTGATCCGGCGTGGCGGCCGGCTACACAATCGACCCAGGGAGCCGACATCACAGACGGATCCCTGTTCTCCTGCTTGTCTCCTCCTAGCGGCACCGACGCGTGCCGTTGCGGCGCGGCGCTTCGGCGACGCGCCGCTTCTTCTTGGGGGCCCGAGACGGCTGGTCACCGCCGGTGACACCGGCGAGGTGCATCGTGTAACCCGCTCAAGAGCTCCATCCGCGGGCCGATAAGGCTGAAGCGGCGGATGCGCCGGCCGAAGGGCTGCCGACGACCGCGAACGGGAAGGACCATGTTCGTCATCATCGGCTGGGTCGTCGCGCTGGGCTGCGTGTTCGGCGTGTTCATCGCGCACGGCGGCAACATCAGCGTCGTGCTGCACGCGCTGCCGTTCGAGATGGTGACCATCATGGGCGCGGCAATCGGGGCCTTCGTCGCCAACAACCAGATGAAGGTGCTCAAGGCCTCGGTGTCCGGCCTGGCCAGCTGCTTCAAGGGCAGCAAGTACACCAAGGCGCGCTACATGGAGCTGATGGCGCTGCTGTACGACATCCTGCAGAAGGCGCGCAAGGAAGGCCTGATGTCGATCGAGAAGGACGTCGAGG
>Ga0335084_10006409_pt1 | contig 11705 bp, 11 predicted proteins | sample Lox_Sample_44_FD_206721 | JGI IMG/M metagenome (GOLD analysis project Ga0335084, IMG submission 206721) | Soil microbial communities from Loxahatchee National Wildlife Refuge, Florida, United States - Lox_Sample_4.4 | ecosystem: Environmental > Terrestrial > Soil > Wetlands | place: USA...
AGCGACGAGCTCACCGAGCGTGGCGGGTCGAATCACTTTCCCCTCCGCCCGCTCACCTGGGCGGGCGGCGCATTGTACGCCGAACTAGTCGCCGTCGTCCGATCGATCGTGGTCCTCGCTGCCGTCGCTCTTGTCTTCCTTCTCGCGATCGGTGCCGAGGATCAGCTTGAGTCTCTCCTGGATGATCGGGAGCCTCGGGTCGTCGAACTTCAGCTGATCCGATCCCGGGTACTTCTTGATCTCGTTGCGCACGTTCTGGATGCGCTCGTCGGTCGCGGGATGGGTGGCGAGAAACTGCACGCCGCCGCCGCTGCCGTACTCCTTCTTGAGCGTCTCGAACAAGGTGACCATGCCCTCGGGGTTCCAGCCGGCGTTGGTCATGGTCTCGACTCCCAGCGCGTCGGCCTGGCGCTCCGCGTCGCGCGAGAAGGTGGTCATGAACGCCTGACCCGCGACGCCCGCGCCGACGCCGCCCAGGTTCCCGAGATAGGGGTTGCCGGTCACGATCGCGACCGCGAGCGCGAAGACGTTCGCCACGAAGCTCGTGCCCTTGGCCTTGTTGATGTTCTTGGCCACGTGGCGCGCAGTCACATGGCCCATCTCGTGCGACATCACGCCCGCGAGCTCGGCGCCGTTCTTCACCGCCAGGAGCAGCCCGGTGCGGATGTACACGGCGCCGCCCGGAATGGCGTCGGCGTTGATCGCCTCGTCCTCGACCAGATAGAAGCGGAACTCGAACGGCGAGGGCCGCGCCGAGGCCGCGAGCTGGGCGCCGAACTGGCGGATGTAGTTCACGCACACCGGGTCGCGGACGAAGGTCATCTCCTTGCGCCGCTGGGCCTGGATCTGCGCGCCGATCTCCTTCTCTTCCTCCACCGAGATGGTGCCGCAGGCGCTGGTGGCGGCCGCGAGCGCGACCAGCGCCGTGACCTTGCGGAGCGTTCGCGCGGTCACTCGGCCCCCTCTTCGACTGCCTGCGCCTGGGTCTTCTCCAGGGTCGCGATGACGGCCCGGATCACCGACACCACCGCGGTGTCGAACTGTACGTTGTCCACGATCGGCAATCCGTAGCGCTCGGCTTCAGCGACGAGATAGCGCTGGATGGCCAGGATCTCGTCGAAGTGCTCGAGGTAGCGGTCCGCCGAGCGGTTGCGGGCCTTCATGTTGCGGGTCGAGAAGCGGCTCCTGTACGCCTCGGGGTCGAGCGCACCCGTCATCACGAACGTCACGTGCGCCCGGCCGGCGAAGCGCCCCAGCTCGAGCATGCCCGGCACCAGGTTGGCGCCCTCGATGAGAAGACTCGTGTTCTCCTCGACCGCGCGCTCGAGCAGTGCGTGCACGCCGACCGCGATCTTCTGTGCCTGCTCGCGGAAGCCCACGACGACCGGGTCGCCGACCAGCGAGGTGGCGCGCGGCAGCGCGAGGTAGGCGTCGAAGGTGGAGCAGTGGATCTCGGGCATGAGGTCCGGCGAGAACATGAGACGCATGATCTGGCGGATCGAGTCGGTGCCGATCACGCGCGGCAGCTCGAGGCGCCGCGCGACCTCGATCGCGAGCGACGTCTTGCCGGAGCCGGTGGCGCCGCCGATCAGCACCAGGCTGGGCTTCCCGTCGTCGCGCGCAGCGCGCCACAGCCGGTACCAGGCGGCCGGGATGGGGCCGTCGGTGCGCTCGATCGTGGCGGCGACCAGGTGCCGCAGCTCCGTGCGGTCGATCGCCGAGCGGCCCTGACTCAGGAGACTCTGCTCGATCTCGCGCGCCGCGTCGTAGGCGTCCGTGGGCTCCAAGCCCGCGCCCATCAGCGAGACCGCCAGGATGCCCTTCGAGAACGGGCTCCACGAGCCGTCCTCCTCGATCACGCGCGGCGGCTCGACGGGCGTGATCGCGCCGAGCGCGTCGAGGTCGTAGCGGTCGTCGAGCAGCTCTTCGACCAGGGTGGAGAGCTCATCGACCCCCACCTTCCCGCGCGCCGCGATCCGGTCGCGCACCGCGGTCGCGGTCTGAAAGGCGACATCGAACGGAACGCCCCGCGTCACCAGTGACTGCACGAGGATCCCGCGCATGAACGGCCGCGGCCCGTCGGGGCCGACGACCACCAGGACTGGCTCTTCCACGGAAAGTCGACGGTATCAAAAGAGCTTGTGGCCAGCGAGGATGCGCAGCGCGACGCCGTGCCGCACGCCGCGCTCCGAGACCGTGAAGCGGGTCGCGCGCAGGCGCAGCAGCGCCACCTCGAGACACACGAGCCCGGCCACGATCACGTCGGCGCGGCCCGGCTCGAGCCCCGGCAGGCGGCGCCGCTCCGGAACGCCCAGATGCGCCAGCCGCTCGATCCACTGCACCAGCCGCGCGCGCTCGAACGCGAAGCCCTCGACGCGCGCCGGGTCGTACGGCTCGAGCCGCTGCTCGAGCGCCGCCAGCGTGGTGGCCGTGCCCGCGACCGCCACGATCGCGGCGTTCGCCGGCAGCCCGCCGGGCAGCGCGCGCGCGAGCGGGTCGCTGGCCACGAGCACGTGGTCGCGCAGCGCCGCGAGGTCGGCGGCGGGGATCGGGTGGCGCGGCAGGTGGGCCTCGGTGAGCCGCACGCTGCCCAGCGGCAGCGAGACACCGCGGATCGGCGCGCCGGCGGCCTCGCGCCAGGCGACCTCGGTGCTGCCACCGCCGACGTCGATCACGGCCAGCGCCCCCTCGACGCTGCGGCGCGTGGCCTCCACGGTGAGCTCGGCCTCCTCGTCGCCGGTGAGCACGCGCGCGGCGTCGACCAGGCCGTCGCGCACCAGCTCGCCGAGAAACTGTGAGCCGCCCCGCGCTCGGCGCAGCGCCTCGGTGCCGACCGCCACCAGTCGCTCGACGCCGTCCGTTCGAGCAAGAGCCGCGAACTCCGAGACGGCTGCGCGGGTGCGCGCGATCGCGTCGGGCGCGAGCTCGCCGCGCTCGAAGACACCCTGCCCCAGGCGGGTGATCCGGGCCTGGTCACGAATCACACTCCCGTCCGCGGCCATGACCAGCAGCAGAATGGTGTTCGAGCCCAGGTCGAAGACACCGATCCGGCGCGGTCCGACGTGTTCTGCATTGGCCATTGCTTTCTCCTGCTGCTACCGTTCGTCGCGTTCCATGGGGGGTAGGGAACTTGAGGGAGATCCCGCGATCTGCCTCGGCCGATCTGGGTAGTCCGAGGGACGCGATCCGCGTGCAGCGCGCGCAGAGAGTCCCTCCGACCCTCTCACTCTTCCACCCCACCGTCCGCGCAGGCGTTCTAGCTGTCTCGTAGTCGTGGGGAGGGACAGATGCGCTGCATTGCGGTGATGAACCAGAAGGGTGGCTGCGGAAAGACCACCACCGTGGTGAGTCTGGCCGGGTGTCTCGCGGCCGAGGGTCACTCGGTGCTCGTGGTCGACATGGACCCGCAGGCACACGCCACGCTCGGGCTGGGCGTCGATCCGGAAGAAGTCTCCGACAACCTGTACGACGTGCTGTCCGAGCCGGAGGGCGCGGGTGCGAAGCTGGGCGACGTGATCGTCGCGGCGGCGGACCACCTCGACGTCGCACCGTCGGGCGTCATCCTGTCGGCGCTGGAGCAGAAGCTCACCGCCGAAGGCGCGCGCGGCCGCACCGAGAGACTCGCCGCCGCGCTGGCGAAGCTCGACAAGGCCTACGACTTCGGGCTGATCGACTGCCCGCCCAACGTGGGCATCCTGACCTTCAACGCGCTGCGCGCCGCGCAGGAAGTGATCATCCCGCTCGAGACCAGCTACTTCTCGATGCACGGCGTCGCGAAGCTGCTCGAGACGATCGCGCTGCTCGAAGACCGCATCGGTCACTCGCTGAAGATCCGCATTCTCCCGACGTTGTTCGACGGGCGCACGCGTTTTGCCAAGCGCGCCCTGGCCGAGATCCGCGAGACCTACAAGGACCTGGTGTTCGACTCGGTGATCCGCTCCAACGTGCGGCTGCGCGAGGCGGCGCAGCGCGGCGTGCCGATCGCCACGCTCGACCGGCGCTCCTACGGCTTCGTCGACTACATGTCGCTCGCGCTCGAGGTCCTGTACGACCGCGAGGAGGACGAGGCCGCGCCGATCCCGGAGCCGCCCACCCCGCCCACCGACGCCGAGATCAACAACGCCGGCGCCAAGGGGGTCGTGTTCACCTTCAAGGACCCGCGCGTGCGCGACGTGCAGCTGGCGGGCGACTTCAACAACTGGGTTCCCGACCAGGGCGTCGAGACGCGCCAGGGTCCGGGCGGGACCTGGGAGAAGGTCGTGCGCCTGGGACCGGGCGTGTACCAGTACCGCTACTTCGTCGACGGCGAGTGGACGCCCGACCCGAGTAATCCGCGGCGGGTCGAGGGCCCGGCCGGCGGGGTAAACTCGGTCCTGATCATCAGCTAGAAAGCGGGCGCGACGCGCCCGAGTCGATCGGTGGCGCGCAGCAAGAACCTCGGAGACGTCCTCCACTACTTCATTCCGGAGGACGAGCAGAGCGCGGCGCGCGAGCGGGCGGCGGCGAGCGAGAGCGAGCCCGCGAGTCACCCGGCCGAGGGCCCGGCGCCGCGTGTGTGCGTGGCGACCGGCCCGGAGCGGCTGTTGTGGTGCGCGCTCGCGCTCGAGCTGGCGGGCACGCTGGCCGTGGAGCGCGGCAGCGCGCGGGTCGAGGCCTCGTTCGTGCCCTCGCCGCTCCTGCCCATTGTGCCGGGCGTGCGCGTCTCGAGCGGGGAGCGCGGCCCGGCCGAGCTCGCCGCGGCGATCGCCGCCGGCGAGCTGGAGGAGCCGGTGGTCGCGCTCGAGCGGCCCGAGCGCCTGGCGCAGCTCTTGGCGAGCCCCGCGCGGACCTTTCTCGACGAGATTCTGGTGCCGGTCGACGCATCGGCCGGCGGCGTCGCGCGCGCGCTGCGCGTGCTGCGCGAGATCGCGCCCGCGCTCTCGGGCGCGCGCGTGCTCGCCTGGCTCGTGGGCGCGCGCAGCGCGGCCGAAGCCGGCGAGCTGGGCGAGCGCCTGGCTGCCGCGGCACGGCGCCAGCACGGGCTCGAGGTCGAGGTCGCGCCCGCCCTGCCGAGTGACCCGCAGCTGTTCCGCGCGCTCCTGCGCGGGGAGTCGGTGCACGTGAGCGACGACGGGACGAGCGCCGGCGCGCGGGAGCTGCGCGCGCTCTCGCGGCGCCTCGCGCTCGGGCGCGCCGCGTGAGCGAGACGCGCTGGACGCTCTTCTCGCGCGGCGACCGGGTCCACGGGCGCACCTGGAAGCCCGCGCGCCGCGGGCGCCTGCCCGTGGTGGTGCTGTGCACGGCCGACGGCCGCTCCGCCGGCGACTGGGTCGAGCGCGCGCGCGCCGCCTGGTCGCCGCGCGCGGCCGTGGCGAGCTTCGACCTGGTGCTGTGCGGCACCCGCCACAGCGACAAGCTGTCGGCGGAGGCGCTCGACCCGAGTCACCCGATCGCCGCGCGCCTGCGCGCGGACCTCGAGGCGCAGACCGCCGCCGACCTGGTCGAGGTCGTGGCCCGGCTGCGCGCCGACCCGGAGCTCGATCCCGCGCGCGTGTCGCTGGTCGGTGTGGGCCTCGGCGCGCGCCTGGCGCGCGGCTTCGCGGCGGGCGCGCACGGCCTCGCGGCCGTGGAGCTGCACCCCGAAGTGACTGCCGCCGAGGACGGCTGGCTGCGCGCGCTGGCCGAGCGCGTCGCGCCGGGCTAGCGGCGGTTCGGCGGGCCGAGCTCGAGCACGAGCAGCGTGCCGGCCGCGACCAGCCACGGCAGACACACGAACGAGAGACCGGGCACCGCGAACAGCACGAGCGCGAAGCCCCCGAACGAGAGCATCTCGAGGCTGTGACTCGTGAGCCAGCGCCGGCGCGCGGCGAACGAGACCTCGCGCCGGTCGAGCGCGAAGCCCGTGTAGGCCAGCGGCAGGAAGAGCGCGGCGAAGCCCAGCCCCGCCGCGGCCGCGAACGGCTGCAGGCCCGGCACGAGCCCGGCCGCGAGCAGCAGCCCTTCGACCGCCAGGAAGAACGCGAAGCGCTGGCCCTCGGCGACGACCGCGCGCAGCGAACGGCGCAGCGCGGCCCGGGCCCCGCGCGGCGCCTCGAACGGCCGCTCCGCGGCGAGTCTCTCGACCCGCTCGGACAAGACGTCGAGAAACGGCGCGGCGATCACTCCGCCCAGCAGCGTGAAGCCGAAGTAGAGCGCGACGCCGAAGGCCGCGATCAAGAACAGCTTCACCAGCGCCGCGAGCAGCCACAGCGGTCCGGCGACCAGATAGCCCCACCAGTGACTCGGCGTGGGCACCTCGAGCCAGCGCTGGAGCGGCTCGGCCAGGGCGCCCAGGTGCGCGAAGAACAAGCTCGCCGCGGCCGCGAACGCCGCCAGGTTCAGCGCGAAGGGCACCGCGATCCAGGGCCAGAGCGAGCGCTCCCGCCGCAGCATGAGCGCCGCGCGCCGCAGGACGCGCGGCGCGGCCCAGCTCACGAGGCCTCGATCAGCGCGAGGATCTTGTCGCGCTCGCGCGCGAGTGACTCGTCGTCGGGCGCCTCGAGGTTGAGGCGCAGGAGCGGCTCGGTGTTCGACGGGCGCAGGTTGAACCACCAGCTCGGGTAGGTCACGGTGAGTCCGTCGAGCTCGTCGGCGGCACCGTCGGGGAAGGCCGCGCGCACCCGGGCGAGCGCGCGCGCCACGTCGGGCACGCGCCGGTTGATCTCGCCGCTCTGGCGGTAGCGGCGGTAGGGCTGCCACAGCTCCGACAGCGGCCGTGCGCGCACCGCCAGGGTCTCGAGCAGGAGCAGCATCGCCGCCGCGCCGTCGTCGGCGATGTAGCCGGCGGGGAAGCGGAAGTAGTAGTGACCCGAGAGCTCGCCGCCGAAGCAGGCGCCGCGCTCGCGCATGACCGCCTTCATGAAGGCGTGACCCACGCGGCCGCGGACCGGCTCCGCGCCCCGCGCGCGCATCGTCTCCGGCACGACGCGGCTCGAGCGCAGGTCGTACAGCATCGGCTGGCCGCGCTTCGCGCCGAGCAGCCCGCGCTCGAGGATCACGTCGCTGAACAGCGCGGTCGTGAGGTCGGCGGGAATCGCCTCGCCGCGCTCGTCCACGAACACCGCGCGGTCCCCGTCGCCGTCGAAGGCGATGCCCAGGTCGGCGCGCTCCGCCTTCACCGCGCGCTGCAGGTCGTGCAGGTTCTCGGGCTTGAGCGGATCGGCCTCGTGGTTCGGAAAGCTGCCGTCGGGCTCGAAGTACATGCGGCTGGCGCTGAGCGGCAGGCGCTCGAGCAGGCCCGAGAGCGCCTCGCCCGCGATGCCGTTCCCCGCGTCGATCACCGCGCGCAGGCGCGCGCGCGCCGGGAACAGCGCGAGCAGCATGTCGAAGTAGGCCGCCTTGAAGTCGCGCCGAGTGACTCCGGCGCGCGCCGCGGGCGCAGGCTCGTGCTCGAGCGCGAGCGCGCGGTCGCGAATCGCGGCCAGCCCCGACTCGATGCCGATCGGCACGGCGTTCGGACCGCACAGCTTGAACCCGTTGTAGCGGCCCGGGTTGTGCGACGCGGTGATCATGGCGCCGCCGCCCGCACCCGAGCTCGCGACGGCGAAATAGAGCTGGGGCGTCGAGACACGCCCGACGTCGATCACCTCGCGTCCCTCGGCGCGCAGTCCGGCGTGGAAAGCGTCGCGCAGCTCGTCGGCGCTGGCGCGCATGTCGTAGCCGACGGCGATCGGCCCGCGCTCCAGGTGGCGGGCGAAGGCGCGGCCCGTGGCCAGCGCCGTGCGCGCGTCGAGCTCCTCGGGCACCAGTCCGCGGACGTCGTAGGCCTTGAAGATTCCCGGCTTCATGGCGGCGCAGTGTTCCGGGTCGCTCGGTTGACTTCAACCAGGGTCACGCCGATCCTCCCGGCATGTTCGGATTGGGCGTTCCCGAGCTGCTGGTGATCCTCTTGATCGTGGTCGTGCTCTTCGGAGCCGGCCGACTGCCGCAGATCGGCGCGGGCCTGGGCGAGGGCATCAAGAACTTCCGCTCCGCGCTCAAGGCGCCTCCCGAGATCGACGTCACGCCGAAGAACGGCGACGACCAGAAGCCGCCCCAAGCTTAGCGCGCGCTCATCTCGCGCGGCGAGTGAGTCAGTCCGGCTCCGGGGCCGGCGACGCGGGCACCACGGCGTCCGGCTTCACCTGCGACGGCTGCGGCGCCGGCGCAGGCGCGCTCGGAGTGGCGAGCTGCGTGTCGTGGGCCGGGGCCGGAGGTGTGACTGGTGCGGGCGCGGGCGGTGTGGCCGGGGCGGCGAGCTGCGTGTCGTGGGCGGGCAGCGCGGCCGGCGCGGGCGCCGGTGGCGGGGTCGTGGCGGTGGCGATGCCGGGCGGCAGCACCGCCTTGCCCTGCGCGAGATTCACCTGGACGCGGCGCGCCGCGGCCGGCGGGTCCGCGAGCAGCGCCGTGAAGCCGGTGATTTGCGGACCCACGCCCGAGAGCTCGCCCGCGCTCGAGGCGAGGCGCACCGTGAGCGCGTCGGGGGCGATCTCGGCGTCGTCGAGGCGCTCGAGCCAGGCGCGGCGCGGCTCGCCGACGCGTTCGCCGGAGTTGCCGAGCAGCGCGACTTCGACCTCGGGCGGCGGCGCGGCGCCGTTCGGGAACAGGTTGCCGCGCACCACCAGCACGCGTTCGCCCAAGCTGTCGCGCGCGACGAAGGTCTCGACGTCGGTCGCGACCCAGCCCGCGCCCTCCTCCGCCTGCGTGCTCGCGAGCGTGGCGGCCCGCTGCAGCGCGAGGCCGCGCAGCGCGCCGCCCAACAGCGCGACGCCCACCAGCGCCGCGACCACGCGCGCGATCAGGCCGGCCGGGCTCGGCGCCTCGGGATCGAAGACCGCTGCCTGGCGCTTCTTGCCGCCCGCGCCCTGGTCGAACAGAGTGACCGGCTTCGACTCGCTGGCCGCGATCGGCACGTCGCTCGCGCCCTCGGCGTCGCCCGCGCCCAGCCCGAACGAGGCGCCCACGTCGAACACGCTCTTGGCCTCGGACTCGTCCGACTGAGTGAGTGACTCCCAGCCGGGATCGCTCTCCTCCTCGTCGCCCAGCCCCGCGCCGAACGCCGCGTCGATCTCGGACTTCGCCGACTTCGGCGCGGCGGGCTTGGGCGCCGGCACGGGCGGCCGGATGATCGGCGTGAGCGTGGCGACCGGCTTGGCGGGCTTGTCCTTCGCGGGCCGCAACGACGGCGGAGCCTCGCGCGGCGTGGCCGCGGGAGGCTCGTCGCCCAGCATGAAGCGGCTGCGTGTGTCGTCGTCATCGTCGGAGGCGGGGTCCGCGAGCGACTCGGCGAACTCGACCCTCGGTCCCTTGGCGAGCTTGGGCGCGCCGGCGTCGAGCATCTCCTGCGCCGTCTTGCCGCCCGTCTCGACCACGCGCACCTCGGGCACCTGGTCGGGCTCGAGGTCTGGCGAGGGCGGACGCGCCGGCTCGGGCTGCGGCGTGGCCGCCACGGCTTCGGGCTCAGGCTCGGACTCGGGCTCCGGCTCGCGCTCGGGTGCACCCTTGGCGCGCTTGGGCGTTTCGGACACCGAGTTTCCCTCGAAGAGAAACTCCGGGTTCTCGAGGTCGTCGCCGCCGCCGCCCCCGGGCGGGGCCTCGGTCTCGCGGCTCTTCGTCTCGGTGCGCGCGCTAACATCGGGCCCGGAGTTCGGGCTCGAGGTCGTTCCGGACGAGGGCGTGATGTGAAAGCGGTGGTGGCAGCGCGAGCAGCGCACGCGCGCCCCCTTTTCGGGAATGCGCGCGTCCGCGACGTGGAAGCGTGTCTCGCAGTTCTCGCACTGGACGATCATGTTGCCCCGGCCGCAGCGGTCCTCGGCGCGTTCTTCGTCGCGGAACGCCCGCCGCTTGAGTCGCGCACGTGACAGGAACGCTCGCTGCGCTCCTGTCGCGCCGTCTCTTGCTCGTGACCGGAAAGGGCGGCACGGGGAAGACCAGCGTCGCCGCGGCGCTCGGGCTCCTGGGGGCGCGCTCGGGCCGCCGCACGCTGGTGGTGGAGCTCGGCGACTCCGACGCCGTGCGCGAGCTGCTGGCCGGCGCGAGCGGGCGCGCCGAGCGCAGCCGTGAGCCGGAGCGGATCGGGCCGGAGCTGTTCGCGTTGCAGCTCGTGCCCGAGCACGCGCTCGAGGAGTATCTCGCGCTGCAGCTCCACGTGCGCATGGTGGCGCGCGCGATCGTGGGCAACACCGGCTTCCACCGCTTCCTCGACGCCGCGCCCGGCTGGCGCGAGCTGATCACGCTCGGAAAGCTGTGGCACCTGACTTCGCTCGAGCAGCGCGGCGGGGCGCCGCTCTGGCCGCTGATCGTGGTCGACGCACCCGCGACGGGTCACGGTCTCTCGCTCTTGTCGGTGCCCAACGTGGTGCTCGACACCGTGCGCATGGGCCCGCTGCGCCGCAACACGGACCGCGTGCACGAGCTCATGACCGACGCGGCGCAGACCTGGGTGCTGCCGGTCACGCTGCCCGAGGAGCTGCCGACCAACGAGACACTCGAGCTGCGCGCGCGCGTGCGCGAGCTCGGCATGAGCCTGGGGCCGGTGATCGCGAACGGCGTCGAGCCGCCGCTGGGCCTGCCCGACCCGGAGCGCGCGCTGGCGTGCCTGGCGCGGCTGCCGCGCGGCGCCGCGCCCTCGCCGCTGGCCGAGCCCGAGATCGTGACTGCAGCCGCGCGCCACCGGCTCGCGCGCGCGCGCATGCAACGCGAGTATCTCGACCTGCTGGCGCAGAAGACCGGCGCAGCGCCGATCGAGCTGCCCTGGCTCGCGGGAGGCGTCGACGGGCCCGAGGGCGCCGGCGCGCTGGCCGACCGCCTGCAAGAGGCGCTGGCGTGAAGCCGGACCGCTGGCTCGACTGCCGCGTGCTGGTCACCGTGGGTACGGGCGGCGTCGGCAAGACCACCATCGCCGCCGTGCTCGGGCTCGAGGCCGCGCGCGCGGGCAAGCGCGTTCTGGTCATGACCATCGACCCCGCGCGCCGCCTGGCCGACGCGCTCGGCACCGGGCCGCTCGACCACACGGCGCGCGAGGTGCCGCCCGCCGTGCTGCGCGAGCTCGGCGCGCCCGAGGGCGCGAGTCTCTCGGCGCTCATGCTCGACACCAAGCGCACCTTCGACGAGCTGGTCGAGCGCCTGGCCAAGGATCCGGCGGCGCGCGAGCGCATCTTCGCCAACGCGATCTACAAGAACCTGTCCGACGCGCTCGCGGGCAGCCGCGAGTACTCGGCCACCGAGAAGCTCTTGCAGATGCACAGCGAGGGCCGCTACGACCTGATCGTGCTCGACACGCCGCCTGCGGCGCACGCGCTCGACTTTCTCGACGCGCCCCGGCGGCTGTCCGGGTTTCTCGACGGCCAGTTCCTGAAGCTCTTGCTGCATCCCGCGGCGGTGGTCGGGCGCGCCAGCCTGCGCCTGTTCCGCAGCGGCTCGGAGTTCGTGCTGCGCGTGCTCGAGCGAGTGACGGGCCTGGAGTTCCTGACCGCGATCTCGGAGTTTCTGCTGGTTTTCGAGGAGCTGCTCGCGGGCTTCAGCGAGCGCGCGCGCGAGGTCGCGCGCCTGCTGCGTGACCCGGCCTGCGGCTTCGTGCTGGTCGCGGGCCCCGACCTGGCGCAGGCGCGCCGTGCGCAGGCGTTCTGGGAGCGGCTGTCGGCCGAGGGCATCCACCTGGTGGGGTTGGTGCTGAACCGCGTGCACGTCTGGCCGGGTCCGGGCGCGCC
>Ga0335084_10006410_pt1 | contig 11705 bp, 9 predicted proteins | sample Lox_Sample_44_FD_206721 | JGI IMG/M metagenome (GOLD analysis project Ga0335084, IMG submission 206721) | Soil microbial communities from Loxahatchee National Wildlife Refuge, Florida, United States - Lox_Sample_4.4 | ecosystem: Environmental > Terrestrial > Soil > Wetlands | place: USA: Florida...
GGAGGACGCGATAGTCTTCGGGCGGGAGCCGGGTCGGAGGTTGTGACGGTGCGCAGTGATGGCAGAGCACCCCGCCCTCGGCGGCGCTGAACGCAATCGGCACGCTATCCGCGACGATCTCCGCGTCATCACGCACGCAGGTCGAGAGCGCCGGCCCAAATCCGAGCTCTCGCACCAGCACCCAGAGTCCTCGCACGGCGGCCGCGGTTTGCGTTGCCGGAGCCACGGAGACAAGCAGGTCGAGCACGGCCGTCAGCGTATCGAACGCGGTCGGGAGCGGCGCGGCGGGCGCCATCTTGAGCATCACCTCGGCCACGGCGGCGGCGGCGGTGAAACGCTCGAGGTCCGATGCCAGGCCGCGGCGCAGATTGGCGACGTCAAACGCTCCCAGCGTGTGCAGATCGCGTGACTCCTTGTAGTAGATCTGCACATCTCCCTCGCTCAGAAACTCGATCGCCGCGCCGAACCGGCTGTGCGGGCGGAGCGCACCCTTCGCGATGGCGCTCTGCACGCCGATGTCGCGGGTCGCGAGCCGCACGATTTTCGAGGTCTCACTATAGCGATGAGTCCGGAGCACGACGGCGCGGGTCGTAACGAGCGGCATCAGGGCACGAGTGTCGTTGCGGCGGCGGCGGGGCAGATTCCGACCGGAATCTGCTGGTCGTCGTGGTACTCGGGTGGAGGCGACAGCACGTGCAGCGTTCCCGGCCCCGTGCAATTTCCCTGGTCAAACGCGTAGACGCGTCCCGTCTCGTCCAGCGCGAGGGCGGCGATTCCGGCGCCTCCGGGCTTCAGGCCCTGCCCGGCGCCGCGCAGCAGCTTGCGCCGCGACGTATCGATTTCGAGAATTCCCTCGGTCTGCGAGGCTACAAGCAGGCGACCGGTCGGATGGTAGACCGCCGGGCCGGGAGACTCACCAAGGCCATTCATGACGACAAGTTCAGCGAGCGACGCCGGATCCACAATCGACACCTTCCCATCGCCCCTTCCGGGGGTTCCCGCCTCGACGACGTAGACCAACCCGTCCTCCCCGGCGACCGCATAGCGAGCATTGCTACCGGTGAGCGGAATCGAATCCGGGGAGGCGAGAGCGCCGGTCTCCTGGGAGCGTACCCTTATCCAGGCCGGCCCGCTCGGTACGCCGGCCGAGAGGCTCGTGTTGGTGACGAAAACGCGTCCCTGCACCACCACCACCGCCTGCGGATAGGCCTCTCCCGGGTACGTGGTTACGGCATTCGTCCGAAAGTCGATGCGGCTCACGCTGTTCAGCGCCGTATTCGCCACCCACGCAACCGAGTCTTTGGTGATCGCGATGCCACCGGCGCCCGATCCGGCGGGCAGCGGACGGTAGCTCAAGTCGGGGACCCGCTCCATCGTGAAATCGTAGACGGCGATCGCGCCAGAATCGACTGCCGGGACCGCGAGGAGACTCAAATCCAGGACCGCGGCCGTCCGGGCGGTGGCGCCCGGCGGCGCGATGGGGGTCGTGACGACGGAGCGATCGTCCACGGAAACGAGCGAGAGCGTACGGCTCACGGTGTTCACGGCGACTACGACCTGACCCGCGGCGGTCGACTGCTCGAGAGCGTCGCTGCACCCACTGAGTGCCGCGGCCAGAAGCAGTGAAGCGGAAGCTGCTGCGCGCATGCACGCCTAAGTTAATAACCGAACCGCAGCTCTGCCCCCGCGAGAATGGTGCGGCGTCGCGCCGGAAAATTCGCGATCTCCTCGTAGCTGCGATCGAACAGATTCTCCACCCGCAGCCGTGCGGCCAGGCCCGGCGAGGTGCCGCGCGCCTGAATGACCTGCGCGCTCGCCGTCAGATCCCAGCGGGCGTAGGCGGGCAGCGTCACGCGCCCGAACGTCGCGAAATCGATGTCCTCCCGGTCGCCGACGTACAACGCCGTCAGGGCCGTATGGATGCGGTGCGGAAGATCGCACGCGAGTGTCGCGCTGGCCGAATGCTTCGGGCGCCGGAGGAGGGGCTCGCCTGCCACGAACTGCGCCGCCGGACTGGCGCTCGCGCCACCTTTTGTCACGGAGGCGTCGAGCCAGGTGTACGAGCCGCCCAATCTCGCGGCGCGGCCGAGCGGCGCATCGAGTCCCACCTCGACGCCGTTCGAGGTCGCTTCGGGAACGTTGAGGTAGTTGGCCCCGGTCGACCCGCCATCGTAGTCAATGAGATCACGGAATCGCTGGTTGAAGTACGTAACCCGTGCCGTCGCTGCTCGCGACCCCACACGCTGCTCGAGCCCGATCTCCCAGCTCTGCGAATGCTCGGGCTTGAGATCGGGATTTCCCTGTACGAATCCCGTGGCAAAGTTCTGATAGAACGTCGGCTCCTTGAATCCCGTGCCCACGGAGCCGATCACACGCGTGCGCGGCGCCAGATGCAGGGCCGCGCCCACCCGGTACGTCCCCCAGGTGCCGAATTGCTCGTTGTCATCCACGCGGCCGCCGAGCGTGAGGTTTACGAGCCGTTGGCCGCCCGTGACGAGCTGGGCGTACGCCGCGCCGTTGTTTCGACCCCGCATCGTGTCGAGCGTGGAGCCTTCCATCGTTTCCCGCTCGAACGCGGCGCCGACGGTCAGCACGTCTCCCGCATCACGCCGTCCCACGTGCACGTCGCTCCTGGCGTCCACGTTGGCGCGCGAAGTCCAGTCGGAGCTGGAAAAGGGGAACGTGGTGGAGTCGGCGGCGTCGTTGGGCGCGATCGCATAGAGATAGTTCTTGCGATCCCAGCCGGCGGACATCTGACCGTCCACCCGCTCGGAAAACGAATGCCGCAGGTCCAATCCCACCATCGGCCCGCGCACGAGCTGATGCTGGTTGTTGCTGACGACGGCGCCCGAGCCGTCGGTCGGGAAATGATACTGCGCGTCGATGTAGCGGAGGGCGAGTGCCGCCTGATCGCGTGCATCGGGACTGAACCGGAGCCGCGCGCTCGCGACGTCGTTGCGATAGTCGTTGTTGACCGGATACACCCCATCGGACGAGAACCGCGATACCGCCAGGAGATAGCTCGCGCGCTCCGCCCCGCCGGACAGCGTTGCATCGAGTCCACCACTCGCGTACGTGCCACCCAGCCCCGAAATCACTCCCTGCGCCGGCCCGCGCCCGTCGCGCGTGAACACCTGCACCACGCCGGTCACCGCATCCGATCCGTACAACACGCTCGCCGGGCCGCGCACGATCTCAATCCGGTCCACGCCATCGGTGGTGAGGTTCGCGAAGTCGTACGAATTTCCCGGACCGCCCGGGGCGAGCTGCGGCACTCCATCCACGAGAACCTTCACGTACCCTGCCTCACCGCCCCGCAGAAATAACGACGTCTGGCTGCCGTAGGAGCTGGTCGTGACGACATTCGCGGCCGGAACGGTCCGGAGTGCGTCGCCGACGTTGTGGATGCTCTCGTGAGACAGCGTCGTGCCGGACAGCACGGTCACGGCCGCGGGGATGGCGCTCGCGTCCATGGGAATCTTGGTCGCGGTCACGACGACGGGCGCGAGCGTGGCCGTGTCCTGCGGCTGCTGCCGCGCGTACAGACCGGATGCGGCCAGCGTGAGGGCGGTGAGCGAGGTCAACGCGCGTGAGATCATCAACGATCCTTTCCCGGCGTGGATGCGGCGCGAAGCGGAATCATTTGGGGACGGCCTTCGATGCGCTCGATCCGAACCGGCCACTCGAATACCGCTTCGAGGCGCTCGGTCGTGAGCACGTGCTCCGCGGCACCGATGGCAACGAGCCGGCCGCCGGCGAGCAGCACGAGCCGGTCGGCGTACCGCGCGGCGAGGTTCACGTGATGCGTGATGAGCAGCACCGAGAGTCCTTGCGCGTCGACCAGGGCGCGGAGCAGCTCGAACAGCTCCATTTCGTGCCGCACGTCGAGGCTCGACGTCGGCTCGTCGAGCACGAGCAGCTTGGGCTCCTGCGCGAGGGCCCGCGCCAGCCGAACCCGCTGATACTCGCCGCCCGAGAGTGACCAGATCGAGCGGTCGGCGAGCCGGTCCACGTCGCAGCGCGACAGCGCGCGATCAACCGCCGCGCGATCGACGTCGCTCCCGTTGCCCCACAGCGACAGGTGCGGATAGCGGCCGAGCAGCACGGTCTCGCGCACGCGCTGCGGAAACAGATTGTCCTCGCGTTGCGGCATCACCGCCAGCACGCGCGCCAGATCGCGCCGCGCCCAGGCGTGCGCCGGACGGTCCAGTACGCGGACGGTCCCCGCGTCGGGGCTCACGACGCCGAGTGCCAGGCGCACCAGTGTCGTCTTGCCGCTGCCGTTTGGGCCGAGCACGGCGGTGAAGTCGCCGCTCCCCTGCTCGAGCGAGAAGTCCTGCACCGCGTTCGCGCTCGCGCGCGGATAGCGGTACGCGACGCCCTGCAGGTCGAGAATCAGCGGGCGGTCCATTGGCGCATGAGCAACGCGAATGCCGGCACGCCGATGAGCGCGGTCACGATCCCGACGGGCAGCTCGCGTGGCGCCACGACCGTGCGGGCGAGCGTATCCGCGAGCGTCACCAGGACGCCGCCCCCCAGGAACGCGGCCGGAAACAGGGCGCGGTGCGTTCTCCCCCACACCGCCCGCATCGCGTGGGGAACGATCAATCCCACGAAACCGATGATCCCGGACACCGAGACGGCCACCGCCGTGAGGAGCGACGCGGCGAGGTACACCTGGCGCTTGACCCGCGCGACGTCGGCGCCGAGATACCGCGCGGGATCTTCTCCGAGCGCCAGCAGGTCGAGCGGGCGCGCCGCGGCAAACAGCGCGACGAGCGGCAGCGGCAGATACGCGCACACCACCCAGACTGAGCTCCACGACGCGCTGCCGAACCCGCCCCACAACCAGAGCATCGCGTTGCGCAGCTCGACGGCATTGGCCAGCGAGACGATGGCGGTGGTCAGCGCGCCCGCGAAGGCCCCCACGGCCACACCGCCCAGAATCAGCACGCGCGGATCGAGCTCCGCCCCACCCACGAGCCCGATGCGATAGACCAGTCCCATCGCGAGCAGCGCACCGGCGAGGGCGGCAATGGGGACCGCCCATCCACCCGTCGCGTGCGCGGCGATCGCGAGTACGGCACCGAGCCCCGCGCCACCCGAAAGGCCCAGCAGAAACGGATCGGCCAGCGGATTCCGTACGATCGCCTGGAGCGCGGCGCCCGACACCCCCAGGGCCCCACCCACGAGAAACGCCAGCACGCCACGCGGCAGCCGGATCGACCGCACAATGTCGGACGTGGCCAGGGCGCCCAGCGGCACGTGGGTCGGTCCGAGTGCAACCGAAAGCACGAGCGCGAGCACCGCGACGCCGCCGAGCCCGAGCCACTTCATCGCGCACCTCGAAGCATCTGCCGCAGTTCTCGGACAGCGCTGTCGGCACGGGGAGACGGGTGCCCGAACAACGAGCCGCCGAGCACCACAAAGCGGTGCTCGCGCACGGCGCGAATCGCCTGCCACGCCGGCGCGCGCACGTAGGCGGGGGGCTCGGGATGCCGCTCCGCACTGTCGGCGATCGTGACCAGGATATCGGGATCCCGCACGGCGATCGTTTCGAGCGACACGATGCTCGACGCCGCAGCCATGTCATGAAACACGTTCCGGGCGCCCGCGAGGCTCGCGAGCTGGTCGAGGTAGCTGTCCCGCCCGATCACGATAGGAGGGTTGTCCCACGTGACGAACGCGATGGAAATGCCGAGCGCGGAAGCGGGCGTGCGGGCGGTCGCGAGCATCACCCGCGCGATCGAATCGCCCGCCATGGTGTCATCGGTGAGCCTGCTGATCAACTGCGCGGCGCGCGCCAGATCTTCAAGCCGGTCCTGTTTCAGCACCAGCGCGGGAATGTCGAGCTGCAAAAGCTGCTGCGCGGCTCGGAGGTCGAGTGTTGACCGGTACAAGACCACCAGATCCGGACGGCGGGCCGCGATGGCCTCGATGTTCGGGTTGAGCCCGTCGCCGACGCTCGGCACCAGCGTGGCCTCGGCGGGGTAGTCGCACCAGGTAGTGCGCCCGACCACGCGGTCGCCCGCGCCCAGCGCGAACAGCAGCTCGGTGGTGGCCGGAGAGAGCGAGACGATGCGTCGCGCTGGATGCGCGAGTGAGACGGCGCGGTTCGCGTCGTCCGTGACGACGAGACGCGGGGTCTGGCCGCCCCGCCCCTCCCACCCGAGAGCGGCGAGGACGAGGAGGCCCGCGAGGTGGGTGCGATATGCCCGTCGGCGCATAGCGAAAATGCCCACCCCCGACGGAGCGGAGATGGGCAAGCGACTGCGCCGAGTTGCGCAGCGCCACCATCCCTCCCGCGAGGGACAACAAGGTGGCGCGAACGAGGAGGTCTCCTGACTTCGGGCTCACGGCTCGCCTTCCCGGTTTCCCAGTGGCGTTGAGCCGCAGACTGCCCGTTACAGTGGCGGGGCCGCGCCGGAGTTGCACCGGCTTCCGAGTATCCCCGTTCGCTTGACTTAGTCTATGACTCTGTCTCTCCCGCCGCAACCGGCCGTTTTTTCAGCGCCAGCACCAGTCCCGCCACCAGTGCCAGCGCGAGCACGCCGACCGCGTACGGAATCAAGGCCTGCGCGGAAAGTCGATTTCGGGGGAATGCGATGATCACGCTCGCTTGAGCTGGGAGCGACGGGATGCGAAAGCTCGCGAAGCGTCGCTGCTCGATGCTCTGAATTCCGTCCGATTGGACGTTGGGAGCCGTCACCTTCGTCGTCGTGTCCTCGAGCAGCAGATCGAGCTCGCCGGTCGGTTGGTCGATCGGAATCGAGAACTCCTGGACGTTCGCGGGAAGGACGTACGAGTAACTCAGCTGCTTGGCGTCGCCGGGGGGAATCGGGCCGAATACGGCGACGGTATCGGCCTTGGGCCCGCGGAGGAATACGGCTTCCGCCGAGATGTCGCCCTGGCCGGCCTGGAACTGCAGCGCGACCTCTGGAATCACGCCGTTCCAGGTGGGATGAATCGTATCGTTCGTAATGCGCGTGACCGGCGACGGATTCTCGAGTGCCAGGAGCTCGAGCACCGGCCGGGTGCCGTCATTCTTGTCCCGCCGGGCGATCGTCACGAGCCGGCGCTGGACGCGAATGGCGGGACCGCTGGACGCGGTATCGTAGACCATGATCGGCTGAAGCTCGGCCGAGCGGCCGCCACTCACCGGCACCGGCTCCGAGAAGTAGGCGATGCCGTGGTACCAGCTACTCGCGACGTACATCGCCCCCGTGTCCACCCGCGCGATCACGAAGCGATAGCTTCCATCGCCGGCCGTGCGCATCGAGTCGATCGGCCCGCCCTTCCCCTCCATGCCGACGTGATGCAGCACCACCCAGCCGCCCGGCACGGGTTTCCTGGTCGGCCCGTTGACGACCTTCCCGGTAACAACGACCTGCTGCCCCGCGAGCCCGGCGCAGCAGGCAGCGGTCAGCAGCAGCGGAATGACGAGGACGTTACGGCGTGAACTTGCCGAAATCTTCAGGATCGAGGTTCTGCAGGTATGTCTTGAGTGCGTCGGTATCGAGCGGTGAGGGACCACCGGATTCGCCTTCACCGCCTCCACCCTCGCCGGAGCCCGACGGTTCGCTCGTGTCCACGGACGTGAGGGCAAGGAGGTTATCGCTCGTGAAGATGGGTGCCTTGAGGCGGAGCGCGATGGCGATCGAGTCCGAGGGCCGCGCGTCGATTTGAATGACCGCGTCGCCGCGGTAGACGTGCAGCTCCGCGTAGTACGTGTTTTCCTTCACCTGGGTGATGATGACCTTGCGAAGATCCGCCCCCAGACCCACGATCACCTGCTTCAAGAGATCGTGCGTGAGCGGCCGTGCGAATTTCACGCCGGCGAGCTCCATCGCGATCGCGCTCGCTTCTGCGGGGCCGATCCAGATCGGCAGGACCCGCTCCCCTTCGCGCTCCTGCAGAATGACGACCGGCGTGTTGGTCGTGCGATCGAGCCCCAGATGGGCCACACGGACTTCAATCACAACCGAACGATTAGGTCCCCATGTCCCAGGACGCAAGGTACTTCTGCTGCTCGGGGGTGAGGGTGTCGATGGCGACGCCCATGCTCTGGAGCTTGAGCCGGGCGATCTCACGATCCAGCTCGACCGGAATGCGATGCACATCCTTGGCCAGCATCTTGCCGCGCTGCACCACGAATTCCGCGGCGAGGGCCTGGTTCGCGAAGCTCATGTCCATGACACTCGCGGGATGGCCTTCGGCCGCCGCCAGGTTGATGAGCCGGCCGTCGGCCAACACGAAAATCCGTTTCCCATCGAGACGCCATTCCTCGACGAACTCCCGGACCGCGACCGGTCCCTTGGCGCGCTCCTTCAGCGCGTCGAGATCGATCTCGACATTGAAGTGTCCGGAGTTGGCGAGCACGGCGCCATCCTTCATGGCGCGCATGTGCTCCACGCGAATCACGTTCACATTGCCCGTCAACGTCACGAAGATGTCGCCAACAGGAGCCGCTTCGGCCATGGTCACCACGCGGTAGCCGTCCATCTGCGCTTCGAGCGCCTTGAGCGGGTCGATCTCGGTCACGAGCACGTTCGCGCCCATGCCGCGCGCCCGCATCGCGAATCCGCGGCCGCACCATCCATACCCCGCCACCACGACCGTGCTCCCCGCGAGCAGCAGATTCGTCGCGCGGAGAATGCCGTCCAGCGTGGATTGGCCCGTGCCGTAGCGATTGTCGAACAGGTGTTTGGTGTCGGAATCGTTGACGGCCACCACCGGGAATTGCAGCACGCCGTCCTTCGCCATGGCCTTGAGCCGGATCACGCCGGTCGTGGTCTCTTCGGTGGATCCGAGCATCCCGCCCGCCAGAGTTTTCCGGTCGGCCGGGTTCAGGGTTTCTACCCAGCGCCGCACCGGCGGCGCGAGATCGTCGAGCCGGTTCAGCGCGATCATGTGCAGCGCGCCCACCAGGTCGGCCCCATCGTCCATGGTGATATCGGGACGGTGCGCGAGCGCCGCGCGAATGTGCTCGTAATAGGTGGCGTGGTCCTCACCCTTGATCGCGAACACCTTGATCCCGTGGTCGCGCACCAGGTGGGCTGCCACGTCATCCTGCGTGGAAAGCGGATTCGACGCGCACAGCGCGACATCCGCGCCACCGGCCTTCAGGGTCACCGCGAGGTTCGCGGTCTCGGTCGTGACGTGGAGACACGCCGACAGGCGGCGCCCGGCCAGGGGACGCTCCTTGCTGAACCGCTCACGCAGCTGGCGCAACACCGGCATGGAGCGCTCGGCCCACTCGGTGCGCCGGCGGCCCTCGTCGGCAAGCGTCAGATCTTTGATGTCGTAGGAGGTACCCGAAGCAGTCGCGGTCATCGTCCAGCCTTGGTCGTCTGATAGTGAGAGGAGCGCTGCACGGCGAGGCGCAGGTCTTCGACGCGATTGGTCCGCTCCCAGGTAAACAGCTCGACGTCCTTGTCGACGTCCGCGTCCACGAAGTGCCGGCGCTCGGGTGTGCGTCCAAAGTGCCCGTACGCGGCCGTGGGCCGGTAAATCGGATTCCTGAGATTCAGGGCTTCGATGATCTTGAGGGGGCGCAGATCGGCGACGATGCCGGTGCCGAACGTGTCGACCATGATCGAAACCGGGTCAGCGACACCGATCGCGTACGCCACCTGCACTTCGCAGCGGCTCGCGAGTTTCGCCGCTACGATGTTCTTGGCCACCCAGCGCATGGCGTACGCGGCGGAGCGGTCGACCTTGGACGGGTCCTTGCCGCTGAACGCCCCGCCGCCGTGCCGCGCCATGCCGCCGTACGTGTCCACGATGATCTTGCGGCCGGTGAGCCCCGCGTCGCCCTGGGGCCCGCCCACCACGAACCGGCCCGTGGGATTCACGAGTATGTCCTTGTCCCCGACCTCGAATCCGGCTTCGGCGAGCACGGGGCGGATGACGAGCTTGATGACGCCGGCACGCAACTCCTTGGAATCGATCAGATCGGAGTGCTGCGTCGAGACAACCACTTTCGTGATCGCCACGGGCTTGTTGCCTTCGTAGGCCACGCTCACCTGGGTCTTGCCGTCGGGCCTGAGCCAGACGAGATCGCCATTCTTGCGCACCGTCGCGAGCCGCTCGGCGAGCCGGTGCGCGAGCACGATGGGGAGCGGCATGAGCGACGATGTTTCGTCCGTCGCGTAGCCGAACATCATTCCCTGGTCGCCCGCGCCGCCCGTGTCCACGCCCAGCGCGATATCGGCCGACTGCCGGTCGATGGTCGTCAACACGGCGCAGGTCTGGGCGTCAAAGCCGAAGTTCGCGTCGGTATAGCCGATCGAGGAGATCGTCCCGCGGACGATATCGGGAATATGGACGTAGGTGGAGGTGGTGATCTCGCCGGCGACCAGGGCCATCCCCGTAGTCACGAGCGTTTCGCACGCCACGCGGGCGGCGGGATCCGCCGCAAGGATGGCGTCGAGCACGGAGTCTGAGATTTGATCGGCGATTTTGTCGGGATGACCTTCCGTCACCGACTCGGAGGTAAAGACGTGGCGTTGTGCGGGCATGGGCCCGGGAGCCTCCGTTTAGGCCTTCAAGCTAGCGGGCCACCGGCGCACCGGCAACCGCGCATCGGGATCGAGCAGTTTGAGATCGATCGCTTCGGCCAACGCGAGGCGCAAAATATCGAGCACGTCATCCGCGGTGCGTGCGTCGAGTGCTGCCGCGGCCGCCGCGCGGGCGCGCGCCTCACTCACCTGGCGCACGATCCACTTGATGAGCGGGAGCGCGGGCGGAGCGACCGAAAGCGTTTGGTAGCCCAGCCCAAGCAAGAGAAATGCCAGAAGTGGCTCCGAGGCCATTTCGCCGCATACGCTTGCCGGTTTGCCGGCCGCGCGTGCCGCATCCGCTACCATTTTGAGGAGCCGCAGCACACTCGGATCGTGCGGCGTAAACCGGTCGGCCAGACGCGCGTTACCACGATCCACGACCAGCGTGTACTGCGTGAGATCGTTTGACCCGATGCTCACGAAGTCGCTCGCGGCGGCCACCCGGTCCGCGATCACGGCCGCTGCGGGTGTCTCGATCATGACGCCCAGGGGAATGCGTGGCGCGGCGTCCACACTCTCCCGCGCGAGGCGCTCGGCCTCGTCTATAACGAGCTCCCGCGTGCGATCGATTTCCTCGATGCGCGTTACGAGCGGAATCATCAACTGAATCTCGGCGTGCGCGGCGGCGCGCAGCGCCGCGCGAATCTGCGTCCGCAACAGCTCCGGGTGATCGAGGCACACGCGAATCGCGCGCCACCCGAGGAACGGATTGGCTTCGTCCGGCGCCTGGAACGGCAGCGGCATCTTGTCGCCGCCCAGGTCATAGGTCCGCACCACCACGGGCTGTCCGGGAAACGCCTCGCCCACGCGCCGGAAATAGGCGGCCTGCTCGTCTTCGGTCGGCAGATTGCTGCGCCCCGCAATCAGAAACTCGGTGCGCAGCAGGCCCACGCCCTCCGCGCGGTGTTCCTGGGCGGCGCGAATCTCCTCGGGAAGATCGACATTCCCACGCAGGTGCAGCCGGACGCCGTCCTTCGTGACCGCCGGCCGGTCCACCACCTGCTCGAGCTGTGCATCGAGCTCGCGGCGCCGCGCCTCGCCCCCGCGCGCCTCCGCGATATCCGCCGAGCTCGGATTGAGGAGCACGGTGCCGCGCGTGCCGTCGACCACGAGCATGGTTCCCGAGATAATCCGCTCGGCGGC